>JGI10216J12902_100618493_pt1 | contig 20438 bp, 17 predicted proteins | sample KanNatreferecore_FD_12902 | JGI IMG/M metagenome (IMG submission 12902)
AGGGGCCGCCCCGGCCGCACCAGCCAGCCGTATTGGAGAACGGGACACAGAGCCTCAATCTGACCGCGCTGGCCGGCGTCCTGATCGGTTTCCTCATCGCCGTGAACACCATCCTGCTGGCCGTCGAGGACCGGCGAGCGGTGATGGGGACCATCGGCGCGATCGGCGCCAAGCCTGTCGGGTTGTTCGGTGGGATGCTCTGCGAGGGCGCCGTGGTCGGTGTTCTTGGGGGACTCTTGGGGGTGCCGAGTGGTTTTCTGCTCGGCACGTACCTAGTGGACCGGCTCGGGCAATCCATGTTGGCCGGCTCCGGCGGCACCATCGCAGCGCACTTCACGCCGAGCTTGATCGTGATCGGAGCGATCGCGGGGACCATCTCCGCAATCCTGGCGATGATCGGGCCGGCCGTCAGGCTCTTCCGCGAGGGGCCGTTGGCGTCGATGGCGAGCGCCGGGGGCGTGCAGCGTGCCAGGGGGATCCCGACGTGGCCGCTCGTCGCCGGGGCGGGGATGCTGGCGGCTGCCGTCGTCGTGTTGAAGATTTTCGAGCGCGGGTCGCTGCCGCTGGACGTGGGCATCAACGGAATGACGGTGGGGTTGGTCGGAGTGGCGTTGGTGACGGTGTGGATCGCCCCGCGTGGTGCCGGGTTGTTGATCGAGTTGCTAACGATCGCCCGCCCCGACGTGGGGCGTCTGCTGGGTGCCGACATTCGGCGCTACGCGGTGATGTTCGCTTTATCCGCCGCGCTACTCGCCGAGGGCACCAGCTTTGCCATCGGCTCACACAGCATGCAGCTGCTGGGCACCGGGCAGGTTGCCGAGCAGAAGGCTGACCGGCTGCCCGCCGCCTTACTGATCTCTGCCCAGTCGGTACTCGATCAGCGGGACAGTCAGATCGCGGACTCCACCTTCGAGTTGGTAACCGGTGCGGCCGAAGGGCGGAGCGTGTCTTCGCGCTGGCGGTCGACGATCTCGTCGGGGACGTTGTCACGCCTCGTCATTGGCGTTACGCCGGGTGATTCCTACAGCCAGGCGCTGTATCAACCGACAGGTGGCCACGACAGGTTCTGGCAGGGTTTGGGGGAAGGTGAAATCGGGCTCAGCGAGATTGCCGCCAGCCGGCTGGGAGTTGCCACCGGCGAAACGGTCGAGTTGCCTACTGTCGACGGGCCGAAGCATTACCGGGTGGCCGGGATCTTTCGTCCGCGGATGATCGATGACGCCGCGGTGGGCGATATCGTGCTGGCGTCGGACAGGTTGGCGCGCTCCGATTGGGCGGCCGTGCGTGACCAGGTCGCGGTGGACTATCCGACTCCCGGCGAGGCGACCGCTCACCGTGACGATTTCCTCGATCTCGGTGCTGGACTGTCGGTGTACGACGACCAAGAGTGGCGCGCGGTGGCCACAGCTGGAATCACTCGCTTCTTGGAGCCGTTCACGATTGCGGGGTACCTGGTGATGGCCGCCGCAGGCTTGAGCGTGCTGAATGTGTTCGTGCTCGGGCTTGTGCAACGCAAGCGGGAGCGTGCGGCGCTGCGGGCCATCGGTGCAACAACACGGCAAGAGCAGGCCGTCGTCATCGCTAACGCCGGGCTGCTTGGTCTGTTGGTCGTTGTTCTGGGAGGGCTTGGGGGCGTGGGCCTGACATACCTGTGGGCGCTGGGCTCACCCGTGTACTACGGCATCAAGATCGACTGGGGTGTGTCGGAGCCGTCATTGCGAACTGGAGCGGCCGCCGTGTTCGTGCTCGTTCTGGCTGCTTCGGTATATCCGGTGATTCATGCGCGACAGTTGGAAACGGCCGAGGTACTGCGAAGTAGTTGACGCGAGCTTGGCAAACGCAAGGCCACTTCCATTGCCGACGATCATCTAGTCGAGTGCTGACGCGGATGAGCCGGTGTGACAGTCGCTACCACGGGTCCGACGGGGTGCAGCGTCACCTCCGCCCGTGTCCGCAGGGTAGCGGTCGGCACCAGGCCGATGCGTACAGTCTGCGAGAGAACGGCCAGCACGAGCGTCAGCTCCAACTGGGCCAGACCCGCGCCCACGCAGATGCGGCGACCGCCCCCGAACGGGAGATACGCATAGCGCGGACGGGTGGGCGTGCCGCCCGGCAAGAATCGCTGTGGGTCGAATCTCTCTGGGGCGGACCAGAATTCGGGTGACGATGAAGAAGGTACGGCGAGAGTCCGATGATGTCGCCTGCGGAAACTGGGATGCCCGAGATGTCGTCGTCTTGCGCGGCGTCGCGGATGACATAGCACGCGGGCGGGTAAAGCCGCAGCGCCTCCGAAACCACCGCCTGCGTCCACGGCAGCGCATTGACGTCGGGCGCCTGCGGGTCCCGGGCGCCCAACATTTCGTCGACTTCGGCGATCACTCGCTCATAGGCGGCGGGATTCTGCGACAACAGTGCCAGCGTAAACGTCAGTGCATTGGTCGTGGTCTCATGTCCGGCGACGACGAGGGTCATTACCTCGTCCTGGATCTCCGCGCGGGACAGCGGTTGCTCATCGTGTCCGGCGGTCAGCAACACGTCGAGTAGATCGCTGGGTTCGCCGTGGGGCGCGCGTATCCGCGTGTCGATGATCCGGGCGGTCACCGACTCCAGCGTCTCTGAGGCCCGGCCCAATTCGGGGTCGATCCGGGTAGCGATGCAGCGAAGGCGCTCAGGCGACAAAGGCAGCGGGAAGATCGCCGCGGCGTGTAGCGCCGTCGAACTCTGCAGTCGCCTCTCGGCTCGACCGACCGACGCGGCGTCGCGCGAGAGATCAATTCCGAACAGTACTCTGCCGATGACATCCATTGTCAGCGTGAGCATTTCGGCGGCGATATCGATAGTGGTGCCGGGCGCCCAGTGCGCGACGCGGTTGCGCGTAGCATCAACGATCGCAGGTGCGAACGACTGCACGTGGCGGTGGCTGAACACCGGCTGCACCAGCCCGCGGTGGCGCTCCCAGACTGCCCCCTCAGCAGTAAGCAGGCCATCACCGAGGAACGCCTTGAGCGGCCGAGCGATGAAGGTCCTCACGTACTGGTCCTGGTGTTTGAGAAGGACGTGCTCTGCGTATTCGGGTCGATCGAGCAGAAAGAAACTCCGATTGCGGCTCAGCGGTACTCGCACCGTGTCCCCGTAGGTGCGGCGGAGCACGCCGTACGTTGCTAGTGGGTCCCACAACATCTGCGCCCAGTAGCGCAGCACGTTCATGCCCGACGGTCCGGGCGGTACCGATCCGGTTCGGATATCACCCAACCGACGCCTCATAGCTATTCCTTCCACGACGTATCAGCCAACCGGCACCGGAACAGATGCCACGGTCGGGAGGAATCGTCGCTCCGGGAGGGCATTACGAACCCAGTGGTGCGCCACTGCAATATGCCGGGTTTCGGCGCGGCGGGTACTTAGATGCGTCTTACCTGCCGCTCTTTGCGGCACACCAGAGAGGAACGGCGTTTATTGACCTCGGCACTAAGCGATCGCGTACGACAAGCGCAAGATCGCGCTTAAGTAGTACCGCTCGAAATCGGGCAAGATTGCAGTGACGCGCTACTGCGCTCGCCATCCCCGCACGGGACCACGATTTCAGTTGTGGAGCGTGGCGCCTATTCCGGTGGCCGGCGTTTCGCCAGGACATCGCGGAAGGGAGGATGATGGGTGAGGCAAGCACATCGGTCGCATCCGACGGCATCAGCGTTGACCGGCCTTCGTCGAACAGTCAATCCGATCCCCTGGCCGTCCTTAGCCATATACGGGATCCGTATGACTTGCAGGTGTTGTCGCGCGATGAGTTGACAAGACTCGCGGATGAGATAAGGGCATTCCTCGTTGAAAAGGTGTCGGTGTCAGGGGGGCATCTCGGTCCGAACCTTGGTGTCGTCGAGTTGACCATCGCCCTTCACCGGGTATTCGAATCACCGCGCGATGCATTGATATTCGACACCGGCCATCAGGCTTACCCGCATAAGCTTCTGACGGGCCGCCAAGACGACTTCGACCACTTGCGAGCCTCCGGCGGCCTGTCAGGGTATCCGTCGCGCGCAGAAAGCGAGCATGACTGGGTCGAGTCTTCGCATGCATCTGCAGCGCTTTCCTACGCGGACGGGTTGGCAAAAGCATTCGAATTGACCGGCAGTAAAGAGCGACGCGTGGTCGCGATCGTTGGTGACGGCGCCCTCACCGGTGGAATGTGTTGGGAGGCGATGAACAACATCGCTGCCGGCAAGAGCCGTCGTGTCATTGTCGTGGTCAACGACAACGGCAGGTCTTATGCACCGACGATCGGTGGGCTTGCCGAGCGTCTGACCAGCCTGCGGACGCGCCCCGGTTACGAGCGGCTCCTGGCCTCAGTGAAAAGGGAGCTGACCAAGCTGCCGCTGCTCGGACGTCCCCCCTATTCGGTACTGCACGCGGTAAAGGAAGGATTGAAGGATGCTTGTAGTCCGCAGAAATTGTTCGCGGATTTAGCGATCAAGTATCTCGGCCCGATCGACGGACACGATATTTTCGCGCTGGAGAAGGCCCTGCGTAAGGCAACGGATGTGCGTGGCCCAGTCATCGTCCACACGGTGACCCAGAAAGGAATGGGATACCGCCCGGCGGTGGAAGATACGGCTGACCGCATGCATGCGTGCGGACCGATCGATCCTCGAACTGGCAAACCGAAGCCAGCCACCGATGCTACGCAATGGACGGACGTCTTTGCCAGTGAGCTGCTCCATTGGGGTACGCGCCGCGACGACATCGTTGCGATCACCGCCGCGATGCCGCGCCCGACCGGGTTGGCGACGTTCGGAACGCGGTTCCCGAACCGCATGTTCGATGTGGGGATCGCGGAGCAACACGCTGTCACATCCGCGGCGGGGCTGGCGCTCGGCGGCATGCATCCAGTGGTCGCCATTTATTCAACGTTTCTGAACCGCGCTTTCGACCAAGTGATGATGGATGTCGCACTGCTGAAATTGCCTGTGACATTCGTTCTGGACCGGGCAGGCATAACAGGGCCCGATGGGGCCAGCCACAACGGCGTGTGGGATTTGTCGCTGTTGGGCATGGTGCCTGGCATGCGAGTCGCAGCCCCACGCGATGCCGCTTCGCTCCGCGAACTGTTCGGCGAGGCGCTCGGTGTCGATGACGGCCCGACCGCGATCCGGTTCCCGAAGGGATCGGTAGGTGCCAATACCGAAGCCCTGGAACGAGTCGAGGGCGTCGATATACTTTGCCGCCCAAAGGATCCAGATGTTCTGTTGGTCGCGGTCGGGCCGATGGCGTCGGTCGCGCTGAGGGCGACGGCGACACTGGCGAAGCGTGGCGTGGCCGTCGTGGTAGTCGATCCTCGGTGGGTGCTTCCAGTGCCCGAGCAAGTGGTGAAGCTTGCCGGCGATGTTCGCCTGGTCGTGACGCTGGAAGAGTCGGGGCTACACGGCGGGGTTGGGTCGGCCGTGGCAGCCCGGATGCGCGAGGCGCGGATCGACACACCGGTGCGCAGTGTCGGTGTGCCGCAACGATTCCTCGCTCACGCGTCGCGCAGCGCAATTCACGCCGAACTCGGCCTAACGGCCGCGGACCTGGTCACCAACATTAGTTTCTGGGTTCAGCGGCTAGCTGACGTCGACGCGAACCGGGGCGAATGACGACGCCCAGCAGTCACATGGTTTTGCGGCCGTTGTGCGTAGACGTGGTGATTAGGCGGATCGAATTTATGGTCGTAGCCGTGCTCGTTTACCAGCGGTGTCGACAGCGCTGAGCTGGAATTGCGTTGCGAGGGACCGCATGGCGTCGGCGTCGCGGAGTGGCAGCCGTTCCAGGGCGCCGAAGGTCAGATGGTCGGCGATCATCATGCGGCGCACTTGGGTCTCCGGCAGTTCGCCGGACAGCGGCTCTTCCGGCAGGGCTTCGACGAGGGCGAACGTGGCGCCGACGAGAAGCGGGCCCATCGAGGGCGACATCGAGCGCAGGTCACCCAGACCGAGGACGTCCGCGGCCGGGCCCGACACGGTAGCGAGGCTGGCCTCGGCAACGGGCTTGGGCGACGCACCCAGCAGCTGGTTGATCGCCCCTTCGGCGGAACGCCGCACCCGCTCCAGCATCGTGGCCCAGCGACCCGGTGAGCGGGCGGCCAGCACTGCCGCTGCCAGGCGCAGACTTCGCCGGTAGGGCGCCGGCGCCCCGACGGCCGTGCAGAAGAACGCGGTGGTGGTGATGGTCATATAGGCCATCACCACCCGGGCGCCGCGACTGGGGGTGCTCGGGCCGAGCCGGTCCAGCAGGGCGAAGCTGCCCAGCGCGGGGGCCAACAGGCGCAGCATCACCGTCCGGGTCAGTTCCTCGCGGTCGCGGGCGGCATACAGCGCGAGTTCGCCGCCGCGCAAGTCGTTGGCCAACTGGGCCGTGACGCCGATGCATCCGGCCAGCTCACTTAAATCGGTCTGGGCACAGGCGTCTTCGGCGACCAGTGAGCAGGCGTAGAGCATCACCCGCCCGAGCACGCCCTCGCCGTAGGCGGTCCGCGACAGCGGGGAATCGAGGTTGTGGGCCATCACGTGGCCGACATCGACCAGCATTCGGCCGACCCGTTTGCGTCCCTCGACGGGCAGTTCCGACAGGAGCGCCCGCACGTCGCGGATGCGCTCGGCCAGCACCAGGTCGACCGCTTCGCTGTCGCGGACGGCGATCGCCTGCAGTGGCGGTGGCGGGGTGTCCGTGTCGCCGTTGAGGTAGTCCACGGCGGTCACGACGGCGCCGGCCGCGAGTGGGCGGTCGCTCAAGTCTTCGTAGGCGTCGAGCACCCGGCAGGCCAGCAGGGCGGCGGTGGCTTCGGCCCGTAGGTCCGCGGGAAGGAAACCGGCTGCGATGCCGAGGTTTCGGGCCGCCGCGGTTAGCGCCAGCCTGGCCAGCTCATCCGGTGATCGGGCCGCCCGCATCGCGGCCAAGTCCGGTTCGCGGTGCAAAAGCCTCAGCCCGTCGGCAAGGGTGCCGAGTCGCCCCGCGCTCATCGGGAGACCACCCGCGCCGAGAGTTCGCGCAAGTGCTCACGCGCTGGGGAGGGCGGGAACACGTCCAATGCCCAGCGGGCCGTCTCGGCGGCGCGGACGGCGACGGCACGGGCGGCGCGGGTGGCCCCGCTGTGCACCAGCTCGGCCTGCAGGTCGGCACTGGAAGTCAGCCCGGAGAGCCACATTTCAGAAGAATCAGGCCGGATGGCCAGCCATTCGATCACCGGCCAGGTCGGTACCCGGCGGTTGAGGTCGCCGCCGGCCTCCTTGCCCAGTGACGAGCCGCCTTCGACGTCGCGGACATCATCCATGATCTGAAAGGCGAGGGCGAGATGGCCTGCGTACCGCATCAGGGCGGACAGCGATTCGTCGTCGAGTCCCCCCGCAGTGCCGCCGTACGAGCAGGCCAGCCGGAACAGAGTGCCGGTCTTCGCGCCGGCCACGAGCTCATAATGCCGGCGCAGGGCGGCGTCGTCGACGGCGGGCGGCAGACTCTCGACGAGCTGGCCGGCGGAGAGGTCGGAGATCCGGTCGAGATATGTGACGCCCGAGACCTCACCGAGCCGCGCGAACGCCGCCGGGTTGTCGGCCAACACTCGCGCGAGCACCTGTAAAGCCTTGCCGACCAAATGAAATCCCGCCCGGGCGGCGCTGCGAACGCCGAACGCGGCGGGTACGGACGGCGCATCGCGCCGCAAGAGCGATCCGTCGCAGATGTCGTCGTGCACGAGCGACGCCTCATGGAACATCTCCATCGCACAGGCCACGTCGACGGCGTCGCGCAGCGGCACCGCGGCGGCCGAGGGCAGCAGACGGGCGCAGGCCAGCGCCATCCCGGCCCGGACCCGTTTACCGGGAACGGCCAGGATGTGGCGGTAGATGGCATCGAAACTGCCACCGCTGACAAGGACTTCGTACAGCCGATCGGCGACCAGGGTCAATTGATCGGATGGACGGGTCAGCAAAGGTCGGTCAACGCTGAGGGCGTCGGACGCGACGGATGTGCTTGCCTCACCCATCATCGTCCCTTCCGCGGTGTCCCGGCGAAACGACGGCCACCGGATCCGGTGATTCGCTCCACAACGGAAATCGTGGCTGCCGCGTGTTGCGACGAGTGCAGTAGCGCGCCACTGCAATCTCGCCTGGTCTCAAGCGGTACTACTTAGGTCATGGTCTTGAGCTGGGCCGTAGTGCTATCCACCGGTTCAGTGCATTGCGCATGGAACCGAGGGCGTTGGGAGTCGAAATACTCGCGGAATCGTGGAATTCGACAGTGCTCGCGACCCTCACATCGCCCCGGCCCAGGCGATGCCTCTACCGCATGGCCGAAGCGAAAGTCCGTGCGGCGCACCAGCGAACACATGAGCGCGATTACGAACGCAGTGACCTGCCAAGGACACCACGTCCACGTTACGGGCAAGGCTAATCCGATCCTTCGACTTCGGAGCTCCTAGCCTCAAGGAGCGGCGAGCTTAGACCAAGTAGTACCGCGCCGAAACCGGCCGAAATTGCAGTGGCGCACTACTGCTGCCGTCACGCCAACGGGGAGCGACGGTGTTACGGGGAAGACTTCCCGACGTGCGGTCGCCGTCAAACACTCCGACCGCTTACGCAGGAGAGACCACTATGCTAGACCGGCTGGCACGACTTGCTGTGGCAAGACCGAAGACGGTTCTCGCCGCCACCTTGGTGCTCATGGTTGCCGCACTTGGGTATGGGTCGGGGATCAGCGAGCGGCTGTCAGGCGGCGGCTTCTATAGCGTTTCTTCCGAATCGCAGCGCGCCGCTGCCGTGCTCGAGCAGCGTTTTCACGTCGGCAAACCGAACCTGGTGATTCTCGCGACCGACACCGGCGGCGGGTCTGTCGACGATCCCGGCGCGGTTGCCGCCGGCGAGGCGCTAACTCAACAGCTTGCCGCCACGCCTGGTATCACGACGGTCAGCTCGTACTGGGGACCAGGCCAGTCCGAATTGCTCCGTAGCAATGACGGGACGAAGGCGCTGATCGTGGCGCACGTCGAAGGCGATGAGCGCGAGTTTGCGGCGGCGGCCAGACGTCTCATCGCTACCTACCGCGACACCGAGCGCGGTCCGCTGAAGCTCGAACTCGGCGGTGAGGCGGTCAGCTACGACGATGTGACCGATCAGCTCAACCACGACCTGGGAATCAGCGAAGCGATCGCGATGCCGATAATCCTGGTGCTGATGACACTGGTGTTCGGCAGTCTCGTCGCAGCCGGCTTGCCGCTCGTAATCGGTGTGCTTTCGATCGTGGGTTCACTAGGCCTTCTCGCGTTGTTGTCGGATGTCACCCCGGTGTCCAACTATGCGCTCAATGTGACGACGATCGTCGGTCTGGCTCTGGCGATCGACTACAGCCTTTTGGTGCTGACCAGGTTCCGGGAGGCGCGAACTCGGGCTCAGTCCCTCGATGATGCGATCATCGAGTCGGTTCGAACCGCCGGCCGCACGGTCGTATTCTCTGCCACTACGGTGGCGCTGTCGGTGCTGGCGCTGCTTGCCTTCCCGATGATGTTCCTGCGTTCGATCGCCTATGCGTGTGTCGGTGTGATACTGCTCGCGACGGTGTGCGCGCTTGTTGTCGTGCCCGCCATGTTGCGACTTCTGGGCTCCCGAATCGACTCGCTCAACGTGCGCCGGGTGATTCCACAGGTGTTTGGGCGTCGCGCACCGGCCGAAGGGCGGGCTGAGGAAGACGGGTTCTGGTTCCGCAGTTCACGGCTGGTCATGCGTAGGCCGGTAGTGATGGGGGGCGCGGTTCTGCTCCTGGCTCTTGTGCTTGCGGCACCTTTCGGTGCCATCCGCTTGAACTTTTCGGATGACCGGTCGCTGCCGGCGACGATTGAAAGCCGAAGTGTCGGCGACGTGGTCCGCTCCGAATTCCCGGCACAAGCGACCGCTGCGATGGATGTGATCCTCGAAGGTTCCGCGGGCGCGGATCAGCTGGACGGGTACGCCGGGGCGCTGTCACAGTTGCCGCACGTCGTGGCCGTCAAGCTGGGAATGACAAGCTATGTCGACGGGCAACGGATTGGCGAAAGGCCGGTGCCCGACGCGAATGGCGCCTATCTACGGCTGCTCCCAGACGTCGATCCCTACAGCGACGCGGCCCACCTGCTGCTTGATCAGGTACGCCAAACCCTAGCTCCAGGTACGGTGCATGTCGGTGGACTCACTGCAGAGAACGTCGATACCAAAGATGCTTTGTTTGAACGAGTTCCGTTGGCCGTGGCACTGATCGTGCTGGCGATGTTCGGCGTGCTGTTCGCATTCACCGGAAGCGTGGTACTGCCGATAAAGGCGTTGCTGCTCAACGTAGTCAGCCTGTCTGCGACTCTCGGCGCGATGGTGTTCATCTTTCAGGAGGGTCACCTTAAGTGGCTGGTTGGAGATTTCGCTGTCACCGGGACGCTGGCTACACCGACGCCGATCCTCATCATTTGTCTCGCGTTCGGGCTGTCCATGGACTACGAAGTGTTCCTGTTGTCGCGCATCAGTGAGGAGTATCGCGCGCACGGCGACACCAACCTCGCGGTGATGTGCGGGCTGCAACGCGTTGGCCCCGTCGTCACTGCGGCGGCACTGATCATGTCAGTCGTGTTCATCGCGATGGCGACTTCTCAGGTGTCGTTCGTCAAGTTGCTAGGCCTCGGGTTGACGCTAGCAATCCTGTTCGACGCCACACTCATTCGTGCGGTACTCATGCCCGCCGCGATGAGGCTGATGGGCCGTGCGAACTGGTGGGCGCCCAGTTGGCGACGGCGTCCCGCGCATCTGCTCGTGAGTGGGGCCCGTCGTCCGCATCAATTGACCGTGCGCCAATTGACGGCGCAATTGGCGGCGAATTGACTCCGAACGCCACCGCGCGCGGGAGGGCCTGTGGAACTCGAGCCGTGGGACCAGTCGTTGCTGCCGTATTCGTCCGAACACAGCGATCTAGACGGGAACGGCTACGGCGTGCGATACGTGGGCCAACCGCTGTCGCCGTGGATGCTCGCCTATGGACCTTGGGCCGGCGCTCGTGCTTTCGTGGGACCGAAGCCACTTTTCGCCGCACGTCGACGATTCTTGTAGTCCTTCGCGACCTGGGATCCGGTCGGGTGACAGCCGGGGGTGGGGGACGCCGGTGGTAGATTAGCGGGTCGCCAGCGTCGATTACGACCATGTTCGAGCGGGTGTCTGGGGCGCCGCGCAGATTGCGGAAGCAGCTGGTGCAAAACGGATTTGGCCACAGCCCACGCGCCGACTGGAACACCGGCCCACACAGTTCACCTTCTACACCACGCATCAACTTGAGACCGCCCGCACGGGTGGCTCGCCCGCAACATCGGCCACCGATCCGGAGAGAGACATGGGATGTGCGAAACCTGATCGTCGCCGATGGGTCGTGCTTCCCGACTCCGACAGTGACTGGTGTAACCCCTTCAATCTCGACCGAGGCGGTCGCGTACATGAACTCGAAGCGGCTCGCAGCGGCGCTCGCATAGGGGGATGACCCCGACACTAGCTGGGCAGCAGAACCCTGACGAGACAACGCTGTCGTTGCCTGATGGGGTCTTCGGAATCGTTCCTAGGTGGCGGCGAACTCGTGCTCGCCGCGGATGTCGATCAACGCCAGCAGCTCGGCATCCTCGCGCGCCCGCAGCGACGGTTGCTGCCGCGCCCGGCGCCACTCGTAGTAGGTCGACGCCGCGATACCAAGCACCCGCAGACCGACCGAGAAGTCATGGTTGTCAACAGGGAAACCTCACACACAACGGCGGCAACAGCTGACTCGGACCATAACCGTCGGCACTGTGCGGGTCGAACGTCGGAGCAATATGCAACCAAGAGCTGCCCTGGCACAAGAAGTAGTCGCCGCCCGAACCACCGCGCTTGACCGTGCCGTTAACGCATGCGTCGGCGTCCGCAACCGCCGGGAATCTGAGAAACCCCGAGACAATCACGGAAGCCACTGAGCTGCGGCCATTCTGGTGCAGCTGCCGGGAATCGAAACCGCTACAAAAACCGGTGTGAACTGCGGAGATGCTGGATTTGACTACGCGAAACGACGCGAAAAGACGTGAAACGACCTGCGGATACGCGAACGGTGTTGATGACATCAACACGCCCCAGCAACGTCTCGGCGAGCGGCGGTGTCACCCAGCGCCCTGCTGAAGGCCGACCGTGAGGTCCGGCAGGGCCCTTGGGATTATCGTTGGCGCCGGAATGCTGATCGAGGCGGGCGACCCGGTGCGGTTGTCGCCGATTCGAACCACGAACGCGGGTCAGGGTTTTCAGGGCTTCTGGCGGCCGACGGGGTGAGTGTTATGGCCTTGCATCGGCCCACTGGATGTGCCCGTCGAAACCCAGTGATGTTGCCATCGCGCGATAGTGTCTTTAAGGTCCTCGTACGCGCTTTCGCCACCACGGCCAAGTAATCGCAGTGCACGTAGCCGGAGCACCGTCACATGGGCTGCCATCCAACGAAATTGAGGGGCAGGTTATCAAGCCGGTCTACGGCGGCCTCGCACTCCACGAGGTGATCGACGTGGCCACGCTCAAGAATCGTCTCCACGAAGGGTGGGACGGCTATGTCGGCATTGCCGAGGCTTTGTGTTTGCTTGGCCGTGGATAGGTGTTGGGCGCACTTGATGGGGGTTGCCTCCGAACAATCCGCGTCGCGGCTGCGCTCCGCCTACTTCGACGGCAACTACCCGATCGAACTGCCAACGCAACCGCGCTCGGCAAGCACGGCATCCAACGCGCGCTGCCAATGCCGCCCGACACGGGGCCAATCCAGCTAGCGTTATGCAATCGGAGAACGACAACGTGTCTGTACTGCACCGTCCCTAGGACCTCTGGTCGGCGGTAAGTATGTTGCGGCGCTAGCCGCTCTCGCACTGGTTGCTAGCGGAAGCGGACTCGGTCGCCCTGCGGATGCGGTCACCGGTCAGTACCTGACCGTCGGAACCACCGACAAGGTCTCCTCGCTCGATCCTGCGGGCTCGTACGACAACGGGTCGCTGCAGGTGATGAACCAGGTGTATCCGGTTCTGATGAACTTTGTTCCGGGCAGCGGCGATCTGAAACCGGACATCGCCGAACGCTGCGACTTCACCGCGCCGACGAGCTACACCTGCAAGCTCAAGCCGAACCTCAAGTTCGCCAACGGACACGCGCTGACGTCCTCGGACGTGAAGTTCTCCATCGACAGGGAGAACAAGATCAAATCATGATCGGTTCGATCGAACGCGAGGCCCGAGTGGCGGTCCTCGACCCTCCGGCCGAGCACTTGTTGGTGCAGACAGATCCTGATGATCGAAGCGTTCTCGAACTCATCGAGGCAACCCGACAGTTGGGTTTGATGGTCGAGCATGCGGAACTGGGCACCCCGCTCGACGGCGCAATTCTTTGGCTGCGGATCCAGGTTGACCTACCGTGCGTGATCAGTCGCAAGGTTCCGCTGGAGATGGGCCTACGCAAGAGCGAGCGGTCCGGCCGACAAGGTCTCCATTCGGTCGACCTCGTTCGACCTGACACCCGGCAGGTTCTCGGCCGGATAGAAAACGAGACCTATGTGCTCTCGTGCGAGCGCTACGACGCCATGCGTTCGAAATGACTGCACAGCAACGCGCGCTGGCGGAGGTCGCAGCACAAGCTTCGGCGATGACCGAACGGCTGTTGGCCAGCAATTCAACCGGCGATCGCGCGATGGGGGCGTTCGTCGACAAGTTCTTCGCCAGGATTCCGTTGGACGGCTCCGCGCCCAGTATCAACGGCATCGTCATGCTGCCCGTGCTCGTGTTCGGCGCCGAGACCGCTGCGCCGATGCGCGCGACACCCGTGGCGCTTATTCACACACTGTGGTGGGCGGCGGCGCGGTATCTGGACGACGTGATCGACACTCCGCAACTCGCTCGGTCCGATACCGCGGAACTCAACCGCGGGATGATGACCGCAATTGCGGTGGGTAATCATCTGCCGCTCAATATGGTTGGCGACCTGGCTGTATCCGATGCCGTTCGGTTTCGGCTGATCACCGAGTACAGCAACGGATGTATCGACGCACTGAGCGGGCAGCTGACCGACCTGGTTCTCGACGCGGAGACCGCAACTCTCGACGATGTGCTGCGCAGCTACGAGGGCAAGACGGGCGCGCCCTACGGGATGTCCGCCGCGCTCGCCGCCCAGTTCGCGGAGTGCGATGCCGACCGGGTCGATGCCTGGCGCTCGTTCGGTAGGGCGCTCGGAGTGCTTCGTCAACTGGTCAACGACCAGCGCGACCTGGTCACCGAGCGCGACGAGGATCTGCGAAACGGCACTGCGACCTATCTGCTCGTTCACCTCCTAGGCACTGTGTCGACTGCCCGACGTGCGGAATTGATCGGCCTTCACCGGCAAGCGCGCACTTCGGACGAGGCGCGGGCCGAACTGAAGCGAGCGATGTTGGCAGCGGACATCGTTTCCAGCTACGCAGAGACCATCCAGCCCATCGTCCGTGCCGCTCGCGACACGCTCGCGTCGCTCGGCGGTGACCCGCAATGTGTCACTGAGCTAGCCGGGCTCATCGACGAGACGGTTTCCTACTTTCCGCAGTTTCAACTCCGGTGACGAAAGGACCTATGAACACCGACGAATGGATCAGCGCTCTCGAGTCGGGGTGGCGACGAAGGGATCCAAATGCGATCGCCGGCCTCTTCACCGACGATGCGTACTACCATCGCGGCCCGTTCGGTGAACCGCATCGTGGACGCGACGCGATTCGCGCACATTGGGTCGAGACCTTGTCCAGACAAGTCGACCTGCAAATCTGGTTCGGCAGTGCGATCGAGTCCGCGGGTCGCGCCGCGGTGGAATTCTGGTGCGTTCTTCATGATCCCGCGACGCGCGAACCACGGACCGCATCCGGTTGCGTCACGCTCCGATTCGGATCGGACGGACGCTGCTCGGTCCTGCACGAGTATTGGCACGCCGAGTTGAACGTGGCAATCGATCCGGCAGAGGATTGGTTCTCGCCGCGCGCCGAGGGGCGGTCCGCGTGACGAACTCCGAGTGTCCGGCGTTCCCGTTCAGTCACCGACCGGGCATCGCGATGGATCCTGACTACTTGAAGCAGATGCGTATTTAGCCCCTGATACCTGTACGACTACAGAACGGTCACCCTGCCCAGTTGGTGACTGACCACGTCGACGTGAAGACAATCCTCTCGGATCCCCGGTTCAGCCGCCAGGAATGGGCGGGCGGGACGCTGTTCGCGCGCACACCGAAGCACTGGCCTTGGTGACGAGCGACCCGCCGATTCATACGCGCCGTCGTCGAGCTGTCCAGGCCGCCTTCACCAACCGTCAGGCCGAATTGGCGCGACCGCGGATCGAGGCGCTCGCCGAACGTCTCCTGGACGAGATCGAGGCGAACGGACCGACGGCGGATCTGATCTCGGATTTCACCACCCCGCTTGCGTACACCGTCATCTGTGAAATGGCCGGCGTGCCGATCAGCGATCTCGGCACCTTTCGGCCCTGGGTCGACATCATCATGTCGTTCGGAACCCACTCACCGGAAGTCGTGAACGACGCGCACGCCAACATGTACACGTACTTCTACGATCTACTGCAGGAAAAGCGGCGGCTCATCGAAGCGGGAACGCCCGGCGACGACCTGACTACGCAGTTGCTGTCCGCATCGGACAACGAACGACTGTCCGGTCGCGAGATCGTCGTCCTGGCACTCGGTCTCGTGGTGGACGGCGGTGAGACGACGACCAAGTTGGCCGGCGATCTGGCGGTGAGCACGGTGGGACGGCCGCGACGCACGACGGCCCCGCCGAAATCGGTGATGTCAGCCTGCGCGAAGGACACCGACGTCAGAACCCGCTCGGCCGCAGCGGCGGCCGCGGTCCCATCACGACAGCCCTTTCATCCGCGCCCCCAACCACAGTCAGCAGCTCCTCACGAGCTGCTCCGCGGCGGCGTGCTCAGCCAGTCATTTCGTCACGTCGGCCGCCCACACCGACGTCGACGTGGTTGAGACGGTGGATGCGGTGTCGGCCGCGTTGCGGGTGTACCGACGCGCGATCGACCGCGACACCGTGGACGGCCTATCGGAAGGCCGGCCGGTGGCCCCGGCGATCCGGCGCACCGCGGATCCACGCCGGCTGACATGACGCCGAGGCCCTGCGCGACGGCAACGCCGCGGAATTGGCCGCGGTGTCAGAGGAATTCGAGCGCATGGGTGACCTTGTCGGGGCCGTGGACGCGGCCGCCCACGCCGCCCTGGCGTATCGCCGCCACGGCTTGCGCGGATCGGCATTGGGATGCTCGACACGGGCGGACGCGCTGGCCCAACAATGCGGGGGCGCCAGCACCTCGGCGCTTCGCCAGGCCAGCGAACCCCTTCCGCTGACCGCCCGCGAACGCGAGATCGTGATGCTCATCGCCGACGGCCTGTCCAACCGCGCAGTCGCCGAGCGACTGACGCTGTCGGTACGCACCGCCGAAAGCCACATCTACCAAGCGATGTTGAAGACCGGAACCACCAGCCGCGACGAACTGGCAGCCCGGTTGGCCCGACACAAGAGCAGGTTGCGATGCGTGATTCCGATCGCCTTTGGTGAAGCGGTTGAGCCGGACGTCAACTGCAGCAGGGCGACTGACTGCGGCGCCGGATCGAACGGGTCGATCGCACGGCCTTCGAGCAGTTCCTCGAGCTGATACGCGACATCGAATTGCGCTGCGGTGAACGGATCGGCCAGTATGACGGCCCTGGCTCGGAGCATCGTGAGAACGCGGCGCTGTTCAGCGATCCAGGTAGGCAAGTCTGTCCGCATTGTCGGCTCCTGGAGCATGGTGAGGGTGGCGTCACGCATCCACACAGCCAACGAGATTCGGGCGACGTCGTCGGCTTGGGCCGCTAAGACCGCGACGCTGTCGCCGGGGCCGATTGCGCGTTCGGCCAAGCCTCCGGCGATGCGCGGGGCGTCGTCGGTGATCCCTTTCCATGAAGTCTGTCGAATCGGCTCGCCCGGGCACACGAGTCCCGCGGTGGGGCTCGCCGAGAACACGGCGTCGGTGAATTCAATCGCGATCCGCCCGTCGATGTCGTGCATCCAGGGCGGATGCAAGCGTCGCCACCAGATCTCCAAACGTTATGCAGGAACCGGCGTCTTCAGCACTTACCTGCACACTGAGCCGCCGATCCACTGACGACCCGATCACTGCGAACGCCAGCGAATCGAGTGCAAGATCCGCGATCAGGTTGGCGTCGTCGGCGAGCTGTTCAGCGGGCACATTCAAATCCTTGCGCAGTACACCTGCCAAGAAGCTCTGCGCGGTTGCCGTGGTATCCATGTCAGGTTCCTGCGCTCCTGCGGACGGTGCGATGGCGGGCGATGTCTGGCCACTGCGGCATGTTTCGATCCGGATCACCGCGACCGTCAAAGACATTCCCGCGCCGTTGTTCACCATGAGGACTCGGTCGCCAACCCCGATCTGGCCGGTGACGATGAGGTGGGTGAGCGCAGCGGGATGGTCGGATACCGACAGGTGGCCGAGGTCGCGACCGTAATCGAGCACCCCCATCTCCCAAGGCCTCCCGAACGGTGCAAGGAGCGCCTCGATGTACCTGCTGGTTCCCGAGAAGACGTGCGTCACCCTCCGCCCGACATGTCGATCTCGGCGTCGGCGAGTGCGGTGGCGATCAGGTCGCGCCGTGTGCGCATGAAATCACTCATCAACTTCGGCAACTGCTCGGGACAACGTTGAATGAAACCGCGGGTGCGCGCGGCGACATCTGCCGCCGTGGCAGAGTCGAAGCGCGGCGGAAACAGCGGCCCAGGAAGCCTGCACATTTCCTCGAACTGGGGAAGGCTCCCGTTCACCAGGGACTGCACCCGGGCGAACCCGGTTTCGGTCGAGACAATGACCGCACTCGCTACGTCGCCGAGTACCGACCCCGCGATCGGTCGCCCCCGTTCGCCTACCCATAGCGGTCGAATTCGGGCGAACCCCAGTTGTCGGCGCCGGCGATCAATGCGGCCCGTGGGCCGGGCAGCAGCGAGAGGTAACCGGCCGCGAGTGAGAGGCCGAGAAGCGTCGAATTGCATGCGGCCTCGACCCCAACAGCCGCCGCGTTCCCCCCGATGGCTTTGCGCTGCAAGTAATGGTGCGCCGGCCACCCCGGAATCCCCTGGATCCCGCTGCCGCCGTACAGGATCAGTGCCAAGTCCTCGCCGCGGTAGCGGGATCGCGAAAGCGCCACCTTGGTGGCGATCACCGCCATATCAGGCGCGGAGATGTCGCCCGCCACCGCTGTGCCGGTCCAGCCGTTCTTCTCGCGGGTATCGGCATCGAGGTAGCCGTCGGCTACCGCCGACTCGGTACTGTAAGACTCCGGCAGGTAGAGACCGATCGATTCGATGAAGAAGTTCGATAGTCGCATGGGTAACCTTCTAGCCGACCGCTCCGACGACGGCGAAGGCGACCAGCGTGCCTAGTAGGCCGATGGTTGATACCGCTGCGGGCCAACGATTTTCGTTACAGCTTAGGTATCTGATGGCGAATCCGGCGACTCCGACGGCAGGCAGCGCGACGACTAGCTTGGACAGCGGCGAAACCGGCGCGGCGACGGCAAACAGCGCCACGGCGAGCGGTCCGGTGCCGATCGTCAGCAGCGCCGTTGTCCGGTAGCCAATCGAATTGACGTAGCTTCGTTCACCTGCCGCGGGTCGACGGACAAGCTTCTTCCCGAACTCGACCTGGCTGGCGCATAGTGTCAAGATCAGAATTCCCAGCCCACCGACGACTGCGGTCGGCGCACCGGTCCCGATTTCGGCGAAAGCAGCGAGAAGGTAAACGAACAGCAGCAGTTGAACCGGAAAGCTGACCAACAAGTTGAGCACGAGGCTGTCACCGTCTGTGGCGGGGAATCGCCGTCCGACAGCCATCAGCGTCGCGGCGTACAGAAGCTGACCGGCGACGACGAACATTCCAGTCTGGAAGGAGAGATTTGCCGCCACGATGACCGTCACGCACACGACTGTAAGAATGGTCAGGTCCCGCAGCGCAACCACTCCGGACGCAACTGGGCGTTGTGGGTTGGCGGTTCGGTCGTAGTTCAAGTCGCGGATATCGTCGAGGACGCGCATGATCAGCAAGTCGGCGAAAAGAGTCGCAGCCACTACCCCCAACATAGGGACCGCTCTGGCAGAAATGCGTTCTCCAGCGAGCGCGGCGAACAGACCGATTCCCCCGGCGCCGAACGCCAAGACGTACACGCTCGATAGGACCGGGGGATACCGGTGAAGTACGAAGTGGGAGACGCGAACCGCAGCAGTCATTTCCCGGCTCCTCGCCACGTTACCGGCAGGTTCCATACCCCGCGCGTGAAAATGGTTCTGCGCCAATTAATTTCGGAGTCAGGGACAAGTGCGATCCCGTCCAGTCGAGACAGCATGACTTGCAGGCCAACCTGGAGTTGGACCCGCGCGAAAGCCATTCCGATGCACCGGTGCCGACCGTGGCCGAACCCGAGGTGCGAGTTCGGGTTCCGATGCGGACAAAACTCGTCGGCGTCGGGAAACACATCGGGATCGCGATTGGCGATGTCAAACATGGGGACGACGACTTCGCCCTTCGATATCAGGCGATCGTGCAGCTTCACGTCCGCGATAGCGACGTGCGCCTGCCCAGCCGCGCCACCGGCCCTGCCGTCGAACCACACCCAGCGGAGCAGTTCTTCGACCGCGGATGGGATGTCGCCGGGGTTGCGGCGAAGTTCGTCCGCCAGGCCGGGCCGTTCGAGTACCTCGATAAGCCCCAGCGCGAGATGACTGCCCGTCGTCTCGGCGCCCGCCATGAGCAGACCCATGCTGAGCATGACGATTTCTGCGTCGGTGAGTCTGCTCGCGGAATCTTCCTGTGCCAACACGTCGATCAATCCACCAGAGGCGCCCGCGTGCCGCGAACGAATCACCTGACTTTCGAGGTATTCGCGCAGGTCGACTGCCGCTTTAGCAACCTCGTCGTCGTGGTAATGGCCAGACGACCAGGCAACCGTCATCCGCGGAGCAAGATACGGCAGATCATCGACGTCCAGGCCGAGCAGGTTCATATGGACGAGGGTCGGGAACGGGTGGCAGAACCGCGCGTAGATGTCGGCGGGCGGGCCTGCCGTGAGCAGGTCGTCGATGAGTTGGTTGGCGACGTGTTCGATGGGCGGGCGGGCTTGTTGCGCCCTTCGCGTCGTAAACCACCCCTGGATGGTGCGGCGTCGAACAGTGTGCAGTGGCGGATCACTGGTGACCAAGCCGAACGGTGAATCGACGCTCGCCCACGGCGTGCGCATGCCGAACTGCGCACGGCTGAAGCGGTTGTCGCTCAATACGGTTCGGACGTCGCATTGGCGGGCTACGGCGATGGCCGCCGTACCGTCAGGCAATTCGACGTC
>JGI10216J12902_100215609_pt1 | contig 20398 bp, 13 predicted proteins | sample KanNatreferecore_FD_12902 | JGI IMG/M metagenome (IMG submission 12902)
AAATGTCCTTGCCCTGGACCTCGGTACCTGGATCAAAGGGCGCGAATGCCTGTGAGCCTCTCGCAAATTATTCCAGTGTAAACCATTGCGCTTCGACGCGCCGGTTCTCGTCCATACTTGTCGCGCTCACAGGTTCTTCCCAGCCGCGCCCTACGGCATCGAGCCGGGTCATCTCGACTTTCTCGCGTTCGCCGAGGAGACGCTTGATCTCGTTCGCGCGGTCCTTGCTGAGTTGAATCGCTTCGAGCGCTTTCTTTTGCAGGAACGATTGACCCCCTTGTTGCAGGAACATTTGTTTGTTGGAAGGATCCACGTGTCCGCGAAGCAGTATGCTGGAGCCCGGGCTTACCTGCAGCATTCGGCGGATCGCTCCAAGGTTTTGGAGGTTTTCCGGACGAGCAAGATCCAGCTTGGTGCTGTTCGGCTCGAACATGAAGCGAATGTTTTTGCTAAGAAGCGGGTCGGTTTCCACAGGGCCCGCACTACTGCTTTTGATCGGAGCAATGGCGATCTGTTGGCCCGCGAATGCTCCTGCGGTTTCAAGTGCCTTGAGGTGCTGGTTATCGACGAAGCGATCAGCATCCACCGGGTCTTTAATTAACTCACTGCCGTACGCGAGCACCGCACTTTGGTAAATCCCGGAGAAACTTCCGGCTGCAGCAATATCGCCGGAGAAGAACGCGAGATTTTCAGGTCCGTTAGCCAGGTGAACTTTGGTGAGTTCGAGCTTTGTCTTCTCACGATCCCACTTGAAAGCCTTCCCAATAGTGTCGAGCTGCCCGGACGGATTGTCGCGGACCATCTTGTTCCCTTCGAGCAATCCATCGACGAGTCCGGCGACCATCTTCGGATTGGCCTGAGCGAAGCCCTTGTTGACGATCAGGATGTCGGCAATCACCAGAAGATTGCGATTGGTCACGAGCAGCGTTGCTTTCCCTTTACTCTCTTCGACCGCTTCCGTGGTGCGAGGTGCCCACGTGACGCAGCCCATCATTTTTTGATCCCCGCCATCGAGGTCAGACATGAAGTGGTCGCAGGCCACAAACGCGTCATCCGCGTACACGAGATTGATCTTCTCCCCATCGGGCTTTTCCTTGAGATCCGAAAGCATATTCACCCCGAGGCCAGCCTCCTGGGCGAGATAACGAATGAAGAAATCCGCTTCCGTGAACTGTGATGTGGCGAGGACTTTTCCTTTGAGGTCATTGACCCGCTTCACATCCTTTCTCACTACGATGCCGTCCGCGCCTCGTGAGTAGCCGATTTGCGCCGGAACAACGACCTGAAACTGGCGTCCGTATACGGCGAGAACATCCACAGTTGTGGCGGAAGCAGCCATCTTTCCAGCGTTGAGCGCACTCCAGCTTTCCTCCTCGCTCAACTTGAGGCGGACCTTGAACCCATGCTTTCTGGCGAACACGGAATTGTCATTGGGATCAAGTCCGCCGTTCGCAGCGATCAATCCCGCATATCCCGCGTACTCGCTCAATTCGATATCTACGATGTTGTCCTTCGGCTGATATGGAGCAGGGGAGTCGAGCCGCGGCACCTCGAATTTAGTCGTCGCCAGCTCGGGGCCAGCTTCTTCGGTTTCTTTGGGGGAGTCCGACTTCGTGATGGTCCGAGCGGACTTGCTGTCGCGGCCAGGTTGGAGTTTCGGCCACCAACGACTGACGCCGAAACCAACGAGCGCGAGGAATACGATCGTGAAGACAATTTTTCCGCGAGTAGTCATGGGATGAAGTAGTAGGGCAGCCCGTTAGGACGGCCTGAAAGGAAACCTGAGAAAGAGCAAGAGCGCGGGGCGGCTTTATTCCGCTATTTTCTGCCGTTCTGCGGGCGCGGGTTGAGCCTGCGCCTGTGTTTCCGGCTGAACCATCGTCATCTTTTGCTTGTACTGGTCGAAGAGCATTTTGCCGCGCGCTTTTCGCATTTCCTGCTGGCGGGCGATGCCTGAGCCGACTTCACGGGCGAGATCCATTGTGGCCCGCATTTGGCCTTCGCCGGAGGCGGCGCTTTCACGAAGCTGTTGCATCGACTGGGCCGTCTCTCCGCCGAGCATGCCTTCGAGTTCGCTCACGCTTGATTTCATGAGCGTCGAGAGGCCTTCGAGTTGTCGGCTGACAGCTACGCGTGCTTTGGTCTGCTGGAATTCGCGCTCGAACCGCTGTACCTCGCGCAAACTTTGCGCAATAATCTCAGTGTTCTGCTTGTAGAGGCTTTCGAGATTGTCCACTTGCGCTTTGTTATCCGCGACGTCCGCCTCGATCTGCGCGAGTTCTTCCGCGTAATGGGAGCCGTTCTCCTCATCATTAGTAGCAGCGGCAGCGCGAAGGAGGCCTTCGAGTTCTTCCTTCTGGCGGGTTTGTTTCTTTAGTTGCTCCTTGAGCAGCGCGCTTTGAGCGGCCAGTTGGCCATTAGCATAGCCAGCTTTGTCGGCTCGTGCCTTGGAATCGCGAATGCCCCGTTCCACCACAGCTGCGTTGATGGCGTCGGTCTAGGTTGCTTTTTCGGCGGCGAGGCCGAGCCAGATGAAGAGTCGTTTGATCGCGCGAAACATGGCAGATGTATTTGTGGGTTGTCCGGAGTGTGTGCGGACGGGCGCAGGGGGGCGATTATAAAATCACACGCAGGTCGGAAGCACTCGGGACAGCGTTCATGGAACCTTCCCATTGATCGATGCTGACGTTTTTTTGGCAGTGTGATAACTGCGCGCCGAATGCCACCAACCCTTCGTCCTCGCGCGCCCCTGCTGGGGGTGGCCGTCGCGGCGATTGTTGGCATTCAGGTCTCAGAGCTTTTCAGGACTTCATCTTCGATCTGGCTGGGATTGGCTCTCCTCCTTCTCGGCGTCTGCTGGTTCTTTCCGCGGACGAGTATTTGCCTCGCCGTTGTCGTGGCAACCTTTGGAGCTCTGCACGCGGTTCAGTATTGGGAAAGTCCCGGCCGCGCCCTGGAATCCTCGCTCAATGCGGGCCCTCGCTTGGCGACTGCTTACGGTGTTGTTGTATCGGAACCGGAACCGCTTCCGTATTATTCAAGGAATCGGAGCGGCACGTTCAGACTGAGGGTTGATCGGCTGGAGATCGGCGAATTCGCGCAACCCATTGACGCCAGAATCGCAGTGACGTGGGGTGGAGCGTTGCCTCTCTATGGGGATCGCGTGCGGATCCGCGGTTCGCTTCGCACTCTCGAAGCACCGCGTAATCCCGGTCAATTTGACTATGCTGGCTATTTGCGGCGCCAAGGGGTCTTTGCTTCGATCGATACGGACTATCCACAAGATTGCGTTATCGAAGCGCACGGTCAGGGAAATCCGGTAGTGAACATGGGACTGAAGTCCCGACGCTGGATGGAATCGCAGCTTGCTCTCGACTTGGAGGATTCTCCGGACGTATCCGCCTTGATCTCGAGCATGGTGCTCGGATTGCGCGGCGAGACGCCGGACGAAGTGAAGGAATTGTTTCGGCGCACCGGCACCCTTCACTTATTCGCCGTGAGTGGCCTGAATGTCGCGATGCTGGGAGTGATCGTCTGGTACATCCTGAAGGCATTGGGCATGAGGCGATCGCGTGCGGTCATGGTGATCATCCCAACAATGGCGTTTTATGCGGTGATCACCGGGCTGGGAGCTTCATGCGTGCGCGCGGCGATCATGGCATCCATCGTTTTGCTCGGGGAGTTGCTGGAGCGACGTCCATCCGTAATCAACAATCTCGCAGCGGCAGCGATCGCGATCCTCGCGTGGAACACGAACGAATGGTTTTCGCCCGGCTTCCGGTTTTCGTTCGCGCTGGTGATGGTTCTCGTGATCTTCGCGCACCGGATTCAGCGGCGACTCGAGCCGATCGGACAACCCGATGCATTCCTTCCTCGAGCGTTGTGGAGCCTCCCCCAGCGATGGGCTGCCGCTGGCTGGCGTGTCGTCGCCGGTGCAATCGCCGTGACTGTAGCCGCATGGCTCGGATCGATGCCGTTCACCGCTGGGTATTTTCATTTGTTCTCTGCATCGGCGATCGCGGCTAATCTTCTCGCTGTTCCAATCGCCTTCTGCGTTCTCACGCTCGGGTTACTTACTGTCGTGAGCGTTCCTGCCGTGAAGGGGCTGGCGATCATTTTCTCGAATGCCAACTGGGGATTTGCCAAGGCTCTGCTTTGGATTGTGAAGCTGTTCGGTGAAACGCCTGGAGGACACCATTTCGTCGAGTTCCCCGAATTGCCGAGACCCCCTTCGATGGAGATCACCGTGCTTGATGTTGCTGATGGCGGCGCAATCCATGTTCGCTCCGGAGATTCAGATTGGCTCATCGATGCGGCTTCGGCGCGCCGATACGAACGCATCACGCTTCCATATCTGCGCTCACGCGGAGTCGATCGACTCAACGCACTCGTGCTTACACACGGCGACGCGCAGCACATCGGTGGCGCCAAGGCGGTGCTGGAGGATTTTGCCCCGCGGATGATCCTCGACTCTCCCGTGAAGGATGGATCTTCGACGCGTCGGAAGTTTCACGCCGAACTCGCGGCGCGGGGATTAGGCAAAGGGTTTGTCGATCGCAAGGCAGTACTTGCGTTAGGCGAAGCGACGGTAAGAGTTCTTTACCCAGCCGCCGGAATGTCTCGCCGGCTCTCCGACGACAAGGCGCTGGTGCTTCGATTCGAGTGCGAAGACCGACGAATCCTGTGCATGTCGGACAGTGGATTCGCCACCGAAACCTGGTTGATCGAAAACGAGCCGGACTTGGAGGCCGATGTCCTCATCAAGGGCCACCATTCAAAAGATCTTTCCGGCACGTCGGAATTCCTGTCCCGTGTTGCTCCGAAAGTAGTCGTGGTTTCTGCGCTTCGTTACGGCGAGTTGCCCCAATCGCTCGATCCGTGGACGGATGATCTTATCTCGCGAGGGATTTCCGTTTTTCGACAGGATAAATGTGGTGCCGTGAACGTGAAAATTCGCGATCGTGAATTAGTGGTGGCTGGCCACCTGATCGATCAGCGCTTTCGAAGTCGCGCGGAATAGATCGGCAGACCTTTGGCGACAAAATCGCGTTCGAAATCTGTCTTTGGCCAGTCATCGGGTTGCTCCCACGCCAGGCGTTCGAATTGCGGACAGGCAGCGAATACCTTTTCCATCCACTGATAGTAGGGTTTGTCGTCCGTCTTGATGCGAATCTCGCCACCTTCGACGAGCACGCGATGTACGGCCTCCATGAAGTCGGCTTGGATCAGGCGACGATCGTGGTGAATGCGCTTCGGCCAGGGATCCGGATGAAGAACGTAAACAATGGATGCGCAGGTAGGCGGCAGCAGCCAGCGCAGTACATAATGGGACTCCAATCGAAGGATGCGCGTGTTGTCCAACCTGGCGCGGGCGATCTTTCGCGCGACTTTTTCCACTCGGCCCATCAATCGCTCTGTCGCCAGATAGTTCCGATTCGGGTGTCGCTTCGCTAACTCCACGAGGAACGACCCATCGCCACACCCTAGATCGAGGTCGAGGGGCGCCGATGAGTTGGAGAAGATTTCTTCGATCCGGGCTTCGCTAAAATAATCCGCGGGAATCCACTGTGCATGCTCAGCGGCAGACACGAAGGCTTGGTGTTGGGCGTTAAATTCGGTTCGAGTCACGCGGGGATGTATCCTCGAGGGAAGCCAACGCAAAGAGCATTACCGGCTTCACATCTGTCAGGAAACCGCTAGTCGAGCAGCCCAACACTCCTATTTCCATGGACATAATTGGTGGAATCATCGTCGGAATCATCGTGTGGTTTATCGTCCGGTATCTCGTCGCCGGGCTTTACACGGTTCAGCAAAACGAGCGTGCCGTGAAGACGAGCTTTGGTCGAGCACAGCGGATTGGAAACGCGACAACCCTGGACGATCCAATCAGCGAGACGCTCGCAGCGGAGGAGCGGGAACGGTACATTTTCCCCCAGGTGCGTGTCATTCCACCCGGCGGGCCTTATTTCAAATGGCCATGGGAGCGCATCTATAAAGTCAGTGTTGCCGTGAATACGGTGAGCATGGCGTATGATCCGGAATTGCCGAGCGCCAACGAAGGGGGGAGCCGAATCAACGCTGTCACGAAAGATCACCTCGATACTGGCCTGACAGGCCAGATCCGGTTTCGGGTATCCGAGCGAAATTTATACGCGTGGTTCTTTGGCGTAAGAAACCCCATCGCTCACGTCATGGGCTACTTCATTAGCGTTTTACGGGAGCGGATCGCAAACTTTGAAGCACCGAAAGGACCTGAGGCGAGCGTGGCGGCCGCCGCGGGAATCTCGATTAACGATCTGCGAAAAAACCTCTCCTCACTGAACGAACATATGGAACGTGAGTGCGCCAGTGCCTCGGCTCGCTACGGCGTGCATCTCGATGCTTCGCTCATTACCGGCATCGATCCCCCAGGTGAGGTGGAGAGCGCGTTGGCGGCGATCAATACTGCGCACAACCAAGTCTCCAGTGATATCTCAGTCGCCCAGGCGCACGCTGATCAACGAATCGTCCAATCAAGGCGGGCTGTGGAAATCGAGACGCTTAACGCGCAGGCGGAAGTCGAACCGCTTCTCGCCATGGCTGAGCAATTGGAGGGGTTAAGACTCAGTGGCCCGGATGTGCTTGCCGCGTATCGTCGCAACGTACGGTTGAGGCTCTATAGCAAAGCGAATCGAGTCATCTTGGAGGATCGTAAATAATGAACTTCCTTATCTCCGCCGGTATTACGTTCATGGGTTTGTTCATCATCGTTCCGATGATCTTCGCACTGATGCGGGCGTTCGGATTTTATGCAGTTGTCGAAGAGGGAACCACGCACGTTTACGTCCTTTTCGGCAAGGTTGTCGCTGTCCTGGACGAGCCCGGATTTTACATCCTCTGGTTTCAGCTCGGCCCATCCGCGCTAATTGTGAACTGGCTGGGCAAACGCTATGTGTTGGATCGACGACTCGATCAAACCTACCTTCGCAGTCAGGCTGTTAACTCAGAAGAAGGCGCGCCCATGGGGATCGGCGTGTGGTACGAGATGTGGATCAGTGATCCCGTCTCCTACCTGTTTAAAAATTCCGATCCGCGCGGTTCGCTCGCAGCCAACGTTTCAAGTGCCACCGTCCGCTGCTTAAGCAATCTCAAGCTCGAGGAGATGCTCGAGAATCGACACACGATGTCATACACCGTTCGCACCGAAGTCGCCCCCAAATCGCGCGATTGGGGTTTTGACTTGGGCAGCGTTTACATCCGGAAGGTTCATTTCCGCGACGCGCAAATGATACGGCAAATTGAGGAAAAGGTGGTCAATCGTCTCCGCCAGGTCACAAGTGCGATCAAACAGGACGGCGCCAATCAGGTCGGGATCATTACGAGTACGGCAGATCGCCAGGCAGCCATCGAGTTTGCGAAGGCGGCAGCGATGCGCCCGCGAATTGTCGGTGAAGCTCTGCAGAAGATCGGGCAGAACCGCGAGGTTCTGGGCACGATGTTCGATATTCTAGAGGCACAGCGTATCGTGGATAGCGACGCTCGGATCACCATCATTCCTCCCGGGTCTGATCTACTTGGGAAGCTGGAGGCGGTCGAAGAACCGGGAATCGCTGTGGCGCCGCCGCCGATTCGACGATGACGTGACGCTTCACGCCATATTCAATTACGCAGAAGCTGGCTTTTGGATAATCCTTGGCGTGACGTTTCTGATTCGATCATGGCGTGGCGAGGGTGTTCGGCGCCTGGATCAGCTGATTTTGGCGGTGTCCCTTCTCTTCTTCGGTGTTTCCGATTTGATCGAAGTTCACACCGGGGCTTGGTGGCGACCATGGTGGCTGTTCATGCTGAAAGCGTTGTGCCTGCTGGGAATCATTCGATCACTTTGGAAGCTCTGGCCGATGCTCGGATCCGCGACACCTCGGGATCGCAAGTAGACTACCAGGCGTAGTGATCCAGCCCGTAAATCAACGCGCTTCCGAGAAATCCCGTGATCCCGACGAGAGCGGCGCCAACCAGGAGTGCGCCACGAAACCGTTGGCGTTCAGGTGAACCTTCGCGGCACTCAGAAATGAGGATGAGGACGGCGCAGACGAGCGTCCAGATCGCCGTGAAAGTTCCCAGCCAGCGATGCCACTTCAAAATGGCCACCGACGAGCCAACGTAACTGGTAAATGAGGCGTTGATCCAGCCAAGTCCCGCTGTGGCCAGCGCACCCAAGGCTCCCAAGACCACCAGGAATCGCACGGTTTGAAGCCATGATTCGCGCCTTGTCCACCACGCGAAAGCTTCTGCGAGTACGGCGACGTACATTAGCGCCACCGGGAAATGTGTTGAGACCGGATGAAACCGACCGATCCACCGGACCGCTCTCTTCCACGTCGGCATCTGGGGTGCGGCGACGTCGGCAACTGAAACTGCTGCGGGCTGCTCATTTTCCGCTCCGGGTAATTCGTGCGGAGCGCCGATTTCAATCCAGCGACGTACGGCCTCCTTTTCCTCTGCAGTCAGTGGAGGCACATTCGCATCCTCACCGGGCATCTCGTCATCGCGAACCATCACGTAAATATCCGAATTTGTTGCGTCGCCTCGCAAGACGTATTCAGGATTGTCCGCTACTCGTTTTAAATCGAGCACGTGACCAAATTTTCCTTTGGGTCGCGGAAGCTCAGGCCCGTGACAATCGAGGCACTTCGCCTCAAATATGCTGTGAACCTGTTGAGCAAGTTTCAGCTGTTCATCCTTCGTGGAGGGTGCCGGAGCCAGAACTCCACCGGCGGCGCTGCCGATCGCGATGAAGCAAAAGGCAGCATGGAAGAATGAGCGAATCATGGTCTTGGCTAGGCGACGGGACGACTCGTCACGCGAAGTAATCTTAGGCTCGATGGTCCCCACAGCATTGCCTTCGCCATGCACAATCGTGCGCAACTTCCGCGGTGGCGAAGTGCAGCGAGCTCCGCTAGCGTCAGCTACGTTGAAACCAAACCAAAGTGCCGAGGTTCTTCGACTGCTGCGAGAGTTGCGCAGACGACTAGTCGTCCGTTCGTTTCTCCACACCCTTGTGAATGCGCTTTTGGTGGCTGCTGGAATTCAAGTGTTGAGCGTCGCGGTACTTCATTTTCGGTCTCCAACCGTTGAGCCGGGAATCATTCTGCCGCTCGTGCTGTTCGCTGTCGCGCTGGCGTTCTCGATCGCACTCGTGCTCATTCGGAAACCCGGCCTTCACCGCGTTGCTGAATTGATCGATCGAATTGGCGAAACGCGCGATCGCCTCCTTACGGCTTTGGTATTGCACAAACAGGAGCACATACCTTCTGCGCTCGGGCAGTTGGCCCGCGATGAGTGTCGCGCCTATCTGTCGACTCATGATCTTACGCGACTTGTTTCGACAAGAGTCCCGAGAGTCGCAGGTTGGATTGTTGTGCCGTTGGTCGCGTGGTCCATTTTCGCATGGCAGGGAAAAGCCGTGCGCACGCAGCTCGCGATTGAAAAGGAAGAAGCCCAGGAGGCGATCGCTCCAACGACAAGTTCGATCGATGCCCTTGCGCGACGCGCGGAGAAAGCAGCCGAGGAAGCCCGTACAGCCGATCTAACACGTCTGGCTGAAGAGATTAAGAAGAGTGCGCAACGATTGCGCACCGAGACGAATTCAGAGGAGGCGCAAAAGGCGGCCCTGCGCGAGGTCTCCGCGCTTGAGGAGATGATGCGTGAATTGCAACGCCAGCCATCGCCCTCGGATGAAGTAAAGGAACTGGCGAATGCGCTCTCAACGCTTCCCGGTATGCAGGACGTGCTCAACGCGCTGAATGAGAAAGATCTCGCGGAGGCGCAGCGAGCGATGGATCGCGCCATGCAAAAGCAAAACGAGAACAAGCCCGATCAGCTTACCGAGGAACAGCTTGAGAAACAATTGCAGCAAGCCATGCAGCGCATGAGTGATCAGCGGCGGCTCTCCGAAACCCTGCAGAAATTCATTGAGCAAGCGAAGAAGCAAGCCGGCGGAGGCATGACGCAGCAGGCGATGAAACAGCTTCAGCAAATGATGGAGCAGATGTCACGAGAGGGGCAGGATGCCGATGCAGACAGCGGTCAGAAGCAGCGGCAGATGAGCCTTCAGGAAATGATCGCCGCGCTGGAAAATATGAAGTTCGGCGAGGGCCAGGCCAACAAGGGGTCCGAGTCCCAGCAGGTACCCGGAGGGCCGCAGATTTCTATCGATTCATTCGGATCCACCAATCCTCAGGGTCAGCCACAGTTAGGCAACGCCGACCGGCCAAGTGGACGACCGGGTAGCGAGCGAGATTTCGGGACCACCGAGTCACCCTTCGGCGGAAAATCCGACGCGCAGGACAAAGGTGGCGAGCTCGCGCTAAAAGGGCGGCTGGGGGAAGGGGAGACTCTTTCCATGATGCTGCCGAGCGCCGCCGACAACTCAAAGGCGGCACGGCGGTACAAGGAACTCCTCGAGGCTGCCGCCGCCTCCGCCGAGGATTCCGTTGAACAGGAGGACATTCCTCTCGGCTCTCGATTCCTCGTGAAACGCTACTTCGAATCAATCCGGCCAAAGTAGGCAAGCGGCTCGGCGAAACGTTCGTAACTCATCGCCTTCCGCTGGTTGTTGACGCGGAAAGGACGACGGATCGTCTGTCACTCGGGCACCGCGCCAATCGAGAAAACCGACGCAGGATCTGTCCATCCGCGCGCAGCGCCCGTTCACGTGCGTGCAGCGAGAGAAAAGTCACGCGCAGCGATCATCAAGCGGCGTGCAGCAATCGCCTGGTCGCGTGCGGCGAGTGTCTATACCTGCGCAGCGACTGTCCACACATGTGCAGCAAACGTCCTTACGTGTGCAGCGACCGTTTGTACACATGCAGCGAGCATCTACACACATGCAGCAGGTAGTTAAACGCGTGCAGCGTGTATCTGTACACATGCGCCGCCTCTCTGTCCGCGTGCAGGGGTCGATTGGATCTCTGTAGCGCCGGTCGGTACCCGTTCGGCACCTGCCATTTCGGTTGCAGGCACGCCCGACCTCCCCGAGCACCCCCCTCCAATCGATCAGTCCCCGCCCATTCGCACGCAGCTTTCATTTATTCGTGCCCTTCGCCCGGTTCGTGGTTCTATCCCGCGCGATGAACGACTCAGCAGCCTCCCAAGTCGAACGATTCCGCAACGTTTTCGCCCGGGTTCGGGACGAAATGGGGCGGATGATGGTCGGTCAGCGGGATATCGTGGAGGGAGTACTGGTAGCGTTCTTCGCGGGTGGTCACGTCCTGCTGGAAGGTGTTCCGGGGCTAGGAAAGACCATGCTGGTCCGGACACTAGGAGAAGCGGTGAATCTCAAGTTCGCGCGAATCCAGTTTACTCCCGACCTCATGCCATCGGACATCGTAGGCACGAACATCATCGTGGAGGACGAACGGGGAAATAAGACCTTCCGTTTTGAGCCCGGGGCCGTCTTCTCAAACCTGGTGCTCGCGGACGAAATCAACCGCGCGACGCCCAAGACCCAATCCGCACTGCTCGAGGCAATGCAGGAGCATCAAGTTACCGTTGGCGGCGCACAACACCAACTGGCGGAGCCATTCCTCGTTCTCGCTACGCAAAACCCCTTGGAGATGGAGGGCACCTACCCTCTCCCGGAAGCTCAACTCGACCGCTTCTTCTTCAAGCTCAAGGTCCTCTACCCGTCGGCTGACGATTTGCATACGATCCTCGACCGGACGACCGCGGCCGAAAAGCCGGTGGTCGAGAAGGTTCTCAACGATGCCTTCGAGGTGATGGCTATGCGCGAGATCGTCAGACAGGTCCCGATTGCCCGCGAAGTCCAGGACCACGCGGTCCAACTGACCCTGGCCACTCATCCCGAACAGCCGGGTGCATCTCCTTTGGCCAGGAAATACGTTCGATACGGAGCGAGCCCGCGCGGTGCGCAGGCAATGATCCTCGCGGCAAAGATCTACGCCCTGCTCGAGCAACGTTATCACGTCGCGAAGGTCGATATCGACCGGGCAGCAACCGCAGCCTTGCGCCACCGTATCATCATGAATTTTGAAGGCGAAGCCGAGGGCAAAACCAGCGACGAAATAATCACGGAGATTGTCGCGTTACGGTCCTAGCTCCATCCTAGCTCACTCTGACCGAGGGGTTTGAGCCGGCTTTTTGCAAGCCGAGGCACGTCCGCTGCTTTCGCAGTCACAAAGCAAATACATCCGACCCCGCCAATGGGTACGATGGATTTGTCTCAATCCAACTCTCTCCAAGTGAAAACTACTGCCTTCACGGCGCAGTCGCGTCGTCGCGCCCTCCCGCTCTCCTCCGGCATTGCACGAATGCTCATGATGGCCTTTGCCTTCAGTGCATCGGCCTACGCCGCCAACGACAACCTTCGCGAGGCGCTTCTCCTCGATGTCGGAGGGAGAGTCTCGATCGATGTCACCAATTACACCCGGGAACCGGGCGAGCCGGGTGATGGCAACACCAATAACCGCACCGCGTGGTTTGTCTGGACCGCGCCGGGAGGCACACCCACGACCGTCCGGTTCTCCACCTATGGGTCCAGTCGCGATACGGTCATCAATCTTTTCAAGCGGGATCCGGCGAAACCCGAATTGCTCGTAACATCGTTGGTCCCTGCTACTACGGAGAATCCGGTCATCGTCGACAACGACGCGACCCTTGGCGTCAACACGGGTTACCTCGAGTGGACGCCTGAGGCCGGCACGACTTACTACATTTCCGTGGGACGAAATGGGAATGGCGGCGGCGGCGGCACCGTCGTCGAAGCAACGTTCGCCGGCGTGGTGGCTGCGGATGGAATTGCTCAACTGATCCCAAACGACGACTTCGCGAATGCGCTCGAATTCACGGCGACGATCCCGCCGGGCGTCGGCCAGGTTCCGCGCGGAGCACTCGTCGCCGGCACGACCATTGGTGCGACGGGCGAAAGCGGTGAGGATACGATCCTGAACGCTAGCGACCCTGAAGGTGGCACAGTCTGGTATAAGTACACCACAGGCGGAGTGGCGGAGGTTTTCTCCGTCGAGGTCAACGGAATCCCGCCCCAAGTTTCCGGCGACGCTATTCTGCAGGCATTCACCTACACGGGTGCGCCGGCCATCGCCACGCTGGTCTTCGATGAGGAAGACGACTCCAGCAGCATGGTCGAAACGCCGCGCCTGGTGATCAACGCCGCTGCCAACACGGAATATTACTTCCGCGTCACCAGCACGGATGGCGACGGATTCAATTTCAACATCCGGCTCGATTTCAATCCGCTCCAACCGGCAAACGATGAGATCGGTGCGGCGATCGACCTTGGCTCGACGCTTCCCATCGCTCGAAACGAAGGCGAGGACATCTACTCCGCCACCACCACAGACCTCACTGGATTCAACGGAGACACCAGCGGGAACAACGTCTGGTATCGCTGGACCGCACCGTCAAATGGTCTCGTCCGGCTTCGTTCGATCGCGCCAACGGCGACCGCAACAACCGGCAATTTCCATCCCGATGGTAGCACCTTCCTTTTCGATGCGGAGGTCTACTACGACGCGGCGAACCCGACGGATTTGGATTTTGATCCCAATACTCGGCAGGCCGTCCAAGGTTTCGACGAAGGCGATCCCCAGACCCTCACGTTCTATGCTCACAAGGATGTCGTCTACTTCATCGAAATCGGCGGTGATAACGATATCAATTCCGCCGGCCGCGGCTTCTTCGCTTTCGTGCTCGAAGACCTGCACGTCAGCGATATTGCACGCACCGGCGTATCGTACGGCCCCGAAGGAGTCTTGAAAACCATCCAGCCACCGGTGGTTAATCTCAATGGAGACGTAGCCTTCCAAGCTTCGCTCGAACTGGGCGGTCCGGTAACTCCGAATCTCGATACTGGCCTGTTCCTCTTCAATGGAACTACCCAGGTCTCTGTGGTGGAAGGGGAGCAGGAATACGGCACGCCTCTGGACATCGATGGGGATGGCGTCAGCGATGATAAGGTCGTCTTCTCCACCTTCAGCAATCTCTTCCTCGCCGATCGCAATCCCGCGAACAATAACCAGCCGGATCTCGGATTCAACGCGGCTCTCGTGGGCAAGAGCGATGACGAGCCGCTCGGGAAAAACAACAATCGCGGCTTCTATCATGATGATCCGGCAAATCCAGGCGTCACGGAAGTGCGTACAAATGACTACCTGAACGACTCGTTCACTTGGGAGGACGGCGCTGCGTTTCTCGGCAGCTTCAATACCCCGGTCCGCGAGACGGTCGAGAATACCGCGCTCTTCACCGGCAAGATGGTGGGAATCCCGGCGGTGCGTGACACCGGCATTTTCGCGAGTTCGCCGAATGTCGTGATCCAGGAAGAAGACCCCGCCCCTAACACGGCGGATGGCGTTGAATTCGGTGACGTCACGGGCACGCCGACGGTGAACTCTCTTGATGCCATGGCATTCCGCACAACTCTGCGCGGCGATGGCGTCACCTCCAAGAACGACAGCGCGCTTTACACTGTGGTTGATTACAACGCAGCCCCGACCGCGCTGAATTATCGCCTGCGGCTTCGTGAAGGCGACGACATCGCTGGACTTGGCAATCTGCCACTTCTTGGGGGAGCGACGATCGCGACCGTTGGCGAGCCACGTATCAACGGAAACGGCAAAATCGCTGTGCTGGCCAACCTGGCGATTGGAAGCGGTAGCCCCGTCATTGCGAAAACGGGTGACACCGCGATTCTCAGCGATTTGCTGACCAGCGATTATTCGTTCGCCGTGGTCGCACGCGAAGGGGACATCGCTCGCGATGAAAAGGGAGCCGAGATCAGTGGAGTAAAATTCGCCAGTTTCGTTTCGCCTGTACTCATCACGAATAACGCGGTCGTCTTTACCGCCAAGATCGCCGGCACCGGCGTGAATGCGAAGAATAATACCGGCATCTGGCTCTGGGACGGTGCCAGCACCTACCAGGTCGCGCGGACGGGCGGAACCGCCCTCGGTCTCATTCCAAGCGGACCAACATTCAAGACGCTCGGCCCACCGCTGGCCAATCCAGCCGGTCGCGTTGCGTTCACTGCATCCCTCGCCGGAGCTGGCGTTACGGCGTCGAACGATACCGGTCTCTGGACCGTCAGCGAGGATGGAGTATTGGCGCTGCTCAAGCTTCGCGAAGGCGATGTCTACGACTTCGGCGTCGTCGAGCTCCCGATCCGTCGGACCATTACCGCAATCAGCCTCACCTCCGGTTCCGGGGGTGATGACGGATTCGCTCGCGGGATCGATCAGAACGGTGCGGTGGCGGTGACGACGAACCTGAGCAAGGGCAAGACCAAGTCTGGCCAGGCCGTGTTTAAGATCGCTCCGTAGTTCAAAATGCCTCGCCCGCTTCCCAAACCATTGTTGATCGCTGGGTTGATCGCCACTGGCACACTTGTGCCTTGGTGGATCTCAATGCAGCGCTCCGAGCGGAAAGGGGAGCGGGCGGGCGTTGTCCTACTCCAAACTCCAGCGCCGGTGATCTTCGCGAAGAGCACGCGGCCGGCGGCGATGGAGGATCCGAAAACTTACGCGGCCGTTCGCTTGAAGCAGATCAAGGCGAATCCCGCCCCCTGGACGGAACCCTGGGCGTGGCGGAAGGAGTTTGCAGAAGCGGATTCGCCGGAACTCCAGCGGGAGGTACTCGCTCTGGCAAAACAAGTGGGCCATTCGCCGTTGATTTCCGTCCTCGCGCTCGCGCTGGCGTCTGAAGATGGAGTCGTTCGGTTGGACGCCGCACGTTCAATTGTTTTGCTGTCCGAGGAACGCCTGCGCGACGGTTTCGCCATCGGCGTCGAGGCAGCCGATCCGGAGATCCGCGAAGAAGTGATGGACCTCATCTACCAGATTCAGCCACACCTTCGTCCTGAACTCCTGCGCGTCGCCATGGCTGCCTCCGCCGCCGACGTGCAACTGCGTGCCATCGCATTCATGAGCGAACACCCGAGCCCGGACCTTTTCGCCGTCCTCATTGAAGGCCTGCGGACGAGCACAGCTGAAGTTCGTCCCAGGCTGGACGAAGCGATCAACGACTTGGTTCAGTTTCGCTTCGGCACTTTCGAGGAAGCCGCGACATGGTGGGCGCAGAATCGGTCGGAGTTCGACGACTTAATGACGCGAATCCAATAGGGGAGGCCGGCGGGCCGACTCCGGGTGGAACAGCATTCGAGCTTGTCCGGGCTTGGGCGTACATTTCTGACTGCTTTCCCTGGTCTCGCGCAATCTCTGCCCCCGATGGGCGCGTTGCGTCACAGGCCAATCACGGTAACCGCGAGGTTGCGGCGATGAGGCGCCCGGCGGTGTTCAAACAGAAAGATTCCCTGCCACGTGCCAAGCGCCATCCGCCCACGGTGAATCGGAACGACTTCGCTCGTTCGCGTGAGCACCATCCGCAGGTGGGAAGGCAGGTCATCCGGGCCCTCAGCAGTGTGCACGAAGTAGTCCTCGTCCTCAGGACACAGGCGTTCGAAGAACGAGTGGAGATCGGTTTGCGCGCTCGGGTCGGCGTTCTCGTAGATGACGAGAGATGCGCTGGTGTGCTGGATGAACACCGTGACCGTTCCATTTTGCACTCCGCTGGTTCGCACGATCTGCGCAACCTCGTCGGTAATCTCGTAGGTGCCCTTGCCGCGGGTTGAAATGCTCAAAGAGTCGGAGTGTGCTGTCATACCGCCAGCACAACGCGACCTTGGCTTCCCCTCAAGCAGTGATCTTCATTCCAGCTCAGCAACAACCATCGCATGCACGTTGAGGCGGGGCACGGTGACGATGGTTTCGGATCCGACATGTTGTGGAGCGAGATCCACGCCGCCTGGCTCGAGGTGAATGCGACCGAGTTTGTAGTCGCGAAAGGTGATGCGGATATCGTGGATCGGCAGTGTCTCTTCGCGCAGGGGCACGTCGTCTTCCGGCCGAGCGTGATTCGCCGTCGTATTCACGTCGTTGTATAAATGCACGACGAGGCGTTCGCCGTCCTTTGTCTGTCGCATAGGCACGGCATGCACGCACATCGGCGCTTCGACGACAATCGGCGGCGGCTTCGGGGACGCCGCTTCAATCGCGTTCTTCAGCAACACCCGGTGATAAGGATACGGGTAGTTATAATAAGCGGCGTCAAGTCCCGCGGCGAAATAGACGACGCGACCTTTCCCAAACGTGTTCAAAACGATCGCTGGAATCCGCTCTCCTTCCTCGCCGGATGGTGGCTTGAGCCATGAGAGAACTCGGGCGCCGCCTTTGACGGCCACGCGCACCGCCGGGCCTTTAAAGAGGACCGTACTGGTACCGATCAGTGAACGCAGCGCATCGGATTCGAGCGGAGAATCCGCCTCGCGTTCGAGATCCCAGAGGTTGCGGCGCTTTTCCCAATAATCTGCGGAGAGGTTCCGTGCGAAGTTCACATCCAGCTCCGCGGTTTGAGCTCCTTTTGGAGCGGGAACCCCCCGGTGGTTGACCCCAAACACGTCGGCAAGGGCGAAGTCCTGCCGCGGTTCGCCGAATTCATCACACAGCGAAGCATCAAGACTCGCCACGAGTCCGCCGCCGCTCGCGACGAACTTGCGGATGGCGTCGCATTGCGTGGCATCGAGGCTCGCAGTGTTGGCCAGCACGAGCACCTTGTATTTCGCGAGGTCCGCCTCATTGAGATTCCAATCGTTGATCAGCGAGACCGGTAGATGCGTCTCGAGCCCGGCTCGAAAATACCCGAACACGTTCGACAAGTAGCGTTCTTCCACCTTCCCCGAACTGCGGCCATAAAATACGCGGGTGTTGTCGCTCATCACCAGTGCCGCCCAAGGTTCAGGCTTCTTATAGGTCAGCCATGCCTTGCGTTTCTGAACTTCCTCCAGTGCGTGATAGGCTGCTTCCTGCATCGGTTTGGGCTGGCCGACCGCCAGACTCGGCTGAGCTCCATGGGTGAGGACAAGGAGCATGCGGCGCTCGATCTCGTGACCCGGGAAGCTGTCTTTCCCGTAGGGATTGCCATGCGACATGAGGTACGGCTCGCTAAACGCCACTCGATGATTCGTTACTGCCCAGGCATAGGCGTTCCCAAACGCCGGGACGATGGATGCGCCACGGTTCGTCTCGTCCATCCAGAACTCCTGGTCTGGCGCGTCGAGGAGCAGATTCATTCGCGCCGGCATGTTCCGCGGAATATCGCGGAAGTGGCCGAAGCGCCCGGCGTTGGTCGTCCACGTGACAAGCGCGATATTCGGATTCAACGCTTTCAGCCGTGTTTGCATCCGGACGATCAGCGCTTCCATTCGGCGGTCAGCCCAGTGCTGGTAACGGCGGAACGCTGCGTCATCCATATTCACCTTGGGAATCTCGAGTTGTGTCTCGGCTCGGAAATTGGCGCGGCAGGGCTGGCAATAACAGACGCCTGCGTAGTGCAGGCCATCAAAACTGAAGGCGGCGACATCGGGGTATTTTGTCACGATCTCAGCGAGGATCTCATTCAGGTAATCGCCATAGGGTCCAAGCAGGCAAAGCCCACCGCCGATGGGTTGCTTTTGCATGTCCACTTTGGGAATCTCTTTCGTGTCCGTCGAGACCCGCCTCCAGTCGGGATGCTTCTCATAGATCTCGCCTTGCAATCCCGGCGGGACGACTCCGAGCATTCGGATGCCCAGCCGCCGATACTCGGCCATGTCCTTGTCGAGGCGTTCGAGCGGAACGTGAGGGCTGCGCTTTAGGAGAAACTTCGAGTCGTAATAAGCATAGAGCGGATCGACAAAGCCGAACTCGCTCAGCGTCACGCCCGCTGAGACGGAGCGCGTGCGTTGCTCGGTGTTCATCCCTGACAGCGTGTATCCCGCGCCGATGGTCTCCTCGAGCCACGCGGGAACGCGAATCGGCCGGAACGGAGCTCGATCGAACGGTTGCGCCAAGGTTGGCGCTTCCCATGTGCCGTCTGACGCCATTCCACCGCAGATCACTCCGAGCCAGAGGCTCACCCAGCCCAACATCACGCGTGCAGTCATGCACCAATGACCCACGTTCGCCGCGGTCCTTGGCGTGAAAACGCGCGACAGTTATCGAGGGGCGTTGATCCGGTCGCGCAATTCGAGAAATTCCTTCTGCGTCGGCCGCCGTCGCAATGCTTCTTCGATCGCCTGCGCCGCGCCGGGTCGATTGCCGCCTTCAAGCCGGGCCAGTGCAAGCAAGTAATAGGTCTTTGCATCTTCGGGCTCGCTCTCCAGCGACTTTGCGAACGATTTCTCTGCAATCCCGAATTGCTTTTCGCTTAACGCGACGACTCCGAAGTTGTTCCAGACTCCAGAGTGATTCGGCTGAAGCTCCAGGCTCTTTCGATACCAATGCTTCGCTCCGGCGTAGTTTTCCTGCGCGAGTCGCAGGTTACCCAATGCAAATAGGATCTCGGAGTTCACCGGGACGTAAGCGTATGCGGCAGTGAGCTCTCGCTCTGCTTCGGCAATCATTCCGTTGTCGAGCGATCGAATGCCTGCCTTGTAATGGTCGAGCGACCAGTTGGAGGGATCCGGTCGCGCGATGGAAACGAACCAGGAGCTGGCGCACACCAGTGCCACAACGCCCGCGACCGCCGCCCACTTTCGATCCAGCAGCAATTGCCAAAGATCGATCAGGAGCCAGGCCCCAAACAAAAGAAGGCCGGGAACCGCGCACAGACGGTAGCGCTCAGTGATAAAAACCGGGAGCAGGGCTGCCATGTGCAAGAGGACTCCGGCGGCGATCCAGCGAGAGCGGACAACTCGAACCACTCCCAGGATCAGACCAGGCAATCCCAACGCGGAGACGATCCCAAAACTGATGCCGGCGGTCAGCACCCCATCGTTCATCAGGAGTTTGATGCTGCTAAGATCATCATATTGGAATGCATTCCAGAAGTTGGAGAGCTTCGAAGCGGTCAGTCTGAGCCACGCCCCTCGGTTTTCGCCGATCCAATGGTTGGCTCGATCGCTCCAGAAACGCGAAACCTCGTATCGCTTTAGGTCTCTGCCAGCGAGGCGGCGAGCTAGCGTCACAGAATCCTGCAGCAGCCCCTCCTGGCTGGCTCGAAGCCCTGGCGGAATGCGGGGGTAACCGCTTGCGTCCGGATTATTGCCGATCCACAGATTCAGCCCGCTGTGAGCAGAGAGAAGGACGGGCTCTTTGGCTATGAAGTAATTGTGAATCCATGCAGGCGATGCTCCTCCGAACACACCTGCGGCAAATATGGCGACGGCAGCCAGCCGCCCACCCCACCTCTGCGCTAAAGGTCTCTCCTTCCAGACTGTGAAAAGGATCGATGCGAGAACGACCGGCCAAAGGAAGAGGATGGTCGCTACGAAAAGTGATACGAACCCGATCGCCAACCCCATGACCAGCCACGGGCGCCAAGGTGAACTCGTCTGAATACGCATCAGCCA
>JGI10216J12902_100078054_pt1 | contig 20379 bp, 21 predicted proteins | sample KanNatreferecore_FD_12902 | JGI IMG/M metagenome (IMG submission 12902)
GCCTCCCGATTTCGCCAGCGGCGGGGCGAAATTGCCAAAAGTCTCTGGCCACATGCCGAAATATTCCCATTTTTGGGAGACGGCGTCCGGAGACTGGGTTCGATCCTCACTGCATGGCGGACCTGGCAGTGTATCGCGCGATCTCTCTGCCATGGTTGCAGGCTCCGGCCGCATGCCGGATTATTCCCGTTTTCAGGAGACTGCGGCTGCACCCGACGTCGCGACTAGGATCAAGGCTTCCATTGCTGCCTGCCACTCCTTAGCCTTGTGCTCGGCCTTGGGCAGCTTGGTGATGTAGAGTGCGGCGTCGCGCAATGTGATCAGGGGCTTGCGGCCCGGCACCGGGATCGGATCGAAAAACCGTTGATCCCACGGCACCGGCTCTTATGACCGGAACAGCGCAAAGTAAATCACGTACAGCCAACCAAAAATGCCGTGGATGATTGCCCAAAGTATCGAGTGGTTGGCGAGCTTGGGGGCGGTGGGTGTTAACTGACACAAGGAGCCGCCGCCGCTGGTGCTCGCGTCCATACGCTGCCGGAACGGCCGCGCGATATCGAAAATGACGGGGATTTCCATTTCGCGGTGTTGGGGCCGAAGGCCGTCTCGGATTCCGGGAAGCCGAGTGCGGAAGCGCGTAGGTTCATTGATGAAACGACGGCATCGGATCGTCCCCGTACCTATCGGAATGCGCTTGTCCTCGTCGCGCCGTCGCGGGATGGGCTCGACGCGTTACGCACGCGCATCCGCGAATACCTCGGCTGGGAGGAGGTCCGAAATCAGCTCAAGGATCAGCCGCAAGACCCTATTCGTGAAGAGATGCTCGCCAACTGGACGGAGCAGTCGCGCAAACGGATTCCCGACGCAATCCGGCAAGCTTGGTCTATCGTTATCACTGTGAACGAGCAGAACGATATTCACGCCTTCAAGATCACGGTTGGCGCGGACCCACTCTTCTCAACCGTGAAGGGGGACAAGCGCTCCCGGATTCAGGAGACCGCGATTAGTGCCGAAGCGATGCTGCCCGGTGGCCCATATGATCTCTGGCGTAAGGATGAACCGTCACGGCGCGTGAAGGACCTCGTTAGCGCGTTCGCCGAAAATCCTAAGCTCCCGAAGATGTTGCGTCAGAAGGAGATCCTCGACACTGTCGAGCAAGGCGTTCGCGACGGCATATTTGTTGCGTCGCTGACCCGCCCCGACAAATCGGTCAAGACTTTTTGGCGTACTTCGCTTGACGAAGGCTCACGCGCCGAGCCGGCCCTTGAGGTCCTCCTTCCTGAGAGGGCGACCTTGTCGGAGTTGCACCCAGGTTCGCTTTCGCCCGGTGTGTTGCCCGGGCTCTGGAAGAGCAACACGGTTACTGTCGCCGATGTGATCGGCTTCTTTGCTTCCGGTCACACCATCATGGTCAAGCGAGACGGGTATGACGAACCGGTAGTGATTCCGGTTTGCTCCGCCGCTGCTGTGGAAGCGGCAGTCGGCGATGCGGTACGCCACGGACTTCTTTGGCTTTTGAACGGCCCCGCGAGCTTCCAGGGCGAGCCAGTGCCGGCAGGAGTGCTCACGGCGAGTGCGCAACTGCGGGCACCAATGGCCCCGCTTCAGGTTGATCAGCTCATGCAGGACTCGGTACCGGAGGCGTGGAAGGACGGGCAAACGACTGCCCTTGCCCTTTCAGTGGCTCTTTCCACCAAGACCGGCCAATCGGTTCCATGGACAGTGGTGCGGCGTGCCATCGATGATTCCATCAAGGCACGTTGGATTGATCTGGCTGCAAACAGTGGTCCGTGGCCTTGCGAGATCGCGGCCGCATCGACGGTCACGCTGAGACAGCCGAGCGCTTCCGGCGGCATGGCTGACTCGGCCACAGGCGCCTACGCCAAGCCGAAGGGGGTCTACACTTCTTCTGCATCGCTTCAGCCGAACCAACTACAGGATCTGGTGGACGTCCTCGACGATATCGTCAAGGCCGCGGTGGGTGTTCCTCTCCGTTTCCAAGTGCAAGTCTCTCTTGGTGACGGTGGAGAGATCGGTTCTGCAAAAATAGAAGAGGTAAACAAGCTGCTGGAATCGGTGAGCCCGGAGCTTCGGGTGCGCGTTTAAGGATGATGCCTGGGAGATTCTCTCTCCTAACTGAATCGATGCTGGCTTCGGTTGAGGTTGAGGCCACCATTGCGTTCAACTTACAGACCGAGACCCTCCGCCTTTGCCAAGAAGTCCTTTAGCAGCGAGGGCAAACGCTGCCTACAGAAGGTTCCATAACATTCGATGGACGAATTCAGCCGACGGATCGGTGCTGCTTGCTCCACGATAGGGGCAGTAGTTTTGGGATCTGCTTCAACTCAATGGTCGCTTCGCCATCAAGAGCCCCCCTCGTTAGATCCGGTGTAAGGAACGCCAGCCGCAATCCTTGCCTGACCACCTTCGGATGCACATTGGCAGCCGTGGCCAGGTTTTCAATCGTGGCGTGGTGGCCAGCTAATAGATCGTTGAGCCAGACGTGCGCCCGCACGATCGACTTGAGAAGCTTTTGGTCAGCCTTGGCCTCAGGCGCTGCAAGCTGAACTTTCGCTTCGCCCTTTGCTTTCGGCATCCAGGGAATTTTGAACTGCTTCGATTTCCCGCGGCCGTGCTTTAGCGTCACCTGAATTTTGTCCGCAGACACGATGACACGTTCGACTTTCTCGAGAATATTTTCTCCCGGCGCCTTCAGTTGGCCGCTGAGGGACGTCTCGAGTAGGGTCTCGACCTCCGGCGCTGAGATTCGAGCGACCGAGCCGGCCTTGTGCTTGCGTCCGCGTGTCGCCGTGCTGACGTAGAAGCGGTAGCGAACTCCATTCTTGCTGGAAAAGCTCGGGCTCATGCAGTTGCCCTTATCATCAAAAAGCTTGCCCTGGAGTATGGCGCCGCTTTCAGAAAATTTGACCCTGCGCTTTACGGTGTTGGATTTGAGCAGTCCCTGGACGCGGTCGAAGGTTGGGCGGTCCAAGATTGCTGCATGCTCGCCCTTGAACCATCTGCCGCCGTGATGGGTCACTCCGATGTAAATCCGGTTCTTAAGGAAGTGGGCGAGCGGACCATAGGTGAAGGGTATGCCACCCCGATATTTTGCGACTTTTGTGTTGCGGCGCTTGGTGACGATCTTTCGGCGATCGAGTTCGGCAACCAGCTTGCTGAAGGAACCTAGCTCCAGATACAGCCCGAAGATCGTTCGAACCGTCTCGGCCTCGGCCTTGTTGATGACGAGCTTCTTGTCCTTGGCGTCGTAACCGAGCGGCACGGTCCCGCCAGTCCATTTGCCCTTGCGCCGGCTGGCTGCGACCTTGTCCCGGACCCGCTCGGCGGACAGCTCCCGTTCAAACTGGGCAAAGGACAGAAGGATGTTCAGCGTCAGCCGCCCCATGGACGTGGTCGTATTGAACTGCTGGGTTATGGCGACAAATGAGACCGATTTGGCGTCAAAGGCCTCAACGAGCTTTGCGAAGTCGACCAGTGAGCGGGTAAGGCGATCGATTTTGTAGACCACGACGACGTCGATCTTGCCGACCTCGATATCTGCCAGCAGCCTTTTGAGGGCGGGGCGCTCCAGGTTACCTCCGGAATAGGCCGGGTCATTGTATTGCTGGGGCAGGGCCTTCCACCCCTGAAACGATTGGCTCTTGATGTAGGCCTCGCAGGCTTCGCGTTGGGCGTCCAGCGAGTTAAACTCTTGCTCAAGGCCATGCTCGGTGGATTTGCGGGTATAGATGGCGCAACGAAGAGGCTTGGCATCATTTGCCATCGGCATCCTCCCAACTGGCTTCCGACCGCAAACCGAAGAACCGCGGTCCGTTCCATCTGACGCCGGTGATGGCAGTGGCGATTTCGGAAAGGCTGGCAAAGGTCTTGCCACCATAAGCAAAACCATTGGCCATAACTGTTACCCGGTAGGTCCGTCGGTTCCAGGTCCGAACCAACTCGGAGCCCGGCTTGATCCGCCGCTGCAACTCCAACCGGCCATTGGGTTTTGCCGAAGCAGCCTTCACCATCTGGTCGAGCAACCGCCGGACATGCGGGGGAAGGCCCCCGTAGGCCTTCTCCTGAATCTGGTGGGCAATGCTGCGGCGGAGGAGATCCGGACCGAAAGCCTTTGGCGGCTCGGTCCGGAATAGCTCGCTGTAGCGTTTCCGAAGGTCTGCGATTGGCATCACCGGCAGCCGATCCAGCTCTGCCTCGACGGCCGGATCAACCCCGATCAGTTCATTTTCGGATTTCACGAGGTCGCGCCCGCTTTGACGATCCGGTAGATGCGCGTGCCGTCCACCTTGTCCGATGCAAGGTTCAGCTTCATCTGCTTCTTGACCACACCTGCAAAGAAGCCGCGCACAGAATGCTCCTGCCAGTTCGTCGCCTTCACGATCGCGTCGATTGTCGTGCCCTTGGGTTGGCGGAGTAGGCTAAGCACGGTCTCCTGTTTGGAGGAACGGCCTGACACTCCCGTCGCCTTCGAGGCTGCTGTCTTGGTGGGGGCAGGGACCTTGGCGGACTTTCGTGTCTTAAGGGCGGTCCGGTTTGCTCGGGACTTAGAGGACTTTGATTTCGCCTTTGCTTTGCGGGTGGCCATCTGGCTCTCCATCGTTTCAACGACAGCGTCGTGTGCTGCCACTGACACGAGCCCGGCATCAGAAGCCGGGCGAGAGAGATCAAACGGAGTCTCAGTCTTGCGCGAGCCTGTTTAGCAGCGAAGCGGCATCATGAAGACGCCCGGCTTCATAGATCAGCTGCTCGATGTCCATCGAGACTGTGATCGCCTCTGAGATGCTGCCGGCCTGCGCGCAGGCTTGGGCTGCCTTCGCAATCTGAGCGGCCTCGGATAGCCGCGCATGGATCTCGTCAAGGCAGGCGACAACAGCATCGTTGAAAATTGGCTTGGCCATCTTGTCCTCCAATTGGCGGGGACAGTGACGCTCTGGTGGCCGCTGAAGTTCGAGCGAATTCGGAGCAATCTTGTGGCTCATATTGCGCGGCCAGGATAACGAACGCATCGGCCAATCGGGCAGTTAATCACCGATCAGCGCCGGGAGTCCGCTTTTAACCAACCACCTGTTTGCGGCCGGCCTTGACGGGCTTTCCGGCCACGAAATCCCGAAACAGCTTCACCGGATCGGCGCCGAGAGCGCGGGCAATCGCAATAAATTCGACAACGTCGATGCGGCGCTCGCCGCCTTCATACTTGGCAATAAACGACTGCGGTCGGCCAAGTTTCTTGGCCAGGGCTTGCTGACGGACGCCCGAGGCACGTCGCACTGCGACAAGAGCGGCAATAGCCGGGCGTATTCCGGGGATTTGAGGGACTTCTGCATGCGCCGCCAAGCCTGAGAATCGGCGGCGGGCAATTTGATCCCGGAATCGGATTATCTCAAAACTGGATACTGACCGGAAACTGAGCTAGCACTACCCCAGAACGGGGGACGAGCGCGCGGAATACCGTCGCTAACGATCCGACCGCCATCGCAGAAGCAGTCCAGGGAGCGGCCACATGCTGCGCATCGACAGCAGCTGGTCAGAGCCTGCGTTTCACTCTCTTCGATGAGTCCGATTTCGAGAAATTCAGGAAGGCCCTCACAGCAGAATTGTCGGGCATCGTGTTTTATGGCGGGGTGGAGGAAGGCGACGACGCAGAGGGGGAGCGTGAAGAGTCGGCGCGTCGGGTATAGAATCCGGGCATGGGATGCTATCGCCGCCTTTTTTTGCGAAGTGAGTTCTAGTCGTCGCCGCCCCCAAAGATAGGCAGTCCAACTTCATAGGTTGGCAGGCGGTCAGCCTGAGCAAACCAGTCCAAGAAAAGCAGCACAGCGTCGACCTGATCGTCGTAGCGCCCGTTAGGAAACGCAAGAATCTCAAGTTCGAAATCTGCCAGCCATGGAGCTTCTCGTGGAAGCAACACCAAGCCTGCTTCAAAGCGGCCTTCATGTTGCGCCATGCGGACCACCTTGCTGAGATTGGATCGTCGCCCGATTGCCCAAAGCGAGCGGTCGTCCTTTAATATCTGAACAAGGCCCATGCCGCTTGCTGTATCTTCGATCAAGATCTGATCGACATTCCACTCAGCGACCAAGGCCTTGATACAGCCGTGCATCTGCATCACGGTCCAATGACCCCGCACGACATGCAGTAAATGGACGTACTTATCGTTAAATCCGAAAATCGCAATCGAGGTGTAATCATTGTGCTGACCGGCTTTGCCGGCGGGATCGCAGGAAAGAACGATTCTCAAGAATCGGCGATCACCGGGAGCGAAATCATACCTGTGCAGCCAGTCGGACTTGATCATGTTGCCGTCGGGCGGCACTGGATTCTGCTGGTATTGAGCGGAAAAGATTTTGCTCCCCATGGAGGCGCGTTGCGCTTCCATCCCCTCGGACGTATCGCGATCGGGCTGTAATAATTCGCCCACAGGGCGTCGATAAATGTCGCCCTCGCCAAGTTCATATTCGGCGGTCTCGGTCGCGATTGCGGGCAAAACCAGGGATGGCCAACCTTGCTCGATCAATATGCCCGATAGATCGTCAACGTGAAGGCGTTGCATGGTGACAATAATCAGGCTGGAATCGATTTTGTCGATCCGGCTCAGGGCGGTGTTGCGGAACCAATCAGAGGCATGGCCGAGAGCGAGTTCGGACTCGGCATCAATGGCCTTTATGGGATCGTCAACGATGAGCGTGTCACCACCCCGGCCAGTTAGGGTTCCCCCCACGGAAGTTGCGAGGCGGTAGCCGTGTCTGGTTGTCTCAAGTTCGCGTTCGGTCGTTTTTCTCGGATTGAATTTCGTCCTCGGAAATATTTTTCGGTAGAAAGAACTGTCCATGAGTGCCCGCGTGTCGCGCGAGAATTTGAACGCTAGCTCCTCTGAGTAACTAGCACATATGATGCGGGCGCTTGGATTACGACCCAATAGCCAGGCTGGGAGACAGACAGAGATGATAAACGATTTCAGCGAACGAGGAGGCAAGTTAATTACCAGGCGCCCGCCTTTCTGGTCGGTTGCTAATTTCTGGATCGAATGACAAAGGAAATCGATGTGCCAATTCTGATCAAGAGGGACGCCGGGATTAAGCATTCGGAAAGCGGCACAACAAAATGCCCCAAAACTGTTGTGATAGATGATGTCTGCAAGGCGTCTGTCGAGCTCGTTCACGAGCCATCGCCCTTCTTAATGAGGGATTTCAGGAGACGCGGCGCGAAGCGCCTCAGGATGGCTAGTTCCGCATCATCAATTGATTTTGTGCCGTCGTCAGCGCCTTCGATGTTAACCCGCGCATAAAGCGCAAGAACCGCTGCCGCAGCGCGTACCTCACCCTGTATTCCCTTGGCCAAAAGCGATTTGATTAAACCACGCTGCTTACTTATACGCCGCGTCCGTCCGCCCTCACGCACGGTAATCTGCTCACCGAGCTCGGCGGCCAAGTCGTTGACGAGATTCAGACTACCCTTTGGCCGACCTTTAGGATTCCCCGACTTGCCAGGTTTGAACTGTTTAGACCTTGGTGGACGTCCATAGCCAACTTTATAGCGATCCATGCCTTAGTCCTCCTCATCCGGAGAATCTGCGTCCCGATGCCGTTCGCCACCGCATGCCCGCGCAACCTGCATTTCTTCAAATGTTAGGCCAGTTTCCGCATGTCGGACCGGGACACCGGTGAGTCGTTCCCACCGACGGATAGAGACGTCTACGTATAGGGGATCAATTTCGATAACCCGGGCAATGCGGCCGGTGCGTTCGGCAGCAAGAATCGTTGTCCCGCTGCCGCCAAAGGGGTCGAGTATAATGCCGTTCCTCCGACTGCAATCGCGTATTAAGTCGGCAACCAGCGCAATCGGCTTTACCGTCGGATGCAGTTCGAGATCGCCTCTGCGCGATGGATGCAGACTATTCACGCCGGGGTAATCAAGCACATTGGAGCGATAGCGCCCCTTGCCGCCGAGGCCGAAATTATTGATATGTGGCGAACTTCCTTTTTTGAACACGGGGATCAGTTCGTGTTTCGAACGATAAAACGCGCCCTGACCACCGTTGTTCTTGTTCCAAACCAGAAGATTTTTCAAATCCGAGTAGAGAGCTTGGGCTACTTGCAATAACTCCCGCAAATGGCGCCAGTCTATAAAGATATAGTGAATCGAACCGGCGCAGCTGAATGCAACGATGAGGTTGATAAATGTTTCCAGAAACTTGACGTACTCGGCTTCGGTCATCTCGCCTGATGCCATCTTGAATTCTCGATGGCGAACCTTGCCACGGCCTCCTACGTGACCCTGGATGCGGACGTTCCAAGGTGGATCCGTCACGACCATCTGTGCGGGTTCATCGACCAGGAGCGCTTGATAAGACGAGTTGGACAGCGCGGTTCCGCAAAGTAAGCGATGTCGACCAAGTAGCCAAAGGTCGCCCTCTAGCGATACCGGTGGACCGTCGTATGCGTCGCAATCCAAATTGTCCGCAGGATCAGCAGCGGTCGATTGACGGTCCAGCAGAAGGTCGACCTCACCGGTCGTAAAGCCTGTCAACTCTACGTCAAAATCAACTTCGATCAGACTTTCGAAATGTGTCCGCAGGATCTCGATATCCCAGATAGCTTGTTCGGGCATACGGTTGTCCGCGATGACGATGGCACGCTTTTCCGCATCCGTCAGACCCGCGATCGTAATTGTAGGAACCTCGCGCATGCCCAGCCGCCTTGCGGCCTCACGCCGACCATGGCCAGCCAAGATGGTACCCGTTTCATCTACCAGAATTGGGTTAGTCCACACCTTCCGAATGCTCTTCATCAAGTTCGCAATTTGAGACTCCGGGTGGCGTCGCGGGTTTAAGGGGTAGTCCTTCAGTTCGTCGATTTGTCGGCGGACGACCCGATCTTGCATGCCGCGAAACTTGTCCGGGCTCGGCATTTCATTTGATGGGATGATTGCAGCTGGATTCGAGGTAGCTCGATTACTTCGTTGTTTGCTAGGCCGAACTGTTCGTTTCATCATGAACTCCAATTCGTCTTCGATCCCGCCGGCACACGAGGGGATTTGCCGCTGGTGGGACCGCGCCGTCAGGCGGAGAATCCATCCGGCAGGTACGACCAATGAGAATGCAAAGTCGCTGCGCAGTCGGAGGCTATGCTGAACGCGGGCGACGTCGTTTTCGGATCTGCGCTCATATTCTCCTCCTCCAAAATGCCGGCGCCGATAACATGGCCGCGCGCTTGATGAGAGGAGTATAGGAAGGCGCGATCCCCGCTAATCGAGTGGCGGGATAGCTGTGCCTATGCCGAAAATACCAGGGTATTTGAGTCGGAAATCTGCCGCTGATTTTCGCAGAAATGTTACGGCGTTAGTGCCGGTCGAGGCGAATTTCGCGCCGGAGCGCTGGTTAAGCAGGAGGTGCTTGTTCGATCGGCGCGTCGGGGACTTTGTCACCGTGAAGGCATGTCGTCGAACAGCGCTTCGGGCGTTGTGATTTCATGTGCTGCTCCCGCGCATATCCGGTCGCGCCGCGGAATACGACGCAATGGGTGGAGCAGACTCGGAATCTGGCGATCCGGCTAATGGAAAGTTACGATTGATCCCTTAGGAATATTGTTTGCCGGTTAGCTGACCACGAATCTTCGCTATCCGATTATGCAGACTTTTCAAGGTTATCGGTTTTTCTCGTCCCTTATCAAGGATCCAAACCTTTCCACCTTCGATTTCAATCTTGTCGACCTCGACCAGAAACTGAATTAGCTTCTTGGCTGACGCAGCGAGTCCGAGTTGGGAAAACGCCTGGGTTATCGCGCGGCCAAGCGCGTCGCTTCTGCGGTTCTTTGGGCCTTTAACGAATGCTTGGCCGCGCCGGATGATCGATTCATAATCGACAAAGAAATCATACGTGCTGGTTAGACCCTCGATCTTAGTGGCTTGCCAGAATGCCTCTGCTTGATTGCCGTCGGCCACCGCGCCCCGAAATATGCGGATGCGGCGCAAGATCTCATGAGCAGTCGCTATTCCGAAGTGTTCCGCGGGCACTTCAAAATAGCCCGGTCGGTTGGGGTCGTGCCGGGCGTCCAACAAGATCTGACGCGCGCACCGTTCAAAGCCTGCAATCCGATTTTCAGGGGTGTCCCGCGTCGCACGGTGCAGCGCGCTGCGCACATCAGCTTTGTCTCCACTGAAGCCCGCAGAGATATCCTTAATTCCATCGTCGAATTCGAGAGTGCTCATAAAGATCTCCTCGTCTGCGGCGGCTCTACTAGGTCAATACAGTGGTCGCTCAAGTATTACTATAACGGAATATGAGGCTTTTCGTTTCACGGATTCGCGTAATGATGGATTTGGAATGTCCGCTTTTTCGCACGAATCGGGCCGGCATTAAACAGCAGGTTGTGGCCCGGCGGACGCTTCCCATTCGTCGAACTCTCGAACCAGTTTCACCAGCTGTGCCAGCAGCGGCGACCTATCGTTCTTGCGGTGGCTCATGATGATCGGACTAACGACTTTTGGTTCATCTAGTTCAAGATAGGTCACATCCGCGCGTCCGAGGTTGCGGACAGAAGAGGGAACCAGGCAGATGCCGACGCCGGCGGCGACCAAACCAAGCGCGGTTTGCAGTTCGCGTGCTTCAAGAGCCGCCTTTGGCGGCTCAAGTCCGCTATCGCGAAAGAATGACAGTACCTGATCAGCATAGCTGGGGCGCGGGGCTTTGGGATAGATGATCAGTGGCTCCCCGACGATATGCCTTAATTTGAGGGGCTCAGCGAATCCTATTAGATGATTGCTGCTTGGCACAGCGATGATGATTTTCTCTTTGCGAATAGTGTACCGTTTTATGCCATCGTCATCAAATCGTAGCCGTCCAAACCCGACATCGATGCGACCGTCCTTCAGGGCCGCGGCCTGCTCGAGCGTCGTCATTTCCGAAAGTATCACTTCCACGCCAGGCGCCTTTATGCGGAACCGACGGATCAGCTCTGGTAGCGCGTCGTAGAGGGTTGAAGCCACAAAGCCGACCGTGAACTGCATCACAGTGCCCTGACCAATCCGGCGGGTCGTCGATATTATTTCCTCGACGCGGGCCAAGACCTGAACGGCTTGCTCGTAAAAATGCCGGCCCGCTTCCGTCAGCGTAATCGGGCGGTCCCTGTTGAGCAGGCGCACGCCCAGTTCTTCTTCCAATTGCTGGATCTGACGGCTGAGCGGCGGCTGCGCAATGTTCAGCTTTTCCGACGCCCGACTGAAGCTGCGATTGGCAGCCACGGCAGCAAAATAGCGGAAATGGCGCAACTCCATCGTCGATACCTCATAGGTATGAAGATATACCCAAACGATCCTGTTAGCCAAACTTTCCGACTTGTAGAACCGCACCAGTCAATAAAAAACAGGACGGAGATCATGCCGGCACAGCCGAAGATCGAACAAGTCGAGACCTTTCTCGTCGATCTCCCGACCATCCGCCCGCACCAGCTCGCCATGACCACCATGAACTGCCAGACGCTGATGATCGTGCGCATTCGCTGCTCCGACGGCATTGTCGGCATCGGCGAAGGCACCACCATCGGCGGCCTCGCCTATGGCGCCGAAAGCCCTGAAGGCATGAAGCTGGCCATCGACACCTATTTTGCACCGCGCTTGCTCAAATCCAATCCGAACCAGATCGGCGCGACGATGGCGGCGATCGGCAAAGCCGTGCAGGATAACCGTTTCGCGAAATGTGCGATCGAGACCGCACTGCTTGATGCGCTGGGAAAACGCACGGGGCTAAGCGTCTCCGATCTGCTCGGCGGACGCTTCCATGATCGGTTGCCGGTCGCCTGGACGCTCGCCAGCGGCAATACCGCGAGTGACATCGCGGAAGCCGAGGCCATGCTGGCCAAGCGGCGCCACAATGTCTTCAAGTTGAAAATCGGCAAAGGCGATCCCAAAGCCAACATCGCCCATGTGGCATCGATCAAGCGGGCTCTGGGCGATCGCGCCAGTGTGCGCGTCGACGTCAATCAGGCTTGGAGTGAGTCGACAGCGGCCAACGCCATCGCGGCGCTGGAAGACGTCGGTTGCGATCTGGTTGAGCAGCCCATTGCACTGTTTAACCGAAAAGGTATGGCGCGGCTCGCGATACGAGCGAGAATTCCGGTCATGGCAGATGAATCGCTGCGCGGTCCTGAAACGGCGTTCGATTTTGCTGCCCACGCCGCCGCCGATGTGTTTGCGGTCAAGATCATGCAATCGGGTGGACTGTTCGCTGCCGCCCGTGTTGCCGCCATCGCCGATGCGGCAGGCATTGGGCTCTATGGAGGCACGATGCTTGAAGCCGCCGTTGGCACCGTCGCCGGCGCGCAATTGTTTTCGACGTTTCCGAATCTGGAGTGGGGCACGGAACTGTTCGGTCCGCTGTTGCTGACCGAGGAAATTTTGACCGAGCCGCTGGATTACAGCGACTTTTCTCTGAAGGTTCCGACGGGTCCCGGCCTTGGCATTCACCTTGACGAGGCCAAGCTCTCGCATTTCCGACGAGACCGCGCGCCTCGCGGTATCCATCCCATACCGAAACTCAAGGCGAGGGCATAGAAATGCTGTTCCAGGTCGAAATGGAAGTCCGTCTACCGAACGACATGCCCGCAGCGGCCGCCGATAAACTCAAACAGGTCGAGCGCGAGAGGGCGCAAGAACTGCAGAGGTCTGGGGTTTGGCGTCACCTTTGGCGCGTCGCTGGACAGTACGCCAACGTCAGCATTCTCGATTGCACTGACGTGCAGCAACTGCACGACACGATATCGAGCCTGCCGCTGTTTCCCTACATGGCGATCAAGGTAACGCCCCTGTGCCGGCATCCTTCGTCCATTCACGACGACGACCAATAAGCCGACTGACCGCAACCGGGCGCTTAGCGTCTGACATGGGATAAGATGATGGTTAATTCACTAAATAATAGATCGAGAACAAATTCGTTGGATGTTGAAAAACGAACAATGCGAAAGGTTATGATTCGCATAGTTCCCTTCCTAATGCTTTCGTACTTTTTGGCCTATCTCGACAGAATTAATATAGGTTTTGCTTCCCTCGAAATGAATCGAGATCTGGGCCTTTCAAGCACAGCCTATGGCTGGGCGGCAGGTATATTTTTCCTCGCTTACATTTCCTTCGAAATTCCGAGCAACCAGCTAATGGAGCGTTTTGGCGCAAGAATTTGGATTGCGCGAATTATGATCACGTGGGGCATTGTAACGGCTCTGACTAGTCTAGTGGTTGGGCCGACCTCGTTGATGAGCGCGCGCTTCCTGTTGGGGCTGGCAGAGGCGGGATTTTTCCCCGGCGTCATTCTCTATCTGACGTATTGGTGCCCGGCCGCACATCGTGCCAAGATCATTAGCGCCTTTTCCATCTCCGTGCCGCTCGCAGGATTTTTCGGTTCACCGCTCTCGGGCGCGCTGCTCGGATTCGACGGTTGGTTGGGGATGCACGGCTGGCAATGGCTTTTCATCGTGGAGGGGCTGCCCGCCGCGCTCGTTGGAGTACTCGCCCTGTTCTTGCTGCCGAGCAAGCCAAAAGATGCGAAATGGCTGACGCCTGAAGAACGGAACTGGCTTACGGCCGAGCTGGAGCAGGAAGACGCCAATAATGGCGCCGTTGCCCATCAAAGCCTCTGGTCGGCGCTAATGGATCCGCGCACGCTTGCGCTCGGCGTCGTGTCGGCCGGGAGTCTCGCCACCGGTTATGGCCTCGCCTTCTGGCAGCCGCAGATGATCAAGGCGTTCGGACTCACGAATTATCAGACCGGTCTTGTGAGTGGTGTTCCCTTCGGCATTGCGGCGATCGGGATGATCTTTTGGGCGCGCCGCTCCGATCGCAAAAAGGAGCGCAGGTGGCACACCGTCGCTCCGTTGCTCGCCGCCTCCATCGGACTTGGCGCGTGCATCTATTTTCAGTCATTCGAGTTGGTCGTGCTGGGGCTATGCCTCGCGCTGGTCGGCGGCTACGGCGTCAAGGGACCGTTCTGGGCGCTGGTATCGGATACGGTGAGTCCGGCCAATAAGGCGGCGTCGATCGCTATGATCAATTCGATCGCCAATATTTCCGGCTTTGTGGCGCCGTTCGTTCTCGGATTTATCAAGGACCGCACTGGTAGTTTTGCGCTTGGGCTTCTGCCGATGATCGTCATCGCGCTGATTGCTGCTGCAATTGTGCTCCTGATGGGCCGGCGCCAGACCTCAGGGCGGCACCAGGCCCCCGGCCGGACCATTGCGCCAGCGACCTATGGAACGAGAGCTTAAAGCTGCAGCGCCGGTTGTGAAAGCGATCCAGGCATGCCCCATGTTGAACGCCCGCAAGCTTCCGCTCTCAAACCTGGCCGAAATCGCCTGAGAATCGAAGCTGATGGTGAAGAACCGGTGCATGGTGGGCCGGCTTCTCTCCGTAGATACGATTTCCTATTGAGGAGCAGATTATGAGACCAGTCATCGTGGCCGTTGCCATCACGGGTTCCGTCCCACGCAAAGCGGACAATCCCAACGTGCCTACGCTTCCAAATGAGCAGATCGAATCGACTCATGCGGCTTTTGAGGCGGGCGCTAGCCTTGTGCATATTCATGTACGCAATGACGATGAAACGCCGTCTTCCGATCCGGAGCGATTCGCTCGTGTCCAGGAGGGCATTCGCAAGCATTGCCCGGGCATGGTCATTCAGTTTTCCACTGGTGGACGCGGACGCGACCCAGGCACACGCGGCAATGCGTTACAGCATTGTCCCGATATGGCGTCGCTCTCGACAGGTTCGGTGAATTTTCCGACAATCATATATGAGAATTCGTCGTCGCTGGTCCTGGAACTTGCTAACAAAATGAAGACGTTTGAAATTGCGCCGGAGATAGAGATATTCGACCTATCTCATCTGCACGGGGCGAAGCGGCTCATCGAGGCGGGTCTAATGTCAGCACATCCGCACGTGCAATTTGTAATGGGTGTGCAAAATGCCATGCCTGCGGATGAGCATTTACTCGATATTCTGTTGGCCGAGTGCAAGCGCATAATTCCTGGGGCAACTTGGACAGCGGCTGGCATAGGTCGCCATCAGGCGGAGGTCATGGGCTGGGCTTTGAAGCGCGGCGCGGATGCGGTGCGTACCGGCCTAGAGGACAATATTCGTGCCACCAAAGGCCGCCTGGCAAAGGGCAATGATGAACTGGTGGAAATCGCGGCAGCGTTGCTCAATGACTATGGCGTGCGTCCGGCCACGACCGCCGAGGCACGTGCCTCTCTGAAACTCCGAGCCGCGTGACGGAACTCAGAAAGGCGCGCTCTAAACGTGAGAGAGGGATCGATATGACATTACCTACCGTGTTTGTATCGCACGGGCGACACGCTCCGAGTCACGGATGAGCCGACTCCGGACCTTCCTGACGGGGTTGAGCGTAACTTTACAACGCCCAAAGGCTATCCTGGTGGTTGCCGCCCACTGGGATACGACGCAGCCCATGGTCAACGCTGTCGAGCTATATACGCCTTTAGCGATCACTCAGAGGTCACGCGCGCGTTGAACTCTAGATGGGTTTGTTCGCACAATGGGCGGTTATGGAATGTCGGAAGATCGCCCAACAGCCGACTGGCGGCAACTTGTCTTTGCTTTTCAAGGTCGCGGTCAAACGTCGGTTAGGCGTGATTGCATCAACATCTGAGGGCGACCTCTTCCTGTAGACTCTAGGGTTAGCTCCATTTCCCGAAGGCAATAGTCTCAATAGCCGTGCCCCCAGTAGCGCGGCGAACGTCGTTGCGACAAGCTTCTCCGAACAACAACAAGAGAATCTTCGTGCAAGAACGCATTCGAGATGATGGCAGTGCCGACAGCTTATGGAGAGGACGATGCTCACGCAAACCGAGACCCGGCCAGCGGCCGGCGATGTCCTGGAGAACTGGCCGGTTGAGGCTTCCGTTCCAAAACCATCGACGCACGTTTCTGCAGCGGAATACCGTGAAGCTCTTGCGCGGGTTGCCTCCTCAGTTTCGATCGTCTCCACCGACGGCGCATACGGCATCGCCGGCTTCACCTGTTCGGCGGTGTGCGCGGTGACCGACGAGCCGCCGACCGTCATGGTCTGCATCAACCGCAAGAGCGCGGCCAACGCCGTCATCAAGGCGAATGGTGTCCTATGCATAAGCAGCCTCGGCGCCGAACAAGTCGAGCTGTCGCAGATGTTCGCCGGCGTCGGCAGGGTGCCGATGAACGAACGGTTCGGCGGCCCGCACTGGGGCGTCCTGACCACCGGTTCGCCCTATTGTACGCGGTCGCGGGTCGCGCTGGATTGCCGCGTCGCCGACGTCAGGGAAATCGGCACCCACAGCGTGTTCTTCGCCGAGGTGCTGTCGACCGTGCATGCCACGGATGACCAGCCCCTGATCTATCACCACCGCAATTACGCAACCATCCGACACGTGGCCTAAATCCCGCTAGCCCTTCGGCAAGCGAATAACAGGAGGCGAATATGCTACGCACTGGCGCGCAATACCTGGAAGCCCTCAATGACGGCCGCAATGTGTGGGTCGGCAACGAGAAAATCGACAACGTCGCGACGCATCCAAAGACGCGGGATTATGCCCGCCGGATTGCGGACTTTTATGACCTGCATCATCGCAAGGATTTGCAGGATGTCCTGACCTTCGTCGATGAGGACGGCGTTCGCCGCTCGATGCAGTGGTTCGGCCATCGCAACAAGGAAGAGGTTCGCCGCAAGCGCAAGTATCACGAGACCATCATGCGGGAGCTCGGCGGCACCTCGTTTCCTCGCATGCCGGACACCAACAATTACACGCTGCTGACATACGTCGACGATCCGCAGCCATGGGAGAAATCAGCCGTCGGCGCCGAAGGGCGCGGGCTTGCAAACAATATCATCAATTTCTTCGAATTCGCCAGGAACAACGATCTCAATTGTACGCCGCAGTTCGTCGACCCGCAGGCCGACCGCTCGACCACGGAAGCCCAGGCGAAGTCGCCGGCGCTTCGGGTCGTGGAGATCAACGACAAGGGCATCGTGGTCGACGGCGTCAAGGCGATCGGCACCGGCACCGCATTCGGCGACTGGATTCATATCGGCGTCTTCTTCCGGCCCGGGATTCCGGCCGAGCAGATCATCTTCGCCATGACGCCGGTCAATACCACCGGTGTCACCGTGGTGTGCCGCGAGAGCACGGTCAAGGACGACGCGATCGAGCATCCGATGGCCTCTGCGGGCGACGAACTCGACAATCTGACCGTGTTCGACAATGTGTTTATTCCCTGGAAATACGTCTTCCACATCGGCAACCCGGAACACGCCAAGCTCTATCCGCAGCGCGTGTTCGACTGGCTTCACTATCACGCCATCATTCGCCAGATGGTCCGCGCCGAGTTGATGGCCGGGCTTGCCATTCTGATTACCGAGCACATCGGCACCAGCAAGATCCCCGCGGTGCAGACACGCGTTGCAAAATTCGTCGGTTTTCATCAGGCGATGATCGCGCATGTGGTTGCGTCGGAAGAACTCGGCTTCCTCACGCCCGGTGGTCACTACAAACCGAACATCCTGATCTACGATTTCGGCCGGGCCTACTATCTCGAGCACTTCTCCTCGATGATGTACGAACTCCTGGATCTGTGCGGCCGCAGCGCCCTGCTGTTCCCAACCGAAGGCCAATGGCAGGATTCCAAGATCGGCCCGTGGCTGAAGCGCCTCAACACCGGTCCAAACGGGCTGCCGCACGACCGGCTCAAGATCGGGCGGGTAATCCGTGACCTGTACCTGTCGGATTGGGGTGGTCGCCTGTTCATGTTCGAGAATTTCAACGGCACACCGTTAATGGCGATTCGCTCGTTGACGATGCAGCGCGCGGAGTTCTCCGGTGCCGGCCATTACGCGCAGCTGGCGAGGCAGGTCTGCGGTATCGAGCTGAAGCAGGACGTCGCTACCGAGTACAGCGCCTCCGCCGCCTATGCCCGTGCGCAGGACGCTGGTGCGCCCCTTGAATTCGCTGCGCTTTTGCCGGCGGGCAAGACCAACGGCGCAGCGGCCATCGATCCGCGAATCTAGGTTGGTCGGGGACGGAGGATTCGAGGCGCGGCGGGTGGCTCGCGCCTCGGGTCGCCTTCCAAAGGTCGACGAAAGCCAATCAGGAGGTATCGATGCCCTGTGTCACTGAAAGCAACATCACCGAAATCGTGCTCGATCGATGGAATGCGGTGCCCAATCCACGGCTGCAGCAGATCATGCAATCGATGATCCGGCATCTGCACGCTTTTGTCCGGGATATCGAGCCGACCGAGCAGGAATGGTTGACGGCGATTGAATGGCTGACACGCACGGGCCAGCTTTCCACCGACAAGAGGCAGGAATTCATCCTCGCTTCGGACGTCGTTGGCGTCAGCATGCTGGTCGATTGCATCAACCACCGTTTGCCCGGCGGTGCGACGCCAACCACGGTCACCGGACCGTTCCACGTTGACGACTCACCGGATCTGGACGACGGCGGCAATATCGCCAAGGGTGCGCCGGGCGAACTTTGTTTTATCGTCGGCTCGGTTCGCGATCTCGGTGGAAAGCCGATCGCCGGCGCCACGCTCGACATCTGGCAGGCGGACGGCGAGGGCCTTTACGATGCACAACGCGGCGCCGAGGAGCCCTGGATGCGCGGCGTGTTCAAATCGGGAAGTGACGGCTCGTTCGTGGTGCAAACCGTGCTTCCGGTCCCCTATTCGATTCCGTTGGACGGCAGCGTCGGTGAACTGATGACCCGGACCGACATCAGCCCGATGCGGCCTTCGCACATTCATTTCCTGATCAAGGCGCCAGGCCACCACGAGGTCATCACGCATCTGTTCAAGAAATCCTGCCCCTATATCGAAACCGATGTGGTCTATGGCGTGAAGGCGCCGTTGATTGCCGAGTTTCGCCAACTGCCGCCCGGCAGCGCGACGCCCACGGGTAATATTGCCAGTCAACCGTTCTGGCTGCTTGCGTATGATTTTGTCCTGCAGCCACTCGCGGGGGTACAGTCACCCGAGCCCATGGTCGCGGCAACGGCGGCTTAAGCAAAGTGGATTTGGTATCCGTTGAGACAACCGAAAGGATAGGGAATGGCACTTAACGTCCTCACGATTAGCGGCAGCCTTCGCAAGGGCTCCTTCAACACGGCGCTGATGCATGCGCTGCCGGGTCTCGCCCCGGCCGAAATGCATTTGTTGGTGGCGCCGCCCTTTGACCGCATGCCGCTGTACAATGCGGATTTGCAGCCGGCGGGATTCCCGCCTGACGTGACCAGGTTCGCCGAGGCGATCCGCAAGACCGACGGCGTCATTATCGTGTCGCCGGAATACAACTGGACGATTCCGGGCGGTCTGAAGAACGCGCTCGACTGGGTGTCGCGGCTGGAGAATCAACCGTTCAAGGAGAAGCCGGTCGCGATCCAGTCGGCCACCGGCGGTCCGCTTGGCGGCGCCCGCATGCAATATCATCTGCGAATGGCGTTGACCTTCCTGAACGCATCCGTATTCGGAACGCCGGAGGTGTTCGTCGGCCTTGCCCAGACCAAGTTCGATCCCGCCACACTCGAGCTCAGGGACGAGCCGACCCGCAAGGCGGTCAGGGATCAGCTCGCAGCGTTTGCCAAATTTGTTGCGCGTGCCAAATCTGCTGCGCATGAAACGGCATGAACCGCGCGACCGGCATGAGAGTCCTTTCGGTTCTGATTGAATCAGGACCGACACTCTATGCTTGTTGGCGCGCTTTCTTTAGGTGAACCGGAACTTCCGGCCCCCGCCGAACTCCGCGTTGATAACCGACCTCAGCCATTGGTTACCAGCATCGCGGTCGAAGCGTTCGTGCCAATATTGGGCGATTTCAAATTCCGGCAACTTGATGGGGGGCTTGGCGAGCTGCATATCCAGTTCGCGAGCGAGAACGGTTGCGACCGGCCCCGGCATCGTCGCCACGGCATTGGTATGCTTGGCGAGGATAGCCGCCGCCGTAAAGCTTGGAACATGTGCAACAATACTGCCGGGGGGCAGCTGCTCTTCAAGTGAGCGCTCGGCAATCTGGTGCGGATGGCCCGTCCCCGCCGCGGTGATGAAGACATGCTGCGCTTCCATGAAGTCGCGTTGGGACAGATTGCGGCCAAGCTGCGGATGGTCCTTTTGGAAGATGCTCATGTGGCGGCCCGAATACAGCTTTTGCCGGCGGATGCCTGGAACGAGCAATGGAAACTCGCCAATGGCCAGATCGATTTCGCCGCCCTCGAGCGCGGAATGAAGATCTTGCAGCCCGACCTGGACCGCCCTCAATTTCACTCCCGGGGCCTCGCTCAAGAGCAATTTGATGACAGTCGGAAGCAGCACGATAACGCCGGCGTCGAGGG
>JGI10216J12902_100160214_pt1 | contig 20297 bp, 24 predicted proteins | sample KanNatreferecore_FD_12902 | JGI IMG/M metagenome (IMG submission 12902)
ATAAGCACTCTGAAAAAGGTTTTGAAGTTTTTTTCCTAAGTCTCTTAAGTTTGCCATGTTTCATATCAGACAATTGGATTTCCAAATAAATCAGTCTTTCTAGGTCCACCACCGACTGGTTGTCCTCCGCTTCCACCCTGACCAAAGACATTCATCTGTCCCATTGCCTGCGGAATCTGGGCTATATTCTGTTGGAGTTGTCCCATGTTCTGTGAGTTTGAAGCTGCCCATTGGACGAGAGCGTTATATCTATTAGAACTTTCACTTTTAATTCTGTTCGTTTCTGCAATAGCCTGATCAAGTATTCCCTTCGAGAGATTGGCAAGATCTTGACCTTTCTTAAGACCACCCTCTGCTATTTGTTGTTTAAGTTGCTGTTGAGACTGCGCAAACCATTGAGCAATACCTTGGATCTGTTGATCGTAGGTAGATTGTAATTTAGTCATCTCACCAGTTACGAAATTATTGAGGTCACCCATTTGTTTGTTGGCATCTTTATTGATTGCGTATGAGTACATGTTAGCGGCGGAAGAGTCACCAGCACCCATTGAGCCTAGGTAGTTATTACCAGCCTGAAAAGCGTTTCTTGTTGTATTTGCTATGTCTCTCAGTGATTTAGCCTTTTGACCTTGTAGGCCTTCTTGTCCTTGTTTAAGTTGAGAGCCGGCTATACCTTCCTGAGCAGTTCTTTGTTGATCTATGAATCCTGATGTACCTTGTAAACCTGTTAAGTAGCTATCCCAAGCTCCCGATATCTCACTTCGTAAAGCTGCATATGGATCACTCTGTTGACCATAGGCTGGGCTTCTTGGATCACCAGGGTCATTTGGGTTAGGGGCTGAAAGTTGTCCTCCGCCACCACCACCTGCTGAAGTCCCTAATACTTGCCCGGGTTGCTGATATGGAGTTGGGGTCCCTTGTCCTATTGGACCTGTAGCGCCTGGGACTTGAGCTCTTGAAGTAGGTCCGAATAAATTACTTCCTCCTTGTGCTGTTGTTGGTTTATTAAAAAGACCTCCGACAGCTTCTGTAACTCCGAAATCTGGGAGACCAAACCAAGAACCCGGATGTGAATTAAGTAAACCCATAATTGACAAATAATTCCTTAATTGTTAAAATACCTTATGACTATAGGTCGTATTATTTTTTCGTTTTGCATTTTAGGTGTTGTTGGTATAATCTTTTTAGCTATATCTGCTCCTGATAATGACAACTCAGGAATAGCTATTTTTTATTACTCTGTAATCGCTATTTCCTTTTTAATCGTTATCCTTAAAAGATTATTTAAATAACTTTCAATCAATAAATATTTTGGCTAAACTTAATAGCCCCACCCCAAACACAGATTTTCCTCCCTCCGTTTCTCTCCCTCCTTCCCTCAACTACTCCTAGGCGAAGCTTCGCTTCGGAATTTTAAAAAAACTCCTAAGAAAAGCTTCATCCGCCTGAGGTAAACTAATTTGTTAAGTCTCGGTCAGTCGGTCGATCACGTTCAGTATTGTTAAGCTCTTATTTCAGAGACGGGTAACTGATCCCCTATTAACAGTAATAACATGAGGGGTGGGAGTCCGGCCGGACTAGAGAGTACTAAGTTATAATACCCTCATATTGCTACTGTCAAAAAAAACCCAAAAAAAAAGAACCCTCAACTCTTTCGAGCTTTTGGGTTCTGACCGATACATTGTCGGCAAAGAACACCATAATATTAGACCCTTTTTTTACCGTTGTCAATAGCCTCTTCAAATAGCGCCTTGTACTCTTCTAAATGGTCTGTAATCTCCCAGTTATTCTTTACATCTAAGTAAGCTTTCTCTCCCATCTTTCTTCGTTTTTCTTTGTCATCGATTAAGCTCTTTATCCCACGGTACCAATCCCCGCCTGTAGTTGCCAGCAGTCCATTAGTCCCGTCTATCACTTCTGAATATTGGCGAATATCAGACCATACACCGGGAATCTTGGCACTACTCGCCTCCAACCACTTTATCGAACTCTTACATTTGTTATACACATCCTCAACTAATGGTGTCAAAAGAATATCCGTATCATCCATATAAGAAGGAAACTTTTCATTGACCCACTTGTATAGATCCTGATCACCGTACTTTAAATCAAATCTAGATCCCCACTTTTGTCTAAACTTTGGAATCCATGCTCCTATCGTCCTAAACTTAACATTAGGATACTCCCTCATTATGCGATCAACTCCTTTGAAAAACTCCTTCTCGCCTAAGTCAAGCCAGTGAGTTGAGGAACCGAAATGAGTAAGCATTATCTGTCCATCATCTTTAAACTTGGTTCTGTGTTTGTAGACCTTGAGATCAATGTAATTTGGAATCACTTTAATCTGATGACTCTTCTTATTAGTCTTACTCATTATCAAGTGTTTTAAATATTCATTAGTACAGGTAATGTAATCTACATCGTTACAGATTGAAGTGAAGTTACCAATAGCTGCTCCACCCTTCTTCCAAACTGAATGAGCGGGGTTATCGTCATGCAAATCCCACAATGAATCATCCATATCAAGTATTAGCTTTACTCCATATTTACGAGCTAGCATTCCCATCACAGCATATCCCCAAGGATTATGGATATAGTTGAAATAGAACACATCGTATTTCTTGGCCAATGGTTCCCATTCCAATACATTGTTGTGAAGCTCCTCAACCTTAGGATCGTACACAAAAGTTTCAATCCCCTTGTATCCGTTCAGGTTCTTCATAGGAGAGATAATACGTGCATAATCTACACCTGACGTTCTAGTTCTAGTTGCGTGACTTGGTAAGCTAAATATTTTCATTGAGTGTGCTCTATAAATTGGTCAAGCTTTCGGCTGAAAGTCTCGACTAACTGTTGGTAATGCCACCTGAACCAAGGAGCATACAACTTAACTTCTTTCTCATCGTGATAAGTAACTCCTGTCATTGTCGGTTCGTATTTATTCATTACTTCACGAGGTGTTGGTCCCCAATAGGCAACTCTACAACCGCAAAGTCTCGCCACCTCTAAAATTGCAGTTATCTCATCATAAACATAGAGTACTTGGCACTCGTTTAGTAAGTCTGCTAAAGCTTGTTGATCCATGGCAAAAGCCCTAGTTATTTGTATTGAGTCTTTTGGATGTTTTTCCAGATTCTTACCTCTTGCGCAGTAGTAAGCAGTCTTTGTCCTTTTCTTCTTTTGGTCGGTAAATGTATGGAGATCGATAATAGGAAGAAATAGAACATGGTTATCATCTAATCCCCACTGATCGTAAACTTTAGAGAACACATAGATCTCATCATCCTTATCAAATTCTGTTGGGCCTGGTACTCCTAAATGAGACATCCGTCCTGGCGTCTGAAGTACATATCGTATAACTTTGTCAGCCTCCATTTCATTACCGTGATAGATCTCAGGGTAAATCCCAACTGCCGGAACATCTATCTTTGTATTCAAAAGAACGATCTGACCTTTGGCAAGTAACCAACCATATAGTCCGTACATTACTCTGATTCCACCCGACACTGGGTCCATAGCAGGGGTTCTGATAAGGTAAGGTTTTCTCATATCGAAGTCATCTTGTACGATTGACCGTAAGACAATTTATGTAACCACTTCTTAACCTCATCAGTTAAAGGCATATTGTCAAAATCAAGCTTTGGAAATACTCCTCCTCTTGCGAAGTGATAGGCTATAACTTGTTCTTTCCTGCACATCAATTTATCATTTTCAATGTAGAACTCCGGTTCACGACCAAGCGACTTGCAACCGTAGTAATCCTTTTCTTTGTCGACTATCTTAAGTATAAGATCATTACTATATATCACTAAATTCATCACGTCGTTCTCACGCCTTTTATATTTACGTGCGTTCCTATTAGCTTCTCTCCAGTCAGCTAAGAATACATGGGAGCGGGTAGCCCACATTCCGCCTTGAATATACATCTCCTCGGTTATGTTCTCGAAGCTTGCATTCTCATAATCGTTGAAGTTCCACGGCCCTGCTACTCCGTAATCCACCTTGTCAAATACCTCAGTCATTCGTCCTGTTACAACGTGATCCGCATCCATGTTTACGATAAGATCGTATTTATCCTCAAGTAGTTCCGCAAAGAATGGCTTGGCATTATACCAGTCTATTCCCTTCTCCTTGAATAGTTTGTCTGCTGTATCCTGTCGAAAGACCACAAGATCAATATCAGGATGAAACTTCCTAAAAGAGTTCACAAAGATGTGAGTCCCTTCGGGGTAATAGTGTTTGTCGTCAACTGCTGTAAAGCAAACTTTTCTCATCTTGTGAATAAAACTACAATTGCTGACGATTCGTACCTTTTAGCTTGATAGCCTAGTGAAATCAGGTACTTAACAAGCTCTGTCCAGTTGGGATAATGAAACTCGACTATTATTGACTGGATCTTAGAAGCGACTTTTTTAAATCCCTCAGATCTAAGGATTAGGTCGTCTGCACCTTCTACGTCAAACTTGCAGAAATCAACCTTTTCTATCTTGTTCTCCTTAAAGAAAGTTTCAAAGTCCATAGTCTTAACCTTTGACTCAACTGTGTACTTTCCACTTCTTATCTCATACTCTCCTTTGTCCTGTTTAACAACAATTGAGTTCATTGTTCTATTACCTGTGTTTTGAGAGAGAATTGTCTCTCCATTCCTGTCTGAAAGAGCAAGGTTAAACAGCTCAACGTTATCCCAGTTATTGAACTCCTTATTTTTCTTTAAGGCTTCAAAGTGTTCAGGTGAGGGTTCAATGGCATAGATCTTTTTGGCGTGAGGCCTAAAATGGGCTACAGTTACGCCTATATTACTACCAACATCCAGAATAACCATGTCTTTCTGTTGGTTTAGAACATCAATATATAAGCCCTCAAAGTAGATTTCCCGGTAGATATAGGGAATGTATAACGAATCAAATGGAATTTCATTACCCTTCTGATCCTCTGTTGGATAGAATAAAGCGCCTAGTTTCATAATTAACGTTTAAGAGATAGGAATGTTGGCCTTGGTATGTCAATCATTTCCCGAATTAATAAAGGTATCTCTTCTTTTTTCTCAGGCCACATTTGTTTAATGTTCTTAAGCAAATTGAAATGGTTTTTAACGTCCTCTGCGTTATGTGAGTATCCATCATGTTCATAATCAGTGTCCCGTCCTGATCCGACTAGCTTGATGTTTAGGTTCTCATGATTGATGTAGGTCCTTATCGTCTCCCATCCTCTATAGAAGAATGGGGTGATGGTGTAGCAAATAGGTATTTTATTTGAGTGAGCTAATCCAACAGCTATATCCAACATGGATTGTTCAGATGCTCCACAATTTAGAAACCTGTCAGGAAAGGCGTGCATTATCTTGTCAAACCCCCCATATCCCAGATCACCAGTTAAAGCGATAATATCGTGGTTTCTCGCCATTGCTGAATACAGCTCTGCAAAATATAGTTCTCTCATTTAGTTAACTCCTTGTATTCTCTTTCACCTAAAACTTGATAATGTCCATCAACTCCCTGAAGATAATCAGGCCACTTAAACATATTGGTCTTTAAAACAAGAGAGGGATAAAAATAATTCATTCTAAGTTCAAGTAAGTCAACATCTACCTTACCAAGTGCTGATGTTCCATTGGCGTTCACATATACTCTTAGATTCTCAAGTCGTAGCTCTCCTGCAATTCGTAAAGCCTCCCAGTTAGATCCTTCAGCCATAGCGCCGTCTGAGGTTAGGACGTGTACTGCTCTCGTTCTATCAGATAGAGCCATCCCAACCGCAATCCCGATTCCATGACCTAGAGATCCAGCTGATGCGTAGATCTTATCCCCCAGATCCCGATTCGGATGCACTCCATGTTTATCAAACAACTTCTCAGCATCCTTAAAATAGATCTTCTCAAGTACACAGTAGAGGGCAAGAGCGGCGTGTCCGCTATCTAATATGAAAGGTTCGTTTTCTTTTTTAACTTTGTAGATGTGGTCGATTATTCTGTAGGCAGTCAAACAGGAAGAAAGGTGGGATAATTTCTTGCGATAGGATATGTCTATTATTCTCCGTTCGATCTTATCAAGAGGTTTATCCATAAAAAAAACCGACCTTAACTCTATCACTCCAAGAGTTAAAATCGGTTGACGCACTCATTTTGTGCGCAAAACCACGAACTGATTAAGTATATCAGATTATTGTGTAAAATCCATGGGATAATTTGAGGGCTAGTTTTCCATCAACTAGAATCAGGTTTTTTTCAAAAGGTGGAGCAGAAGGAGATGGAGAGATAGAATCTGATACTGATGAACTGGGGCTGACTGAGGCACTTGGAGATATGCTGGCGGAGGGACTGGCGCTTGCAGAAGGCGACTGACTGGCACTAGGAGACTGTGACAGGCTAACGGATCCAGAAGGAGAAGTTGAGGCGCTTGGTGATTCACTAAGGGATATAGAGGCACTGGGACTTGTACTAGAACTTGGTGATTCAGAAAGAGACACACTAGCACTGGGGCTTTGGGAGGCGGAAGGGGACTCTGATAAGCTTGCGCTTCCTGATGGACTGACTGAGGCTGACGGACTCTGCGATAAACTCACGGATCCTGAAGGACTAATAGAGGCGGAAGGTGAGACACTAGAGCTTGGACTTTGGCTCAAGCTAACACTACTAGATGGGGATTGAGAAGCACTGGGTGACTCTGACAAGGAAGTGCTACTACTCGGACTAACTGAGGCGCTAGGAGATTGGGATAAACTCACAGATGCAGACGGAGAGACGCTTGCAGATGGCGATTGACTCAGACTTATACTCGAAGAAGGTGAGAGACTTGCACTTGGTGATTGAGAAAGAGATACGCTAGAGCTTGGTGAAACAGAACTACTAGGACTGGTGGATGCTGATGGACTTTGACTTAATGAAATACTAGCACTGGGTGAGATCGATGCAGACGGTGATTGGCTGAGGCTTATTGAAGAGGAGGGAGACACACTCGCACTAGGCGATATAGAGGCGGAAGGGGATTGACTCAGACTGATAGATGCGCTTGGAGATTCAGATGCCGAAGGAGACTGTGATAAACTAATTGAAGCTGATGGACTATCACTCGCACTAGGGCTCTGGGATAATGATACCGAAGCTGATGGACTGACAGAGGCACTGGGACTCTGACTTAAACTAATGGAGGCAGAGGGTGACTGGGATGCGCTAGGACTCTGAGAGAGGCTAACACTAGAAGAGGGGCTTATGCTAGCTGAAGGTGAGACGGAAGCTGATGGCGATTGGGAAAGAGATATAGATGAACTAGGTGAAACAGATGCGCTTGGGCTTTGACTCAAGGATACAGAAGAAGAAGGAGAAATACTTGCACTTGGGGATTGTGAAAGACTAACTGAAGACGAGGGAGATATAGAGGCACTAGGAGAAATGGAAGCGCTGGGAGATTGCGAGAGTGAAACTGAAGAGGATGGGCTTACCGAGGCCGATGGAGATTGTGATAAACTAACGCTGGAACTTGGGGACTGAGAGGCGGAAGGTGACCGTGATAAAGAAACGCTAGAACTAGGACTAACTGAGGCGGATGGAGAACCAACAGGAGCGGAAACATACTCGATATATACTCCTAACCACAAAACCCAAATATCGGGATTACCATCAGTTGTTGCAGCTCCTATCTGCATGTTTTCAATAGAATTAGTTCCTGTTGGAGTCCACGCTACTCCTGTAGTTGGATCGGTATATGAAATTAAACTAGTTCCAAAAGCTGTTGTACCACTAGGATTTGTTCTAACAGTTGTATCACCAGCATCTACACTTGCAGATGATGTAGTTGTTCCTCCTGCTGCTGATTTAATTCTTAAAGTATAATTTGAAGTTCCTGCAGCCTCCTCTCTTACTCTAGCAAGTACAGAAGTCAAAGTGATAGTATCACTTGATCCGATTCCTAATGTGGCGGTATCCGTTACATTATAATCACCAATTGAAGTTGTAGTATCAAGTTCAATCATAGTTGATCCTGACGTTGCTGTATTAGATGGAGGTATTTCGTTAATATAAGAAAAGATTCCTGTAGTTGCTGCGTTATCCCCTGCTGCACTTGGAAGTCCTAGTACTATTTTTCCTTCTCCAGGCCATGAAGTTTGGCTTGATCCTTGATTGTCATTTACTGCTACATCATCCACATATATGTCTCCAGTTTCAGAATCTATCGCACCAAAATATACATTATCAGTTTGACCTCCAGTAGAGTTTGCTGATGCAAATTGTGTCCCATCTATTCTTCCTACAATTGTGTTGTTCGCATGAGAATCATCATAGGAAATTTCAATCCTATACCAAGTATCTAGATCTAAAACTTGAGAAGGAGAGCCAACTAGTCCGGTGGCATTATCTAATAAGCTTAATGTTCTGTCTGCTTGAAGGACAACCCCAGCTATTCCAGTTGTACTATTTACAAAAGAAATTAAAGTAGATCCATCTCCAATATAAGCACTTGCAATTCTTAAGTAAATTCTAGCAAAGATAATATTGGAGGAAAGCGATCTCACATTTTTAGTAATATAGCCATGTCCAGCACTAGCATTAAACCTTAATGAAGCAGTCCCACTTCTTTTTATTGACGTGCTTATAGATACTGTAGAACTACCCCCTGTGAATGGCCCTGTAAACTCAACGCCAGAGGTGGTACTTTGCGTTTCAAACCCCAGTGTGTAAAGTCTTGCCATTATTTAATATATTTATGATTAACTTCTAATATCTTCTGTGTTAATTCTGGCTTAATCCCAACCGACTCAGCCCATGCTGCCCAGGCGTAGATGTCTTTAGGGATACACTTAGAATTGAATCCACGTTTCTCTGGGTAGATGAAAGTCCACCACAGATTAAATCTCGGATCATCACCGTAAACTGCATCTCTTATTGTGTAATAATCAATATTTGCCGCCTCACAAACATCATATAATTCCTGACATTGAGCAACTTTAAAAGCGATAGCCCTGTTTTCGGATAGCTTTATCACTTCAGCCTCATAACTGCTAACTTGTCTTATCTTCACATTAGCGTTATATACTTTCATATATAGCTCTATCAGTTTTCTTGTATTTCTTTTTTCTCCACCAAGGATTAAGAAAGGTGCATTTTTCGTATCAATTAGTGGATGGTTAGGGGTTTCGCCTAAGTACTCCGGCTGCATTACAATTTCTTTTCCATATTTACCAGTCCACCTATTACAGTCTCCCGGATTGACAGTTGACCTTACAACAAATAACTTAACCTGACAAAGACTGATATAGTGTTCGACTATTGAGGTGTCTAATCTGTAGTTCTCAACACAGGGTGTGGGTACACAGATGAAAGCTATATCACATTTATTAACCTCTTCAATCTTACCTTCCTTATGGGTATATACATAAGCATCGGGAAACAATTGCTTCATTGACTTTCCAACCCAACCATTACCGATTATTGCTACTTTCATAATATGTTTTTAAGATCATCCCATCCGGGAATCTGATCAACTGTTGACTCCTTCCAATTAGTACACGTCTCCTTATTCCTAAATTCCTCAATATTCCATCTGCTTTTACTTAGATTCTTTTCGTGTCGAATATCTATGTTTGGAAACTCCGAGTTCCAAACCTCTGATGTGAAACTATCAAACCTTCCTTTTGTTCCCGGTTCATAACCCATCCCTCTATTCCATCCCTCAACTTCAACTCTCCTAACTCTCTCTTTGTAGTGTTTGATTGCAGTTTCCCGATAGACACATATTTGACTTACCTGATTACAGTCATAATGAAGAGCGTGGCCGTCTGATCTTACTTTCCAAACATTCTGGTTGTAGTAGAAGACATCTTTCCTTGGAGGATTGAAGGTGAAGTGGGAGGGATGGTATAATACATCATGCTCGCAAAAAAAGACAATATCCGAAGTCGATCCCTCAAGAGCCGCAAGAATCTGCTTAAACATAGTAAGGATCCCTCTGTCCCTTCTTATGTGTATATTAGTTCCAAAAGTCATTGGCTTAAGGGAAGCACTAACAATGGGTATGCCGATATTTTTAAGTTGTTTCTGCACGGCATGCGCAATCTTAAGCCTTAATTGATTATCTGTGTAGAATATAATCCCCTTCTTAGTTTCCCAATCGGGGACTGGTGAAAACTTCTCAATCAACCACGATAGAGGATGAATAGCCTTGTCCCATTTATTGTTAAGGAATAGATCTCTTGAATATTGTCTGGCTTTATCAACAGCTCTTCCTGAATTTGGGAATGGAAAGCTGAAATCGCCTCCTTGAGTCCTGAACATGTGAGCATACCATGTTTTATGATTGACCTTAACCTGTCCACCAGATAGCCATGTCTTACAGGCAACTTCAACTCCCTGCTGTCCCCAGCTACCGAATTTTTCATCACAAATACCTAGTTCCCAGTATTTCTTGCGTGTCAGCATGAAGCATGATCCTTGAAGTGACATAGTATCTGTGATGTCCCCGCTTACCCTATTCTTCAACTCATTAAAGTATTGAAAATGTAAAGTTCTATCAAACCTGTAAGCTGTGCTCTGTGGAGACTTCTTAGGATTCCAGACAATATCTCTTAAGGTTGGTTGTTGACAGGTTGTACATGGGCCGGATGGACCTTGATAACGTCTATGTCCATCTGGACAAACCCAATCGAAAGCGTGTAGATTTCTCATCACCGGAACCATTGTCCAATCGTCCTGCATTTCCTTCATCATCTTGACATCAAAGCCCTGATCAAAAGCACAGTGAGCGTCAACCTTCATTACATACTTAGCGTTAGACAATCGACAGGCTAGGTTAGTTGCGGCTCTTTGCCCGATTGCTTCAGGTAGATAGACAACAGTAACTCTTTCGTGTTGTTTAATTTCAGGATCAGCCCATTGTCCATCTAAGACTACAATCACCTCAGTATTACCCTCTATGTGTTCAAGAATATCCTCAACAGTGCGGGATAAAAACATTTCATTACGAGCTGGTATTAATATACTTAAGTCCATCCGGGTACAGGTTTAAACTTATCAATGAGAAATTGGAAAGGTTTTGTTTGTTTGTGCCACACCTTCTCAATCATCCACCTATTCACATACTCATTAGTTCGTTTAAGTTCCCTTACATCAAGAAAGTATCCTCTTCTATGACTCTTACCGTCTGCAGTTTTACCTTTGTGCCAGTGTGCATACCAAGTCTTCTTGTTAATCTTCACTTCTCCACCTGACAACCAGCACTTCAGCCCAACCTCTTGAAACTCTTGGGGAAAAGTGCCATAATTAGCCTCATCTAGGAGTTCAAGGTGATAGAAGTAGTCTCGTTTCATAAAATATGCGGAACCCTGTGAAGACATCAAATCATCGATCAAAACGTTCTTCAAAGAAGCGTCTCGATTCTTTTCTTCCCATATCCTCCCATGAAGGCCCGGACCTCCATAATCATTCTTATCGCTTGGATAAGAGAGATACATATAGTCAATGTCAACCTTACCTACATCCTGTACCTTCCAGTTCACCGGGTCTAGCCTCTTACGTCTTGGTACGACAACCCAATTGTCCTGTATGTCAGCGACTAGCTTAACATCATACCCTTCATCCCACATTGTATGAGCATCACACTTTAAGATATATTCACCCTTTGCGATTGCGACTCCCGAATTGATTGAAGCTCTCATTCCACGTGCCTTACCACGATGAATGAGTTTAAGTTTTGGATTTTCTTTTAGTGGAGGTGAAGGCCAGTAGCCATCTAGTGAGACTATTATTTCTATTTCTCCTTTTGCCTTTGACGCTAGATCGTCTATTGTCTGCTGAAGAAATGGTTCGTTTCTGCTTGGTATTATTATTGAGATCATACATAGGTTAGGGAATCTCTATCATCCCATTCTTTATTAAATAATGTTGACCCATCAGCATATTTGATAGCAGTTACATTGTTATTGCCGTCAAATGTGAGTTTTCTGATCTGCCAAAGAGGATCACTTTCGGCTGTTCCCGGAGCTGCTATACCTAAATAAGTGGGGTTCTGACCACTTGCATAATCAAGTCTTAAAGACATGCTATCTGCAAGGTTGGTTTGTCCCTGCTGTCCATTCCACCCAACGCCAAATATAGCGATAGCCTTTAATACTTGGTCATAAATATTATTAAGGATGTACTGCTCTGTGTATTTTGCCTGTGGACTATCTTGTGCCATTGTATCGTCTTAGATTTGCTCTTGTCTCTTCATTCTTTTCCATGAACTCAACATAATGAGCAATAACTTCTAACTTAACTACAGCCCTCTCTTCCTTGGTTAGGTTGTTAAACTTCTCAATACCTTTTAAAAATTCCTTAACACCCGTAACACTGTTTGGAACTAAACCACTGTCAATCTTTTTGTTTATATACTTTTCTATAGTTTGAATTTCTTTAGGGAATCCACCAGCTGGGTCATCCCAAGTATCTCCAAGATTGAAGTGTTCGACTAAGTAGGGTTTGCCATTCTCATTGTGGTAGTCTAAGTAAGGGACTGGTATTTCTTCATTGCTAATACGAGCCGGATTCTTTATTTCTGAGACCGGTTGTTTATCTGCTTCAACTGGATTATCGGTCAGTGGTATTCTAACCATATCTTGCTGTTTCACGCCCTCCTGTCATTTGGCGCTCTAAATATCTCAACTTCTCCTGAACGTACCTAACATGCCGCCTATCCCCTCGTCTTATCGCCTCAATCAACTCTTCCCTCGACTCCCTGATCTCAGGGGTTTCCCGCATGATCTTTGTGATGATACGCTCGACCTCGTCACGCTTATACGCATTAGGAGCGTACTTGTATAAATCCATCAATTCCTCTAAATCGTACTTTCTACTATCATCCATATTAAGTGTTGCCCCGCCGAACTAGGCGACGGGGCTAAACTACTACACGACTGCGAACCGAGCTGCAATAATCCAGTTTGGATTAAGAATCTTGGTTGCGTACGAACCTGCCCATGAAACGAATGACACCCTTCCTGCTGGAGACGATGAGTCTTTAGCATTTGGGATGATTGTCAATTGAGGCTTATCACCTTCAAGGTCATAAACACCAAAAGCATCCTTTCCGTGGACGTAGGTTGTATGACGTGTTACACCAGACGAAGCTGTCGATGTCGCTTCGATTCCACACAAATCGTCTAGATTCAATAACCAGCGAACTTGATACAGTTCTCCGATTTCTCCTCTATATAGATTAGTTCCATCCTTATACGTATGAGCGTTTACCCACGTTGAATCTCCCAGCAAATTGTACTTACTGTAAGAATCTACTTTACCCATGAATAAGCCGTCTGCATAAGGTCTAGCTTTGTTAGCTTCAAGAACTTGCACCATTCCTCTTATGTCACACGCATCAAGCGTGTCACCAGCTGTGAATGTTGCGATAGTATGGTTGTTACCATAGTATGCAGTTCCATTGTCCAATTCTAGCCTGACTAATCTGTTTAACGTTTCTCCCATATTCTGTCCAACTAAGCTGATCTTTTCTTTCATTCCAGAATCAATTGACGTTAAAGTCAACAGTTTTCCGTGTGTGGTTGTTAAACCATACTCTGAAAGAGTGACCGATACTGTTGAAGCATTAATCGCACATGTTGCCGGATTAGAAGCCTCTCCCATAGGAGAAGTTATAATCGTTAACGGATTGTAGCGAGTAAAGTTAACAGTTCTTCCTTCATTTTTAGGAGTTGTTCTCATCTGAGCGCCTTCTTTCAACACTAGTTCATATTCTGAACGAGCCAAGAAAACCTTCTCATAGTAAGTGGCAACTTCCTGAGGAAGCGAGCTTGTTGTATTGACGTTTGTAACGTTGTCTACATTTGATCCTACTACTGCCATATATATTCACCTCCTTTTTTCTAAGCGTTAAGCCTGAACTATGCCTAGTTCTGCTTCAAGCTCCTCAATCGATTTCTCTTTCGAGGATTTTTCTGCCTTGCGGATAGAGGTAGGTCTTAAGGCGGTCTCAGATACTTGCTTAGTAATCTTTTCTGTGACTTCACCAACCTCTTTGTTTACTGACTTTTTGTAAAGTTTCATCAGCTTATCCACAAACTTTTTTGGTGATGCGGAATACGGATTTGCACGAACGTGCGCTTCCGTTGCCTCAGTAAACGTGTCAGAAAGCTCTTTGTTAAAGGTCTCACTCTCCGGATCTAGTTCTGGATATTTCCGAACAACGTCATTGGATTCGTTTTGAATCCTATTTATAGCGTTATTCTGTTTTATCCTAAGCTCAACCAAAGCTGATGCAGTTTTATGTACATCGCCTTGATATTGCTCTTCGCTAATCTCCTGACCTGGTTTGACTTGTGGTTTGTATTCAGGAATCTCTCCTGGTTGGCCCGATTGGGCTGTAATTTCCTCTAGTCTTTCAGCCAAGGACTTAGCTTTCTCTTCTGCCGCTTTTTTAGCTGCATTGAGTTCCCTAATCCTTTGATTTGCACCTTTACTGCTCTCTGCTGTTTCAGTCTTTGAATCCTCTGTCTCAGTTGCAACTTCAACCTTGGGTTCTTTGACTTCCTCAGTTGTTTCTTTTAAAGTTGACGACTCTTCGGGAAGTTTAACTTCTTCCGGCTTTACGTCAGGATTTACATCCTTATCCATATTTGTCACCTCCTTACGCACCCGTTTCGTGATGCGAGACTACGGCTAGTTTGGAAACTAGAACCTAAACACTTGTATGTTCACGTTCTATTCTCCAAAATAGGGTCTCCATTATCTTTAGTTCCGACCATCAACTTAGTCATCCCGATCCACGTTGCGTGTTCTAGATCACACGCCTTACAAACTAGATATGGACCCCTTTGCCTCCATTCGTGACTTCCTTTTGGAATAAAGGAAAAGTCCGGCTTACTAAAGTCAAGGGTTTCATTAATCTCATCATTTTTGTCTATCATCACGGGCTTCACGGGCATCCTCTACCGAATTAATAACCTTTCTGATAATTCCTTTTACTTGGGATAGTACTAAAGCGTTTCGTCCAATCTCTTCAAAAGTCATGCCGCTTGCTATTGCCGCCTCGTTTATCATCTCTAGATCTCGTATATGACTGTCAAAGTGCTGCTTGAGGGTTTTCCAAAACACCTTATCCGCTCCTGCTGCCAACACTCCCTCCTCAACAGTTGGCTCCTCAACCGGATCTTTCCTTTGAATGTAAGACGTGAAGTTTAAGGCTTCAGGTCTCAATGCCGATTGATCTTTCATACGGGCATACCTCCCATTTGTCCATTAGGCTGTTGTGGCATAGGTTGAGCTGGCGCTTGACCATTCATCATGCCCTCTTGGCCGGGAACTGGTGGTGTTTGATTCATTGATTGCATCTGGGTTAGTGCCATTTGAAATTGTTGGGCGTGATCTCCTAGTACTGCGTCTGCTTGTTCTTCAGGTGTCATCTCGGTTAGGATCTTGTCCCAGTCCTGAACTCCTGAATTGCTGATGATTCTTTTAAATAGCTCTCCGAAATTAAATCTATAACCATCTGTTTGCAGTTGTTGGATAAGTAAGTTCCCTTGTGGTCCCTGTGAGGCTTGGAATAATGATAAGATTTGTCCTAGGTTCTGTTGCTGTTGCTTCTGATCGACTGCATAAGTAGATCCTGTTACAATCTCATAATCATATAGTTCCGCTTTCCCCTTCTTAACCGATAACTTACCACTGTTCTCGTCATAGCTTTCCTTCACTTCCGGATAACTACGTGCAATCTCTTCTATCTCGTCCTTGAATAATCTAAGTTTGATAGCTGATGATTGTTTCTTACTAAGTAGGTTGCAGAACTTCTTCATTACCTGAGTCAAGAATTGTTCCATATAAAATCGATCAGCATTATCCCTTGTGTTCTCACGAGACGACTGCATTTCTAGAGCTTGTGGAGTCTTACCAAACCCGGGATCAGTCTTTTGTGTGGTATTTGTCTCGGTAGTTCCGAATAGGTTCATGATTGAAGCTGTTGCAACCTGATAAACGTTATTGAAGGTCTGAATACCTTGTGGAGTGAGGTTTAATGGGGTTGCTGAGTTGTTTAATTGGTTACGAACCAGCCATTTAGCTCCAGCTGTTTGTGTGATTGAAGACATTGAAGCGATATTGTCCTTATTGACAAGTACTGGAGGGTAGATTGACATCTTAACAGCGTCAAGGTACAAATTCCATGCTGAGTTGATGGCTTTCTGCATTGATCCGCCTCTTTCAAAGTCGCTCATTCCCATGAAGTCATCAAGTAAGGGAATAGAATACTTACACTTAACAGGAAGATCTCCATCCTTTTGGGGATTCTCACGTTCTCTGAAGACTTCATTAGCGTCCACACAATAATCAACCCATTCTTTTCTTGTATATTTAGTGAGAACCTCGAAATATCCCCTGTGCTTTGCTGGTTCTGACTGTGGATATTCAGATTCCTCACGTTTGGATACTGATGTCCCTTTGTCTCTGTCCGATTTGCTACCTGACTTATCCTTTAACTTAACCAATATCTTTGCTATATTCTTGTAGTCCTTGTCATCCTTCTTGCCTTCAAAGAATGAATAGGGTCTCCAAGTTCTGACGATTACATAATCTGAATCCTCAAGGGATACTGCTCCAACCTGTGGGAATACATCACGAATATTAAGAAGCCAAATATCCGGTCCTACGTAACCATTAGGTTTAACGTCCCAGTCTATCAATGTAAAGAAGTTGCCGTAGATGTTTGAGTAGAGATCAACCATCCTCATCTTGGTTAAGAAGTCGAATTGTGCATTGGCATTTGGTATGACGTATTTCTCTAAGACTAAGTTCTTTAGTGTTGCATCCCCTATATCGTTCTTGCTTATTCCCCGTACTTTTCCCGTCTGGAGTTGAGCCATTACCCTGTAGGATCTTTCGATTGCGAGTGTTGAGAGCTTGGGATCAAATACTTGAGAGCGGGTTGTTGTAGAGACTTTATCATTTAATTGATTATGGAGTAGAGCCTCGGCAGAATCCCATTTGACTCTCTTATCTTTGAGGTACTCTTCAGCGGCTTCCCTTTCTCTTTGTATTTCGTGAATGATCTCTTTGGCCATAAAAAAAGACGCACCTTTAAAGTGCGCCTATGTTCCGCTTATTTTGCGGATATTGAGCTAAGTAATATTAGCACTCACTCATATCGTTTGTCAAGTATCTTAGGTTTGTACTTCTTTCGTTTAGATTTAACGATATTCAATGATTCAATCTGGGCTATCCCATCTCTAAGCTGTACGTTTAGTGTTATCTGTCCGTATGGGGTTTTGTTCACCTCCATTAACAGGATGGTGTGCAATAGTAAATTCTTCGATAATAACTTTCTTAAGGACAAGGTAGTCTCTGAGGTCGACATACTGTATTACATTATAGTCCACTATTTTGCCGTTATCCACACGAAGTACACATGTGAATAGACCGTTCTTCTGCTTCTGAATTTCCTGCTCAATATCAATGTGTGCTTGTGCATTATGTTCTGATATTTCAAGGTTATGGATCATATCTGTGATACCCATTGAGTATCGTTTGGTATTACATCAAGATCATCACTCGGTTTTAAAGATTCCATCCCATATCGTCCAGCATCCATCGCATGATTGAATATTGGGGATGGTTCATTGACTATCTTCCCATCTTTATCTGTGATCCAGAGGTAATTGCGATACTCCTTGATAGTATTTAGTGAGCGTTTGGTGATTGATATTCTCTTATCCTGTACCCATTGTATGCCCTGTAGAACAGATCCTTGACCTTTATGTGAAGGGATTACTGATAACCCATAACTGATCAATTCATCAATTGATTTAGGTTCCGCTGAATCAGCTACAACTAAAGCCTTACGCTCTTTATAAAGTAGAAGATCCGCTATCTGCTTATTAGTTAATCCCTTCTGATAAACAACCTCATCCCAGATATATCCACCATTGTAAGAGTAGATATCAATAGCTGCGGTTGGATCGTTTGAATAACCAAAATCAAGGCCGGTTCTTTCAAGTCTGGCTTCATGAGGTACTTCATCAATTATCTTCCAGTCTCTATATATTCTTGCTTCCACTTCACCTAGCTGACCTAACCCATAGACAGTCCACCAAGCCTTATTATTCTTATGTGATTCAATTTCCCTTATTGTGGTTTCGTCTAGAGCTTCGTTATCTTTGTAAGTGAGGGTAATGAAATCCATATCTTCCCTTTTTCCCAACAGCTCTGTATAAAACCAAAACTCAGCAGACGGATTCCAGTCCATCCAGACAATCTCCCTAGTTCTTGTTATCAGCTGGTCGGCTATGAGATAGGATAAGTTATTAGCCTCGTTTAAGAATAAAATATCACGTCTTGGACCATGAGCCTTGCCATAGGTATCAACTGAAAAGAACTCTAATACATTCCCTGTTTCAAATGTATAAAAGTGTTTAGTTTCATTCCATCTTGAATCTTTCCAATAAGACTGGCTCTTCATTATAGTTTTGAAATCCAAGATAGTTCCTTTCTCAAGATGTGGATATGACTCAGAAACTACAGTTGCTAATTTGTTTCTATTCTTTGGGGATTGACAATAGTCTATAAGCCAAATTAAGACTGAGACGGTTTTGCTTGCAGCTGTCCCACCAGATAATGCTCTGATACGCTTAGTAAGTGAGAATACTTTTTTAGTAGCTGTTGTATCTTTTATCGATTTATTTTGTGGATTGTCCTCCATAGATGGGGGCTGGTAATTCCTTATCGTTTGTTGTCTGATCAGTTCTTTCTTTCATACCATGATTGTTTTGAAGTAGTAGTTTGACGATTGTTGAGTTGATCTCCTTACCCCCGTAAATACCATCATCTATGAGCTGTTCTGCTTGTCTAACCATAATTTTGCTTAAAGCGTCGGAAAATTCGGGATAGAGTTTCTTCCATTCATAAAGAGTATCCTTGTTTACATTGATATAAAGGGCAAAACTCTCTATCTTAGGTAAGTGCATTTGTTCTTTACCGGTTGTCTGCAAATACTCTTCAACCTTTTGTATAAAAATTGGGTCGTATTTTGTTGGTCTGCCTACTTTGTTATCCATAAGAAGCACATTCGGAGGATGATTGAATTATAGGCTTTTAAAACATAATGTCAATATGTATTCTGTTTTTACCGTATTTAATGGATGGTTTGAAGTTGGTATCTAGTATGGTGTTTTGGAATTTAGTAACCTCTTTAATGAGATCTTCCTTAGTCCAGTTCTTAACGGCGAGCGTGTGTTTTTTAGCTGCCTCCAACATTTTAATAGGAGCCATATGTAGATAATGTTCAGTTGTCTTTATATCCTTATGCCTCATAATTTGCTTTATTACATAAAGATTAACATCATGGTTCATCAGATCGGTTGCTGCCGTGTGGCGCAGATCGTGAAAGGTCATAGGCTTTCTAATTCCACACCCAACAAGGATTTTTTTTAAATACCTATTAATTTCTGAATTTGAGATGTTGCCGTTAAAATTACCAAAAATCATAACTGCTCCCCTTTTTTTAAGTTTCTGTATTTTATCTATCAGGTCTTGGGTTATGAAAGCCGTTTGAGGAGAACCACTTTTTGTATCAGTTAACGTTAATTCATTACCTATGAAGTCCGCCCACTTTAAGTTTCTAATCTCCGAAAATCTGAGTCCTGCCCTTATCGCAACCTCCATCGCAACGCTGTAACGATAATTTATCTTATATGAGTAATCTAAAACCTTCTTCATCTCGTCTCCCGACAAAACAAACTTCTTTCTTGATACTCTCTTTGGGGTTTTAAACTCACGGCAATAATCAACTCCCATTATCTTACAAATAACTTTAAGTACTCCTAAATACTGTGCTTGTGATGAAGAGGATAGATGTTCTAGGGTAATAAGGTAACGCCCTATCTGAACAGGGTTGAAGTCCCGTTCTTTAAAATAGTCCTTAATCTTTACAAAATAGCCCTTATAGTGAGGCCAGCTGCTCCTATCGTGTCTTGTTTTTACGAATAGATAAACTTCTAGTTCATCTAGGGTAATGTTTAACATACCCTAAATTGACTGATAATTATTAGAGCAGGGTGATAATAGGATTGTTTTAGAGCATTGTCAAGCGAAGAAAAAAAGTAATTATATTTCGACTTGACAAATGAAAAACGCCTGTTTATACTTAACATTAGTTATAAGATAAGTCTGCGTCCCTGCTCACACCACGTTGAAGTTAAGATATAAAAAGAAGAAAACTAAGTCTATGGACTATAATCCACAAAACATACAATTTATCCTATTGTAAAAGCTTTATTTTAACGATATACCATGTAGTTTATAATCTACAATTATTCAAGAAAGTCCTTTA
>JGI10216J12902_101103649_pt1 | contig 20287 bp, 2 predicted proteins | sample KanNatreferecore_FD_12902 | JGI IMG/M metagenome (IMG submission 12902)
CGCCTGACCGCGAGCGATTCGTTTTTGACCGGCAGCGACGACCTGGCCATCACCGTCGACGCGCCGCCGGCGGTGAATGCCGGGGCGGACCAGACCAACACTCTTCCCGCGGTGTTTCAACTCGGCGGCACTGTCAGCGACGACGGTTTGCCGGACGGGACGCTGACCCTCGCATGGTCGAAAACAGCCGGACCGGGCACGGCGGTCTTTTCCGCACCGGCGGCGGCGGCGACCACGGCGACGTTCAGCCAGAGTGGTATTTACACCTTGCGATTAACGGCGAGCGACGGTGCGGCGACGACGAGCGACGAAGTGCTGGTGCTGGTGAACCAGGCGCCGATCGCGGATGCCGGGTCCGACCAGACGGTGACCAACGATGCACTGCTGAACGGCACGGCGTTCGACGATGGGTTGCCGAACGGCCAGCTCACGACGACGTGGAGCGTGGTCAGCGCGCCGGGCGCCGTGGAATTTGCCAACAGCAACGCGCTGTCGACCCTCGCCCGCTTCGCGGCGCCCGGCGTGTACACGCTGCGGCTCACCGCGAACGATTCCCTCGCGCAAACCGCGGACGACGTGGTCATCTCGGTCGACGCCGCCCCGGTTGTCTCGGTCAGCGGCGACACCCTCATCAACCTGGAAAACACGGCATCGCTTTCCGCCACCGCCACCGACGACGGCCTGCCGGCCGGCAGTTCGCTTGCCTATTCCTGGACCAAAGCGGGCGGGCCGGGTGAAGTCACGTTCAGCGATGCCACCGGGCTGATTGCCACGGCATCGTTCAGCGCGCCGGGCGTTTACGTGCTGCAATTTGAAGCGGACGATTCGCTGCTGACGTCGGCCACGAACCATACGGTCACCGTCAATGGCTTCCCCACGGTCGATGCCGGCCCGTCGCTGCTGATCACCCTGCCCCAGGCGGCGCCGCTGCAGGGATCGGCGAGCGACGATGGCCTGCCGTACGGCACACTGAATCTGGATTGGTCCCTGGTCGACGGCCCGGGCGCGGTCGGATTTGCCGACCCGCACGCCGCGCAGACGACGGCGGAATTTTCGGCCTCCGGCATTTATATTTTGCAACTGACCGCCAACGACGGCTTCGCCGGGCGCAGTGACACGGTCACCGTCACCGCCAACACCCGGCCGGTCGTCACCGCGAACGCCGCCACAAATACCGTCCGCCAGCCGCAATCCGCCAGCCTCACCGGTTCTGCATCCGACGACGGTCTGCCGTCGAACACGCTGGTGTATTCCTGGAGCAAAGTGAGCGGGCCGGGCACCGTAACCTTCTCCGCGCCGGGCGCCCTGGAGACACTCGCGAGTTTCAGTGAAGCCGGCGATTACATCGTGCGCCTGACGGCGGACGATTCCGCGGCGACCGGCTACGCTGAGTTGTCGCTCACCGTCCTGCCGGCCAACGAACCGCCCCTCGTCAGCGCCGGACCCGATCGAACCAACGCGTTCCCCGGCGCGGCGCAACTGGCTGGTTTCGTCGCGGACGATGGACTGCCGTTGACCGGAACGCTCACGGCATCGTGGAGCGTTGTGTCCGGCCCGGGCGCCGTGACTTTCAATAATGCCAGCGCGACGAACGCCACCGTCACGTTCAGCCAGAGCGGTGTTTACGTGCTGCGATTGACCGCCAGCGACACCGAGTACACACGCAGCGATGACGTGATCCTGACGATGAACGCCGCGCCAGTCGTCACAACCACTAAGCCCACGCAGATGATTCTCCTGCCGGCGAACGCGAACGTGACGGCGTCAGTGGCCGATGACGGATTGCCGTCAACGGCGACTTTGACGTTCCTTTGGTCGAAGGTCAGCGGCCCCGGAAGCGTGACGTTCGCCGACGCCACGGCGACGAACACCACGGCGTCGTTCACGACCACCGGCGACTATCTGCTGCGTCTCCTGGCCAACGACGGTCACTTGAGCGGTTTTGTGGACGTCGAAGTGAAGGTTCGTTCACTGGAAATGAACGAAGCGCCGGTCGTGAATGCCGGACCGGACCTGGCGGTGCGCCTGGCTGATTTGACGACGTTGAACGGGAGCGTCACCGACGACGGTTTGCCGCCGGACGTCACGCCGGATGTCCGGTGGAGTGTGCTGGCCGGGCCGGGCACGGTTAACTTCGGCAATTCCAATGCGGCCGTGACCACCGCGACTTTTTCCGCGCCGGGAATTTATGTGCTGCAATTGTCCGCGGATGACTCGCTCAAAACCGGCACGGACATCATGGAAGTGCGGGCGGACGTCCTTTGTTCGGTCAAAGGACTTCCCGGGCTCGTCTCCTGGTGGACGGCGAACTGGACTTCCGATGATGTCGCGGGAGGCAATGACGCTGAGCTCGTGGGATCACCGGTATTCGTGGCCGGCAAGGTCGGTCCGGCCCTGCAGCTGAACGGCACGACCGACTATGCCCGGGTTGAGACCAGCGCGAGTCTGAATCTCGGACCAAATCCGAACGGATTCTCGGTCGAATACTGGATGAAGCCGTCGAACGCACAGAATCAAGGTGTGATCGGCTGGACGAACGGCGTTCGCTTTGAGCGATACACCGTGAACTCCGCGGGCGACAGTCTGCGCTGCATTCTGACCACCGGCGCCACGACTACCGTATCGGCTCCCCGAGTCTGGGGCGGCTCGGGCTGGGCGTGGACACATGTCGCGGTGACGTATGACCGCACCCTGGGTCAGGCGAAGATTTACACGAACGGCGTGCTGGCGGCGACGGCCGCTGTCGGAACCAGTGTGTTGAACACGGACGGAAGATTCTATATGGGCCGCACGCCTGGTGCCGGAACGACGGCCGCGTTCTTTAACGGCCAGTTGGATGAAGTCAGTGCGTTTGCTCGCGTGCTTAATCCGGAGGAGGTGTATGAGATCTACGCGGCGGGCGGCGCCGGAAAGTGTCCGCTCAATAACAACGAACCGCCGCTCGTTTATGCGGGACCGGATTTATTCGTGATCGGAGTGCCCGGAACGGCGCAACTCGAGGGTGAAGCGACCGACGACGGTTTGCCGGCGGGGTCAACCGTCCGCGTGCAGTGGAGCAAATTCAGCGGTCCCGGCGCCGTGACCTTCGGCAACTCCAACGCGCTGTCGACCAGCGCGAGTTTCAGTTCCAACGGAATTTACGTGCTGCAGCTCACGGCCGATGACGGCGAGATCCGGAACCAGGATCTCGTGGAAGTGCGGGTGGAAACGTTGTGCGCGGTGCAGGCCCAGGGTTTAAGCGGCTGGTGGCCCGGCAATGGCAGCACGGAAGATGTGCTCAGCGGGTTCAGCGGCCTGCTCGGGAGCGGCGCCACGTACGTTCCCGGCAAAGTGGCGGCCGCGTTTCAATTCGATGGGCTCAACGATTACGTCGTCGTGCCAACACGGAGCGGCTACAACCTCGCGCCGGGCACAAGCGGTTTTACGGTTGAGTTCTGGATGAAACCATCCAATTCGCAGGACCATAGCGTTCTCGGCTGGGCGAACGGTGTCCGGTTTGAGCGTTATCTGACGAGTTTCAGCGGAGACAGCCTGAGATGTGTCCTTGCCACCGGCGGCACGACCACGATCTCCGCACCCAGAGTCTGGGTCAACTCGGGCTGGGGCTGGACCCACGTCGCCCTCACGTACAACCGATCGCTTGGCCAGGCGAAGATCTATACCAACGGCGTGCTGTCGGCGACCGCTGCCGTCGGGACCAACCTGTTGAGCACGGCGGGAGACATCTATTTCGGCCAGGTGCCCGGCGGCACGCCGGCAGCGAATTTTTACAACGGCCAGCTGGACGAAGTCAGCATCTACGGACGCGCTCTCAATCCGGAGGAGATCTACCAGGTGTTCGCCTCCGGCAGCGCGGGCAAATGTCCGAGCGACAACAATGCGGCACCCTTCGTGTACGCGGGACTCGATTCGTTCGTCAGGGGAGTGCCGGGCGCGACGCAACTCCAGGGCGAGGTCCTCGACGATGGTTTGCCCGCGGGGTCGACGGTGCGAGCGCGGTGGAGCAAGTTCAGCGGCCCGGGCACGGTGACCTTCGGCAATTCCAATGCGCTGTCCACGAGCGCGCTCTTCAGTTCCAACGGAATTTATGTGCTGCAACTCACGGCCGATGACAGCGAGCGGCAGAATTCCGACTTCGTGGAAGTCCGCGTCGAAACGCTCTGCGCCGTCGAAGCGCAGGGTCTGGCGGCGTGGTGGCCGGGCAATGGCACGACGGAGGATGTGTTCAACGGTTTTGACGGCCTGCTCGGCAGCGGCGCCAATTACACCGCCGGCAGGGTGGCTTCGGCATTCCTGCTGGACGGAGCCAACGACTACGTGCTGGTCCCGGCCCGCACCAATTATAATCTCGGCCCGGGCACCAACGGGTTTTCCATCGAGTGCTGGATGAAACCTTCGGACGCGCAAAATCAAAGCGTCGTGGGCTGGGCGAACGGCGTGCGGATCGAGCGTTACCTCACTTCTTTCAACGGCGACAGTCTCCGCTGTTTCCTCACCAACAACACCACCAGCACCGTGCAGGCTCCCAGGGTCTGGGTCGGGTCCGGCTGGAACTGGACGCATGTCGCGCTGACTTACAATCGCTCCATCGGCCAGGCGAAACTCTACACCAACGGCGTCCTCGCCGTGACCGTCAACGTCGGAACCAACCTGCTGAGCACGGCGGGAGATTTTTACATGGGCCAGGTCCCGGGCGGATCAGCGAACTTCTTCAATGGCGGGCTGGACGAAATCAGTCTCTATCAGCGAACGCTCAATCCCCAGGAGGTCTACCAGGTCTTCGCCTCCGGAAGCGCGGGCAAGTGTCCTCTCGACCACAACGACGCTCCGTTTGTCCATGCCGGCCCCGATCTGTCGCTGTCGTCCATCAGCAATATCGCCAGCCTGAACGGCACCGTCAGCGACGACGGTCTGCCGGCCGGCTCGACCGTGCGCGCGCAATGGAGCCGGTTCGGCGGTCCGGGCACGGTCACGTTCGGTGATTCCAATGCGCTCAGCACAACCGCGAGCTTCACTTCAAACGGGCTCTATGTCCTGCAACTCACCGCGAACGACGGCGAAGGCGTGAGCAGCGACGTCGCCGAAGTCCGCGTGGGAATCCCCTGCACGGTGACGGACCTGGCCGGCATGTCCGCGTGGTGGCCGGCCAACGGAACTTCGCTGGAAATCATCGGCGGCCAGATCGCTTTGCCCGGCAGCGGCACGATCTACACCAACGGCCGCGTCGGCGCGGCCTTTCAGTTTGACGGAGCCAACGACTATGTGTGGGCCGCGGCGCGCAGCAATTACCACGTCGGCCCGGCAACGGCCGGGTTCACCATGGAATTCTGGATGCGGCCCGGGGACGCGCAGAATCAAAGCGTCATCGGCTGGGCGAACGGCGTGAAAATTGAGCGGTACCTGACCAGTTTCAACGGGGACAGCCTCCGGTGTTACCTGACCAACAACACCACCAGCACCGTGCAGGCGCCGAGGGTCTGGCTCGGCTCCGGCTGGAACTGGACGCATGTCGCGCTGACCTACGATCGCACACTCGGCCAGGCCAGGCTTTACACCAACGCCGTGCTGGCGGTGACGGTCAACGTGGGAACCAATCTGTTAAGCACGGCCGGAGACTTTTATTTCGGCCAGGTGCCCGGCGCCGTATCGGCAAATTATTTCAACGGCCAGCTGGATGAAGCCAGTCTCTACAGCCGTCCGCTCGCCCTGGCTGAGGTCCAGGCAATCTACAACGCCGGCGCCGCGGGCAAATGCCGGACGCCGCAGAATCAACCGCCGATCATCAACCTGAAAGCGACGCAGTTTGCCGCCGTGGGCGTGCCCTTCGATCCGCACGCCACCGTTCTGGACGACGGGCTGCCGTCCAATACCGTCTCCGCGTCGTGGCGCGCTTTGAGCGGCCCGTCCACACCGGTGTTCTCCGACTCCAATTCAGCCGCCACCACCGTGATGTTCGATGCCACGGGCGTTTACGAACTCGAACTGACCGCCACCGACGGCGCGCTCTCTTCCGTCGCCGTCACCAGCGTCATCATCAATTCCGAGCCAACCGTTTCACTGGCTATCACACCGCTGACCGACCGCGTTTACTGGCGGCAAAACGTCGCGTTCACGGGCGTTGCGTCCGATGAAGAAAGTTCGATTGTTCGCGTCGACCTTTACGAAGACGGCGACCTGGTTGCCTCCACCAACACGCAGCGCGGCGAATTCGGCTGGAATACCTACACTTTCAACTGGACCGTTCCGCGAATTGGAAATCTGACCTACATCGTCGTCGCCACGGACGAACAGGACAGCAGCGCGATGTCGCAGCCCATTCACCTGTTCTGCGGCCATCAACCCTCCGTCGCGTGGCTCGCTCCCGCAAACGGGTCAACCCGGATGATCGGTTATCCCATCGATTTCGCCGCGACGGTGTCGGACGTCGATGGCATCGCGACCAACGTGGCGTACTTCGTTCGGGACGGCGCCAGTGAAACGTTCATCGGCAACGGCGTCGGCGCGCAATTTGCCCTGACCTGGGCGCCTTCAACCCTCGGCGATCTGGTGCTGGTCGCGCGGGCCACGGACGACGACGGTTTCGAGTCCGCCAGCGCCACCAATCTTCTGCACGTCATTCCCGTCGTAAATGTGCAGGCCGCCCTGACCTCGCCGGCGCCGGATCTCGTGGTCAACACGAACCAGACCATCCCGCTCGCGGCGACGGCGTCGGCGGACGGCGGCGCAGCGATTGTCAAAGTGGAATTCCGCGTCAACGGTGCGTTGTTAAGCACCGACAGCAATGCGCCTTATTCGGGCACCTGGACCAGCCCGATCGGCGGCGTTTACACACTCACCGCCGTGGCCTACGCCAACATCTTCGGCGCCGTCGGCACCAGCGCGCCCGTCCAGATCACGCTTAACGCCGCGCCGACAGTTGACGCCGGACCGGACCTGGCGGTCACGCTGCCGGCGACGGTGACGTTGAACGGCTCGGTCGTGGATGATGGATTCCCTTCGAACACCGTCAGTGTCAGCTGGACGACCGTATCGGGGCCGGGAACCGTGGTGTTTGCCCAGCCCAACGCCGTCCAGACCACCGCGACGTTCAGCGACAGCGGCGTCTATGTTTTGCGTCTCAGCGCGGCTGACGGCCTGGCCTCGGCCAGCGACACCGTCACGGTGCTGATCAACCGCGCGCCAGTCGTCAATGCCGGAACCAGCCGGTCGGTGAAAATCGTGCCGTTCGCGCTCGACGGGAGCGTAACGGATGACGGCATGCCGTCCAGCACGCTGACCTTGAACTGGAGCGTCGTCAGCGGCCCGGGCACGGCCACGTTTGCGAACGCCGGTGAAGCGGCAACCACGGTGTCGCTCTCCTTGCCGGGAAGTTACGTGTTGAGGCTGACGGCGAACGACGGTCTCGCGAGCAGCAGCAGCACCGTCATGATTACCTTGCTCGTGCATTCCAACACGCCGCCCATCGCCTTTGCCCAATCACTTGCCGTCAACACCAACACCTCGAGGATCATCACGCTGAACGGAATCGATGCCGACGAGGATTTCCTGACGTTCCGGATTGTTTCCGGGCCGGTGAATGGTTCGCTGACCGGGACGCCGCCGGCGGTGACGTACATCGCCACGAATGGTTCCCCGGGCCAGGACACCTTCACCTTCGTCGCCAACGACGGCCAGGATGATTCCGTCCCGGCGGCCGTAAACATCAGCATCGTCGCGAAGCTGAATCACGCGCCGGTGGCCCACGACGGGTCGGATTGGACCGGAGAGAACACCGGTTTGCGGCCTTACCTGTATGCGACGGACGAAGACGGGGATCCCCTGACCTATCGCATTGTGACACCGCCCGCGCACGGGATCCTGACCGGGAACATGACGAACATTTCGGAGCAACTGATCTACGTGCCGGACCTGGATTATCACGGCATCGACACGTTCACGTGGATGGCGAATGACGGCCTGGCCGATTCGCGGATTGCAACCAAGACCATCGATGTCCAGTCGAGAAACTCGGCCCCGTGGGGTTTCATTTCGCCGCCCGCTGACGGCGCGGTTTTCATTGATGGCGATTCCGTCCCCGTCCATGTGGAGGCCACGGACGACACGGCGGTCGCCTCGATCACACTTTATGCGGACGGCGTCCAGGTCGCCATGGCTGCCGCGCCAACGCTGGACTTCACCTGGACCGCGCCGCAAGGAACTCACGTCCTCACGGCCACGGTGCGCGACTTCAACAACCGCTCGTTCAGCACTCGTCCGGTCACCTTCTACGTCATTCCCGACGTAGCCGTGCCGGAACTGAATGCCGGGGTGGACCAGTTGATCGTGCTGCCGGGAAGAGCGGTATTGTCGGCGCGCTTGAGAGTTCCGCGTTCGCAGCCGAGCTCAACGACGAACGCGGTGTGGACCACTTTGAGCGGGCCGGCATCCGCGGCTTTCTCCGCGGCGACGGAGCTCGCGACCGAAGCCAGCTTCACCGCACCGGGAACTTATGTGCTGCAACTGCAGGTCACACTCGATTCCGGAACACTTACGGACACGGTGCAGGTCGAAGTCCTGCCGCCGGCGCCCGAACATCTCCTCGCCGTCCGCTCCACGCGCGGAAAGGATTTCTGGATAACCTTCCTGAACAACTGGGGGAATTTCGGCGATCGCGGAAGAATCAGCCTCATCATCGCCAGCGAGCAGGACGCGACGGGCGAAGTGGAGTTCCACGATATCGACCTCGGCGCGCGGCGGACCGTCGTGTTTGCGGTGAAAGCAGGCGAGACGACCGCCGTGCCGATCAAAAACGGCTTCGATTCCCGATATGACGAGTCGGACAGCATCCACCGCAACGCGATCCATGTGACGACTTCCACCGAAGTGTCGGTTTACGGCCTGAACTCCGTCGCCGCGACCGCCGACGGCTTCATCGCTTTCCCGACGGCGCTGCTCGGCACCAATTATCTCACGCTAAGTTACGCGAACACTACCGGCGCGGGAGGATCGCAATTCGCGGTGGTTCCCAGCGAGAACAACACCACCGTGCGGATCAAGCCGGCCGTGACCACGGGCTCCCGCGAGGCCGGCGTGCCGTACGAGATCACGTTGCAGGCGGGTGAAACCTATCGGTTGATCAACTACGACGGCGGAGCCGACATGAGCGGCACGGAAATCACTTCCGACCGCCCGGTGGCCGTGCTCGCCGGCAACACCGGCGTCTTTGTGCCGACAGACGCCCCCTGGGCCGACCATCTCGTCGAGCAAATGCTGCCCGTGGAGGTGTGGGGCAGACAATTCCTCACCGTCCCCCTCGCCGTGCGCCGCGGTGGCGACACGTTCCGCATCATGGCGGCGGAAGCGAACACGACGGTGTCCATTGGCGGCGACGTGGTTGCCACCCTGAACCGCGGGCAGTTGATCGAGCTCATCCTCGCGGATCCCTCGTCCATCGCCGGCACCAAACCGCTGCTCGTCGCCCAGCTCGCACATGGCGTGGAATTCGACAACACGATCGGCGATCCTTTCCTCACCCTCGTCCCGGCCACGGACCAGTACGGCGGCAATTATGTGCTGGCCAATCCGCTCCAGTACGTGAGCTACCTCGACACCTACCTGGATCCGTTCTGGTACGGCAGCTTCGCCAACCTGATCGTTCCCGCGGATCAATCGGGCCTCCTGCGAATCGATGGCGAGCCGCTGGGGACCAATGCCGTCGTCCAAACAATCGGGTCCTCGGGTTTTGAAGGCATCCAGGTCGCGCTCTCCACCGGCATCCACACATTCTCCGGGCCGGTGCCCTTCGGCCTGCTGATGTATGGCTGGGGCAGCTTCACCTCCTACGCGTTCCTCGGCGGCATTCATTCCGACACCCTCGCCGCCGGCACCCGGCTGGCTGTCTCGCAGCCGACACCGTTTGGCGCTGTGGGCGCGGAGAAAACGGTCGTCGCCACCGTGACGTCCGCCACCGGCAATCGGGTGTCCGACGTTGACGTTCTCTTTGAAGTCACCGGCGCCAATCCCGTCGCCCCGACGCGCGTGACCAGCAGCCGCTTTGGAGAAGCGGTCTTTGCCTACCACGGAACCAACGAAGGCGTGGATGTGATCACCGCCAGCCTGTTGGCCGAACACCGGCAAGTCACCAACACCTGGCTCGTGATTTCGACGAACCAGCCGCCGTCCGTCCACGCGGGCAGCGATCGTGTGATGCAATGCGGACAAATCATCGAACTGCTCGGCACCGTCACCGACGACGGCCAGCCAGGCGGCACACTGATCAGCTCATGGCGCACAGTGAGCGGGCCGACCGCTGCGATCCTGGCGAATTCCAATGCAGCGTCGACCTTTGCGCAGTTCGAAATGCCCGGCACCTACGTGCTGGAATTGCAGGCCAGCGATTCGGAATTCGCCGCGCGCGACCAGGTCTCCATCCGGGTCATTCCCACGAACCTGCCCCCGGTGCTGGTGATCAGTACGAACCAGAATACTTCGTCCCCCGTCTACAAGGGATACGAGCGGCAGTTCAACGGCGACGCTTTTGACTACGACGGCACGATCGTCCGCATTGAGTTGTACGACGGCGCCACCAAAATCTCCGAGACCACGCTCGACGAAGGCTTTGACGACGGAACCTTCTTCCTGCCCTGGCAGGTGAACCGTTCGGGCATGACCTACCTGACGGTCGTCGCGGTCGACGACCGCGGGGGCATGGCGTCCGCGGCAATGGCGCCCATCTACGTGGATGAATTGCGCATTGAACTCACCCAGGACACTCCCTTCGGGCTCGTGGGCCAGGAGAAATTCATTTACGCCCGGGCGCTGAACCTCAGCAATCAGCCGGTGCAGTTCCGGTCGATCGTGTTGACCATCGACGGCGCCAATGCGCGCGGCGACCAGTGGATCTTCACCGGGCCGGGCGGCGACGGCCAATTTGATTACGTTGGCACGAACCCGGGAACGGACATCATCACTGCCAGGGTCGACATCGAAACCACGTTCAGCGAGCCGCTGAGCATCACGAACACCTGGCTTGCCACTTCCGCAAACCAGCCGCCGGTGGTGAGCGCGGGCGGGCCTTATCCGGACACCTATTTCGGCCATCCGCTGACGCTGAGCGGTTCGGCGACGGACGATGGGCTGCCGAACGGCACGGTGACGTACCGCTGGCGGGTGTTCCGGGTGACCAATTACCAGAATGCGATCGCGACGTTCACCGACCCGTTCTCGCCGTCAACCGAGGTCCGGTTCGGGTTCAAGGGCGATTACGACTTCGAACTGACGGCGAGCGACGGGATGTTCAGTTCGCGATCGATCGTTCGCGTGAAGGTGACCGACAACGCCAAACCCATCGTGAGCTTTACGACACCGACGAACGAAGTTCCGCTGGGCGCCCCGTACACGGTGACGGCGAACGTCTTCGATGAGGACGACAACTCCGCGACCGTCTTCCTGTATCAAAACGGCAATTTTATGGGCACCCGATTCTGGTCCAAATCGAATCCCCAGCCGCTCCTCTACAACTTCACGGCCTCGACCAAAGGGGTCTTCACCTTCACCGGCTACGCCCAGGACGCCCGCAACCTGACCGCGCCCGCGGAACCGCTCACTGTCTTCGTCGGCTCGCGTCCGACGCTGTCGTGGTTGACGCCGACGAACGGGCAGGTCGTCAGCTATAACCAGCCGATCAACCTGGCCGCGGACGCGATCGACATGGACGGGACGGTCACGAACGTCAGTTACTATCTCAAGAACGGCGCCACCGAAACGCTGTTGGGCAGCGGGACGGGAGCACAGTTCACGCTCTCCTGGACGCCGGCCACGCTTGGGACGGTTACGTTGCTGGCCCGCGCCTGGGACGATAATGGATTGTTCTCGGCGGACCGGACCGTCCAACTGGAGGTCGCCCCGCCGGAGCCGGCGCAACTCGTCATGGCGATGCCCTCGCCCGACGCGGTGCTGCAGATCAACGAGCCGGCCCTGATTGCTGTCCGAGTGGAAGGCGCGAACTTCATCACAAACTTCCAGTATCAGGTCGACAACGTGGTGCTGAGCAACACTTCTGTCGTTTGCATCCAATGGCTGCCGACGGAGCCTGGCAACCATGTAATTCAGGCTTTTGGCGACGATGCCTTTGGCCGCCGTGTCAACACCCCGGCCGTCACCGTTACCGTAACAAACCTTACGACGCCGGTGGTCACTCTCCTGAGTCCCACCAACCTCGCCCGTTTCTCCATTGGCTCCGATGTGTTGGCCCGTGGCGAGGCGGCAAGCGCGGACAACGTGGTTACGTCGCTGGAACTCTGGCTCGATGGTGTCCGCGCCGCCGAAACGACGAACGCCGCGCTGGAACACACATTCACGAACCTTGGCGGCTGGCACACGCTCGTTGCGAAAGCTCATGACGACCACTACATGAAGAGCGCTTCCGAAGAAGTCCGGTTCTACGTGGAGCGCAGCGAGGATCCGGCCTTGCCTGTGCCCCAACCGCTCACCGCCGAAGCACTCTCCGCGGGCGAAATCAAACTGACCTGGTCCGCGCTCGCCAGCAATGTTCCGCCGTTCCAGGTGGTGATTGACCGGTGGGATTCCGCCGCGTCCGAGTGGGTGGAACTTGCCCTGGTGACCTGGCCGGAAAACACTTACAGCGACGAAACCGTTGGGCCGGCGACCTTGTACCGCTATCGCGCCGCTACGGTGAGCAACGCGCGCCGTTCGGCTTACGCGGAAGCCGAGGCGGCCACGCCGGTCGTGGTCCCGAACTATGCCGTGGTCGATCTGACCGCGCAGATTCAGGCTCAGCTCCTGAGCCAGCAGCCCGTGTCGGGTCCGCTGACCAACGCGGGCTTCGGCAACTTCGACCAGCGCCGGACCCAGACCCTCGGCGGGAATCACACCCGCGCCATCCTGGGAACGAACGCCGACACGGTGATCACCGCCGTCGCGCGCTTCAAGGAGCGGTTCCCGAACATTCAGCTGGATTTCGACCCGGCCCTCGTGACTCCGGCCTCGATCATGCCGCGTGCGGGTTTTCTGACCGGCCCCGGCGGCTCGGGCGGCACAGTGTCGGACGCGACCGCTCAGTTGTTCCCGGCCAATGATCCGCACCGCGCCGTGAAAGCGTTCGTGCACGAATACCGCGCTTTCTTCGGCCACGGCACCGAGGCCCTGGGTGCGGCAGGTATCAAGCGCGATTATGTCGACCCGGCGAGCGGCGCCCGCACGGTCGTCTGGCAGCAACAGGTGGCGGGCGTCCCGGTCTTCGACGCCGCCTTGATCGGCCACATCACGGAAATGGGCGAACTTGCCTCGCTCTCGAGCGGGTTTATTCCGCAGCCCGAACTCGCCGCCAATTCCAACCTCCTCGCGCTGGTGCAAAGCGGCGGCGACCTGCCGGTGCCCGCGGACTATTCGTTCGTTGCCGCTATGGCCAATGTCCACGAAGTGCAGGACACCGCGACCGTTCTCTTCAAGAGCCAGCCCGACGGAGTCACTCGCAAACAGACCCTGAGCGCCACCACCGGCGTGAAAGGCGATGCCTACGTGGAACTGACCTGGTTCCCGGCGCAACGACATCAGCTGCGGCTGTGCTGGCAGGTACTGTTCATCGGCCGGTTCCACGACGAAATGTATCTCACGCTGGTGGCTGCTGACACTTCGGAAGTCCTGCTGCGGCGCAATCTGACGACAACCAGTTCCGACGCCACTTACCGCGTTTACACCGGTAGCAGCCCGTCGCCTATGACGCCAGGCTGGTCCTCGCCGAATACCGCGCAACCGCCGCTCACCAGCCGGTCGCTGGTTACCGTCACGGCTATGGACGCGGTGGCGTCGCCAAACGGCTGGATCAATGATGGCGAAAACCAGACGCGCGGAAACAACGTCGAAGCGCGGCTCGACCGGAATGACGACGACCTCGCTGACTCTCTGGCCGCGGGGAATCCTTTCCGCGTCTTCGATTTCTCGCTGGATCTCGCCGGCACTCCCGGCAGTTACGGCGACGCCGCCACCGTGCAGCTGTTTTACTGGAACAACTGGATGCATGACGCGCTGTACCGGCTCGGATTCGTTGAAACCGCGGGTAACTTCCAGACGGACAATTTTGATCGCGGCGGACTGGGCGGCGATCCGATCGTGGCAGACGCACAGGACGGGTTGGATTTAAACGACCGCAACCATGTCAACAACGCCAATATGTCGACGCCACCCGACGGCTATGCGCCGCGGATGCAGATGTACGTTTTCGACGGACCTGAGCCCGACCGCGACGGCGCGCTGGACGCGGAGATTGTCCTTCACGAATACGCTCACGGCCTGACCTGCCGCATGGTCGGCGGAGGCATGGGAATCCACGCGCTGGTGACGGCCGGCATGGGTGAAGGCTGGTCGGACTTTTACGCGCTCGCCCTGCTGAACGACCCAGCGGCCCAGCTGGACGGCGTTTATCCGATGGGCGGGTATGCGACCTACCACGGGTTCGGCACACCATTCGAAGAAAATTATTATTTCGGCATCCGCCGTTATCCTTATTCGACGGACCTGAGCAAAAACCCGCTTACGTTCCGCGACATCGATCCATCCCAGGCCAGCGCTCACCCCGAAGTGCCCAGGAGCCCGCTGGCCGGACCGTTCCGTCCGAACATGGCGTCGGAGGTGCATCACCAGGGCGAAGTGTGGTGCCAGATGCTTTGGGAAGTCCGGGCCGCCCTTATTCAGAAACACGGCCCGACGGAAGGCAATGACCTGGCGTTGCGGCTTGTCACGGACGGACTGCGGCTGTCGCCTCCGAACCCGAACTTCATCCAGGGCCGCGACGCGATTCTGCTGGCGGACCGGGTCTGGTCGCAGGGCGCCAACGCGACAGAAATCTGGAGCGCGTTCGCCAAACGCGGCCTTGGTTACAACGCCAAGGCACCTGAAAGCCACACCACGTTCGGCGCGCAGGAAGGCGCCGAACTTCAGCCGGCCCTCTCCGCTGACTATCTCGAAGTGCAAGGCGGCAACGGCGACGGCGCGATCCAGTCGGACGAGAGCAACGAACTCGTGTTGCATGTGCGCAACACGGGAGCGAACGCGGCGACCCAGGTCAGCGGCCAGATCTCCACCACGACCCCGGGGGTCACGATCCTTGCGGGCGCTTCGGCCTATGCCGACATCCCGAACAACGAAACCCGCCCGAACAGCACCACGTTCCAAGTCCGCACCGACGCCGGTTTTGTGGAAGGAACGCCGATCGACGTGACGTTCATTATTTCATCCGCCGCCGGTTCCAGCACCGCCCATTTGCGGCTGTTCACCGGCGTGCCCAACCCGGAGATTGTGTACGATAACCATAGCGGTCTCGCGCCCGCTTACGTCGGCACCTCAACCAGCGCCAGCCTCACGCCGGTCAATCTCGGAAACCTGGAAGCCCTCTGGCTGGCGGACGACCACAGCTCATTGTTGAAGGCCGGCGAAGGTGTCTATGCGCTTTGGCATCCCGACGGAAATATCGAAGTCATCAGCCAGGCCGGTTTCATCGCGCACCGGCTCACACGCAGCGGCGTGGTCGTCGGCGAGATTCGCGAACCCAACGTCGTCGACGCGTTCGGCAACCAGCTGCAACGGACACGCGGCGTGAAGTATGTTCCTTTTGGCGGAGGCCCCTTCGACCTCACGCTCGACAACTATCGCTTCCCGAAAGATGGCCCGATCGAATTGAAGAAAGGCAGGGTGCTTTCGCTGGAAGACAATGAGTATAAGGGTTTCATTACCGACCTGCCCCAGCTGGGCGGGGTCTGGGACCTCACCGCCGCCGGGCACGCCGTGGGAACCGCCACGGTGTACGTGCGGCCGGAAGACCGGAACCAGGATGGCGTCATCAGCGATTTCGAAGTGGAGACCGGTCTCAGCCAGCGGGTTCGCTACGACGATCACGGGGTGATGAACTGGGAACGAGTGTCGGAGCGAAAATATGAAGCCCGGCTTGGCGGCGGCGGCAGGTATGAGGCGCACTACAACGCCCTCTTTACCACGGCGCTGTTTTTCCCGAACAACGAACCGTGGCGCTGGCTGGGACCGCTGGATTTCAGCCCCGGAGGAAACGCCTCCGCGATCGCGCTGCTGATCAATGACCGCCGGATGGTCGGCGGCTACGGTAGCGTCAACACGGGAAATCCCGATATCGACGTCCACGTACCCACGCACGCATTCCGCTGGGAAGGATTTTACCGGGAATTCGGCGAAGAGCAGACTTTCCTCGGACTCAACAGCCCCACCCGGTTGCTGGATCTCGGCGTGTTGACTAACGGGCTTTACAGCCAGCCTTCCGCGATGAATTCAGCGGGCGATATGGTCGGCCACTCCGACTTTGACTCCATCACCGGCAACGGCGTCTTTCCGAATCCGTTCAATACGCATGCGGTTTATTGGGCTTACAACCAGTTAGAGCCCATGCCGAAAGACCTCGGTTCGTTTGGACCCGTGGGCAGTGCCCTCAAAGGCTACAGCATGGCGTTGGGAATCAACGATCGCTCGCAGATCGTAGGCACGTCGCACCGTGCGGCCACCACGCGGTGGAGCGACACCTCGGCCGCTGTCCTGTGGGAGCGCAATCCGGCGAAGACCGAGTCGCCGTGGCAGTTGAACGACCTCAACCTGCAGGTGGATCAGAACAACTGGCTGTTGCTCAATGCGGTCGGCATCAGTTCGAACAGCGTCATTCTGGCGAACGCCGAATACCAGCTGCGCGATTCGCAGGGCCGTCCGACCACGCTCGAACCGCGGGCCGTTCTGCTCGTTCCGGCGGACCTGGACGTGGATTCCGACAACAACGACCGCGGAATCCCGTCGCCGAAACGGGATGATCACGAAGAGAGCGTCGAGGACTACCAGGAAGCGAACCTGCCGCCTAGCGCGGCGCCGGGCAAACTCCTTACCACCAGCGAAGCGGATACGGACCGCGATGGCGTTCCGGATTTTGCCGATGGCATGGACATCCACGGCGGTTTTGCAGACTTCGCAGCCGGCGGCTTTGCCCGCATGGTCGCCGACATTGGCGTCCTGACCAATTTCCCGAACGCGAAAGTCAGGTTCAATTACCCGGCCGTGCCGCCTTCAGAGGTCAGCTTCACTACCGGGCCCGACGGCAAACGCGTCTGGTCCGCCGGCGGTTCCGGCCTGCGCCTGTGGAAAAAGCCTGGCTTCCGGGCCCGAAGGACCGCCGATCCGAAACAGGGGGGCGACTTCGTCAACGCCAATGTGGAATACACCCCGGCCGAACTGGGGATTTTCGACCTCGCCCGGCCGGAAGACCGGGGAATCGTCCAACTCTACGTCGAGGGCATCGGTGCCAGTAGCACGCTTGCAGACCGGGCGGTCACGCTTGAAGTGAGCCTCGATGGCCAGACCTGGCACCGCGGTGACCGCGTGCGGTTTACCTCGATTCGCGTCCTGTCGGTGAACTGGCTCAATCAGAACGGCGCTCCGATCACCACGGCCAACGACCATCCATTTACCCCGGTAGGTCTGAAGTATTATCCGGACGCCAGCCAGATGCTGGGTTCGTGGAACGACGAAGTGAAGGTCGAAGTCTCCATAGCGCCGGCCGTCAAAGGCGTAACGGTTGAGCTCCAGTCATTCGATCCGGACGACCCGTCAGCCAACAACAACGAAGTCGATCGCGACAAGCGCGGAGGCGACAACTGGCATCAGGGCGGCTTGAAAGACCGCTGGGGAAAAACGGATGAGAACGGAAGATTCACGGCTCGTTTCACCGTTTCGCATTCGCCCGGTGATAACCACAGGATCGCCGCGGTCATGGCCGGCGAGGGTTTCGGCACGTTAAACAACGACATCGTTCCTCCCAGCGATGAACAAGTGCCCGCGTTCACCGGCTCGCTCAGCCCTCTGCTGACGGTCTGGCGGGTGCTGAATTACGAAGTGGATCGGATGGCCAGACCGACCTTCGAGCAGAACGCCATTCGAGGCTATTGGAATGACCTGACGTCGACGGGGGCCGCGGCGGACGGCTCCGGAAGCTACACGGTCGATATGACTTTGCAGAAGCGAATCGCCCAGGACGAAGCGTACGACGGAAGTAACGAGGCATATACCCTGGGTTATATAAAACTTGAACTTCCATTCCCCCATAGCGGCAGCGTCGTCGCCAGGATAAATGGTTACCGGGATCGCATGTTCCCGCTGGACAATGAGGCGGACATTTTTGTGCTCACTCCGTTTAATTTTCACGGAGAGACCGAAGGCTGGTTCGAACTCTGTGATGACGACATGGACGAGGCCACTTTCCGGGACAGAGTTCATGGTAGTCGGCCGGTGCTTCCGCGCGACAACTCCATCATGGGGCCTGCTTATGCGGAACTTTACATCACAGCGTTCAACAATCCGCAGTGGAACGACGATGACATTTCCTTTGAATTGCACAACGCGGCGATAGAGCCAACGCAGCTTGGCCCTTACGCGAAGATCGGTGAAAAGAAGGATATCGAAGGCTCCGACGCATGGGTAAAAGTCACCGCAGGCGTTCTGTTCCAGCCAGGCGACTCCGAGGACGTAGACGGCGCAAACGGCGCAACCATGGGGTACACTCCGATCTTCCTGGGCAATCTTGTGACATCTGACTTGCGAGTGGCCCTGTACTGGGAAGTCATTCGTGAGGGCGGCGATGCTCGCGGATTGGCAGTCACTCTCGCCCACGAAGTCGGTCACGCGTTGGGCCGGCATGATCACAAGGACCCCACGGGAATCATGATCGAGTTTCCTGAATCGAATCAGGACCGATTTCATCCCCGAACGCTATACGAACTGAGAAAAGACTTTCCCGATTGATCCAAAACAATTAAACCGCATCCCATGAAGAAGCAATGGATTTGGGCCGTTGTTGCAATAGCCGCGCCAGGGATTCTGATGTGGTTGATGTATGGGTTGCCGAGACCAAGTCGGACGAGCGTCGGCGCGGCACACGTGGGGGAATGTCTCGCCGCTTACCATCAGATGTCGGGTTGGTATCCGTCACATCTGACCGAATCCGGATTTCAGGAGAAGTTCATGAAGGACCGGCTCCACCTTGCACCGGTTGATCCGGCACTCGACGTATACTTCGTAACCGCAACCAAAGGTCCCGCTGCGGGCCGAAAAAAATACTTTAGATATGAATATCGTGGCAGCAACACTGCCCCGCTCCTGCACCCCGGTTATTGGGACGGCACCAACTTCAGTCCAGCGGGAAATTCCCTCAATGTGCCGCCCTGATCGGTATCGGCGGCAGTTGCACGAGTATTTGCATGATTACAAAACGAGACGCTAGAACGGTGGTATGGCTCGCCTGCCTGGCAGCTGTTCCGGTAATTTGCCGGGCTGAACTCAAGCTGGTGACGGAACCAGTGCAGAGACCCAACGGCGCACCGTATCCAATCGTGGTCAAAGCGGTCATTGAGAACTTGGATCGGGAACACGGCACAAACATCATCTATGGCTTCCCGCGTTCGTTCCAGGTCAGCATCACCCCCAAAGGCGGCGATCCCCGGGAGATCGAGTGGGTGCTCGCCCGCTCTCCCTCCGAAAAGAAAACCGTCACGATTCCACCCGGGGGAAGAGTCGAGGAATGGTTGCCACTGACCGGCGACCACGCGCTGGACAAGGTGAACACCGCATTCGATCCCGGACGCGAAACGCGGGTTTTTTTGACCGTGCAACTGATCAGTGGAGGTGTCCTCAGCAATGCAGGAACAACCGTGCGCGTCCCTGAAGGAGCGGTGCCGCCGTGGTCATTGCAGCCTGCGGTAACCAATTTCACTGAAAATGACGCGCAGACCCTGGCAAGCCTGTTATCCGTCGGACTCGATCCGAAAAACTCCAAAATGCTCGGCACGTGGGTCAGCGATGGCATCGTCTCTCGCCTTGAATGGGAATTGGCCAGGCACCCCTCGGACAGCATTCTGCGGAACCTGCTTTTCCGGGTTTATTTCTTCCGTTTGGTGGAACACTGCGAAAAGAACAAACTTCTCGGGAAAGCGGTGACTGAGAATATCTGGCACCGCAAGCTGACGGGGCTGGGCCCGTTTACTGACGAGCTGAATCCGATCATCGACGAGAATAGAAAATTTCTCGAGGCGCATGTGAACGTTTTACTGAAAAGATGGGATGAGGCGCAGAACGCCTTCTCGCATCTGGCCACAAACGCCTCTGACGAGAAAGTGCGAAAGGAAGCCGTTTCCTACCGGAACGGTGTGGAAAAGCTCCGGCACAAAGAAGAGAAATGACACGAAGACGGGGTCAGGCCGCAGTATTCGAACCTTTTTCCGCATTTGTCCCG
>JGI10216J12902_100684220_pt1 | contig 20245 bp, 39 predicted proteins | sample KanNatreferecore_FD_12902 | JGI IMG/M metagenome (IMG submission 12902)
TGGACGTGGGTAAGTCGATCATATATCCACCCAAGGAAGTCTTTGTCGTTAGTGGTCACTTTAATGTTTCCTTTCCATCACCCCCGACGACCTTAAAAGGCTCGAGGGCGGTTTCGAGCAGCGTCTGTCTGTGATTGAGCTCGGCCATTGCTTCGTCAGCCTCATGCTCTGGTACGCATGTTATGTAGACATTCTGTGCTAATGCTAATGATAGAGCTGCTTCGAGTGCTTTGGTGAGGTTGTCTTCGTGCCGTCGAATAAGTTCAACCGCCGCGTTCCTTCCGCCAGTTAGCAACTTTGTTTTGTCGCCAGGTTCAAGCTTTACGTTTGAAAAATCCAAATCTGAAAGCATCGATTTCATCGCTTTGGCTCCATAAACCATTCCTCAGGAAATGTCTCCGCCCCCGGTATTTCCTCACGGGTCTTTCCTACCATCTTGTCAAGGTTTTCCTTCGCAAGAGCTATGACTCCCAACGATAAGAACGTTCGCTCAGGATGTTTGGCCTCAAGTTGAAATATCTCGACCCAACGTTTTAGCACCTTTTTCGGAGTTGGGGCGATGCGGACGGGGTAGCTATGAAGTGCAAACTTCACTACCTCATCAACAGCGCACGAACGCCATATGTCATAGGCGGCGCCGTATTCAAACCGCGCACCTTGTGGAGCGTCAACCAGCAGCTTACCCGCGGCAACTCTCCGCTCGTAGGCTTCGTTTGATTCGTTGGTGGGGTTATTCATTTTCTCTCCTGTTCCAAGCTGAAATATTACCGTGATACTGCCAACTCGACGACCGGTGATGAGGGCTTTCATCAAACGCACCTATCAAGAAGCATCCGACTTTGTGAATGCCCTCAATCCTCATCGACGGTTCACGGCCTGTAATGTCCATCTTGCACCCGCAGAAAGGGCAGTTTTTTGGGTATTGGTATTCGTGGGTTGCGCTCATCCCTCAACCTCACTCACCATCACCTTGACGATTCGGGCGGTGGGGCTTGTCGGCAGGAGTGCCTTCAAATCAAGGTCACGCTTCCATCGATTGTGCTCACCAGCCGAAGTCGTAAGCATTGGTTTTTCCTGCCACCCGAAACCCGGGTTCCAGTACGCAGGTTCCTCATCGCGTTTGATGACGTAGAAGGTTTGATAGGCATGACGTTTTTCAAAACGCCGTCCAGCTTCGACAGCGGGAACGTTAAGAGCCGTCTTTATACGGTTTTTCAGTTGCACCCACCCATCATCAATCTCTCCACCCGATACGCCGCAATCCGCATCGCACATTTCGTTGTACTGTTCCTGCCGTAAACGGTACTCCGATTCGATAAACTGCATGAGGATTTTTTCACGACCGGAACTATAACTGGCGACGCCACCCCCGAACGCCGCCTCATACTTATCGCGGGCCCAGCGGGCAGCGGTCCGATACAGTTCGCGATCTTCTGCGTAGTCGAAGTCTTTAACCTCGTCTTCGATCTCCCCGTCACTCAAAAACGGCTTTTTGGTGGGCGGGGTGTCACTACCACGAAGCTCTTTACCAAGTTCATGTACTTCAAGGTCGTTGAGGAAGGGGCTTTTTGATGTAAGCTGCTCGTTGGCATATGCAATGGCGGCCACAAAACCATGTATAAATGACCCATTACTAACGCACTTGTTTTTTTCGGCCATGTCCCAAAGTTCATCCTCACCCGGCACTTGTACTTTCATCTTTTCCTCCGTTTTTAAGGCGCGCTTGCATCATTGCGTCTGCCATCTCGTAAGATGTCTGCGCAACATAGTTAAGGGCATACCGACTTTGCATAAGCCCATCGTTTTTACTGACAAAATCGCCGTTTTGATTTTCCTGGCGCATAGCAATAATCGCTTGCATCGCCTTCGCCGCGAAGTAATCCCGCAAGGTCATACCTTTTTCGGATGTGGTTAAATCTCCAAGCGATGACGCTACATACCCGTTGCTCGGAAACGCTGGTTCATTCATCGTTTGTGCCTCCGTTTTTGACGTTCACTTGCGGTCTGTAGATCGATTCCTGCCAGGGGCGGTTGTCAGTGGGTAGTTTTATTTCAGTGTAAGGATTGTAATGTTTTTCCCAATCGGTAACCCATTCTGCTTCGGTTTTGGCCATCGATATATCTTTAAACGGGACTTTTATAGCCCATACAAACCACAAACCGTTACCGTCTTTCGTAACCACACACCCACTCAAATCCGCAATGCGTTGCGCGGAGTGGGTTGAGAGACGGCGCTTAGCTTCTGACAACCAGCTAAGAACGTCAGTATCGTATTCGTCGCCGCTATCGCTATCAAACTCTGCCGCGATCCACATAAGCTTTTCGGCAATTTCCAAGTCTGTCATTTCCCCAACCTTTTTCATCCCTAACTCCTCTTTTTGACGTTCCTAAAAAGCCAGCAACGTAACTGGCGCGTAAACCCAACTGTGTAGCGTTGGCCTTTTTGTGTAGCTGGAATTGCACCAGCCCCGAACCGGATTTGGCTTAACGCTATAGTGCGCGTACCGGCTCTTATACCTTTAATCCTCATGCTACTCGGGCGCCCTTTGGCATGATTTCACTATACCCACTGGCAGGACTCACCGCCTCTTACACAAACCGTCAGATTGTAACCTGTTGCCGTTTTTCTGCGAGGTACAGGACTCGAACCTGCAATCCATTTTATTGTACGCCATGGGCAGAACCACAGCTCGTTTTCCAATTCCGCCAACCCCGCATTGACTCCAAGGCTTTCACCTGGATCATATGTTTTTGTAAGAAGTGCCGGGTTCCGTACCGGCTGCTTACGGGTCTACTCCAGGTCTCGACCATTGCCCCGACCTTTACGATGTCGTCTCGGCTCCAGTTGGGTCCCCCGCTGGAACTCACGAGGTTTATACACAAGTTGACGTCAATCAACTTGTTTAACCCTTTAACCGCCGCTCCTTCGGGGCTACTCAGGCCCCTCTTACAAACCTTCGTCACTCTGGAGGGGAACAACAACGGTTTAGCTGGATACTACAACAGGCTAACAGCCTGGGGTTTACTCATCCTTAACAACCACCCCGAAAGGCAACTCACCTATACTCCCCCAATGGATACTTAACTCGTTAACAACGAGGTTATTTCACTCCGCTATTCCAAGCGTTTTCGTAAGAAAATCCTTTGCATACTGACCGCATTGTTTGCGGGAATGATCGTAGGAATCCTTATGTAAATAAGCGATTGCATCTATTTCAGTAACGAGATCGTTTACAAGCGCGCACATGATTTTGAGGTTTTCAAACCTTTCGCCGTCAATGTGAGTAACGCCGACCGGATCAATTCGGCCTACGATCTTTTCAACAACTTCTTTATGTGTCATATAAAACTACCCCTCACTCCACCCAATCGGTTAACAACCGGGGTTATTTACCGCCATTCGTATTCACAGAACTTTGGATCGGTAATCCTAACCCGTTCTGGTTCTATACCAAGTCTACTGGCTATCGACACACGCCATCCGTAGTCAAGCACCCTTGCTTCTTCTTCAAGGCGAGCAACTTTCTTTTCAAGCCGCTCAACCTCCGGGTCTTTACTTGGGCGGTCAGGATGATGACTACCAAGTTCATCCCACATCGAAAGTCCCTCAGCCATTTCCTTGGCAACGACGCTTATTTGTTCAGGCGTCAAAACTCCATCAAGCCCATTGTCTTGCAAGCTACCCGCCAAACACTCAACCGCGTAATCTTCTCTACCGCTCATCTCCAAAACTCCTTCCAATCAGGCGGCTCAACATCGGTTAGGCCATCCTCGTAGGCGTCTACCGATGCTTGCCACTCCATCCTCGCCACCGCCTCGCTGTAGTCGATAAGGTCTGGCTCGCGGGCGTTTTCGTTGTAATTCACAGGGCTGCCTTAATTGCTGATAGCGCGGCTTTTGCTTCTTCGATATCTCCGGGTACAAGAATCGATAAACTCGATACCTCATAACCTTCTTGAGTAGTAAACGAAATACTCAGGCTACAAAATTGTTTATGATTTTCGTTCGATTCAAACTTAGAAAGCCTGGCATTAACCATATGTTCGCCGACGTGATAGGTAATGTCTGTCATCCTCAATCTCCTAACACAATTATATTTTATTATAATTGTTTGTCAAGCTGTTTAGAAAGAAAAATGCGGCTCGATAAAATCGGCAGGGATTTTGCTTTCTATTTTTGCAAGATAATTCATAGCGGATGGCCATTTTACCGTGTTTTTCTCTGCTTCTTTATCAGATTCAAGCCAAAGAATAAGCGCATCGCCTCGATCTGAATTTTCTTGAGGAATGAGCCGTTCTTTTTGGTAATGCTTCATGACTCTCAGAAGTTCTTCGCGATTTGTCAATTTAGTTGGCTGCTCACTCGACAGACTAAAGTCTTCGCCGAAGCCTTCGTTTGCTATCTTGTCGAGTTCGGGGTCACTGGTTTGAATGTTGGTTTGCTTAACTGGCTCTGTGATTTCCGGCTTAGTTTCTGTTGGCTTGCCATAATCAGACCCATAGGCCCATACGCCCAATGCTTTACCAATCGATTCATCAAGTTGTTTCGGTTCTTTGAAAAGACCTTCGAATTGCTTGGGAACCTTTATGACTTTCTTCTCGCCCATTTCGCTACTTATCCAAGTTGGCACACCCTTTGATTGAGGATAAAGCAATGCGTTTGCGGTCATTTCATACAGAAAATCATCGCCTATGATCGGCTGGAAACCAACCTTTTGAGGCTTCCCTTTATCGTCGAGTTCCGTTTTATCCTTGGCCCGAAAGCACCAGATAACGTTTATTGGCAATGTACGCACAAGGTTTATGAAGAGTTTGAACTCTTCTTTTACGGAAGCCCATGCAGCTTGACTGCACGAATCAGGGCTTTTCTTCCATTTCTCCGCCATGGTTTCCGCTATTTCTTTTTGCTTCAAAAGCATCCCACCAATACCGTCATGCATGTACGATGCTGTATCGACAACTATTGTGCGACCTCCCTTTTTGTAGCAATGATTTATCGCATCCCAATATGACATAGGATTATACGGTGGCTCGAAATCGACTACTCTAAACTTGAAGTAATCCGCATAATGGCTCATGCGACCGGTTTCGGTATCGACCCCGTATATGTCCCCACCAAACACTTGTTGTATGCCGGTGGCAAGACGCAGCGCGCTATATGTCTTTCCGCTCCCTGCTGGCCCCGATAGGCCAAGCAATAAAGGTACTCTACTCCGAACGGCTGGCTTGTCCTCGAAATTTCTTTCTTGTCTTGTCTTCATCTTCTTACTCCTTATAGTAATTGTTTTTCACGAAGCGCCCACGGGGGTCCATCCATCCAATTGCCTTGACCATCTCTAATGTAACCGGGCCACTTATTTGACTTCAAACATTCAGCCCACGTGTTTATCGCAGCTCGCGCATCGAAATCCGCCAGCGCATCACCCATGCCGGTATACTCGATAGCGTTCAGGGCATAGGGCGGTTTATCTTCTATGACAAGGAAAACAAATCGAACTCTTCCGGCCAATTCGGGGAGCAATGTCTGAACGCCATTGCGATAAAATGAGCTTTGAATATGATACGACATATCGAGAGCTTTGCGGTCGAATGCCTTTGTGCTTGCGTCCGTGGTAATTTTCGGGTCAAAAATAAAAGCCTTGGACCGATGGAATTTATCCATTTTGCCCTGCATCAATATTCCGGTTTCCGCATCTCTCCAAAAGAAAGCAACTTCGCTTTCGGCCTCTTTATCAAAGAAGCATTCAAACTCGGTGCCTTTTAACTGGCTTATAAACGCTGCCACCAAGTCGCTGCATTCATCGACGGCTGATTGTAATACTGCCAGCTTCCCTTCTGATGCTGCCTTGTCGGCGATTTCCTTTGCTTCTTTTTTTCTAAAATCCGTGAATTGCTCCGGCAATATGACGATATCCTTGCCCTTACCAAGAATCATGGCATGAGCCAAAGACCCCCTGTCCATTGCGGCGGTTGATTCTCGAACACCGTTGGAACCACCAAGAATAGGATGAGCATATTTAGCATGGGCTGGTGTTTTTGTGACGAGTAGCTTTGCTATCGAATAGCTTAGCGCCGGTTCATCGAGTAGCTTTTGAGTATGATAGTCTTCCTCGGTCATGTCTGGGTAGAATCCGAGTTCCATCAATTCCTCCATTCCTCGACGCCAGCCAGATAGGCAATCTCGAAAACACCATTGCTTTTTGACGCGTTAGATAGCATAGCGATTTCGTCATATCCACATACCCAATCGATTTGACGGATAGGCACGTAACTGTTTTGTACTCGTAGCTCCATTAGGTGCCAGAGTTCGGAATGGGATGCGATTTTGGGAGTTACGAATCTGATAGATTGATTGTTCATCGCCAATACCTATTTTTATTTCTCTGCCGCTCATATTTAAGATATTCACGACCCCAGGAACCTTTCCATTGGGCATGTTTGCCGAATTTTCTATGAAGTTTTGCCATTTCTTCAAGGTTATCTTCGCAAAGATTATCCCAAATATCGAACCAGGCCATATCATATTTTATGCTTGGTTTAAAATCGAATATTGATGATTTGTGAAAAGTTATCTTGTCGCCATACAGACCCTTGTAATATTCAGAAACAAGCTCAATTACGTCCTCGGATATTTCAACAACATCTATATGCGTAACTTCATGTTTGGCGGCAATGGCATTAAGGACCATACCAATGCCGAGGCCAGCAATCAAGCAGTTGCCTTTGGCATTGATAACGGCTGATAAATGATCCTTTTTTTCATCAGGCGTATCACTCATAACCAGAGTATTACCGCGATAAAGAAAGGTATACTCGCCGTTCGGGACATGTCGAAAATTGCCATGATTATTCCATGGCTTGGGCTCGACATACTTTCTTTCAATTTTCCAATCGCCCTTTTGGCCTACCGGAACGGAAACTGATGGTATCAGCATCTATATCTCCTGTTTTAGTTCAGTAAAAAAAATAAGGCCGCCCAGTACACTGCGACATGTAGGGCGGCCACCGATCACGAAATTGACCGGGCAGCCGTCGCAGTTGCTACCGAGTCAATCTAACTTTCTCCCAGTTTAGCACACGTTCTATGAGCCGTCTACATTTTCCTGTCGTTCTCGGCTCATTTCCATAATGTTCAGCCAATCTATTTCTTGAGACATGAAAGGCTTGATATGAAACCGTTCTCGCTGGCTGGCATCATCTATTAACCAAACGCGCTTATCACATCCTCGATTACTCATGTGAGTAGGTCGAACATAATCCTGTTGCTTTTCGGATAGAGCCCAATATCGAGCGCACGCGGTTCTTACAGGGCAATATTCATGCCTGAATTCACCAGTGCACGCCGAGCTATCTTTATGCTCTTCGCGTTCGAAATCGTTCACACCAGCCGCTGAAACCCTTAGCTGTTCAATTCGACCGGCACCGCTTGATTGGATCAATTGGTGCTCGATTCGGTTTTGATAAACATAGGCGTGTCGTCATTCTCACACCGGCTCTCAAGAGCAATAAAAAACGTGACAATGGCCAAGGTTGCTACCAACCAAAAATCACGACGGCGATTCTGTTGGATTTCTTGCTTTCGCTCTTCTCGGGTTTGGAAACTGTTCATCACTTCACTCCTTTATCAATTCTATTCCGCCTATTTCGTTGGCGTCTTTGATTTCATGGAATTCGAGATTCAAGCCTTTCGATAGGAACCATGCCAGGCGAACTATGTAGTCTCGGCTCGGGTATCCTTTGCAGTCCTCGATTATATGCTGGTTATCAGAAACCCGATCATAGGCAAAATCTGCCGTGAACTTTAGCCCACGATGTTTCTTGCCTCTGACATAGAAAGAATCGCAAAGAATGAAAGGCGGCTGCAATTCCAGGTTCTTTATCTTCTTAGACTTTTGCATGAGCATCAAAAACGAGTACCGGTTCATTTCCAGCTTACTCGCGAACACGATGCCGTCTAAGGTTCTATCGGCTTTGTTGCTTACTCGGTATTTGTTGTATGGCATAGCTTCCTCTCAAAAAGGCCCGGTAGAAAGGAGATAACTACCGGGCCGGCAATGGCTTGTCTGAACTACCAGTTATCAAGCCGTCTGAATACATCGCAATTCGGGGTATGATCCCGATATTAAAGCCCAGCCAATCCATAAGGATGTCACACACGCTTACTATTGCTCTGCGGATAGGAAGATTCGAACTTCCACGAATTAACGTCAGGGCTTAAACCTGATGCGTCTACCAATTTCGCCATATCCGCATGGCTCCGGGGCTTTCAACCCGGATAGTATATTGATTCGCCGAAGTGCGTGGCAGCTAAGCGGCCAAGGTTCCTGCGAGGGCTATACCCGTCCTCTTTCACATTTCTATACCCATCCGACCTTGCGGACGCGGAAGTCAATCCATAGCCCATCCTCGGTAAACCTTGTTTAGACTGATAGGATAACCTTTCTTTTGATACTCACTCATACGAGCAAGTGAAATCCTAAAGGGCTTATGCCCTACTAACCTAATTCACGGCTGCCGAACGGAGCAGGCTTGTCTTTCGGCTTCTCGTCATCACTTTCGAACGGCAACGGGTCTTCAAATTGACTTGATGCCGAACTGTATACCACTTCTTTATCAATGACCAAATCTGTCGGATGGGATACTTCGAGTTTACTCGACTCCTTATTGCCGAAATTGACTCGCAAGGTTTCGTTATTTCCCTTTCGATTTCCGCCTTTTGCGAATATGACAATCGCTCGCTGCATCGCAAAGAAAAGTGACCCGAAAAACAGAAGCTTGATTACGCTAACCGGGAAGTTTTGTATCCCAAGCGCTACCGGCACCGACAAGAAAACATCGTCCGAACTGATAACCTGTCTCGCCTCTCCCTTTTCGATAATAGCGTATCGTGCTGATCTGTCAAGTTGTATTTTCGATAATTCGGCACGAGTTTGGTCAAGCTGGTCTTTGATGCGTTCCATGTTTGCCCCGGCTATGGCTTTTGCATACTGCGCTTGCCAGTCAGACAGGGCATTTTCTTTAGCTGCGGCCAAAGTATCGAGCCGCTTAATCTCCGAATCGGTTTCGACAGTTATTGCCGACGCTTGGCTTTTTGTGCCCTCAAGAATAAAGCTGGTATTGAGGAACGCGGACAGTATTGCGAACGTCAACCAAAGCCCTTTGAATCCTCTCAGAAACGCAGAAACGCCAAGAGCTACGATAATTACACCGACAGCAACAAAGCCGACTCGCTCTATAGGGCCAGGACTTAGGATCGCCATGGCAACCATGTTTAGAACAAGGTCAACTGCTAACAGGATCGTCAGGCTAAGTCCTACAAGGCCATGTTTTCTAATGCCCTGAAAGAACGATCTCCACTGTTTTTTCTGCTTTGCTGTTAGGCTCATGCGAGTAGTTCCGGTGATTGATGAATATTGCCGATAACTTCCCAATTGCTCGGTCTTTCCAGGTCTTCGCCTTCAAATCCAAATGATTCATTTTCAAGCCAATAGATTGGGAATCTATTCATTGTTGCCACGTCTTTTATAGTTTGTATGATTGGCCAGTCGGGATTTTCGTCAGTCAATTCGAAATCATAATCTTCTTCCCATTTCACAAGGATATCGCCCTCGAATATTTCATTGCCGTTTCTGTCGAATAAGCCGGTAAATTGTTCAACTATCTTAGAGGATGTTGGTATGCTGTTTTCTTTCCAATGTGCAACGCCATCGCGATCTATATAATCAGGGCTAACGCAAACGCCTTCATCATTCCATGATCTAAATTTAAGCTTTCTCACTTCTCAAGTTCCTTCCCAATCAATTCGTAAAGCTGCTCAAGCTCGTCGTCGGCGATTCCGCCAGCGTCTATCAAAAGGCGAGCCTGTAAGAATGGCGATATTTCGCGATCCTTGGCGATTCCCTGGATGGCCCAACGAATTATTGTAGCACCTTTTTTTAGATCGCTATCTTCAAAAAAGTCATCAACAATGCGCGCATACTCTATTCTGACGTTCGGTCTCATGGATGCCATGTAAACGTATCCGTCTTTGTCTGACTTGTAGTGTCGCTCTTTCATATCAACCAACCTTACAACTACCAAACCGATTTGTCAACAAAATTATAATAAATTATATTGACGGCTTGGCAATTGTGGGTTAGGGTTGTGATAAGGAGAATGAAAGATGATGGTTCTAATAGGGTTGATAGTCGGGGCTATATCCGTAATAATTTTAGCCGCAATAACTGGCCTCTTCAAGCGAGACAAGAAATGAGCAATTCCCAACGCCTAATAATCGAGAACGTGGAAAGCATGGATATCGAAGAACTCAAGAGCCACGTAATCACACAGTTCTCGCGCATGGACGACGGATCGACAATAGCCTTTGAGGTCGGATTGTCGGAGCTTGAAAAGCGGCTTGGCCCGAGTGAGTACTCGGAGTTTTGCCGGATGGTGGGGTGAGTTATGAACAAAGACCTGCGCAGCGGAAATCACTGGACAATGGAAGAATACCGCCAGCGAATCACCACAAAAGAATGGAAAGCCATGTTACTTGACGGCCAAGATACGTTGATATTTCATGGCCGACTTCGGCGACTAAAAGCCAAAAACATCGGAGCCGGTGTCGTCGAAATATACAAAATCCCATTGAAGGATGACTAAATGCCAGCCCAAACAAAACCACAGCCGTTGAAGGAATGGGTAGATCAACAGCGCGAACGGATGCTTTTCAAGATGGGTAATGCAAACAATGACCGGGGAAAAGACTACTACGAAGGTCAAGCAGACGCCTACATGTCTGTCTTGATGCATATGGCGGTTTATGGGGAGAAAGGGGAATGAAACTTTCTCCTTGGCAATTCATAATCGAGTATCTGACAGACAAAGACCCTGGTAACTGGACCCCGCCTTCTGAAATAGGTCAGGCATACGGTAGATATGTCGGAAGCACCGGTTCAGGCATGCACTCAGCATGGGCTTCTCCTAAATGCAAAAAGTTGGTAGAGGTTGGGGTTCTTTTGCGGAACGCTCATGGTTGGTATCAACTCAAAAGATCAGATGCGCAAGATAACTGACCAGCCCTACAACATCGCCTACGACCACCGCCCGATAGTCCGAGAAATCAGACTCAATCGGGCTTATGAGTTGTTTGGGCAAGCGAACGATAATAAGACCTTTAGCCGTCAGTCTGGCATGTGGCATGATGAGACGGCGAGAGGGTTGGAATTGATTGATCTTACAAGAAAGGAGGAAAATAATTGAAAGATTTTGAAGAATGGGAAAAGAAAGATTTCTGGAAAGCTGGCGGGACAATTGCATTGGTTATTGTTTTGATTGCTGCTTTTGGATTCATTCTTAACCTTGTTTGCACGCCCGCCGCAGTTGTTTCTAAAGTCGTCAACGCGAAAGCGATTATATCGAACTATGAATGGTTCTATGCCATGAAGGGCGAGATTGACGCAACGCACTCGAAATACATCATTGCGAAACGCTCGGGCCGAGAAGAAGCAGACGGAATAAACATGGTGCTGCAAAGCATGATCGCTGAATACAACGCGAAGTCACGAATGATTACGCGAAACCTATGGAAGGCTACAGACTTGCCTTACCAAATCGAAACGGGGGTTGAGGAATGAAAAAGGTATTTTCAATTATCGGTGTTGCTCTCGGGATAAGTCTTGTTATTCTGTTTATGAGCAGTGCCGGACAGAAGGAAATAAACCGCGCGAAAGATCAGGCAACGCAAGCGGATATTTTTGCTGTTGCTGCATCTACGGTGCCTATCCCAAGTGTTTCCTATTTCACTGAACGACGAACCATTCAGAAGTTCATGCAACGATATGACAAGCCGTCAGTTGTGACATATGTCTATTTGTTCAATTTCGGGCAAGTCATTGGTTATTATGTCGCGGACGGAAAGCCAGCTTCGATACGGTCATATTTGGTCCCCGAGGAAGCCTATTATTCGAATGGTGCAACGCTCACTCAGCCCAATATAGACGGAACTTACGGCGAAGATAATCCAGGTATTCGGTTCTTCACGGCAGAAGGTACAGCGGTCGAGTTCGGCGGTTCTGGTGCGGCTTATTTGTATACGGATGCACCATTGCCAATAAACGCGCCAAAGCTGAACACCAAGCCAGCAAAGTAATCATTGACAATCTAAAAAAGTCATGTAAGAATAGGGGTGATTTTTGACGCGATTTCCGCTTCATCTCTCACTCCTTGGCCGGTCAGTTTCATCGCTGACCGGTTTTTTATTTAGTAGCACTATTTCTACCTTAAAAGAAAGCGTAATTTTGTGGGTTGCTATTTGGTTGTCATGGTGTATGATTATCATAAGGAGTTTTCATATGATAGAAGTTGTTGTTAACGTATACAGAAAGGATGATGAACCCAAGCTTGTTCGTAAGGTTCTATGCATAACTACAAAATCTGTCGAAGAGTTTCAAGAAGATTTTGAGGAATTCATCGATATCGAGAATTATTTCATTACCTGCATCTGAATGTAAAAGCCAGCCTTACGACTGGCACGCTAAATGAACGATACATAGCCTACTGCATAATTATCCTTGCGATTCACTACCCGGCCATACGGTCGGGTTTTTATTTGCCTGAATGAAAGAATAGATACCCGAGTAAGATGCCTACACCAATACCAACTGCACCAGCGGTAATGCCTATGCCTATTTGACTATTCTGTAGGTCTCGTATTTTCTGGTCCGACAAGCGCCTGTAGTCGTTGAAGGTTTCTAAATAGCTCTCGTAAAGCGTCGTCATTTGATCCCAAGACTCGGTTAGTGTCTGCCAGTTTGTCGAGAGCGCCGCGTATGTTTGAGTCAAGTTCTGAAAGTCTTGTTGCCATGCGTCCAAGTCCTTCTGTAATTGCAGCTTGTCTTGCTCCAAGCTGTACGATAGCCCCAGAGACGCGTTCAATGAGTTTTCCAAATCGAGCAATCTCTGTTTCAACTTGTCGTTGTTGCTCTGTAATACTTGCACTAAGGCTATCGATCTTTCTATTAAGCTCTGCGAGTTCTCCTGGCTTGGCGTCGGTTCGTCCGAGAAAATAGGCACCGACCATAAGCCCGAGAATAACAAAAACAGCGATAAGGCGAACGATGACCGGTTTGTTTTCCACATTACTGACCTTCGGGTTTTGATTCGACAACCTTAGCGGCCTGTTGTTTTAATTTCTGCTCAATTGCATGAAGAATCCAGGAGTGAAAAAGAGTAGCGATAGTGAAGGTAGCTGTTATCTGCAAAGGTGCATGTTCTATTGGGAAAGCGCCTGCAAAGAAAACAACGAACGAACTTACTACAGACGCTAAGAAGACTATCAATAGCCTAAACGATCTAAGCTTCTGCTCAGTGTCATATTTCTTTACTACCTGCATGAGAAGCACGGTGAGGCCGCTACAGACGGCGCAGGATATACCGGAAGCTAACCATTGTTCGGGTGTCATTTCAAATTCCTTTCAATTCGGTATGCGGAGAATCTTTCTTCGGAGCTGGCCAACGATGACCACTTGCAAGCCCGTTTTTTTCGGCGATAACAGCGATCTGTTCCCAAACGGATTCGCCCGGATTCCAATTGACCTTACCACCAACATAAACAAGCACGTCAGCCGCGTTTCCGTTGAAGTGGTTGCTGTTCAGGGTCCACGTGATTTTTTTCGTTATCGCGTCATTATCGGAAACGGCGAATAGACCTACACGTTTACGCAATGCGTGATACTCGGCAAGTAGGTTTTTGTTATCACCGAAGAACTGCGAAATGCGACCTTGAAGAAAATACAAGAGCTGTGTTTCCGGTGTTCGACGGCCTTCGCCCATTCGAACATCAATACCGGCTATTTTGCAGTCAGACAGAAATGTTTTGAATTTGGTTCTGAACGGTTCAGACAGGTTTTCTATATTTGAATCGATCATTTAGCGAGTTCCTTAATCATTTCCATGAGCTTAGCGGCATCTACCTTACCGCTGTCATCGACAGATTGCGAGATAACCAAGACAAAAAGCGATACAACAAGAAGGGCCACGCTTATTTGCTTAATGCGGTACCACCATGAACTTTGATATTCCTTAATCGTCTCACGAGCAAGCTCTCTATTCTCTTGTTGACGAGCCACCTTTGCCATTTCCATGGCGTTTGACATTCTTTCTTGTGATTTTTTTATCTCGGGTATTTCTTCAATAATTGGCTCGGCCCATTCCTTGAATGACGCCAATTCACTAAGCATTTTATTTACCTCATCCTTGCTATAGTCCGGCATCTTTATCTACCCTTTCTTGCAAGGCTTCGGCCATTCTATCGGCCCTTTGCATCGCTTCCTTAGCTATTCGCCTAACCTGGCGAGTCTCATAATATCGTATTGCCCACAGAAGCGAAAAGCATCCGGCAACGCCAAAAGTAGCGGCGGCTGCCGTACCAATGTTGTGAAAAAGGATAAAGAAAAACAACATCATGCCAAACAGGCTCCCCAATATAACCGGCACCGGATGTCGATCAAAAAACCGGTAGCATATGGCGAGTTCGAAACCGACAATCATGAAGAAAAACCCTATACAAATAAGAATAGGGTCAGTCTCAGAGGCCACCGCATAAACGGATACCACAAAGAAAAGTACGCACTGAATCACTTTTAAAACAACCGCTTCAACAAAAACGGAAGTCATAAATAGGCCAAGTGAAACAACAGCCAGGCCAATAGACCAGTAATGATCCATGGCATCAGAGTTTTTGAAATAGAGAATGTTTACAATGATAACGAAAACAGACAGGGCAGAAATGACTACACCTGTCCATCTTTGTAGAGTCATGCAGTGGCCCCTGGCGCCCACCCAAGCAGGGCGGACGCCTCTTTAACGGTTAGAATGCTTGATACGTCGGGGTATCTGAATTCAAGCAATTCAAGAGATTCATATTCTCTTGTATACGCTGCATCCTTTTCTTCTATACCGTTGTTTACGTCTATAGACAACGCCGCAAAAACTTGCAGACGAAATCCATAGTCTGCTTTATCGTAGTCTGAGCAGCCTGATTTTACCCAGTCCTGTACAAGCCTAAGCCTCCTTCTGATAGACTCGCCTTTCCTTCTGTCAAAAACTTTAGTCAACTTTTTTGCATCAGCGTCGAATACGACGCCATTACGCCATTCGTGACGATCTGCATCCTCTGCACCGCACAACTCGGGCAGCTTTACTATTAGCTCTCGGATTCCTTTCATTTTAGTCTCCTATCTTTGATATTATGAGACGCGCAACAGTTGTCGCGTCAACGCTTCCATTTGTGTGAGGTCTTATTATATCTCCTACAACCAACCTTATAGTACCAGCAGCAGTGTTTGGCACTGTGGTAGTAGGCGTTAATTGTACGGTAACGATATTTGATGCGGTTATAAGATGTAGGTCAGTTGTAAGCTGGCTCGAATTCAAGCTAATGCCATGAACTCCGCTACCACCAGACCTATAATCAAGATATCGTATCGAATATAGGCCGTCCTCATTTATCGTAATTGAATCGCCATCTGTTGCACTCGTCGCCCGACTCATAGCCGTACCTACAGTAACAGCGTTCGTAAATCTCCTGACTTTTGTATTTGTTGAGCCGTGACCGTTGGCTGTATCGAGTGTAATACTGCTTGTTTGTTGTTTTCTCGATATTGGCGCATTTGATATTGACGTTGGCGCTGTTACCCAGTTTCCAGGTGTTGCAAGATTGTATGTAATTTTCCCCATATATCTAACAGCTACACCAGTAGCCGCTGTTGCGGCGAATAGGGTCGTCTTTACAGTAGCGACGGTCGATTGAGATGTAATATTTTGTAATACCGATTCATCGAAAGACCAAGAGCCCGCATACGCTATTTTCATAGTCCCGGCATCATTGTAGGAATAGATATGCAGGTCTTCATCTTTTGATGCGACAAATCCAATTGTATTGCCCGCGTTTATTGTTGTAGACGTTGTGGCAATTCCGTCTATAACTGCATATCCGCCACTCGTCTGAGTTGTCGATCTAAACCCTACACGACCACGGTTTACGCCGGTACCTAAATCGCTCGACCCATCTTTTTGTTTGAAAAATATAGTTACAGCAGATGCGCTTCGTGATTCAGCAAGACCGATATTCCAAATGAGCCCTTTTATATTTTCAGTATTATCAGCGAATTCATCGTATATATCCCTTGCGACTGTAGAAGTGCCATTGCGAGATATTTCTACTTTGTCGCCACTTTGAATAGATGATACCGCTGTTAAGTCACTTATTTTCTTAGGCATTTTTTACGTCTCCAATATACGCAAGAATCCGGTTTCTGTCTCGCGCTGTTCGCCTTCCTCAGTTATTCTATACTCATAGTTCTGTTCTTCTGCGGTTAGTTTTCTAAGCCTAATATTCATGGTTAAATCGGCGAGATTGTACTGGACTCCGATTACTTCTGCGGTAACCGTGCCAAAGATATCAGTTGTTGCTCTTTTTACCTCGACACTTACCATGTCACTTATTTCGAGATAATAGAACTGCATTGAAGTAACGATTTCGAAAATTGCATGAACGTCTTTTGTATATTCCATGATCTTCATTCCGAACTCAGTAGCTGATGAAAGATCGGGTAATACTGTCAGAAATTCTTTTTGGTTATAGGTTTTGTATTTCTGAAACACGGCAGTTTCTTCATCGGTATTGGTATAAAAGGTGTATGGGTTTGTCGTTGTTGTCCAGTCACGGTCATATCCAATTCGAGCCGATGAAATTACCTGTGTTGGATCATATGAAAATCGATGCGAATTAAGAATGTCATCAGCAAGAATAGTCGCGGCGACATCCTCTGTAATGTTGACGACTTTGAAACTGAATAGGTTGTCAGGTGTTATAAAGAATATTCCAAATACAGACGAGCAAATATTCTGAATGACATTGATCGTTGAATCGGGCGTTTGCATATCTATTGTTACAACAGGGGCATTCTCAGTCATGGCGTCCCATTGGTCTATGTCGAAAAATGTACCCGAGTAGTCGATGTTCGGATATGAAGTCGTTATCACTTCGACAATCGCGTCAAGCGCGTTTTTATTCGTGCATGAGTAAGTAATCGACTTAGAAAGCTGTTTGCGTTTATCAGAAATCTGTACTGAAAAGTCCTCTTCTGAAATGTCTATGTTTTCGATATAGCCCGTGAAAAGTCTTTGGTAATCGTCGATATGAAGGGTGTCATAACCGGCAAGGATGCGAGCCTCATTTCCATAGACATTATTTTCTTCACCAAACAAATCAAACTCACCATCGCCGTTAGCGAGAACAACGCCGCCACCCTGATAAGTTAGCCTGCCAAAAAATAATGGGTCTCGTGATTTAGAAACTGACGGCGAGCCAATCAGCCTGCCTTCATAAAAACTGTTCGAGCCAACCGGAGTAAAACCATCGAATGAATAGCCGAAGACTGCGCCGAATATTACCGTGTGAAGCTCGGGGTTATCATTGCCCAATAGATGTACGTACACAGAGCCGTCGCTCGCATCATAAAAAAAGGTTTCTGTCGATGATGTTAGGCTTGGCAAATCAGCAACGAGAGTTTGAGGTGTACCGTCAACCTGAACAGAGCCTATAGTTAAAAACCCCTGAGCTGAAAAGTATGATAGTAGACCTAAGTCTGCATAGTTATATACATTCGAAGAGTTTACATACCATATTCCTGCGCCACTATTTATCCATTGAATGTTTTGAGAACCTATGTCCAACTGAACAAGAACCCTTGAGGGAGCTACAGAAAGTTGCGAAAATTCCTGAAACGTCATATGAGGGCCTTGAAATAATTATATATTGACCTATAATTATCGTAAGGAGTCTTGAGATGAGATATTTTATTGCCCTTGTTATCATTTTTTTCGTTAGTTGTTCTGCCATAGATGTTAAAGAAGACGAAAATATTTCCCAGCAATCCGAAATAAGCGCCTCTTCCAAATGTAGATGTAATTAGAATATTCCCGATATCCATCATGCCGTTCGTTTCCAAACCCTTATAGTTCTATTTACTGGTCTGGTTTCAGTACCGTGATTGCCTGAATTTGGATTGCCTATCACTGATCCGGTAGTGGTACTGCCCAGAGTAAATGACCCAGGAAGATTTGCCGTTCCTCTAATTATAGCAGGAGTTGCGCCACCCGATGTTGAGCTAATATTTTCGCCAGTAGTATGAGTATGAGCGCTTTCTGTTTTACTGTGGCCATGGTCTTGTAGCTGGTGGGCCTGTTCTCCGCTTTCAAAAGCGGATGCGTCACCGCCTTCTGCTCTGAAAAAGTCGCCCGCATACGAGCTTGATACATTTGACCAAGTAGCCCAGGGCCATAACAGAGCCGGCGCCGTCTGGCTTGGATATTGGACATATATATATCCTATTGGCACAGCGTTGTTTTGCGATCCACGGTCCTCTACTATGAACTTATATTCATAGCTCGTTGCTCCTGTCTTTACACAACCAGCCACATATCTTGTTGCACTTGCGGCAGACGCATACCAACCGTTAAGGTCTTCTCTAAAAACCGGGGCTGTAGATGTCCATGAACTTGTTACAATTTGGCTGGGTACTGTGCCAGCGGGGACAAGTTGCAAGTAAGCTGTCGCGTTTGTAGCTATGGCAGAGAAACTTGTAGCGTCGTTTGTGTCATCACCAGAGTAACGAAAGAAAGCTCCCGCGACTTCAACGCCAGAACCCGCCGCAATTACCGAAGCAGCACTCGTTGCCCAGTTTGTTAAATTTATTCCGTTATAACCTTGAATGGCATACGTTAATTGAGAACTCGAAGTCGCGACCTGTGTTCCACTCATTTTTTAATTCCTTCCATCAAAGGTCTTCGGTAATGCTGATAGGATAGTTATACTTCTGATTACCTTGATGAGCAAAGGCGATGTCTTCCGAGAAAGACCCATAGAGCGGATCGACCAGCGGATAATCACGCAGGCTGTCGAAGTTAGCGAATAAAAAGCTCGAATGTTTCCCAACCGTCGAATAAATAGACCGTATTACGCTTATCGCTGTAGTTTTATTAGCCTTGAATGAAAGATCAATTTTCCTCCAGCCAACGCCCGGCGACGCGTATTTCTGGCGATGCTTGCCATAGGTAACAGTATCGTCTCTAATGTCGGTAACGGTAAACTCGTCGGTAGACGAAGGATCAATTTGCGAATAAGTTCCCAGCCAGAGCCGCCCGATAGCGACTGCCTGAGTAAGCCCCGAAAAAGCGAACTGCCAGTATTGATAGGACTGGCTCGAAATGAACTTGATAATCATTCCGCTGTTCCAGGTAAGGCTTTCTATGACGCTGGGGGCCGTCCATACGTCCGTAGCGTTTGCGTTGACGACAACGGTAGCAGTTGATGCGATATTATGCGAAACAATAGCTATGGCTGTCACAGCCTGCGCAGAGCCTAAGTCAATGATGACCGTCTGAGTTGTTGACGAGTCTGATTTCCACTTTTTTGTTAGTCGCTGGTCCTGGACATTGGCAATCGGATAGCCTGACGCGGTTGTAAGCGCGGTCATTGATGTTGAGGTAATGTCGTCGATTAGGTTTTCGTAGCTTATTCTCATCCGTTCACCACAGCGGAAGCGTCAATAAGAACTTCTCGATTTCTTGACGCTTGAAATATTCCCTTATAAAGCTGCCGTTCTGAGAGCTTAATAGTCAAGTTAACCGGGAAACTTTCAGAAGACTGCGATATACCACCACCAAATCCGCGGTTGTCTATGAACTCGTTCATGCGGTCGAGCGGTATAACGGCTTCTGGTTGCCCTGCTTCGGCTACTTGAACGATCTGGCCTCCTGGCCTCGGGGTAATGATACCACCTTGCGCGAGCGCGGGTATGGGGTGGGCAATTACCTCCGCAGCTTGTGCGATCCCTGCCGCACTGACAAGCCCGGCAGCTATAAAGTTAAGAGGCGGCACCAGAGTAAGGGCTTTACTTACACCCTCGGCAGTGTTAACGGCAATTTGCACAAGTGCTATAGCCTTGTTCGCAATTGCCTTATCGCGTGCTGCCTTTTTATATTCGGCAGAATCCTTTTCGTAAGAATCAAGCTGTGCATCAAAGATTGAGTTTACTATCTGCTGAATAGCATTCCAAGAAGTCGTAGCGAATGTTTGAAGATCGGCCTGGAATTCTTTTTGCTTATCAGCAGCTTCTTTAGCCGCTGCTGTTTGTTCCTCATATGCCAATTTTGCGGCAATGTTTCTTTCTGCGAATCCAGCCGCGATATCCTCTGACTGC
>JGI10216J12902_100538511_pt1 | contig 20244 bp, 9 predicted proteins | sample KanNatreferecore_FD_12902 | JGI IMG/M metagenome (IMG submission 12902)
ACAGGGGGTTCTCAGCTCTCAAGCCGGGGTTCGATTCCCCGTGGCGCTAGATAGTCAGAGTGGAAGAATGGAAGACCGGAAGAGTGGAAGACACCAAATCTTCCACTCTTCCGGTCTTCCATTCTTGTACCTCTAAGCCCCATACGTGGCCATCGACCGGGCGATCTCTTCATCTTCCGTATTATATCGGGCGGCGAGGACATCGGACACTTCCGTTTGAGAAGCCTGCCGGAGCGGGACGTGGGACCACGAACTGCTTTGCTGGCTCCACTGCTCCATAGCGATGCCGCCGCCGATTGTGACAAACAGGCGGAATCGCTCGCCTTCCTGCTCAAAAATCCGGATCGTATCTATCCGAGGGCGTACTTCATCCTGGCCCGAAACTACGGCATATCCGTCCATTGCGCGTGTCCTCCATGCGGTCTTGTTGCTTTTGTTCCGCTAGAGCCGACGGATTCCTTCCCCGCCCGGTTTCGAAATTGCACGCGTGGAGAGCGTCTGGTATAATCCTCCTGCCGTTTTTTACCTCGTTCGTGGGCGGTTAGCTCAGGGGTAGAGCGCTTCGTTGACACCGAAGAGGCCATAAGTTCAAATCTTATACCGCCCATTCTCACGCTTGATAAGCCCAGAAATGAGCGTTTCATTGTCAACGAAGCGCTCATCGCACCGCGATCCATACTAACCCAACCTAATCGTCCCGCCTAGCCATTTTGGGCCGTTCACGCTCGTAAAACGCCCAGTCTAGACTGTCAGCCTCCCCACTCCAGACCCGCTCAGACAACACTCAGCGCTTAGTTTCCAATCTTCATCGCTGGAGTACGAGCCTTCCGCCCCCTCAGCGGGCCTCGGGCACCAGGACGGTTAGAGCAAGAAGGCGTAGTATGTTCAAGTCCTCCACCTTTTGGGGGGATTCCGTGACCGGAACCCGCTCGTTCAGTCCCTAGCGAACGTCGCCCACCAAAGCGGTGTGGATGGTTCTCTCGTAGACGCGGCGCACGTCCTCGCCGCGCGCCCTATTCTGCATCTAAAAGTAGTCATTGCGCTGAACGTCGTTGTAGAGGTTGTTCTGGGTGGCCAAACCGGCGTTGATGCGGCCGTTAATGGTCGCGGTTTGAGCTTGTTTTTGAATCCGTTCAGGCCATGCGGGTCCAGGACCTTGTTGGTCTCGCTCGTGCCGAGAGTGCCCATCAAACCGCTGGGGCGCCGAACTGAGCAAGCGAGTTGCCGCCGGAATTCTTGATGTGTAACTGGGGGCGAATTGATCGAGCCAACTGGGATGGTTCATCAATGCATTCACGTCGGCTTGCGACATTCCGTTGACGCGATTGATCATCTGCTCGATTCCGCCATTGGGATTGAAAGCCGGAGCGCTCGCACCACTGCACTGGACCCCACGACTGGGAACGATAGGCGGCCACTGGGCCTGACGGATGGCGATTAACTGTCGCGCATCAATAGAAGATTCTGGATAAGGTGCGCGATGAGGAGGCCATACTGCTGGCGGACATCGCCTCGATCGGCTTCGGGACAGCTCTTCGCCGCGTTCGCCAGATGGAAGTCTTTGACGGAACGGGAACTGGAAGTGCTGTGCCCTGTGGCGACGAGCATGAACAACCGGGAAATCGGCGCTGTCCTCTTCGTGGCCGATAGCACCGTGAAAACGCACGTAGAGCACATCATCGGCAAACTCAGCGTTTCCGATCGAGCTCAGGCAGCCGTCTGGGCGGCTCGACAGGGTTCTAGTGAAACCGGCGGACCCCTTCTCAATCGCCTAGATTCATTTCTCGTGGTAGGGACGCTGCATCCCACCGAATCGTTTTTGCTAACATTGTGCGAACGAACTCCCTAACATTTGCCGGTATCAGCCGCACCAGACGAGAAGGAAACGTGGCTCGTGAGCACGAAATGGCACCCCGTAACGCGATTAGGTACTAATTGAGATGGTCTTCACACATCACGAGTGTCTCGCTTCAATACAGCCGCGAAAAGAAGGGTTTCGATGCGGCGGCGATCCGCGGACTTGTGATACTGCTTGCGTCAATCACGGATAGGGGATGGGGTGAATCTTGTGTCCGGAGAGGCCCGAGCGGCGGTTTTGCCAGCTTCGAGTTCTCGAGGGTTTCGGAGCATGAACTCTTTAGCAAATTGGCGTCTATTGAGAGCCATCCCCGGCTCCCTGTCGGGAGGATTTCACGTTAGCTGAATGTCTCACGGAAGGGGTGCGGTCCAGCACGATCCCTTCGGGTCGTGCTGTATGTCGCTCGTTGTGGGGCTGCGGGACCGAAACCAAGGTGGCTCCGGACTCAAGTTTCTGACACTTCCAGCCGGGCCGCAACCGGAGCGTGTGCCTCCCGGAAAGGACGGGCGACGTCAAGGAAGGCGGGTAACCGGACGACGGCCGCCACAACAAGGAAGCTGTAACGCGACCAGCACGCTCCCTGGATGCCAAACCAGCGAATCAGTAGCACAGAGGCAGGTAGTCCGATGAGAACGCTGGCGATCGTCGAGACGGCAACCTGACGCTGTCGGTCGGCGGCGTTCAAAGTGACGCTCATCACCTGACACACGGCCAGTAGCGGAAGGGTCCAAATAGTCGTCTGGATGATGTAGCAACCGGTTTCCGGAGCTGCGGGAAAGAGGATCTCGGCAATCCACGGAGCGAGAAAAGTTACCCCTATGGCAACGCCGCTGCACGCGCCTAGGGCCAGCATCAAGAATCCCAAAACCACTCGTGCTATCCGGGTCCGATCGGACAAATACAGACGAGAGAGAATCGGAAAGAACGCTGTACCCAGCCCCTCCGACACGATCCGCAACCGCGTGACCGGGAGGGAACCCGCCGAGAAGTAACCAAACGACGAAAGCCCGAGAAGCTTCGGGATCACCACCGACTCTGCCTGCGTCCCCAGGGTAGCTGCGAGCGCCTCCACCACCAGTGGAGCCGATTCACGCAGGCGCCGGGCTCCCCGGGTGAGGCTCCAGCAGACCCTGATCGTGACTTGGTCCTTCGCCAGCAGCCGAAGCGATAGCGCGGCGGCAATGACCGGACCCAGAAGATACGCCGCGGTGACCTCGACCGCTCCGCCACCGAGGAGCACGGTTGCCACCGACGCGGCAGTCAGCGCCAGGCCCGCGACGAGATTCACTCCGGCGACGGGCGTCAATTTCCCCAGGGCCTGAAGCGTATCGGCAGCGACCTGACTGACGCACGTCAGGCTCTGGCCGAGCGCGGCCAGGAGAATGCAAATGAGGACAATCGGTGGATAGCCGAGCAGCGTTCCCGCGATAACGGCGACCGCTCCCGCCAAGATCGACAGCACTAGGCGAAGCCCCAGTTGCTCCGCGAAGATGTGGTCCACCTCTTCAGGGTGGCGGGACAACTCTCGGACGTAGAGCGTTCGCAGACCAAGATTGGCAAGCACGCCGAACAGCGCTACTAGCGCCATGGCGGCCATCCATTGTCCGTATCCCTCCGGTCCAAGGCTGCGGATCAGGTAGGCGATCGCGGGAATCGAGAGGGCATTGAGCAGCAGCGGCTGTCCGATCAGACAGGCGGCGCCGACGAGAGTCTTGCGACGATTCATGCCTGCCGGAAGTAGAGACCGGAGTACACATCCAGAGACCGCTCCGGATGTGAGATGATCTCGCACGTCAGGCCCGGGTTCTCCCATTCATCGACCAGTTCATAACCGAGTCGACAGATCGATTCCACGAATGCGTCCCGGTTGAAGATATGGTAGGGAATGAATGAATGGCCGGCGTAGTTGCAGAGCGTCACGAATGGACTGCCGGACTGGAGGGGGGTTTTGTTGACAAGAATATGCTTCGGCTTTTCCGGCAGACGGGAGACAAGGGCTGCGAGTGGCTCATCCACGTAGTGCAGCATCCCCGCGGCGATCAGGATATCCGATCCGCTGCCGTCATGGAATTCGCTGGTGAAGGTGAGATTGGCTGCGCCCTCCTCCTCTGCGATCGCTCGTCCGGACTCTACGACCTCCGGCGTATCGCATACTTTCCACGTCAGGCCGGTTGGGAATGATAGGTGCTTCGAGAAGGAATAGTACGAGATCCCGACGCTCCCGCCGAAATCTAACACCGAACTCCCTGCCGTGAGGATGCGCCCTAGCCAGAATATCACCGGGTAGTCCCATCCGGTGACGCGCCGGTAACCGATCCGTGATATCCGGTTCACCTCGAACGCCTTGCTGTCGGCCTTGATCACTCTCGGCGCTGCTGACGCCGCTTCCTCGAAACTCCCATAGACGCCACGAAACAGACGCCGTTTCCCATGGGCGAACTGGTACTCGCGCTCGTGAGCCCTCCACGCCCGGACAGGCGGAAGCTGCTTCACGAAGGTGCGGGATCTGCTGAGAAGTCCGACGATCATATGCCGTCAGGTGCCGGCATACAGATGAGCGTGCAGTGGGCAAGCTCACGGGGCTTGGCATGCGATGGAAGGCGTGGCTCCTGCCGCGAATAATGAGCTGTCACTAACCAGACCCCTCCACCCGGCCCGTGCGTCCCGCTCACAGGGTCGTTCTGGATCGTCACCGGAGATCCTAGACAGCTGCCGGCTCGACGTGAAGGCTGCGAGAATCAGGAAAGGGGCAAGCGAGTCCGGAAAGTGACGTCGCACTGTGTCGGCTCTTGCAAATCGGGGTTCCACGCCCATTGTCTCAAAGACCAGCCCCTTCCGGCCACCACCAGCGCACCGGCGAATCCTGGCGCGGGCGCCAGATGGAACATCGTCCAGCGCCGTAGTTCGTCCGAATCGTCGAAATTTCTCATCAAGCACGGACTGTCTCGCTCCAGCGAGACAGCGAAGCGGTCAAGTGGAAGCGATAATCCCTCACCGCGCGCTTTGATATACGCTTCCTTGCGAGTCCAACAGGTAAAGAAGGCCTCGGTCCGCGCGGCCTCCGTCGCGGCGCGTAGAGCGGATCTCTCGGGGGGTGAAAAGTAGTGCTCCGCGAGGGAGAGGGGGTCGATGCCCGTCCGCATCCACTCCAGATCCACCCCGATGTCCGCGCACCGGCACACGGCAATGAGGGCCAGCCCGTTGGAATGCGATACGTTGAACCCCAGCCGCACTCGGCTCTGACCTCCGAGGAACGGCTTTCCGAACGACGTGTATTCGAATGCGACCGCACGCGGATCCGTTTCCAGATAGGCGCCGAGCAATCCGCGGAGCGCTCCCCGCGCGACGATGAAGTGACGCTGGTCGCGCTCGAATCGGAAGCGCTGCGCCCGGTTGTGCTCGTCCTCCGAGAGTAGAGCTTCGAGCCGTCGTCCTTCCGCGTCGATGCGATCCAGGTTCACCCGCCAGAGGTGGACCTCGCCATCCGCCAGGTCGGACCGGCTGGGCGGCCTACCCCAGTACGCAGGATCGGCATTGGTCAAGAGGCACTCTCCGATCGTGCCCGTATCAGGCAATCTCGCAGCCGGGCCGTCAGCACTTGAACGTTGGGCTCCGTGACCATCGAGAGGTGGTCGCCGGGGACCAGATGAAGCTCAAGTCCCCCCTCGGCCAGTTCTGCCCAGGTCAGCCGCGCGTCATCAAGAGTCCGTGTCGTTTCGCCGACTGCCAGGAGTAGCGTGACCCTGTCGGGATACGGCGTCGGTTCATAGGAACGTCGTGCCCGACTGTTTGCTGTTTCTACGCTCCTGAGCGGCGGCGGCAGCAGATCGAACCGTGTGGGAATCCGTCGTCCCACCAGCTTCAGTGCCAGCGAGCGAGCCTTTCTGCAGGCGCTCCTCCCGAGATATCTAAGCTGGTCCCGCGCCGGAAGTTGTCGCAGCATCCCCAGGTGCTTGTCAAGTTGTGTCAGGTGGCGGTGAACGCGGGAGCCCGCGAATGCGGGATCCGACCCGTGCTCCGGCGAGCGCGTACACTTGGAATCGAGGAGTGCGAGCAACGCCGCGCGCTGGCCGGAGGTTCGGAGCTGCTGGGCCATCTCGTAGGCGATCAGTCCCCCCAGCGATTCTCCGCCGATGAAATAGGGGCCCTTCGGTTGGATTCCCCGCATCCGCTCGATGTAGTGGCGCGCCATCTCCTCAATGGTGGTGAGAGGCGCCACGTTGCCATCCAGGCCGCGGGACTGAAAGGCGTAGACCGGCTGATCCGTGCCGAGATGCTTCGCGATCGGCCAATAGTCCAGCACGTTGCCCCCGCCGCCGTGCACCAGGAATAACGGCGGTTGCGTTCCGCGCGGCTGCAGCACCAGAAGCGACTCCCAGCTCCCCGGTTCATCGCCGGCGCGGATGACCTCGGCAAGGTGCCGGATCGTCGGAGCGCGGTACAGCGTCGCGAGGGGTAGTCGGAGTCCGAACCGTGTCTCGATCTCTGAAAACAGGCGGACGGCCAGCAGGGAGTGGCCTCCCAGGTCGAAGAAGTTGTCGGTCACACCCAGCTCGTCACAGTTCAGGGTTCTCCGCCAGATCTCTGTCAATTGAAGCTCAATCGCATCGCTCGGCGCTACCTGTACGTCGCCGGCCTCGTTATCGGAAAGATCCGGTAACGGCAGGGCGCCACGATCGATTTTTCCATTCGGGGTGAGAGGGAAACAATCGAGGACGACAACAGAGGTGGGCACCATATAGGGCGGGAGCAGCTTTCCTGCGTGCTCACGGAGAATGGAGCCGGACACGCTGCCGGATTCGATCGGGACGACGTAGGCCACCAGCCGCCTGTCTCCCGGAGTATCCTCGCGCACGATGGCGACCGACTGCCGCACCGCGTCGTGCCCAACCAGCGCGGCTTCTACTTCGCCCAGTTCGATCCGGTATCCACGGATCTTAACCTGCTGGTCGATCCGCCCGAGGAACTCCATCCGACCGTCGGCCAGGTAGCGGACCCGGTCCCCCGTTCGGTAAAGGCGAGGGCTCGCCGCGCCGGAAGCCGCCACAACTTCCCCGCGCAGCGGATTGGGCACGAATCGCTCCGCCGTCAGAGCGTCCTGGTTCAGGTATCCGCGAGCGAGGCCGTCTCCGCCGATATACAGCTCGCCTGGCACCCCGATCGGCACAGGCTCCATCTGCCGGTCCAGGACATAAAGCTGTGTATTGGCGATCGGACCGGCAATCGTGACCGGGCCGTCACCGGTCTGGATGCGGCAGGCGGCGGACCAGATTGTGGTCTCGGTCGGCCCGTAGACATTCCAAACAACGTCACAGCGCTCCAGAAGCTGCGTCGCAAGCTCCCGGGGAACCGCCTCGCCGCCGCACAGGGCCTTCAAACCCGGCGTCCCCATCCATCCGCAGCCCAACAGGAGCTGCCAAGTAGCGGGCGTCGCTTGCAACACAGTGATGGCGTGCTCGTCCATCAGGTTTCGCAACCGGCCGCCGTCGAGGACATCGTCGCGGGAAGCGATGACGCAGCAAGCGCCGACCAGGAGCGGCAGGAAGAGCTCCAGGGCGGCGATATCGAAGGACAGGGTGGTCACTGCAAGCAGGCGGTCATTAGCGATCATCCCCGGCTCTCGCCGCATCGACTCCAGGAAGTTGACCAGCGCCCGATGCTCAATCTGCACACCTTTCGGGCGCCCCGTGGAACCCGACGTAAAGAGGATGTACGCCAGATGGTCGGGTCCGGTTCGGGCTTCCGGGGTCTCGGACGGATACCGCGCGATGTCGTCCCAGCCCGTATCCAGGCAGATGACACGAGCAGCATGGGGCGGCAGTGCTGCACGGAGACTCTCCTGCGTAAGGAGCACCGGCGGCCGTGCGTCTTCCAGCATCCAGCCGATACGTTCCGCCGGGAAAGCAGGATCCAGCGGAACATAGGCCCCGCCTGCCTTCAAGATTCCGAGCACGGCCATCAGCATTTCCAGTGAGCGCTCTACGTAAACACCGACCGAGACCTCCGGACCAACGCCGAGAGCCTGGAGACAGTGCGCGACCTGATTGGCGCGCCGGTCCAGCTCGGCATAGGTGATCCGGTCGCGGCCGAACACGAGCGCCGTCCGCTCCGGTGTCTGCCGCGCCTGCATCGCGAACAACTCGTGGACGCCCCGGTCCTGTGGGTACTCCGCGCCCGTGTCGTTCCATTCGACAAGCAATTGGCGCCGCTCATCGGAGGTCAGCAGCGGCAGCTTGGAGATCGGCTGGTCCGGGTTCGCCGCCGCAGCCTCCAGGAGCTGCTGGTAGTGGCCCATGAACTGCTCCACTGTTGCCGCGTCGAACAGCTCCGTGCTGTACTCCACGCTGCAGATCACTCGTTCTCCCTGGTCCAGCACGCAGAGCATCAGGTCGGCGAGGGAGCCGCCGCGGTTCGTCCCAACGGACGTGAATGTGAGGCCCGGCGGGTTGACGGGGCGGATGAACGCCTCGTGGTACTGGAAGAGCGCCTGCACGATGGCCGTCCGGCTGGGATCACGGGGAGGATCCAGCGCCCGCACCAGCAGCCCGAACGGAAGTTCCTGGTGGGCGTATGCCCCGAGCGCCGTCTCCCGCACGCGCTCCATCGCCTCGCGGAAGGAGGGATCTCCTGAGAGGTCCGTGCGGAACACCAGCGTGTTGATGAAGCAACCGATGAGCGGCTCCAGCTCCGACCGGTTGCGCGCGGCAACTGGGGAGCCGACCGCCACGTCTACCTGCTCGGTGTACCGGTGCAGCAGTACCTGGAACGCCGTCAGCAGTGTCATGAACGGGGTGCAGTCCTGCCGCTGGCTCAAGCTCTCGAGATCGCTGAGCAGCGCCCGCGGCAGCGGGCGCGTGATCACGTCACCGGCGGCAGACCGCACGGAAGGCCGCGGCCGGTCCGCGGGCAGCTCCAGCACGCCGGAGTACCCGGATAGCTGGCCTTTCCAATAGCCCAGCAGCTCCTCTAGCGTTTCCCCCTGCAGCGTGTCTCGCTGCCATTCCGCATAGTCGCCATACTGGATGGGGAGCTCGGGAAGGCGCGGCTGCGTCTCTTGCTGGTAGGCCTGGTAGGCGGCGCCCAATTCGCGCAGCAGCACGGTGAACGACCAGCCGTCCGCGATGCTGTGGTGCAGGTTGAGCAGGAGGAAGTGGTCCTCTTCGGAGAGGCGCCAGGCGTGAACCCGGAACAGGGGCCCGGTCCGAAGATTGAAGGCGCGGCGGAGGTCGGCGGTCACGGCGACGCGCGCCTCGTGCTCGCGCTCCGCAGCGGGGAGGTCTCGCAGGTCGGTCAGCTCCAGGGATACCCGTGACGGAGCCGCGATTGCCTGCACCAGTTCTCCGTGCAGCACGGCAAAAGTCGTGCGCAGCGCCTCGTGCCGTTCCACGATCGCGGTCAGCGACCGCTCCAACAGGGTTAGGTCCAACCTCCCCGCGGCGCGCAGTAGGATCGGGATGTGGTTGGCGGAAGCGCTGGAGGAAACCTGGTCCAGGTAGTACTGGAACTCCTGCTGGTAAGAGGCGCGGCAGACAGCGATCCCGTCCGGTTCCCCCAGGGATAGGGGGACGTCGAACGCGGGCGACAGACTCGGTTCGAGGGTCACCGTCATCGGCGTTGTCTCCACTCCAGACGACCGGGCATCAAGTTAACCCAGGCTTCCAGCGCTTACGACCCGACGTGCGGCGCGGCGGATCGGCAGCCCCGGCTCCAGCGGCGCAGCTCCCTGCTCCATTCCCTCGCACTGCTCCGCGATAGTCGGCTGCGAGAAGATTAGCCGCGGCGTAATCTCCAGCCCCGCGCTCCGGGCGCGCGTTGCGGCCTGGAAGATGAGGAGCGAGTCCGCGCCCAGCTCGAAGATATTGTCGTGGATCCCAATCCGTTCGATGCCCAGCACGGCGGTCCAGATGGCCGCCAGCAGGTGCTGCTCCCCGGTCTCGGGCTCCGAGTACTCCGCGGTTGCGGTCGCCAGGCTCCAGTCCGGCATGGGCAGCGCCTTCCGGTCCACCTTCCCGTTGGGAGTCCTGGGCAGCGTGTCCATTACAACAAACGCGGCAGGCACCATATACTCCGGCAACCGCTTTGCCAGCTCGCTGCGCAGCCCCGGAACGGCCTCCGCGGAGTCCGTTCCGGGGCGCAGGACGACGTACGCAACCAGGCGCTTGCCGCCGCTCTCGTCGTCGCGGGCGACGGCGGCGCTCTCCCGCACCTCCGGGAGCTGGTCAAGCGCGGCCTCAATCTCTCCCAGTTCGATGCGGAAACCGCGGACCTTCACCTGGTGGTCGAGCCGCCCGAGATACTCGACGCACCCGTTGGGTCGCCAGCGCACCAGGTCGCCCGTCCGGTAGCAGCGTGCTCCCGGGTCTCCGGAGAACGGATCGGGGACGAACTTCTCCCCCGTCAGTTCGGGCCGGTCCAGGTAGCCGCGGGCCAGGCCGTCCCCCCCGATCAGGAGCTCGCCGGGCACACCGACCGGCGCGGGCTCACCGCGCCCGTCCAGCACGTAGAACCGCGTATTGGCCATCGGCGGACCGAGTAGTATCGGGCCGCCGTCGCGCTCCACCCGCCGGACCGAGCTCCAGATCGTCGTCTCCGTCGGTCCGTACATGTTCCAGAGCTCGCCCTGGCCGGCGAACAGCTGCTCCGCGAGCTCGCGCGGCAGCGCTTCTCCCCCGCAAAGCATCTTGAACCCGGGGCCTGCCTGCCATCCGGCTTCCACCAGCAGTCGCCAGGTCGCCGGCGTCGCCTGTAGCACCGTTGCGCCTTCCGCCGTTAGCACCTGGGCCAGCGCGCGGCCGTCCGAAGCGACCTCCCGGGTGACGAGCACTACCCGCGCGCCGACCAGCAGCGGCAGGAACAGCTCCAGGCCGGCAATGTCGAACGAAAGCGTGGTCACCGCCACCAGAGTATCGGAAGCCTGGAGCCCTGGCTCCCGCTTCATTCCCCAGAGGAAGTTAACGAGGGCTCGCTGATCGATCGCCACTCCCTTCGGCTTGCCGGTCGATCCCGAGGTGTAGATAACATAGGCAAGGTTCCCCGGTCCCGACGCACTCTGCAGGCGGGTATCCGGCCGCGCGGCGATACTCTCCGCGTCCCGGTCCACGCAGACCACTCGCGCCCCCAGCGCTGGCAGCTCCGCCTTGAGGGCTGCCTGGGTGATCAGGACCGGAATCCGAGCGTCCTCCAGGATAAAACCGATCCGCTCGCGGGGAAAGTCCGGATCGAGCGGGAGGTAGGCCCCGCCCGCCTTCTGGATCGCCAGCAGTGTGACCAGCATTTCCGGCGTGCGCTCCAGGCACACGCCCACAAGGACCTCCGGACCCACGCCAAGAGACTGCAGATGGTGCGCCAGCCGGTTGGCCCGGCGATCCAGCTCCGCATAGGTGACCCTGTGCTCCCCGCTGACGAGCGCAATCGCTTCCGGTGTCCGCTCCACCTGCTCTTCAATGAGCTGGTGGAGACAGCTCTCGCGCGGATAGTCGGACCCGGTCCGGTTCCACTCCGAAACCAGCCGGTTCCGCTCCGCCTGGGAGAGCATCGGGATCGCGGAGAGAGGCCGCTCAGGGTCGGCGATGATGCCCTCGATGAGCGTCCGGTAATGGTCGAGCCAGCGCCGGACCGTCTCCCGGTCGAACAGGTCGGAGTTGTAGTCGCACTCCAGGCGCAGCTCGTCCTCTGCCGGGAAGATGTTCAGGAAGAGGTCGACGTTCGTGTAGCTCTTCGGATTGCTCATTACTGATGTGCCCAGACCCGCGAAATCGGGCTGGTCCATCCCGCCCGGGTCCAGGTTGAACATCACCGACAGGAGCGGCAGGCGGCTCGTGTCCCGCGGCAGGTCTAGCTTCCGGATCAGGGTGCCGTAGGTGTAGTTCTGGTGCTCATACGCGTCCAGCACCAGCCGCTTGATCGTAGAGACGTACTCCACAAAGGTCGGATCGCCCTGAGCCTGGCTGCGTAGCGGAAGGAAGTTCAAGCAGTGCCCCACCAAATCGGAGGCGCCCACCATCGCCTGGCCGGCGGCTGGCACACCGACGACGAGGTCCCCTTGGCCGGACAGTCGGTGGAGCAGGAGCTTGAACGCTGCGAGCAGCGTGGAGAAGAGCGTGGCGCCGCGTTGCGCGCTCGTCCGCTTCAACTCCCGGAGAAGCGCGCCGTCCAAGGTGACCCGCTCCATGGACCCGCTGTACGTCTTCAGCGGCGGCCGGGGTCGGTCCGTCGGCAGATCCAGTGACGGCACCGAATCTGCGAACCGCCCCAGCCAGTAGGCCTCTGCTTCCGCAGCCTCCTCGTGATCTGTCTCTTGCTGCGCATAATCGCCGAACTGCATCTCCGGAGCCGGCAGCGGAGCCGTACTCCGCGTGAACGAGGAGTAGATCGCCCCAAGTTCCTTCAGAATGACGCCGATCGACCATCCGTCGCAGGCGATGTGGTGCGTCGTGAAAACGAGTTGGTGGCACTGCGGCTCCACCTTCAGGATCCGCGCGCGGAAGAGGGGGCCTTCGAGGAGGTCGAAGGCCCGGCACGCCTCATCCTTGACGATCTCCTGAATCCGTTGTTCCCGCGCGATCGGCGGTAGATCGGTGAGGTCCAGGACCGGCACGTCGATAGGTACCTTGGGAAGGAACTCCTGGTATTCGCCCGTGGGAGCGAAGCGTGCCCGCAGGGCGTCGTGCCGGTCCAGCAGTCCCTGAATCGAGTGGCGCAGGGCTTCAACGTCCAGATCGCCGCGAAGGTGTACCGTGCAGGATTCGTTGTACGCGCACGATGCATCTTCGCCCATCTGCGCGGAGAGCCAAATCTCTCTCTGCGCCTCCGTCAGCGGCGCCCGCGCGATCGCCTTCTTCCCGTTGGAATATGGGACAATCTCCGCAAGGCTATGTCCGTTCAGCGAAGGCATACCTGGGCCGCCCAACGGCTCCCCGCCTTTGTCGCCGTGGCCTGGCAGAAGGCCCGTGCCCTGCAGTTCCAGGATCGATTCCCTGAATGCGTTGACGACGTGTTCCAGCTCCTCGTCGGTGTGGGCCGTTGTCAGGAAGCAGGGGAATCCCTCCAAGATGTGGACCCCGCGCAGGCGAAGGCAGAAGTAAAGTAGGCTCGCAAACCGCAGGTCGCCTGGAAACCTGAAGTACATCACGGAACCGAAGTTGCGAAGGCGCGTCGGCACCTGCCGCTCCTCGAAGAGGGCGTTCAGGGTTGCCGCGAAGCGTCCCGCACGCTCGTTCAGACGCTGCTGGAGCGCCGCGCCGCTCTCTTTGAGGTGGCTCAACACGGCGTGGGCGGCCGCGATCGCCAGCGGGTGCCGGACGAACGTGCCGGCGTGGAAAGTTACGCCCACCTCCGGGAACGACGCATCCCCATACTGCCACATCCCTCCATCCAGCGCATCCATGAACTCCCGCCGGCCGGCCAGGACGCCGATCGGGTAGCCGCCCCCGATGACCTTGCCGTAGGTCGCCATATCCGCGCGAATCCCGAACAGCGCCTGCACGCCACCGGGATGGACCCGGAAGCCGGTAACCACCTCGTCGAAAATGAGGGCCGTGCCGGACGCCTCGGTGATGCGGCGAACTTCGCACAGGAACTCCCGCGGCTGGAGGTCGGGCCGCCGGCTCTGAACGGTCTCCACAAGCACTGCCGCAAGTTCGTCCGCGTGCTCGCGTATAAATTCCAGCGACTCCTGCGTCCCGTACTCCAGGACGTAAGCATTCTCAACCTTCGATTGGGGAATTCCCGGCGCGATCGGCGCCGGATACAGCTTCCCGTCTACCGGGTTGGCGCGCACTAGCACCTCGTCAAAGGTCCCGTGGTAGGCGCCGGCGAAAAGCACGATCTTGTCCCGCGCCGTCACCGTCCTCGCCACGCGGATCGCCGCCATCACCGCTTCCGAACCGGTGTTGCAGAAGCAGGCGCGATCCATCCCTGTCAACTCGCAGATCAACTCGGCCGTCTTACCCGCCAAGGGAGTTTGCGGGCCAATCTCGACCCCTTTCCGAATCTGCGCTTCCACTGCCTCCGTCACAAAGCGCGGCGAGTGGCCGAACATCGTCAGGCCGAAGCCGTTGAGGAGGTCGACGTAGTCGTTTCCATCGATGTCCCAAAGGTGCGATCCGGCGGAGCGCTCGATGACGATCGGATAGACCATCTCCTTCCACTCCGCGCGGAAGCCGGAAACCACGCGCGGGTCCGCATGGGGGGCCCTGTAGGTCTGAGCGTGTCGCCTGGACTCCGGCGTGTGCCGGGTGTAACGCTCGATCAGCGAGTCAAGGTACGTCTGCTGCTTCGGCGTCATGCCCCCGATCTGCCCTCTGGTGATTGGCTTATAGGGGCCGAACGCCTTGAACTCCGCCATCTCCCTATCGGCTCGGGACGGCGCAATTGGGACGGCGGACGGCACAGGGGTGGCCGCCGGTGCGCTTTCGACCGCTGTCGCTGGCGCAACTACTGAGGACAGCGCGACCGGGAAGTCACCCCGCAGTGCCTCGATCTGCTGCGCCATGAGCTGAAGTTGCTGTGCTACGACGCGCTCCAGGGCCGTCGCCCCCACACCATCGGGCGTCGTGCTAGTGGCCAGGGGCAAAAGGTCGGGGGCATGGGGAGTAGTCAGTGGTCGGTCGTCGGTTGTTACGGCCGGGTGTCCCCCACTGACTACTGACCCATGACTATTGCTCTCTGCACTCTGCTCTTTGCTCTCTGCGCTCCGCTCCTCCGCGAACAGGCTGGTCGCGGTGACTTTGTCCAGGTGTGCCGCGAGCGCCTGCACATTCGACAGGTTATCCAGGAGTTGCCGGAAGGTGACTTTGACCTTGAATTCCTTCTGGAACGCCTGGCTTGCCTGCGTAAGGAAGAGCGAGTCGAGACCCAGCTCCAGGAAGCTCGTCGCAGATTCAGCGTCGCCGACGCGCAGTCCCACCAGGTCGTGCAGCATCTCCTTCAAGCGCCCCAGGATCCGGTCCTGGCGACTGCTCTTCGGAGCCACGGGGACCGCGGCGGCGCCCCCTGGCTTGGTTCCGTTGCCGTTGAGAGTCACGCCAGCGCCCCTTTCAGTCTCATTTGGCAGTGAAGTGATGGAATTCAGATCGAGCGGCGGAACTATCTGCGGCATCGGCCTGGGTGGCTCCACCCAGTATCGTTCTCGCTCGAACGGATAGGTCGGCAGAGATACCCTCCGGCGGGTCTCCTGCGCGTGGAAACCCGACCAGTTCACCGCGATTCCTATTTCCCAGAGCCGCCCGAGCGCGGTTAGGATATGCAGCAGCTCTTGCCGGGTCTCGTCGGCATGGGGAAGCGAGGTGAGCACGCCGCCTCCCTTGCCGCCCTGCTGGCGTACGAGCGTGGCGAGCGTCCGTCCCGGGCCCACTTCCAGAAAAACGCGCTCCAGACCCTGCAGCAGTTCGGCGGCGGCGTCCGAGAAACGCACGGCTTCCCGGAAGTGCCGCGCCCAGTACTTCGGGCACGTCGCCTCCTCTTCCGTGATCCATTTGCCGGTGACACCCGACAGATAAGGGATCTGCGGCGGCCGGAGCGTCACCTGTGCGACGCGCCGCGTGAAGGGATCGACAATAGGATCGATCATCGAAGAGTGGAAGGCGTGTGACGTATGGAGCGGGCGCGCCGCGCTTCCCCGTTCCTCCAAGTGCCTCCGAAGGGCGTCCACCGCCTCACTGGGACCGGCGACGACGCAAAGCGAAGGACCGTTCACCGCGGCCAGGCAGAGGCTCTCGCCCAGAAGCGGCGCCAGTTCTGCCTCCGGCAGCCGCACGGCCAGCATCTCGCCGGGCGGCAGCTCCTGCATCATCCGCCCGCGGTCCGCGAGCAACGCCAGCGCATCCTCCGGCTCGAACACCCCCGCGAGGCAGGCGGCGACGTACTCGCCGACGCTGTGCCCCACCATTGCATCCGGCCGTACGCCCCATTCCATCCAGAGCTGCGCCAGGGCGTACTCGATGACGAAGAGTGCCGGCTGCGTGATCCAGGTCTGCTTCAGCCGCTCGTTCGCTGCATCTACTTGCTCTCCCTGGGGAGGATAAAGTACTTCGCGGAGGTCCAGTCCCAACAGCGGCTGCAGAAAGTCGCAGCAGCGGTCCACCGTCGCGCGAAAGGTCGGCTCGCTTTCGTACAGCTCCTGTCCCATTCCGACCTGTTGCGCTCCCTGGCCGGGAAACATGAAGACTACCGAAGGCGCCTCTTGCGTCCGCTCCCCCACGTCCTCGCTTCGCTCCAGGAGGGCGATTGCTTCCGCCGAGTCCGCGCAGACGAGCGCGCGGCGGCAATCGAACGCGTGGCGGCCGACATGGAGCGTGTAGGCGGCATCCGCTAGGCTCAGCTCCGGATGCCGCTCCAGATGCATCCGCAGTCGAATTGCCGCCTGCTCCAGCGCCTGAGGAGAACGCGCCGACAGAGTCAGGAGCTGCCGCGACCGCGAGGGAGCCGGGGGCGGGCAGGGCGGCGCCTCCTCCAGCACTGCGTGGGCGTTCGTGCCGCCGACTCCGAACGAGCTGACCCCGGCGCGGCGCGGGGTCGGACCTTCGGGCCAGTCCAGCAGTTCAGCATTCACGTAGAATGGGCTCTTCTCCAGTTCCAGCTTCGGGTTAGGGCGCTGGAAGTGGAGTGTCGGCGGAATCTGACGATGCTTCAGCGCCAGGACCGTCTTGATAAGGCCGGTCACGCCGGCTGCCGACTCCAGGTGGCCAATGTTGGACTTCGCCGAGCCAAGCGCGCAATAGCCTGTACGATCGGTGCCGGCGCGGAATGCCTGCGTCAGGGCGGCCACTTCTATCGGGTCGCCCAGCGCCGTGGCGGTCCCGTGCGCCTCGACGAACGTGATGCTGTCCGGGCTTACTCCCGACAGCGCCTGAGCGGTGGCGATCACGTTCGCCTGCCCGTCCACACTGGGCGCAGTGTAGCTGACCTTGCCGGAGCCGTCGTTGTTCACGGCCGCACCGCGGATCACCGCGTGGATGACGTCGCCGTCCGCCAGCGCGTCCTCGACCCGCTTCAGCGCAACTACTCCGGCACCGCCTCCGAAGACCGTCCCCTGCGCGTCGGCGTCGAACGGACGGCAGTGGCCGTCCGGCGAGCCCATCCCACCCTCGACGTGCACATAGCCACGCTCCTGTGGGAAGGAGATCGAGATCCCGCCTGCCAGGGCCAGGTCGCACTGGTAGCTCAAGAGGCTCGAGCAAGCCTGCACCACGGCCACCAGAGACGTGGAGCAGGCCGTCTGTATGCTGATGCTGGGACCTCGCAGATCGAGCTTGTAGGAGACGCGGGTCGGAAGAAAGTCCTTGTCGTTGCCCAGGAAGGTGTGGAACGACCCAAGCTGGTGGTCGGGGACCAGCTTCTCGATGACCTCCCGGTGTCCGCATACGCTCCACATCAGATACGTATTCATGCTGCACCCGGCGTAGACTCCGATGGAGCCTTGATAGGCGTGCGGATCGTAGCCTGCGTCCTCCAGCGCCTCCCAGGCCTTCTCCAGGAAGATGCGGTGCTGCGGATCCATCAACTCTGCTTCTCGTGTGTTGATGCCGAAGAAGCCGGCGTCGAACTGCTCCACATCCCGAAGGATGGAGCGCGCTCGGACATAGCCGGCCTCAGCTGCGTTCTCGATCCCGACGCCCGCCTCCAATTCGACGTCCGAGAGCACGGAGATCGACTCGACGCCGTTCTTCAAGTTCTCCCAGAACTGTTCGACGTTCGCGGCTCCCGGAACGCATCCCGCCATCCCAACGACGGCGATTCCGCCTGCCAGGGAGTCCGATGCCCGGTCCGTCATGCTCGTGCTCCCCTCAACAGTCGCTGGCGCGCGAGGGCCTCCTTCTGGTGGCGAGCACGTTCCTGCGCATCGTTCAGCGCGGGGGAGGCCATGCCGCTAGAGAGCCATCTCGCCAGCAAAGCGATGGTGGGATACTGGAGGAGCCGCGTGATCGGCAGTTCCCTCCCGATCAGACTCTGCAGCCGGCAGTGCACCTGCGCGAGCCGGAGCGACGTGCCCCCGACCTCGAAGAAGTTGGCATTCACGCTGATGGTGGCGGTTCCGAGCGTCTCCTGCCAGAGCCGTGCGATGATGTGCTCCAGGTTGCCCTCGGGCTCCACATACGGCGGCTGATGCTCGCTCGCCGAATCTGGGGATGGGAGCGCCGCACGATCCTGCTTCCCGTTTTGGTTCAGCGGCATCTCAGCAAGTGGCACGAATCGGGAGGGGACCATGTAGTGCGGCAGCCGCGCCTCCGCGTGCATGCGCAGGATTCTGGTTGTTAGGGGAGTGACGCCGTCGCCAGTGTAATACGCAATCAATTCCCGGTCCCCAGCACACAACTCGCGCGTGATCACTGCGACCTGCCGGACTCCCTCGCACTCAGCGAGAACGGCTTCGATTTCCCCCGGCTCGATGCGGTATCCGCGGACCTTTACCTGCCGGTCCACGCGCCCCCGGAACTCAATCTCCCCGCTCTCTTGGGCTCGCACCCGGTCACCGGAGCGGTAGAGCCGCGCGTGGGGCTCCGCGCTGAAAGGATCTTGAATGAAGCGCTCCGCTGTGAGTTCCGGACGGTTGATGTAACCCAGCGCCAGGCCGTCGCCGCCGATGTAGAGCTCACCCTCTTCACCGTCGGGCACTGGACGGAGCTGTGCGTCCAGGATTCGTACGTGGGTACGCACGATTGGAAGTCCAATGGGAATGGGGCCAGAAAGGTCTTCCGGTCGGATGGTATGACAGCAGGTGAACGTTGTGTTTTCGGTGGGACCGTATCCGTTGATGAACCGACAATGCGGCAGGGCGTCCATCGCCTTCCGGACGTGCGGCACGGAAAGCACGTCGCCGCCCGCCAGGATCTGGCGCAGAGGCTTCAGAATCTCAACATCCGTATCGACGATCGTGTGGAACAGACCTGCTGTCAGCCACATGCTCGTCACGCCGTGGCGTCGGATCGCCGCGCCGATCTCGCCGAGATCCGTCGCCCCGGCTGGCATGAGCGCAACTCGTCCCCCGTTGAGCAGCGGCGCCCAGATCTCCAGCGTCGAAGCATCGAAGGTCAGCGGAGCCAGGTGTAGATAGACCTCCTCCGCCCCCATCCACGCGAAATCATTACCCTTCACCAGCCGAACGACGCCGCGATGGGGAATGGCCACGCCCTTGGGCTGCCCCGTTGAACCCGACGTGTACATCACATACGCCAGGCTCTCGGGGGGCAGCATGATCCGGAGATCCTCGGTATTTTCCGCTTCCAACAGCGAGGCTTCGGCATCCATCTCGAAGAGTTGCGCGCCCGGCGGCAGACGTGGCGTGAGGTCGCTCTGGGTGAGAATGAACCGGATCTTGGTGTCCCGGATCATGAACGCCAGCCGCTCCACGGGATGGGCCGAATCGAGCGGCGCGTAGGCGCCGCCCGCCTTGAGTATCCCAAGAAGCCCCACGATGACGTTTGGAGAGCTCTGTAGGCAGATCCCTACGGCCTCCTGAGGCCGCAGGCCCAGAGCCAGCAGCCGCCGTGCCAATTGGTTGGCCCGCACATTTAACTCTTGATATGTCAGCACTCCCCGGTCGTGGGAGACGGCTGGAGCGTCGGGGCACCGTGAGGCATACTGCTCAAACCACTTGTGGATGGTATGCACCTCATGACGACGTTCACCGCCTGAGGCCGCATCAAGTCGGCGAGGAAAGTACCCGTCTGGCCGAACTGCCGACTCTAGTGATCTTTGGGTACAGGGAGTGGCGGCACTGCGAACGAATCCCGGGTTCTCCAGAGGCCAATCGCGATCCATGATGTAATCCAGTTCACTTGCTTTCTGGGTTGTTTCTCCATATCAAATGCGTACTGGCCATCCCGTCGTGCAGTGTTCTGCACGATATGAGGTGCGCCGCCTGCTCCCGATCTCGCCGCAAGCCATGACGGGAGTTCCTACAGGCGTGCGTTTTTGTTGCTTCAGGACAATCAAAAATCAACGACTCACGTAATGCTGTTTTGACCTGGACCTGTCCGCCGCGGAAACGACGATCCAGTCGCGTGCGCTGCCGCTGTTCCCCAACGCCGCGTTGTCCGCGGAAGGCCAGTCATGCGCCGGGGACTACCAGAGCTTAACCTGAGCACAACAACCCGCCGGAGTGATTCAGAGAGCTACGGCCGGACAGCCCAAGTCGTTCTCGAAAGCGGGCGCGTCGACCATGTTTCGGGGCCCAAAGCTGACGCATTTGCAAACACTTTGCTAAAGTACTCCCTAACAAACTCCGAACTCAGACAGCAGGAGACGGGAAGGACCCAGGCGGGCGGCCCACGAAAAGGCAATCGGTAGAGTGGGAAGGTACTCGTTGGGACGGTAGAAACACATCTTGAAAACGAGTCGCTCGCTTCAATGCAGCTGCGAAGGCAGATAAGCCAATGGTCCGAGGA
>JGI10216J12902_101949415_pt1 | contig 20244 bp, 19 predicted proteins | sample KanNatreferecore_FD_12902 | JGI IMG/M metagenome (IMG submission 12902)
CCCTCAGAAAACGCACCCGCGTTTTCACACAGCCTCGCGCATGGTTAGGCGGCCTGGGAGTAACTGCTCCTGTCATATCCGCTCATCATTTGGGCGTGTCGGATGGATCGCCTGAAGCCTTCTCTTTGTTCTCCAGCCTAAGTGACAACCCAAACAAAACGCCGCCCAGGCCAATCGACGACCCACCCGCGCCGATCGTTTGAATGACTGACTTCCCCCCTTCCATAATCTGAAGGATGATGAGTGCCGCGCCCAGAACTAGCAACACCACGCCGATGATTCTGATGACTTTGTATCTCTTCATGTGTTTGGTTTTCGTTTGATAGTTGACCGTGAAAATGGTGACGCCGCCTAACGCCCCAAGCTCAACGTTTGGTCCTCTCCTGCGGGCTTTGAAAGCCAATGTTTTTAGCCTCAAATCGAGCAATAGAATCAGGCATTTGCTTCACGTCCTCAAGACAAATGCATCACTACTCGTGTAAAACTTTTTCGTACTCCTTCACTACTCCGCCGCTGGCAGAAATGCTGGCAGCCATCCGTATCCTCAGTCTCGACTTGTTTCGAGCGCCCTAAGGTTTTCCCGTATGTCATGACGAAGTTGGCTCTCCCCTGTCTTAAGGGTGTCCGCGAGGAGTGCAATCGTTCGGACCACGTCCGAAGGTTGTGTTGAAACATTACCCGTCAGCGTAAATGGGCCATCCGTTTCGGTTAGGAGTCGCTGCCTCGGTAATGATGCGACGAGCACTCGTCCACTCTCACGTTTCAACATTTCGGCGTTGATTGAAAAGTAACACCCGAATTCAGATGCCCACTTCGCTTCTGATTTTGAGCCACTAAACCAGTGCAGCACAGCTCTGCCGCGATCTTGCGGTAAACGTTTCTCAATCAAGGTGAGCACCTCTCGACCCGATCGAACGGCATGCATAGAGAGAATCTTGTTCCCGTGCTCAGCGCAGCAGCAAAGGATGCGTTCAAAAATCCTCCGCTGCACTTCTTCCTGGCTTTGTTCGCAAATCCAGGAATGTGCTTGGTCCGCGACCTTCGCGAGAACGAGCAGATCGTCCCTACCGAAGGAACCGGTGCTTCTCCATTCGTTGTCGTCCCGATAAAGGCGAACGAATGATGTGTTGTATCGCGCACCGTTGCCGGTGTCGTTCTTCCAGATTGTGGCTTTGATGGTCCCCAACCGGACTTCATGTGCTGGTCTTTCGTTTGGCATAAATGTGTCAGCCTTCCTAAGGGCCCATTCGTCATCGTACCACGTTCGAAGGTGCAGGTACAATGGCGTCCCAAGACCGCAACATTGTAGTGATTGGCGAGGCGGACGTTAGCGAGTAACGAATGAGTTCTCTATGCTTCTTTGCGGGTTCGTCGCGTCATTAAAGATTGACGCTGGCGAACTGTTTTTTCCGAAGGGGTGATCCCGCTGGGATTTGAAATTCGACCACTGTCAGCCTCAAGGGTGGAATGAACGTCGCCGATGGATTATTATTACAGATTGCCCGTTCTCAGCATGATCATAAGTAACCTCAAGCGCAGCACGCCGTGGCTGGTGTGTCTCTGTGTCGGCTTGTTCTCCCGAAGTCCAGTCTATGCGCAGGAATGGAAGGAGGTTTTCAATCCATATCAGGTCATCACACTGAATCTGCAACTGGACAGCAATGATTGGGACCGCGTACGTCACGATCAGCCGATTCAGAACGAAAGTTGGATTCCAGAACTGGCTGAGGCGCAGATGTGGGCTGACGGGGAAACACCAATCCGGGTCCAGATTCGCCGCAAGGGAGAGTCCGACATTCCTTTGCCCGAAGGCGATCCACAAAAGGTCAGCCTTAAAATCGACATCAATGCGCTTGTCGAGGGACAAAAGTGGCGCGGCTTGACCAAGCTAAGTCTTGAAAATGGAAGCGAAGATCCGCTGAACGAAGGGTTCGCCTGGATCATGCAGCGTCTCGCGTGGGAAGCCGGTATTTACGGCCATGAAGCAGCTTACTCGGGTTGGGTGAAGCTTTACATCAACGGCGAATTGAAAGGCGTGTTCGTCAATGCCGAGCAGAAGGACGCTCAGTTCCTTCGCAATCGCGGCTTCGACAAAGGCCCCAGCACGTGGCTCTACAAGGTCGATGGCAACAGCACGCTCGAAGTCGGCGTCAGCAACAGTCCCGCTTTTTACCATCTTTGCTACGCGCCGTTCAGCTCCGGGCCGGGCGGTGGCGGGGGTGGCGGCGGATGCACGCAACCAAACCTTGAAGTGGACCTTCCGCAATGGATTAACCTTCGCGGATTCTTCACCTTCGCAGCCGTGGAAGCGTTTCTCGAAAACAAGGACGGCCTCTTCACCCACAATGGCAAGAACAGCTATGCCGTTGATTTCGATCCGCCATATCCAACGACGCGCCTTTATTTTCCGTGGGACCAGGACTCCACCATCTTTCAAGGCAACGCCAGCATCTATGGCAACGAACCTTATCAACAAACGTTTCTCAGGCACGCGTGGTTCGGGAAAGTATACGAACAGTTGTTGCGCGATTTGATCGACGGGCCGTTTTCCGTCACCAACCTGCACAGAGTCATCAATGACCTTGAGGCAGCGATCGGACCAGCATTCGATCAAGACCCTTACGTGTATGAAGGCGATTCCTCCGGCGCGTTTCAGTCACTGCGCAATTGGGCCAGCACGCGTGTGCCCAATGTCCGAGGGCAGTTGACGCAGCCGTGGCTGCCGCGCCCGGTGTTCAACCAGATGGGCGGCGAAGTCGTGGCCGGCTTCAATCTCACGATGTTCGCACCCACCGGCACCGTTTATTACACACTCGATGGCACCGATCCCCGTGCGCCGGGCGGCGCGGTCTCAGCTTCTGCCATTGCTTACACGAATCCCGTTGTCATCGACAAAACCACTCCGGTGATCGCACGGGCGAAGAACGGCACGAATTGGAGTGCTCTGCCGGTCGAAGCCACGTTCAACATTGCTCGCTACGCGAATGCGCTGCGCATCATCGAGCTGATGTATCATCCGGCACAACACGCTGTCGCTGGCGACGAAGACAACTACGAGTTCCTTGAGTTGAAGAACACCGGCGCAACGCCGTTGAACCTTTCAGGATTCTCTTTCGAGGGCATCACTTACACTTTCCCTCCCGGCACCATCATTGCACCGAACAGCTTTTACGTTATCGCGCGCAGCCACACCGCGTTTTCCAATCGTTATCCGGGTATCACTGTCAACGGCATCTACACCGGCAAACTCGACGACGGCGGTGAAAAGATTCGCCTGCGCAATTCGGACGGCAACACTGTGATCTCCGTAGAGTATAACGATGAGCCGCCATGGCCGCTCGCGCCCGATGGCTTGGGCTACTCACTCGTGCTCGTAAATCCATCCGGCAATCCGGACGATCCGACGACTTGGCGCGCCAGCAGCAACGTCCACGGCTCGCCCGGCGCGGACGATCCCGAGCCGGGTTACGGCCTTGGCATTGTCATCAATGAGGTGCTCGCCCACACCGACCCGCCGTTCGAGGATGCAATTGAACTTCACAACACCAGCACGAATGACGTGGACATCAGCGGATGGTTCCTGAGTGACGACTTCGTGCGCACGAATGCCGCCGGCGCATACGCGTTGAAGAAATTCCGCATTCCGAACAGTACGGTAATCACGGCCGGTGGGTTTCGAGTTTTTTTCCAACGTGACTTCGATACTGCCAATCCACTCGTGCCGTTCGCACTGAGTGAATCTGGCGAAACAATCTATCTGAGCGCAGCCACTACGAACGGAGCACTGCTTGGTTATATTGAAGGGGCCACGTTTCCGGCCACCGAACAGGATGTTTCCATCGGCCGTTACGCCACCAGCCGCACAGTTGATTTTGTTCCGCTCAGCCGTCCGACCTTCGGAGTCGATAATCCGTCGAACGTTTCTGAATTTCGCACGGGGGCGGGGGCGCCGAATGCTCTGCCTCGCGTCGGTCCGCTCGTGATCAATGAGATCATGTACAATCCAGCACCGGGCGGCAGCGAGTTTCTGGAATTCCTCAGCGTCACGAACGTGCCGCTGGACGTGAGCGGATGGACCGTTGTCGGCACGAGCTTCTCGTTCCCGACCGGCACCGTCGTCGCGCCCAATGGTTTCATGCTGCTTTTGAAAACCAACGCGACGAGCATCGCTGCTTTCCGCAGCAATTACTCGGTTCCCGTGTCCGTGCCAATTTTCCCAGCCGATTTCGTTTTGGAAAACGAAGGCGAAGCATTGCGCATTGAGAAGCCAAACACGTTCACCAACGAGCCATATATTTTGATCGAGCGGATTCGTTACAATGACAAAAGCCCCTGGCCGACCGAGGCGGATGGTGAAGGCCCATCGTTGGAACGCTTCGCTTCCACTGAATACGGCAATGACCCCATTAATTGGCGGACGGTTTCAGCCGACGGTTCTCCCGGACGTTCGAACCTCTTCAATGCGGGCGTGGCCATCGCCAGGCACTCGTCGTGGAATTATCAGCCCAGCGGCGGCAATCTCGGCACGCCGTGGCGCGATCTCGATTACAGTGATAGTGCCTGGCCCGATGGCGATGGCGTGCTTGGCTACGGAGCCATGAATCTCGGCACGCTGATTCCCTACGGCCCGAATCCAACGAACAAACCGATTACAGTTTATTTCCGCAAAGAGTTCGTCATCAACGATCCAATTTCTTCCATTGCCAATCTCCAGCTTGAAGCGATGTACGACGACGGCTTCATCCTTTACTTGAACGGCATTGAAGTTCTTCGCAGCGGCTCGATGCCGGGTGGTTCCATCGCATTCAACACGTCCGCTTCCAGCAGCTACAACTCACTCGGCTACGAAGTCTTCAATTTGTCCGCTCACACGAGCCTGCTGCTCCCGGGCAACAACCTGCTCTGCGCCGAAGTTCACCAGGTGAGTAACAACAGTGATGACCTCTTGTGGGATGCATCGCTCACATTCGATGTGTCCACACTGCCGACCGTTGCACTCCCGACAATTACGCCCGCCGGCGGCCTGTTCACGAATCCGGTGCAGGTCACCATCACGACTGTTGCGGCCGATGCCGCGATTTACTACACGCTGAATGGCACTGCACCCAATGAATCTTCGACACTCTACACCGGGCCGTTCACGATCACATCTACAACCGAACTTCGCGCTCGCGTTTACAAGCCGGCCTACAACGAAAGCGGCATTGCCAGCGCATCATTCAGCTTCCCCGGTCCCGGCATCTTGGAAATCTCACCGGCCAGTGGCATTAGCGCGTCCGGCACGACCGGCGGACCATTCTTCCCGGCATCTGTCACTTACACGCTCATCAACTCTGGCGGACTTCCGTTGGATTGGAGCGCGAGCGCATCCAGCAATTGGCTCAGCCTTTCCGCGGTGAACGGTTCACTCGCAGCCAACGCATCCACGAGCATTGTCGTCTTGATCGACGCCGATGCCGGCGCCTTGCCCGTTGGGAGCTACAACGCGCTCATGACTTTTAGCAACCTCACGACCGCGGCTGAATTTTCTCGCGAGATTGCACTAACCGTAAATCCTATTCGCCTGTTAGTCGGGAACGCAACGAACGGTGCGTTTGAGATCATTGTTCAAGCCCAGTCGAACTCCACCTACGTGATTGAAGCATCCACGAATCTCCTTGATTGGACCTCTGTCGCGACGAACGTCGCAGGAACAAATGGTCTCTGGAATTACCTGGAGGCCAACACTACTTCGATTCCCTACCGATTTTATCGCGGCAAGCCCCAGCGTTGATGAGATAACATTTGTACGGCACGCGGTTTGGAGTGATCTCCGTTGAAACCCAATCACCTTTCACAATAAGAAAGCCACCGGGGTTTGCCCGATGGCTGTATTTCTCTCTATTGAATTCCTGATTTACAATTGCACGCAGCGACCCAACAGCACTGGATCTCCGATCGGTGTTCCATCCCCCTGCAGGAAGCGGAAATAAATCAGCGGATTGCCGCCCACGCCGCCGCGGACTGGTTGTTTTGGAATCACGATTTGTGAACCGCTCAGAATCAACGTCACATCACGCTCGACGTCCGTTTCATGGGTGCCAATCAGATTGTTGCGGAAGATGATGCGCGCATGAAGTCCGCCCAGCGTCAACGTGCCGCCCAATGTGATGAATGGCCCTCCGCGATTGGAACAACCGCCTGCATCGATGGTGCCTGAAGCCAGTGCCGCCGCCAACAGTTCGGGCGTGATGGACAGTCCCTGCACGCAACGTCCGAGATAAAACTCATCGCTCAGGTCCTTGCCGGCACCATCATGGAACTGAATCCAGATGTGTGGATTGCCACCCACGCCGCCGCGCACGGGTTGCTTGGGGATGGTTATGTCTCCGCCAAGGTTCAGCACCACATTATTAGTGGTCCATACCGTCGCGGTGTGCGTGCCCTTGACGTTGTTCTGGAAAATGAGCTGCATTTGCAGGCCACCGAGGTGAATGGTTCCTCCCAATGTTACCTCTGGACCACCGCTGTTTGAGCAATCTGTTGCATTGACCGTTCCATTGACCTGCAGCGGCATATGGAACGCTTTGCTAACGGTGACTTCGGCACGAGCGATGAGTGCAGAGGCCAGGCAGGACACTGCCATGAGTTGAGTGAGTTTCATTTGATTCCTTGTGTTTGTTTTTCCCTGAGGACTCCCTTTTTTCGAAAGGGCCAGAACGTCGTCCTCGCTGCTTTGTAAGTATCATCAGGCGCCCCCGGGGATAAATCGGGGAGAGCCCTCAATCTGGCTACAGGTGCTTGCCGGATTCGTATGAGACGGGCAGTAATGGTACCGATTGAGTTCAGCCGGGCCCGGTATGGAGGTTACGCTGTGATTATTTCCACAGCGCCGGGCCCATCCATCGTCAAAGCATCGGCGGGATAGCCTGGCGGTAGCGTGAATCCGTTTGGCTTTAACTCTCGACCAGGACTGCCTTGTGCTCTGTCAGAAACCTCTGCACTTCCTCTGGCGTGCTGATTGACTCGCGCGTCATCATGGGACGCCCAAGCCTGCTGGCGAGCGTACGGTGGTGCAACAGATGCCGTCCCACGTGTCCGATCTTCACGATTCGGCCGTCAGGCAATTCCCATAACTGTCCTTTGACGAATGCCGCCACTGCCCCTAAGCGAAGTGCTTAACCGGGTGAGATGCGCGATGGTGAAACCAGGAATTGCGAGCGTCCCTATGGACAATCGGACGTCCTGAACGATACTGCGTTTACTCCAGTGTCTTCGCGTGTTGTTCAGGGCAAACAAGGTGCGCCGCTCATTCTTCTCATCGAGGATGATGCGAATGACGTTTTCTTCTTCCGCCGAACGCTCTCCAAACTCGGCTACCACGCGGACGTTCGTGTTGTCTCGTCCAATAGCGAGGCGAAACGCTACATGCTGAATGAAGGTGAGTTTTCTAATGCCGCTTACTTCCGGCTACCGGACCTGATCGTCTCCGATTTTCGACTCAGCGGCGACACAGCACTGGGATTCGTGCAATGGCTGCGGAGCGAGCCTCGTTTCAGCAACATTCCCGTCGTGATGCTGTCTGGTGCCGCCTCTCAGATGAATCCGGCATTGTTTGTCGGCCTGGCAGTGAACAGCTTTCTTCGAAAGACCCCGGATGTCGCCGCGCTTGGAGCGACGCTCCAACCGCTCCTGCCGTAAACTGGATCGCGGACGATCACGTCAATGGACCCTGCCGACATTAAGCGCATGCGTTCCAGGCAATCGCCCTGTTCCAGTTGCATTTGCATACCGCGGCTTAACGCAGCGCACGCCAGAGTACAAGGATAAAAGTTCTCCTTGAAGTATATTCCTTAACAGGCATGTTATGCCGGTGAAATTGATCGAGATTTATCAATGCCTTTGCGACGAGACCCGCCTGCGCATCCTGCATTTGCTCACGCATTCACCGCTTTGCGTCTGCCATTTCCAGACGGTGTTGAAGGAGTCGCAGGTCAACATCTCCAAGCATCTCCGCTACCTGAAGGCGCACGGCCTCGTTGAAGCGAAACAACATCGTAATTGGCGTATTTATCAGCTTCCCGAGAAGCAAAGTTATGAGCTGCGCCGCCACCTGCAGTGCCTGCAGGATTGCGTGCAGGAGAACAAACTGTTCCGAGAAGATTTGAAGCGTCTCAAACCAATCACTGCGCAAGCCTCAGCCATCGTCAGCGAATGCTGCGCTTCCGATAAATCCAAAGCCAAAGCGTCTTGCTGCTGATTTTTATGAAACTAAATGAACTCAAAGCCGCCCTTGCGCGGCATCCGGAAGCCACACTGCGCTTTGTTCTCCCAAACGGCGAAACCGTACCGGCCCATGCCCACGTCACCGAAGTCGCCCGCATCGAAAAGCGATTCATCGATTGCGGTGGCACGCTGCACAACGATCTCATGTGCCGATTGCAGACGTGGACGGCGAATGATTACGAGCACCGCCTGACCGCCAAAAAGCTTCTCGGCATCCTGAACAAGGCCGGTTCATTCCTCGCCACTGGCGACATGGAAGTGGACGTGGAACATGAAGTGCAGTTCGTCAGTCAATTCCCGCTCGATTCGGTTGAGTTCGATGGAACGCAATTGCTTTTGAAACTTACTGAGCGTCACACCGCCTGTCTTGCGATGGACAAATGCGGCGTTTCGCCCAAGCCGGAATCCATTCTCTTCAAGGCGCTTCCCGTAATTCAGCCCTCCAAGTGCTGCGCGTGATCCAATGCAAAACGGAAAACCTCTCATTCTCGTACTGTGCACCGGCAATTCCTGTCGTAGCCACATGGCCGAAGGCATTCTCCGCGCCGCGAGCAAAGGCGCGTTCGAAGTCGCCAGTGCCGGCAGCAAACCCGCCGGTTTCGTTCACCCGCTGGCCATCAAGGCTTTGGCCGAGATCGGCATCGACATCTCGCAGCACACCTCCAAGCACATGAAGGACTTTCTTGATCGCCAGGTCGAAACTGTCATCACGGTCTGCGGTAACGCCGATCAGGCGTGTCCTATCTATCCCGGCCAGGTGAACCGCTACCACTGGCCATTTGTTGATCCGGCCCATGCGCCGGGCAATGAAGAGGAACAGATGAAAGTTTTCCGGGAAGTTCGCGATCAGATCCGTCGCGTATTCGAAGCGTACGCCTTAGGCCGACTGGATTCGTTGAAGCAACAGATTCACTGAAGCGTGGCGCCCGCCACCGGAGGTCGATTTTCTCGTGACTCGCGCGGGAGTCTCCCCATTAGTGCGACTGCAGCTCCGGTGCAGCAAGCGATGGCGATGAAGACGGGCAGATAGCCGGCGCGATCAATTGCGAACCCGCCTGCCACCAGAAGCATCGTCGGTAGCGCGACGAGCGTGTCATTCGTGCCGATGTAAACCGGGCGCTCGGGATCGGCCGCAAGATCGAGCACAAAATTCTTTGTGGCGATGTCCACGCCGACTGAGGCAAAACCCACGGCGAAGACAATGGCCGCGAAAAACGCCAACACAGTTCCGTGCGTGAAGTCTTGGGCGGAAAAGTGCAGTAGAATGGCCATCGCTGGCGCTGCGAGCGCGATAATTGCCGCGGCCCCGATAACAAGTCGGTTCCCGCGCCGGTCCGAGAGTTTGCCCCAAACGTAATTGCCGATGAAGGGCGCAGCAGCGTCGCTCACCAGGAGCAGGCCGAGCGCTTTCATATCGAGGTGAAATTCACGACGCCCGAAGATGCTGAAGAACACGAGACCTTGTGTCGCCGGAATGAGGAGCGCTTCGACCGCATAGAAGCGGCGGAAAACCTTGTCGCGTAGAATGCGCCGCATTCGAGAGGTGAGTGATGCGGCACTTGCGCCATTGATCGTTGATGGCGGATCCTGCGGTGGTTCGCGAATCGTCCCGAACGTCAGCCCGCCGATGCCGTAGCAGATTCCAGCCACGGCAAACAACAGCGCAAACATGCGAATGCCACTTTCACCCGAAACGAACAGCGTAATCAGCACACCGGCTGTTCCTGCGACTGCGGCGCCGCACACTCCCCGCCAGCCGCGCGCCCGTCCGCGCAACTGTTTTGGAATCGTCCGCGCCAGCGTATCGCTGAACGCGATGTTGCCGAGACCCGCCGCGACCGCATCGCCGACGACTACAATGAAGAATAGGGCGATGAGAAATGCCGGCGTCGTATCGGCCGCCAGCCAGGCCGCCACTCCTAATCCACACCAAAGCACCGCACGCGCAATCGCCTGGACACGATAATATCGCGCGCGTCGGGGTTTGGTGGAGAGCCACTGGCCAATCCATGGCTGTGCCAGCAGGGCCGCGCCATATTGAATCGGAATGACGAGGCCGATGACGAACGCCGACGCTTTCAACTCATCGAGGAACCAAGTGAGCAGCAGTCCAGCGCCGAGAATTTTGCCCGCGGTCGGGAAGAACAAGCCATTGAGAACGATAGCTCCGAAATTGGAGAGCAGATTCGCGCGTTGCGTTTCAGATAGGCGTTTCTCCTTCGCCTCCGCTTCGACTTTCAGCAGCCGCGCGACGCGGGCAAAGAGCGGCTGAATGAGATTCATGCAATCATGGACTCACTTCAGCGGGCACGAACATCCTTGGCATTTAGTTGAATTACCACGTTCGTTGCTTTTGCAGCTTCCACGGTAATGGTGCGTTCGGCCGCGTAGCCGATGTCGGGCTGGCGAATCGTGAGGACGTATCGGCCGGCTGGGACTGACGCAATGCGGAAGCGGCCTTGCGAATCGGTCACCGCGAAATGTGGATGATCGAACACGTAAACCCAGCCGCGCATCCACGGATGAATGTCGCACCCGACGCGCACGGGCCGCTGTTGCGGGTCTGCGACAAACCGCCGCTTGTAAGAACCTTCGATGCCGGTGAAAACGTTGAATTCGTTGGTCGGCACTGAAGACGCCGTGCGCACGTTGTGATTCGCCGCGTCGCTGTTGGTGAATTTCACTTCGTGGCCGGAGCGGACGGCGATGATGTGAGGAACGAACTCGTGACCTTGCTGATCCATTATTGGTTGAAGAGCGGAATTGTTTGTCAGCGATAAATGACCGGCCTTCACGCCATTCAACCAGACCACGACGAATTCCAAGCCGCGCGTCTTCTGATCCACTTGCAACAGGTCACGGCGCACGCCGGCGTCGTCAGGCACAGAGCGCTTTGGGATTTCACCGGAGAAAGTCACGACACCTTCCACACTGCCCATTGGCGGTCTGATTTCTTCCGCTCGCACCAGGCTGTCAGCGGAAATTCTCAAGGCAACGACTGCCGTGATCCTGAAGAACCAAAAACGAAAACAGCGTACGTTCATTCGCTCCAACTGAGGCAAGCGAAGCAGCACACAAACCGGGCTGCGTCGTTGAGTTTCATTCCGGCCATTTCGCATTCGGGTCGAAGTTGATGATGGGCTGCGGCGGCACGGTGGGAATCTGCGGACGCAAGTATGGCTTACTCGATGCCTTGTGACAGGCGTAGCAACCTTCCATCGCTCCACGATAGGCAGCTTTGAACTTCTCGCTGTCCTTCTGTTCGATGGCTGTTCCAATTTGCTTGAACAAACTCGTATCAATCGCCTCCCACATCGGCTTCAAGTCCACGTCACGTCCGGCGCTGTCTTTGCGGACGGGAATGACGCGCACTGCCCAGTTGATGTGCGAACGCGTTTCATCGAAGTAAAACTTCGCGAGGGACCAATTCTTGTTTTCACCAGCGAACCACAGGTTTCCAAACTGATAGCCAACATCGGCCATGACGTGCGCCTGGTCCGTGGCGATGCTCTTCAGCCGTGTGACTTCGGCACGCAAGGCAGCGACTTCAGCAGTGACGTTGGTCGCGGCAGGAGCGGTCGCCGGCGTTTCAGCCGCGTGATTCGATCCGCGGAAAACCAAAAGGCCGATCATCACGGCCGCAACGATACCCAGCGCCAACATTCTTTTCATGGCCGCATCGTCCGCAGTCCAAGCGAGTTGTCAATTCGCGTCCATGGTGGACTCGCGACTTGGCGCTGGAAACGGAAAATGCGCAGCCGCTCCGCCAATTCTTTCTGCGTCAGTCCTTCCAGTTCCCGTATTGCGCCGCACCGCGAGAAAATCAGCAACCGCACGCAGGTTCTTTCGCACTCTGGATCAAGTGAACGGGAACGATGATCACAGAAATAGTCTGGTCTCGACCACAGAATTAATGGATGCAAATTAAAACGCCGCGGTTGACACCTGACGTATTCAACGGCTTCCTCTTTAGAGAACCGCACTGCATGCCAGTATCCGGCCAATTACCAGTTGGATCTGTTAGATTGATTGGATTGTTATGACAATAGCCAAAGTCTTCGAAATCTTCATCGGCTGAATCCCTCCGGCATCGTAAGCGTGAAGGACTCGCCTTGACCATCGCCCAGCGAATTCTCGAACGACAGAATGGAAAGATTTGGATCGAGTGGGAGCCGGGAAAAGGAAGTGCGTTTTTTGTTTCCTTACCCACCCCATTAGAGTTACGAAGATGAGCGAAGACTGTTATGATTCGCGATGTTGTGATCCTGATCGCGGACGACGATGCGGGACACGCTCGATTGATCGATAAAAATCTGCGCCGCGCCGGCTTATCGAATTCCATTCTGCGCTTTGAAGACGGACAACGGATTCTCGATTTTCTCTTTCAGCGAGGTGACGGGCAAAAACGGATGCGGGACACGCCGTACTTGCTCCTGCTCGACATTCGGATGCCGAAAGTCGATGGCGTCGAGGTATTGCGACAATTGAAAGCAGACTCTGAGTTGCGCAAGATCCCGGTGAGCATGTTGACCACGACCGATGACCCGCGCGAAGTCGAGCGCTGCCATACACTGGGATGCAACAATTACATCGTGAAACCCGTGGATTACGAAAAGTTTTCCCATGCGATCAACAATCTTGGCTTGTTTATCTCCCTAGTACAGGTGCCAGGTATCGAGCCAAAGAGCTAATCTTATGGACGAGACGACCGCCATGACAGTGTTCGTGGTGGATGACGATCACGGCCTCCTTCGGCTGGTGGAAAAGTCATTGCGGCGCGACGGATATATCACGGCCACTGCGACTTCGGGAGCCGAAGCGATTCAGTGGCTTTCTGAACACCGGCCCGACTTGATGTTGCTCGATCTGAAATTGCCCGACATGGAAGGCAAGGAAGTGATCGCCCATCTCACCACGACCAATCGTCTTGTGCCCTTCATCATCATCACCGGGCAAGGCGACGAACGAGTGGCCGTGGACGTGATGAAACGCGGCGCTCTTGATTATCTGGTGAAGGACGTACAGTTTCAGGAATTCGTCCCGGCTGTCGTCCGGCGCGCATTCGATCAGATTGATCGGGATCGCCGTCTCGCCTCGGCTGAACGCGAGCGCAAACAACTGGAACATCAGATTCTTGAAATCAGCGAACGCGAGCGGCGCCGATTCGGCCAGGATTTGCACGATGGTCTCGGTCAACACCTTGCTGGAATGGAACGGATGATGCAGGCGCTCGAACAGGAAGTCGCATCCATTTCGGAAAACAGTGCTACGCAAATCGGAAAAATCTCGGGACATTTGCGGGAGGCGATTCGGCAATCCAAAGCTCTCGCCCGTGGGCTATCTCCGGTTGAGTTGCAGGCCAACGGTTTGATGTCGGCGCTGGAGGAACTGACCGCGAACGTCAGCGCAATGTTCCGGGTGGACTGTACTTTCCGCTGCCCCATGCCTGTGCTCATCGCCGATAATTTCGCAGCGACCCATTTGTTTCGGATCGCCCAGGAAGCAGCGAGCAATGCAGTCAAACATGGCCAAGCGCGCCGAATCAAAATTGATCTCGCACGCCAAGGCGACAAGTTGCTTCTCACCGTGAGGGATGACGGCAAAGGTTTTGATGCGGCGGCGCCGCAGCGAAGCGGCATGGGCTTGTCCACCATGAAGTTCCGCGCGCAGGTCATTGGCGGCTCGCTGAACATTGAACGGGCGGCGGATGGTGGGACCATTGTGACTTGCACGGCGCCCGTGTCACTCCCCGAACCAGCTCCCGAATGAGCGTCAAACCTCGATCACAACGCCCCGCCAGGAAAAAGATCTTCATCGTGGACGATCATCCGATGATGCGCGAGGGCCTCGCACGGCCTGAACAGTTCTTTGCAAGCGCCTTTCCTGTGCGCAAAATTTGTTGAACAAGTCGCAATTTTCGCGAAGCCACAAATTGCTAGCTTCGGTAACTTTTCCTAAAGCTGCCTGGACTCTAAGTCCGCCTGACCATCCGCGCTGAGACGCCGATAGCCAGCAGCCTCAATCAAAAGGTTCGCTATGATAATGGAGAGATTACTTGCGCGCGACGGCCTGCGCCACGACGAGGCAGAAAAGCAACTCCGCCAACTATTGGCCCACAGTCCAGGCGTCATCTACACACTCAAGCTGCACGGCAGTGAGATTATCCCCGTTCTCGTCAGCGACAATATTCGACAGATGTTGGGAGTCGCTCCTGAAGAGGCGGGGACATACGAGTGGTGGTTGGACAGTCTTCATCCCGAAGATCGTAGCCGCGCCGTGAAAAGCCTGGCGGATGCGATGGAAACAGGCGGTTACTCGATTGAGTATCGACTCCGGCACAAAAATGGAACTTACCGCTGGGTGGAAGACAACAACCGGGTGATTGGCGGCGTGATGGGCCAGCCGAAGCAAATCATAGGATTATGGATAGACATTACGGAACGCAAGAGAACAGAGCAGCGCATTGCGGTATTCTCTGGATTGGGTTTGAAGCTGAGTGGAGCAAAGACCAAAAAGGAAGCGGCGGAAACAGTTGCCGAAGTAGCTGACCAGTTGTTCCGCTGGGACGCCTTCAGCCTTGATCTGTATTCACAGGAAGAAGACCACGTGCAAAACGTGCTGAATCTCGACACGGTGGCGGGCCGAAAGTTGGATCGGGTTCCAACGCTTGAGTCTGCCGAAGCGTTCGCTCGCATGGCTGAGACGATTGAGAACGGAGCGCAACTATTTCGTGGAGACGATCCTAATGAGATACCGCCCGGCTTCGTCCTATTTGGCGATACGGCACACTCTGCGACTTCAGCGATGTTCGTACCCATACGTGACGGAAGCAAAGTGATCGGTGTGCTGTCGATTCACCGCTACAGGCGCAATGCCTACCGACAGGAAGACCTCGATACGCTGCAATCCCTCGCCGATTACTGCGGCGGTGCATTGGAGCGGATTCAGATCGAACAATCTCGCGCCACACTCGCCCGGCAAATGCACCTGTTGTTGGAGTCAGTTGGTGAAGGGATCTATGAACTCGATTTGCAGGGCAGCTGCACATTCGTGAATAAAGCGGGTGCCAAGCTGATCGGTTACAAACCGGCAGAACTCATCGGGCGCAACATGCATGAGGTGGCGCATCATCACAAGAACGACGGCTCGCCTTATCCACCGAAAGAATGCCCGATTTTCCAAGCCATGAAAACGGGCACAATCTGCCGCATTGACACCGAGGTGTTTTGGCGGCGTGACGGCACGGCGTTTCCGGTCGAGTACTCCTCTCATCCGATTTTGGAGGCCGGAACAATCACCGGCGCCGTAGTTACTTTCAGAGATATCACGGAGCGCAAGCGACTGGAAGCGGAGGTCGCCTTGCGAGATCAGCGCCTCAATCAGTTCTTCCGCAATGCCAGCGTCGGGCTTTGCATCGTCGATACAAACCTGCGTTTTGCCCAAGTCAACGAAGCCCTTGCACGGATGAATGGATTGCCGGTCGAGGAACATTTGGGGCGAACGGTGAGGACCGTTCTACCAAAGGTAGGTTCTGCACTTGAGGCAATCCTTCAGAAAGTCCTGAACACCGGCGAACCCATTTTGAATGCCGAAATTACAGGAGAAGTGCCAGGCGAGCCGGGCGTAATCCGGAACTGGATTGGCTCTTATTTTCCAATCTTTGATGGATGCGGAAAACCGGCGGCGGCTGGTTGCGTGGTCGTCGAAGTGACACAGCTCAAGCGCGCAGAGAAAGCATTGCTCGAAAGCAACGAAAAGTTTCATCAGTTGGCGGAGAACATTCCGCAGGTCTTCTGGATCTCGGACAAGAACCTGGACGAAATCCTTTATGTCAGTCCGGCTTACGAAAGAATCTGGGGCCGGTCGCGCCAGAATTTGTACGAACGGCCGCTCTCATTTACGGAAGCGATTCACCCCGAAGACCGTGATGGTGCTTTCAAAGCATTTCTAAAACAGAGGGATGGTCAGGCCTTCAACCATGAATACCGCATCATTCAACCCGGTGGTTCGATCCGCTGGATTCGCGATCGGGGCTTCCCCATCCTGGACGAACGTAGCGAATCTTATCGCTTCGCTGGAATTGCTGAGGACATTACTGAGCGCAGAGCACTCGAGGAACAATTCCGACAGGCGCAAAAAATGGAGTCCGTTGGCCAATTGGCCGGAGGCGTTGCGCATGACTTCAATAATATTCTGACGATCATTCAGGGGCACGCCTCTCTGATGGAAATGGAGCAGCCGTTGTCGCCCGATATGGGCACGTCTGTTCGCGAAATTGCGTTTGCAGCGGAGCGTGCCTCCAACCTCACACGACAGTTGCTCACTTTCAGCCGCCGCCAGGTCATGCAAACTGCCAACCTCGATCTGAACAAAGTTGTGGGTGGCGTCGCGAACATGCTGAGGCGGGTCCTTGGTGAAGACATCAAGCTTCAATTCGAATCGTCGGATACGCCGCTCATTCTGGCTGATGCCGGCATGATGGAACAGATTCTCATGAACCTAGCCGTAAACGCGCGGGATGCGATGCCGGAAGGCGGGTCACTGGAAATCAAAGTCGGAACTGAAATAGTGGATGAACTTTTTGCGCAACAGAATCCCGGCGCTCCGACGGGCGAAGTTGTTTGGATGACGGTCGCAGATAGCGGTTGTGGAATCGCTCCCGAAAACATTTCAAAAATCTTTGAGCCGTTCTTCACCACTAAAGAAGTCGGCAAAGGAACGGGCCTCGGTCTTGCCACTGTCTATGGAATCGTCAACCAGCACAAAGGGTGGATCACGGTCCAGAGCGAGGTGAACAAAGGAACGACATTCAAGATTTCGTTTCCTGCTGCTCAGGGCGACTCCCCAACAGCGGCGGCAGGTCCAGTGGAAGAAGAAGTGCGCGGCGGCACCGAAACGATTCTGCTGGTTGAAGACGAAAAACCGGTTCGTTCACTGGTCCGCCACGTTCTTGAATTCAGAGGCTATCATGTAATCGAAGCCGATTGCGGCGCCGCTGCCATTGCGGAGTGGGAAAAGCAGCCGGCAAAGATCGACCTCCTGGTGACCGACCTTCTCATGCCCGGAATGACCGGACGAGAGCTTGCCGAAAAACTACGGGCAAAAAATCCGCATCTGAAAGCCCTCTTCATGAGTGGCTATAGCGCGGAAATTGTCGGCAAGGATTTCAGGCTTCACGACGGAATTAACTTTCTGCAGAAGCCTTACCCTCCGCGCAAATTGGCGAAGCGTATCCGCGAGTGCCTCGATGCGCATTGACGACACCGTCTGTAAGCACTCGTGCGCGTTTCCTCCTCACGCCGTGGCGTCAGCCGGCGCGATTCCTTCTGGTCCGATTTCACGGACATGATTTTGTTGGCGTACGGGAACTGTATCACTCTCGATCCTCCGCAATACTCCGGCAATAGAACGATTTGCATGTCAATCGTGATGAATCATGGAAGTGCCCGCTCCGCAAGAACTGCGAGAAGCAGTGCGTTCCTTGCCTTAACTAAGCGCGCGCGGCTGCGATCGTTTTGCGGCGATTCGCATCCAATCCAATGCCGAATGTGGACAACGTTGTTCGTGCCGCCTGCGCGCGCTGAATGGTCGAAACATTACGAAAGGCTCCTCGCCCAGACAGCGAGCCGGTATTGGCTCAGCTTCGCATCTTGTCCAGGCGTGCCCGCCTGGTGCGGCTCACCATTGCTCTGGCAATCCTCAGCATCTTGCTCGCGGCCGTTCTCGTGATTGCTTTGTTTCTCACGGCGTTGCTCCGCGTGCAGACTGAGTTGCTGACCGTGATCCTTTTTGTTAGCTGTCTCGCTTCGCTCATCGCTTCCTTGATCCTGTTTCTTCAGGACATCAATCTTTCGCTGGCGGCTCTGAAGCTTGACTTGAGCTCAATCGATTTCGCTGGAGAGGCAAATAAAACCACGGAATGAGGCTTCGGGAAGAACGCTTAAGTTGCCCCGGCTTCGCATTGATCGGCTCAATCGACCACAGATCAATCCAGACCTGTTCTCAGCCAGCGGTCGCCTTCAATTCGTCCGCATTGAGTGCCTGCAATGTCTGCGTTCGGACATTGCCAAGAGACGCGAGCTGGGTCAGGCAGCGCAGAATTAGTTTTTCATCCCCGCTGAGAATTAAAACGCCATCGTAACTCCCCGCCGTCCATAGCTGGGCTTCAACAGTCACGCCAAGCTTCTCCGCATCCCGCTTGAACGCGAGTGCGCGGGCGGCGCTGTCCTTGATGTTACGCGCACCCTGGTCGGTGAAACGAAGCAGACTTACGTATCGAGCCATAAATTCTCCCTGAGTTGATGTTTCAAACGTGTTTCGCTACGAGAATGCGGGGCGATGATCAGGTGCCGTGACGACTTCCGGCGGTCCATGGGTCGGGGGCCGTGAACGTGGCCAGCCTCATTCCAGTGTTCATCAGAACGAAGCAGGCGGTTGACGGTGAAGATGTACGTTGCGACAATCGCGACCGCCACTCCGAAAACCATTACTGGTCCAATCATAGAATTTCCAATTTCAATTGCTCTTTAAGTAATCGAGAAGCCGGCAGTTGGCTTCGCTTGGATTGTCAAAGTCTCACCGGGTTTTGCGGTGGTCGTTTGTGACGCCTACCCACCTACGACATGAAGCCGAAAAATCGCGATTATCAGGGGACGTCCTTATTGGACGTCCCCTTTTTCGCGCTAGGCTGCTTTCGGCAGCGCAACCACTTTTGTCTTGTCCCGCTCGTATTCCTCAAGCGGCGGCAATTCCACCCGCGCTCGTTTTGCGTAAGCACGATGAATTGCGGCACTTTGATGTCCAAGCGCCTCTTGCGCGTAGCGCTCAGGATAGCCCGCAGCCTTTGCTCGTTCCGCCCATGCATACCGATACGAGTGCAGGCTGATGGAAGGAGCGCCTGCTTCTGCGCTCCTTTTTTTGATTCCAAGCTTTTCGACCCGTTCGGCAAATCGTCCGGCTCGGTCGGCCGACGAAAGGGTTGAATACTTTGGAAACAACGGTCCACTTACCGGCAATCGCTTCAGGATTGCCGCGACTTCATCACCAAATCGCAGCACGCACAGGCGCCCGGTCTTCCGGCGGTTGTAAGTGATGGTGCGCGTATTCCAGTCAATGTCTTCCGATTTCAGATTCACCAGATCAATCTGTGCTGCGCCGACGTGCCAGAGCAATTCAAGGTAGGCGCGACGCTCCACGTTCTTTTCTGTGCTGACGAGCAACTGATGTTCTTCCGACGAGAGGCCGCGATGTTCCTTGAAGCGCAGCTTGGGCCATTGATTGAAGCAAATGACTGGCCACGCGAGCCACCCCGAGTTGCAGGGCGAAGCTGTGAATGCGACGCAAATACATGTTCGTGCATGGCTTCCCATTGCGAAGCACCGCGTAGAACGTTTCTGCCGTAGTGTTGAGCAACCGGATTTGGCGGAGCGGATTGAGCGCCGCATCGTTCACCGCGCTCTCGTAGCGTTCCCGCGACTTCTCGCAGAGTCCTTCCTTCGATTGCAGCAAGTAGTTCATGACTTCCTGTCAGGTGCGGCTATGTGCCCGGGGGTCGCCTGCCGCAAGATAGGTCTTCGCCATCTGCTTGTTGAGCGCAGGCTGATACGCGGCTTCATTCTTTGCATTCAGGAGTCGTGTAGCTTCTGCTTTGTTGGAAGTGTGGAGGCTGGATTGTTTGCCGGTGATGTTGTCTTCAGCGTAGTAGCGACCATTGTCGCGCCGATACAATCTGAACTGCTGCTTCATAACATTTCTTTCGTTATGAGGCTAAATCGATTGGCCGTATGCCGGTTAGCGAGTAACGTGGAGTTCATCCCGCATCCTCGCCACCTTTCGCCAGAGTTACCAAACCACTGGCAAAAGTGCTGGCAATCGTTCCGCAGAACTTACAGCAACCGAAGCAGCTTCAGCTACTTCCGTCGAAAGACCAAACGACCCAAGCTCAGCGACCCGGCGCACGGGAGGCAACGATTGCAACCG
>JGI10216J12902_100065748_pt1 | contig 20190 bp, 18 predicted proteins | sample KanNatreferecore_FD_12902 | JGI IMG/M metagenome (IMG submission 12902)
TCGATGGGCTGGTAGCAATCCGTCACGCCGCTCATCACGATGGTCTGCGGTTTCCATTTCCGTGCTGCGAGTTCCTTGCGCAGCAACTCCGGGCCGTCCTCCTTCACCATGATCTTCGACTCGAAATCCAGTCCCGCTGAGAAACCGAGATACTCATGGGTGGGCCGGGCGAAGCAGTAGATGCAACCATGCTCGCAACCGCGATACGGATTGATGCTGGCTTCGAAGCCAACGTCCGGGCTGCTGTTGTAATTGATGAACGTCTGCGTGGTGTCGCGGAAATACTGCGTGCGCGACGCGCCATTCTCTCCGGGGTTCCAATCGTCATCCGGCTCCAGATGAATCTTCTCGAATCGGTTCGACGGGTTTTGCGCCGCGCCGCGCCCCTTGATCGTCGGCGCCTGCTCGTTCAGTTGAATCTTTTGTGGCGCGAAATTCTTCAACGGCCAAGCTATACGGCTGGATAGCCGAAGTGGCAATCACTTGCTGCGGCGAATCGTTCTATTTCCAGCGCCGTCGGCCTTTGTATTCTCCTGGCAAGTAAAGCAGCCATGAACTTTGTTCCTGAACTGGTTAGCGCATTGCGCGGCGCGCGCCGCGCCGTGGTGCTGACTGGCGCCGGAGTTTCCGCGGAAAGCGGTGTACCGACTTTCCGTGACGCGCAGACGGGACTTTGGGCGAATTTCAAGCCCGAAGAACTGGCCACGCCGGAAGCATTCCGGCGCAATCCAAAACTCGTGTGGGAATGGTACGCATCGCGCCGCGAGAAAGTTCATTCGGTCCAGCCGAATCCGGGTCACCACGCGCTCGTTGAATTGGAACGGCGCATTCCGGAGTTCACGCTGATCACACAGAACGTCGATGGCCTTCACCAGCGCGCCGGAAGCAGAAACGTGATCGAATTGCACGGCAACATCACGCGCGTGAAATGCTTTCGCGAAGGCACGCTCATTTCCGAATGGCACGACGATGGCACGGTGCCGGCGCGTTGTCCTCGCTGCGGCGATTATCTCCGGCCCGACGTAGTCTGGTTCAATGAATCGCTGCCGGAAGGCGCTTTCGAAGCCGCCGAGGCAGCGGCGCGCGAGTGCGACGTGTTCTTTTCGATTGGGACGTCCTCCGTGGTTTATCCCGCGGCTCTGTTGGCGGAGATGGCGCTAAACTCAAGGGCGGCGGTCATTGAGATCAATCCCGACGAAACACCGTTGACGGATCTCGCGACGCATTCGCTCCGTGGTCCGTCAGGGATTATTTTGCCTGAACTGTTGCGCGCCTGTGGCTGGTAAGTTTGTTGGATGGTTTTACGCTTGGCGATTGTCTGCGGCGCGTTGTTCACCAATTCGGATTTTCGGGCAAACAAGCATCGAACTCCTTGACGAGCTTTGCTTCGTATTCGCCCGCGAAGGTACCGCTGAAAAATTTGCCGAGCGCTTCGTCGTGCAGAAGTTTCCAGGAATCCTCTTCGCGGCCGGGGTTGATGGGAAAGAAGAGCGCGCCGTTGCCCCTGGCGGCTTTGAAGTCGCCGGGTGCGTCACCGATCATGAGAATTTTCTGCGCGGGATATTTGTCCTTCGCGGCGAACTTCAGATGCTCGGTCTTCGTGCCCATCTCCTGTCCGGCAATCATTCTCACGTACTGATCGATGCACGCGCCCGCCCATTCGCGCTTCAACGCGTCAGCAGGCGTTTGGGAAATGCACATCGCATCCGCCTTCTCGTTGATCTTTTTCAGGCATTCGCACACGAGAGGGAACGGCGGCACTCCATGAACGATGTCTTCCACTTGCGCGTTCACGGCATCCGACCATCGCTTCACCTGCTCGAGTCCCTGGTTTCCGTTCTTCACTTCGGCGGCGAGAGTCGCGTTGCCGAGTTTCGTTTCGCGGCTGATCCATTCTTCGAGCGCTTTGGTCTCCGGAACTTTCACTCCGCGTGCCTTCACCTGCGAACGCTCGCGCAAAAGATTCAACGCGCGCACCAGCGCTGGAAACCGGTTCGCGCCTCGTGTCTTCGAATAGAGATTCACGAAGTCCCACACCTCGCGCGCGTATTTGCTCACGGCCTGAAGCTGGAAATGCTTGACGAACATCGGTGTGAAGCACTCTTTGTGTTTGATTTCCATGCTGTCGAAAATGCACCCGTCGGAATCGATGCCGACAAAAAATTCTTTCGAAGGTTTGAAATCTTTCAACACTTGCGCCGGGTCGCTCATAAATTCAGGGCGCAAAGTAGGCGGAGAAATCGGGCGGCAGTCAAACTAACAGTTGGAAGAGCGGAGCGCCGTTCGTCTGAGCGAGGAATTGTTCAAAGCATGGAACGTTCAGTCTCGCCACTAAGAAAGACTCAACGCGATTAGAAAAACGACCCCGATTTGTAATAGCTGATTTTTTCCAGTTCGCTCATTGTCGCGCTGTTGGATGAGCCAATCCTTGTTAGTGGAGCGGCTGTCCAAAGGACTGAGGATGAGGACGAAGATTCAGATCAGGGCACGGCCAAATCCGCGTTTGACAATCTTTGGAAGAGAGCGTCACATCGTAACGCTCGGTTCTCAATGAAGACGGCCATTCTCACGGCGCAGTGGTATCATCGATGCCATTTCACACCTGTGGGTGTTTCGGACGACTTTGCGTGGAGTCGATGGAAACGACTCCACGGTTTTCCAATAGTAGAAAAACTCGGCACTCACCAAACTCTCGACCACTGAAGGAATTCAATTATGGGTACAGCAACCGTAAAAGCGGCGGCAAAACTGAAGCCGGTGAAATTGAAATTGAATACGGGTCCTACCCCCGCACAACGGGAGTGGGTGAAAAAGTTGGGCGCCCTTCCTGCGCCCGAGATCGCCAGCCCTGGAGACAAAGATGGCGCGGATGATCGCAAAGCTGTGGCAGGTACGGAAAAGGAATTGGTCGGTTTCAGCCCGCTGGACATCCCGGAAATCATCCCCAAAACAGCCGCCATGCTGTTGGGACCTTTGAGCGCCACCTGTTTGATCAACAACAATTCCGCCGAGGACTTGTTTCTGGATCCAGAGAGCAGGGAGGACGGCCAGGACACTGACCAATTGGGACTTTCCTCTGGCGAGTATGAAGAGTTCCCCCCCAGTCAGATCAAAGCCGGGGATCAAAGCTCAAAGTTCAAGGTTGTGAATGTGCCCATTCCCATCATCGGCCTGCGTTTCAAGGGTTGCACAGGCAGGGTGCGGTATTTTATCGGGGCGGACAAGAAGACTGCCTGGACCATTTTTTTTGATAATCCTCGAAGCCCCGGCGGGAACGAGGCGAAAGCGGTTGTCGAAGGAGTGAACGCCGCGAAGTTCGAACAAACAAAACCCAAAGCGGGCGGCGGAGCAGACGCCAAGTTCCTCTTTATTTTGCAACCCAAGGGCGGAACGCCGCCCCCGCCTCCACCGGGACCACTGCCAGGACCCACGCCGGTGCAGAATGTTCCCGCCAGTTGCCAAATCACGGTCAACAACAAGACTCAGCATGAATTGATTCTTTCTGACCAGGGCCATGAGCGTGGTGATTTCATGACGTTGCCCGCGCAGAGCGTGCCACCAGGAGGCTCCATCTCTTTCGTCTCCGTGGAAACGCCGAACCCGAAAGATCCCAAGGATCAAGGTTGCAAGGGGTTTCTGGTTTGGGAAGTCGGTTCGCCCATGGTCGCTGTCTGGCGCATCGAATGGGATAATCCCGAGCAGGAGAAAAACACAACCAAGACGGCACTCGATCCACAGACGGCGGGCTTCAGATCGCTTGATCAGATTGGGCAAGGCGAGGATAACGTGCCGGTATCGTTTACGATTTCTGGTGGCGGAGAAGGGCCGGGACCGCAGCCTCCTCCGGGACCTCTGCCTCCGCCCCCTCCACCGCCGGAAGAAGTGGACTTCATCAAGCCGCCCGGTTCGCGGCAACCAACCCTGCGCTTGAACGATAAGAGTCCGGATGGCTGGGTGGAATTCCTTCAACAGCAACTCAACATTCACCTGGGCCTGAACTTAAAGACTGACGGAAAGTTTGGTGCCGAGACGCTAAAGGCCGTTAAGGCCTTCCAGACGAAAAAGGGTATCCAGGTAGATGGCACGGTTGGCAACCAGACCTGGGCCGAATTGCGAGGAGCGCCGTCTGAAAAACCGAGCACGGACGGGCGGAAGCCGGGAACCTTTGTCGAGAAAGGCCCCGAAGCGCGTTGGGACCACGAGAAAGATAACGCTGTTTATCTCGTCGCCGAGGACCAGTTGATCATGTTTGCCACCTCAGTCGGCGATGCCGGCATTGAGGGCTTCAACGCCATCATCCGCGTCACGGCGCCAGCCACCAAGCCCAAGGCAATCAAAGTCAAAATTGGCAAGCCGGACAAAGTGCTCCCTTCCGGGGCCGGCCATCCGCACACCATTACAGTGCCGAACTTCAAGAAGACGTTTCCGACTTTGGACAAAAACGGTAAGGCGATTCCAAATCCGAAGTTCGCGGATTACCTCGTCGAGGCCAGGTTCGACGAGGAACTGGGGCCTGACTTCTTCAAAGGCAACATCATAGTTTGACATGACAATGTCACAATCACGAGTGAAGCAAAAACGAGCGAAGGAAAATTTGTTATGAATCCAAAAACAATACTCACGGAAGAGGGCTGGGACGAAGTAGCGCCAGACTGCAAAGGCAAAGACAAGGAATTGCGGAGGGCCTTGATGTTCTACTGGTCGCTGGAGGACGACGACTTTGATTTTCGAGGCAAGGCGCTCGGGAAGATTGCCGCGCTCGCCGGCACCCTCAAAGCGGCCAATGAAGTCAAAGGTAACCGCGATGCAGTCAAACATCTGACCGATATGATCGGCGCCTCGAAGGTCAAGCAAGGCGAGTTGACCAAGGCCAAGGCAGAAGCCGAGAAAGGCAAGGCCTTGGCAGCCAAAGCCGCCGCCGCGACCCAGAAGAAAGCGGACGCCGACGCCAAGGCTCGGGAGAAGGAGGCAGAGGGAGAGGAGGGGCCTGAAGAAGACGAGGAAGAACAGGAGACAGGTGACTATCGTGAGACCCTCCTGAGCGCGTTCAAGAAACTAAAGAGTTCAAAGGAATTGGAGTACAATTTCATTGTTTGCGATGCCAAGCCTCAGGTCGGCCTGTGGATGAGCAAGCAACTGATCAATGCGAAGCACAAGGCGGAATTGACCAAGGCCACGGGCGGCAGCAAACGTTTCCTCAAACCGGGCAAGTGCCGTGTTGAAAGCGGCAAACTGGTCTTTGACATGGACGATCCACCGGCGGGACTCGCGGCCAAGCTCAGGAAGTCGTTCAAGTATTTTACCGGCTTGAATGTCGGCGTTATCCTCGGCGATCAATCCGATGAAGATGAGGAAGGGCAACCGGACGCCGGGCCAAAGGCGCAGGCGCCCGCTCCCCCGCCGCGGCCCGCCCTGATCAAGGCCCCATCCGTCTGGCAGAACACACGGCAAGGCATTGAGGCGAACATCGGGAAATTGAAAGCAGCGATTCGAAAAGATTTCGCCAGTGAAGGGCCGGACATGGTCGCCGAGGTGGAAGAGAACATGAAGAGCCTCGACCGCGTCCTCGATAAGCTCGATCTCAGGTTGTCCGACGTCCTCGCGAGGGCCAATAACGCGAAGGACATGGCGAGCCGCACCGCCGAATTACAGAATGCGAAGTCTCTCATAACCGAGCACATCAAATTTGTGAAAGCGGAGCCGATAATCGCGCACATCGATTCCAATCCGTTTGGAGTGGACACCAATTTGAGGAAAACACTGACCGCAAGCCTCACTGAAGTGGCACAAGCGATCAGTTGAGCAGACGGCAGACGGACTGTGGCTGCGGACAAGTGCGGACAGAAGGTCACGAGTTTGAACGCCTCAAACAGCAACGGAACCAGCTATGCCAACTGAAAAACAACTGATGTGGGTTCGAAAGCTTGGTGGCGGCCGCAAGACCGCGACAAAGCCGGCGACGGTGGAAATGCGCGCGGGTTCGGAACGGGTCATGGATGAAAGTGACCGTGCGGACCATGCGGAAATAATGGATGACGGTCGTTGATCCCGGCGTTGCAATTCCTGGCCCAATCAGTATTTGACAATTCGTGCGCCAGCGCCAACATCCGCCTGCTCGGCTCCCCATGAAAACCTCGAACACTTACGGCGCCTCAGTGCGCACCCGTTTACTCTCCTCGACCACGGGTCGTTGTCTGTATGGCCAACCAGAAGAACAATTATGAATCCAAAAACAATACTCACGGAAAAGGGCTGGGATGACGTAGCGCCCGATTGCAAAGGCAAGGACAAAGAACTGCGGAAGACCTTGTCATTTTGCTCGTCGCTGAAGGATGAGGACTTTGATTCTCGCTGCAAGGCACTGATTAAAATTGCCGGTCTCGCCGGCACCCTCAAAGCGGCCAATGAAGTTAAAGGTGACCGTGACGCGGTCAAACATCTGACCGACGTGATCAACGCCGCGAAACTCAAGCAAGGCGAGTTGACCAAGGCCAAGGCCGAGGCCGAGAAGGGCAAGGCCCTTGCCGCCAAAGCCGCGGCCGCGACCCAGAAGAAAGCAGACGCTGACGCAAAGGCTCAGGAGAAGGAGGCTGAGGAGGGTGATGAAACGGAGGAAGAGGAAGAGGACGAAGATGAGACCGGTGACTACCGTGAAAACCTGAAAGCCGCCTACAAGAAACTGAAGGGTTCGAAGGAGCTCGTGTACAATTTCATCGTTTGCGACATCAAGCCCCAGTGCGGTTTGATCATCAGCAAACAGAGAATCGGGGCTAAACACAAAGCGGAACTCACCAAGGTCACCGGCGGCAAACGATTTCTGAAACCCGGCACCTGCCACGTGGACAGCGGCAAACTGGTTTTCGACATGGAGAAGGCGCCGCAGGGACTGGCGGCCAAACTCAAGAAATCCATCAAGTATTTCACCGGGCTTAACATCAAGGTCGTCGTCGGTGACCAATCTGACGAAGATGAGGAAGGACAGCCGGAAGCCGAGCAGCCGGAAGCTGCGGAGCAAAAACAAAAGCCGGCGGCGGGTGGGGCCGCTGGCGCAGCAGCGTCAAACACACCGGCTAAGGGGCCACTCTCGCTCGGCGCATCGGTGGGACGTGGTGGTAAGAACAACCCCGAAGACGTGACCGCCGTGCAGACGGCGTTGAATACCCGGGCCAAGGCGGGCCTGCCGGTGAATGGCAAGTGCGATCCCGCGACCATCAAAGCGATCGAGGAATTCCAGAAGCTTCTGGGCCAGCCTAAGCCCAATGGACTGATCGAGCCGGACCGGGGTACCGCCCGCGCGCTCGCGAGCACCGCAAAACTGGGGCCGCCCCCCGCACCGCCGCAGCCGATCGCTCCGCCCAAGCTGGGGAAGGCGGCGCTTTCCAAGGCGCCGGAGATCTGGCGCGGTACGCGCGCCATCCTGGATACCAACATCAAGGAACTCAAAAAGGGGATCCGGGCGCATTACGGGACCGAACATCCTGACTTTCTCAAGGCGCTTGATGAGAACCTGGTGAAGCTCGACGTGGTTCTCGACAAACTGGACGACCGGCTCTCGGACTCACTCGCCAAAGCCGGCGCCGCAAAAGATGAAGCGGCCCGCAAAGCCGAGTTGAAGAATTCCAAAACCATCCTGGTTGATTACCTGAAATATGTGAAATCGGAACCGATAATCGCTCACATAGACGCCAATCCATTCGGTGTGAAAACCAATTTGAAGAAAGTGCTGACGGACAGCCTCACGAACATGGCCCAATCCATTGGCTGAGGCAGCGCGACCAGTTAAAGCAATTTCTTGCCGGTATCAGTAATTCGGAAAAAAGGCAGATCATATGGGAGATACATTCGATTCGTGGCTGTCAGGTATTGGCGTAGACGTCGCCAAAATCATGGCCGAGGTGAAGGAGAAAGCGACAGCGGTGGTCGATAAAGCCAGCGATGCTGCTTCGAGCGCCGTGGACACGGTGAAGGATACGGCATCGAGCGCCGCCGAAGAAGTAGAGAAGGCGGCATCCAGCGCCTACGAATCGGCTTCCGGAGTTGTCAAGCAGGTGGAAGAAAAGGCTTCCAGCACGGTAGAAGGATTTAAGGAAGTTTACGGAGAGGCCAAGACAAAGGCGAGCGCAGCGATCGATGAGGCCAAGAAGAAAGCCGATGACCTGGTCGAGGAAGCCAAGAAGAAAACCACCGAATTCGCGGACGAAGCCAAGAAGCAGGCCGAGGGCGTGATCAATGACGCCAAAAAAACGGCCGATGGAGTCGTCGAGGAGGCCAAGAAAAAGGCCAACAGCGCGGTCGAGGAAGCCAAGAACAAAGCCGCGGGCCTGAAGCAGCAAGCCGAGCAGCTCATGGAAGAGGCCAAGAAGAAAGGGGGCGACGCGGTCGAGGAGGCCAAGAAGAAAATCGAGGGCATGAAGAAGCAGGCTGAGCAGGGGGTCGAGGACGCCAAGAAGAAAGCCCAGGAGGCCGCGGAAGCGGCCGAGAAGAAAGCCAAGGAACTCAAGGAAGCCGCCGAAAAGAAAGCCAAGGAACTCAAAGAAGAGGCCGAGAAGAAAGCCAAGGAATTCGCGGAAGAAGCCAAGAAGAAAGCCACGGAGGTCGCGGAAGAAGCCGCGAAGAAGGCAAAGGAGCTCGAGGAAGCGGCCGACAAGAAGATCAAGGAGCTTCAAGAAAAATTCCGCGAGGCAGAGGCCAAAGTGAAAGAACTTCTCAAGCAACTCGGTGCACAGGCTGACAAAGCTGCCGGCTTTGCGAAAGAGGTTGTGACGGAGTGCCCGGCTGAGTGCGCCGGATGCGCCGCGGCCGCGATCACTGCCGGGATTTCCGCTGTCGCGATCGCTGCAGCAGCCCCCGCTGATGCGACTCCCGCAGTACCGTTTGCTCTTACGGCCCAGGGGATCGCGGCGCTTACGTGTGTTGGCAGTGTTATCGCGTTTGTCGCTACCCTCGGGGCAGTGATATCCTGCGTTAGCAAGGCGAGGGATGAAAAGAAGAAACAGATAGAGCAACTGAAGAAGGACAAAGCGCAGGATGAAGAACGCAAGAAGCTAGAGGAAAGAATAAAGAAGCTGGAAGAGGCCGGCAACCAGCTAAGTGGTATCAAAAGCACCATTGACAGTGGCGTAAACCAGTTAAAAAGTCTCGTCTCCTGAATCAGGGCACAGCAATAAAATGAGCGATAAATTGTTGATCATACTCGGCGTGGTCTCGGCATTAATTGCACTATTCGCGATAGTATTCGGCATCAAGGTGCTTTCAAGGCAGCCAACGCCAATCGAGGTCGTAATCCTGCTAACCTCGGTTTTCGTGTCAGCGATGGGGGTGCTCTACACGATCTTCAAATTCATAGGCCGAAAGCCGCCGCTGTAGTCAGCAAGACCATTGGCGGGAGACGGTGACGGAGGCGCGCGCCGGGCGCCGTGAATGTCCGAGATAATTGCAAACAGGTGCCGTGAAATGCTGAGCGCTGTTTCTGTCGCTGCAAAAGCTGGCGCAGGACGCCGCGCGTAAGAAACTGGGATAAAAACCAGACCTGAATGGTGACTTCGTCGAATCACGCAAAATCAGAACCTCCGACAAAACAAACGCATACTAACATGAACAACAACATCATAAGTGGCCTTTTCCTGCTCATTTGCGCATTTTCGATTCAGTACTGGATTTATAGATGCTGCAACGAACTGAAAGAGATTAAGGAAGAATTGCGCAGGCAGGGTCAGAACGCCGCCCCGTCCAATTAGGACACTACCAATGCCTCGGAGAGCTTGACTCATATTCGACAGGCGTCTATGAGGCACGTGCCTGGACCCAATTCTTAACATGAGATTGCAAATTCGTTCATTCATCTTGCTCGGAGTGATGACTGCGGTCATCGGATGCGACCAAAGAAAGTCAGTGCTTCCAGCAGGCCCGTCACTGGTGGTGGACCTGGAGGCCGTTGCGAAAGCGATGGGGCGAGACGCGGAGATCGCCCAGAAGGTCGAACAAGCTACAGAGAACCTGAACAGTCAACTGATCCAGGCCGCGCAGGAGATGGACAAACAATTGCAAAAGCAGAAGGCCGATCTGGGAGATTCTCCCGCGCCGGCAGATCGCGAGAAATACCGACAGACCGAATTGCGTGTGCAACAGCAAATCCGCAATAACAAGGCCATTGCCGAGCAAGCGCGACAGGCCGTCCGTAATGAGCAAATCCTGCTCTTTCGAAAAGAGGTCAAACCGATCGCCGCCAGGATCGCACAGAAGCGGAAGGCCACGGTGGTGACGATTGCGAATCAGGATGTTGTCTGGTTCGATCCATCTGCCGACCTCACGGCTGAGGTGATTGCGGAAATGCGCGCTCAAGCTTCGTCAACATCGGAAATACCCAAACCACCTTCCCGTTCTGAGGCGAATCTCCAGGAGAAAACCAATACCGCCGAAGGCGTGAAGTAGGAGAGTTGGATAACGGCAAAGATGGGTGGCGGGTGGGAATGATTACATCACCAAACCTCCCAGGCCACCGAATGACTGAGACGAGTCCCGGCTGCCGCGATCCTGGCGGAATCATCTTATGCCGGTCCGTCCTGGACTATCCGCAACTCGCAGCTTGGGCGTTGCGAATTGATGCCCAATACCAGGCGCTTAACGAGGCGCGCCAATCAGAGGATGCGGCCGCCGCCAACTTGCTCGTTATTGCGGCGAGCGAACGATACGTGCCCACGGCTTCGTCGTTCACTATCGGAGTGGTCTTATCGGATGAAGATCTCAGCGCATTGTTTTCCGAGATCAACGCCAAAACCGCAGGCGCGTGGATCAGGGATCAATTGAGAAATCGAGTCGTCTGTGATCTTGATCAGACATGGGTTCGCCGACAATACGCGCCAAAGCATTATCCTCCGCTTCATGCACCGCACGGCTGGCATCAGGATGGAGCACTGAAATTTGATTTCCGCTCGTTTCCCTATGGAAACTTTCCCAGCGACGCGTTGCTGCCAATTGTTACGTGTTGGATTGCGCTGGACCCTTGCGGCGCAGAAGCACCGGGGCTCGAACTCGTCACGCGTCGGCTCGATGGCTTGCTCGCGCCCGCTGAATTGACCGACGAAAGCGTGCGAACTCGTTTCACTTCGCAAGAGTTCTGGTGTCCGGTGATGGAGCCCGGCGATGCACTGTTGTTCCGAGGCGATATTCTTCACCGCACTCACGTCACGGCGGCGATGACGAAGGATCGCACCAGCATCGAGTTACGCTTTTTTCCTGCGAACGATCTTCCGCCACGGCTTCACGAAGACCGATTCACTCCTTTTTAATAGCGCGCGCCGGCACTCACCGCGAGCGGAGGAGCGACCAGAGAAACTCAAAACGCGCTTCGGGCCTGGCGATAGCCTGCTTTGTAGCCGCGTCGGAATGCCTGGCTCAGGAGTGCGGCGTATTGGCGGGCATTGCCCTCGTCGGCGCAGGCGAGAATGACCTCTCCAGCCGCATCGACGATTTGGAAAACGCCTTGCGCGGCTTCGACACGGTAAGGTTCATTTTCGTCCGGGTCATTCATCGAAGGAAGTTTGCCGAAGCAGTTCCGACACGCCTCACGTTTACGCGCAATGACTCAATAAGGCTGTAGCTCGAAGAGTTCCTGCGGCCAATTGTTATCGAGCGTAAGATTCGTCGTGAGCGTTGGATAAACCGCGTCGAGTTCCCACTGGCCCTTCGCGTTTTTCCGGAACCAAGGGTCGCACTTGAATCGAGTCTCGCCCGGCCTTCCTCGGTGTCCATCGTGGTAGTTGCTGACGAATTGGATCACGGGCTGGCCTCCGCTTCCGGTCAGTCGGGCGAGGCGCCCGTCCCCGAGCAGCGACATCTCCAGGCTGTCGAAGGACTCGATCTTGCGGAGCGAGAGCCGGGGCGGAAGCTGGCCGTTCGGGAGCGGGGTAACGGGCGGGTGAGGGGACTCTTCGTCGTCGCGAGTTTCCAGCCGGCGGCGATTCTTGGAACGCTCCTCGCGCTTGCGGAGGAACTGCTCCGGGGTTTCGTCGCCGGGCAAGGCCAGTTTCGACGACGTTTCCAGAAGTTCGTCGAGGAAGGTAAATCGCTTGCCCCGCAACTCACTGGCCTGGATGAATTCCTGAATGGACGCGCGCGTGTTCTTCGCGAACTCCGGAGCGACCGGTTTGCCAAACATCCCGTTCAGGTCGTTCCAGAATTTTTCGAACGCGGCCTGCAATGTCTTCCGGTTCTGAGGCGTGTTCTCGATTTCTTTTGCTTTGGTCCACGTCCACGCGGGACCTTCGGACCATTTGAAGGAGCCGGTGAGGGTCTTTAATTTTTCGGACGCCGCGTTCTTCCGCAGCGCCGGCGAAGTGAGCCGCAGAAGTTCCTTTTCGGGGAAGATTGTTCCGTATTCCTTTTCGGTCGTGTACTCCATGGAGGACACGCGGTAATCGAGATGCCACGGACCGGGATCGTCCGGGGTCATGAAGGAAGGATCGAGCGCGTACTCGATGCGCAGCTCGTTGGCGCCGCGTTTCAGAAAGTAAGGATGAAGGACGCAGTAGCTGGCCAGCTTCGTCTTGAGGCCGGCGACGTTCCTTTTTTGATCGGAGCGGACCGAGATCAGCAGGTCGGAGTCAAAACCATTGACCCAGGTCTTGGGCCGGATTGCTGTCTTCTCGATCGTCTGTAGAAGCGGAATTCGATACACAGAACTTTTTCCTTTCTTGATAGCGGCGTGAGCGAACGTGGCTAAACCCGGGAGAATGAGTGCCGGGAAAGAGGCGCGAAGAAACGATCGGCGATTCATGAACGGCCCCTTATCTTTTTCGGGGACCGGACGTTTGAGTCTCCTGCCTCAGTCCGCTTCGCATTTCGCATACGATTATTTCCTCTTCTTTTTTCTGACCGGCGCAGCTTTGGCTTTAGAAGCGCCCTTTTTAGGCGAAGCTTTCGGGCGAGCGGCGGCGGGTTCGGGAGCTTCTGCGAGGAGCAATCGGTTTATGTCCACAAACAGCGCGCCCGACATTTGGGTTCGGAGGGCCTCCCAGGCGGCTGCATCCGCCTCGATCTCGGTGAGCAGCGCGCGGTTGACGCGATTAAGCTCCAGGCCCTTTTCATCGTTTGAATCTATCCAACCGAAAACCAGTTCTTCTCCTTCGATGGCAAGCAAGCGCAATTCGGCTGTCATCACTGGTGGTGTGGGGGATGAACGGATGAGGGCGGTCTTGGCGAGTTCCACCGTCACGTCATCCAGTTCGGCCTCGCGGACGAAGATCTTCTCGCGGAGCGCCGCCCAACCGAAGGTGATCCGGGGGATGAGACCCTTGCCCATCTCCTGCGCGCCGGGAGGGGCCTCGCCGCCGAAGGCGGTCTCGAAACTCTCGCGGGCCTCTCCTTCGTATTGACGCCAGTCGGGCAGGGACGAACGCGGCCACGCTGCGATCCATTGGTTGCGGCCCAGGTTGAGATAGGTGAACTCAGGCTCAACACGAAATTCGACGCCGCACCCGGAGCAGGGTTGTTGCTGAAACGTCGCCGCGAGAATCGCCTCGCGCAGATCGGCGCGCCGGTCGGCGTTGACGCTATGCACCAGATCGAACGCCGCCTCGCCGCCGCAGGCTGGGCAAGGAATTTTGGTGGTCCGAAAAACAGACATAAAATTCTCGTGAGGTTAGAGGTTTTTGAGCCAATGAGCAAAGGGGTGGTTCGGCTTCAGCTTTTTCCCATACCAGGCCATGTACAACTCAGCAAACCATTCGCCGGGCGCGCGCCACTGATAGGCGGTGACACCCTTGGTCCGCTCGGGCAAAAGATAACTCACCCAGCGATCCGCGTACGCTTCCTGATAGACAACGTCACCGATGGCGGCTGACTTCGACTTGCCGTGATCCCACCAAATCTTGCCTTTCTTCGCCAGTTCGTACCAATCGTCCACCGCCTTTTTTGCTTTTTTCCACGCGGCTTCTCCTCCCGAATACGCATCCGGCATCGGCGGGGTCTCAGGCGTGTAGCCATTGAGAAGCTGGAGCACGTAGTTCTTGTCGTATTTCTTTTGCGCCGCAACGGCATCTGCAATTTCGGTCAGGTCGGTGTATTGTTTCCATCCGCCGTAGTCGGCCTGTCCCGCCTTGCCGGCCATGAAGCCGAGCCGATCATCCACCGCATGTCCGACTTCGTGCAGCACTGTCATGTTGAACAAGTTGGCTGGCTTGTCATCGACGGGGGCATACGGATCCTTGGCGTTATCATGATCCAATGGCAACCCGAGCGCTTTATTGCGAGTGGCGGCGTCAAAATTCTCGGTCTTGCCATCGTTCGGCCGGCCATTCATTTCTATCGACTTGTCAAACCAGCTATAAGCGCCGCCCGAGCTTTCGGGCGTTTCTCGCTTCACTGATTTCAGGCTCGGGCTATGGGTGGCGTGCTTCTCGGGAACTGTCGCCATGACCTCCCAGATCGCCTTGGCCGACACCGTCTTGTGCTGTTCATCCGAGGTCAGATCGATGCCGAAGCGTTCTTTGGCCAGGCTGGCAATGACGTCGAAGTTTTCCTCACCGCTCATGCCCTTCACAAATTCGTCGAGCATCTCCTTGCCGCCTTCCAGCTTCATCATTTCCTTGGCGCTCGCGACCAGTTCGTCCTTTTTCCCTTCCTTGAGGAGTTTCTTGATCTTCGCCGCCTCCATTCTTGCCTGGGCCTTGCTCAGCAGCTTCGTCGCCTCGTCGAATTGCAAGGCTTTCGCCTTTTTTCTGGCCTCGGTCAGCAACGCATCAACGTCCTTGGCGTCAGCTCCCTTTAACTTTTTCTGAAGCGCGATCAGCGGCTTGGCTTTCAGATCGAACGCCTTGATGGCTTCCACGTCATTCTCCGCCTCTTTGAGGGCGATGTCCGCTTTGCCGACTGTTGCGGCGGCTGCGATGTAGTCGCGCGCCTTCGCCTCGTCTTTCGCCTGGGTGAGGAGCGGTTGGATCAAGTCCACTTTGGGCTTAATTGCCTTGTAGGTTTTGTCCTTGGTGAGTTTGACGAGAGCGTCGCGGCGCTTGCAGGCGTCCGCGTGGTTCTTCTCGAAATTCACGTGCAGTCCCTTGATGTTCTGCGCCGTCACCAGAAGATCGGCCGCGCCTTTGAGCGGGATGCGTGCAATCTCGAGCTGACCCTTGGCTGCCTGAGCGAGTGCTTCGTCACAGGAAGCGGTGATGTGGGTCAGCTCGTCTTTCACGAGATCGTTGTGCGGCGGTTTCGCGACCAGCTTGGCCTGGGCGCGGATTTGCGCGACAGCGTCCTTGATTGAGTCTGCGTCAGTGGCGCTTCCGGCCGCGTCGTGTGCCTTGGCCGCACCGGCCAGAGACTTCGCCAATTCTTCCGCGGCCGTGAGATCACTCGCCAGACGCGCGAGCCAAACGAGACCCCCGTTCCAGTCGTCCTTCCCCGGTGCGACTTGCTTGTCCGCTTCGGCCTGCAGGCCCTTAAGCGACGCGATGGCATCCCCCATGTGCGGAGCCGCCGGCAGTTTCTCAAGTGCGGTCAGGCGTTTGCCCAGAAGTTCTTTCTCTTTCTCATATTTCTTCGCCGTGTCAGCAACACTCGCCAGCGCGGCGCAGTCGGCTTCGATTTTTTTGCAAAAATCAATCGCTTCCTCGAAACGCTGCTCTTTCGTGGTGGCCAGTGGTTCGGCAGAGTCGGTCAAGATTTTCTCGAACTCGGCGACCTTCGCCGCCATGGCCGGATTGGGCTTGAGCAACGCGATCGCATCAGTGGCCTTCTTTTTCGCGTCCAGATAGTTCTGCCGTCTCGTGGCCCGATCTGTCGCAGCCACGCGAAACCGGAGCGCCCTGGTGGTAAGCACGCCCATGTTCCCCCATTCGCCGGCAGTAATCTTGGCGTCCACGGAGTCGCGCCAGGCTTCGAGTTGTTTGAGGTCCGCGTCCACAAACGCGATCTGGGTAACTTTTTTCAGTTCATCAATTTGTCCCTGAATGTTGTCCCTCGTCCACTTCTTGAGGGTGCCGGCCATGCCCGTCTTGATCTGGCCAATTGCTGTGGTGGCCTTCGCATAGTCCCGCGTCGGAGTGGCTGCGTCGGTGTCCGCTTGAGTGAGCTTGCTATTGTAATTGTCCCAGGTAGTCGCGTTGGCGAATTGGCCCTTCATGTTCTCGACAATGGCCGCGGTCGGGGCGCGCGCGATCCGATAGGCGTTGAACTGATCGGCAAAACCCTTTCCGTCATCGCACAACTTCTTGGCCTCCGCGATTCGCGCCAGGGCGTCTTTATGCTTGCCCTTGCCATTGGCCTGGGCCGCGGCCGCCAGCTTTTGTTCCGCCGCGGTTATTTCGCCTTGGACGTGGGCCGCCTGAGGATGGCCTTTCAGGGCGTTCAACGCCTTTTCCGCCGCGTCGAAATTGGCAAAGTAAGTTGGATTCTTCTCGGCTGTTTCGGCTTCCTTCTTGGCCCGGTCCTTGATGCTCTCCAAATCTTTATAGGCCTGTTTGAGCACCGTGTCGCCCTCTTCGCGTGTTGCCTTCCTGACCCGGGATTGCACCGCCGCGATTTCCACCTCGAAGGCCGCCACGATCTTTTCGGTGGCAGGAACCTTTTCCAATTCCCGCAGGGCGTCGAACACCTTGCTCTCCCGCCGCAGGTATTCGTCCATCGCACCGGTGATGGCATCGTCCTTTTTTGCCTCGGCGCGAGGCTTCTTCGGGCGAGCCGTGACTCCGAGCTTGCTTATGAGGAATTTTCGTTGGGTCTCAGTCAGTTTCATGTCGGGTCTTGAAAGTCAGGAGTCCTTCGGGTTCAGAACTTGCCGGCCAATTCAGTAAGGGTTCCGGCCACCTGGTCGCGAATGGTTGATTTCGTGAAGCCGTTTTCATCGATCATCGCGAGGGTCGGATCGCTGGCGACAAAGGCCTGATATTCCTTGATGATTCCGGCTGCTTCCTGATGGCGGCCGCGGCGTTGCTCATCGCTCGTCGCATTCAAGGCTTCATCCAGTTTGTCGAGCAGGCGCTGATCGTGTCCGCCCAAGACCGTGTGAAGCGTTTTGACCGCCGTCTTCACTTCGCCTTCCTCGAATTCATCCTCCGCCGCCTCGTCCTCATTGTGCGCGCGGATGCCGGCGACGATCGACGTCTCAAGCTCTGCCAACTGCGCCTGGACGGTTTTTCGCAGGTTGTCCCAGGCGAGACGGCTTTTTTGAAGCTGGACGATGGAGAACCCGTCGTCACCGCCCTTGGCTTCGACCGGCGGCGCTTCCGTTTTCTGCAACAGTTGCTCCGCCTCCTCGATTGATTTGAGGGCGGAACTGAACTGCTGCTTGTCCGCGGAATCAGCGGCGCGTTTGAGCACATCATCGAAATCCTTTTTCAACCGCCAATCCGCCGGTTTGCCGCTTGCGTCTGCGGCGACCTTTTCCCGGCGCGTCTTGAATTCCGGCTCCTTGGCTCTCTCTTCGAGAATATTCTCCGGAACTTTGACGCCGAGAGCGCCGATCAGCGATTTGAGTTCGTCCAGGTTGAGAGGCATGGCTAGCTCAGTTGTTTGTCCAGAGCGGACAAGGTTACTTCCAGCGGCTGCTTGATGATGAAGGTCCCGAATGGATTTTTTTCCACGAACGACGACAGCGCGTGGGTGCGAAGCGCCGTCAATTGCTTCTGGATCAACTCGCGGACTTTTTTGTTCAGCTCCACTTGCACTTCCGGGTCGAGGCATTTGCCGGCTTCGTCCAGCTTGTCCACCACTGCGTCATCGATCGGTTTCAGAAAATCGAAGAGCTTTTGTGAGCCGGCCTCGACTTCAGCATAGAAGGGTTCACCGGCGCTTTTGGCGAGAATGGCCTGTTGCAGGCGCAGAAGTTCCTTCGCGGCATTGTCCCGCGCCGTGCGCAGGTTCGCCCGCCCGTTGAGGTAGGTGGACAACTTGACATCTCGCGGCGCTCCGTCAGTCCCCGCTGTCGGTGCGGCCGCGGCCGCCGGCATTTTCTTCAAGAGCAATTCAACCGCATCCAGCAACTGGTCCGCCTGCTCGAATTTCTTTTGGCCGGCCAGTCCGCCGGCTTCCGCGGCGCGCTGTTTGATTTCCTCGCCCTGCGGCGTTTTCGTCGCGATGGCTTTGAGAATGTTCGGCTGGAGCGATTTGAAACGGGCCGTGAATCGGGTCATCGCTTCAGCGGTGTCCGCGGCCGGTGGCGCGGTGGGCGTCGTGGCCGACGCTTCCGCCGGCGATTGCTGAGGCTGGACTTCATCGGGATCAACCTCTGTGTCCGCGTCGGCGACATTCCCTTCCGCATCACGCACGCGGACCTTGCAATTCACGCCCGTGAATTCCTTGATCGACTTCTTCAGGTTTTTGGCCAGGCCGGAGGGAATGGTATCGACGACGAACGTATGAGCATCGTTCTCGAAGAGACAACTGCCGACGAGAAATTTGACGGCCCCCGTCAGCTCAGTCAGAACTTTCTTATGCGGCGCCCCGATCTTTTCGGTCGCGCTCCTGGCCAGCAATAATCCATAGACCGGTTTGGCCACACAAGCCACGAAGGCAAACGAATCCTTCCCGTTGGCGCCTTTCACCTTTTTCAGCGCATTCGCCAAACGGACTTTGATGTCCGGACTTTCCTCCTCCTCTTCTTCTTCCTCTTCACTGGTCGTCGCCACCGGTTGAGATTTGGCTGCCGCGGCCGCGGCGGCCGCCAGGTTCTTAATTTTTCCTTCCAGGGCTGGCGTGGTCTTTTTCAGCTCCTTGAGGATCTCGTCCAGGTGGGCGACCACTTCCTCTTTCGCGGAGTTGGCTTTCTTGAGCTTGGTTGCCAGCTCGCCGATGTCCTTCAGCGTTTCCAACGCCGCCGCCGGTTCTTTGGCCGCGTCGAGTTTGCCGTAGGCGGCAAGCGCCTTCTGCAATCCGATGTCCTTCACTCCTTGTTTGGAGACGAGCGTTTTCCATGGCGCCTCAGTGAGATGCTTTTCGCTCATAAAATTTAACGGTGAATTCTCGCGCGCGATCGAACCTGAGCCAATGGGAGTCCTGAATCGATGGCGCTGTCAAGGTTCTCGCGAAATAGATATTCTTCTATCACATGATTCGAGCGCCGACCGTGCTGATTTTCATTTTCCGTCCAGACGGTGGCGGATGATTTCGAGTTGTTTCTTCAGATCATCCAACTGCCGCTCGGCCTGGTTGATTTCGTCCTGCGCGCTGGGAAGGCCCGTTTTTTCGACGTTCTTCGTACGCTCGGCTTCCTCCCGCTCCGCCTGCGCCTCCTGCATCCCGCCCATGATTACGCCGATGAGCAGGTTCAGGATAATCATCGTTCCCAGCATGATGAACGTGAAAAAATAAACCACGGCCAGCACCGGGTGCGCGCTGGGTTCGCGCGGCACCTCCTTGAAGTCTTCGTAACCGAGCTTGTCCGAGCCGTGAACCTGAATCTTCATCAGGTCCACCCAGCCCTCCATCGTGACCACTTCAAAAAGCGACACCATCGACTTGGGCACCGAACCGAAATTCATCGGGTCATTCTTTCCGAAGAAAGAAGTCCCCATCACTCCGTAGATGTAAAAGTGCAGGGCCAGCAACACGGCCACGTAGCCCATCGACGGGATGCTTTTGAGCAGGGCGCCGACGATGATTTGCAGCCGCGGCAACCGGGTCACGAGCCGCAGCACGCGCAACACCCGCACGAGCCGCAGCACCGCGGCGAAGGGCGTTTGCATCGGCACGAAACAGAGGGCCACGATGATGAAGTCGAACACGTTCCACGGGTCAGTGAAAAACTGCCACCACTTCTCTCCGCGCGAGAACAGCCGGATGGCAATCTCGGCCGTGAACAAACCCAGGATCACTTTGTCGATCTGATCGAGCCAGGCCCCGTGCCGTGCCATCACGGAAGGACTCGTTTCCACTCCTGCCAGGATACCCGCGATCATGATGACCGCGAGGGTGACGTTCTGAAACCATCTCGACTCGGCGATGCGTTTTAGGTGCTGTGTCATGAGATTTTGGGGTTGGTGGTGTGCGGAAGGCTAAAGGCATTTTTTCGCAAGCGTCAAGCGAATCAAAGACGGTCAACACCATCCGCCTGGCGGCGTGAGGGCAGAGAGGGACTCTGGAACTCATCTCATAAATGGCGGAGCGCGGCTGTGCGCGAAGCGTCAGCCGCAGCAAATGGCGCGCTTCACATTGAGGTTCGAGCATGCTGCGGCTGGTCCTGCGGACACAGCCGCGCTC
>JGI10216J12902_109177065_pt1 | contig 20177 bp, 18 predicted proteins | sample KanNatreferecore_FD_12902 | JGI IMG/M metagenome (IMG submission 12902)
TGGATGCGATACATGCCGACGTTGCGCTCGCCGGTGTCGGGGTCTTTGGTCACGACACAAGGCAGAGTGATGAAACGCCCGCCGTCGAGCGGCCAGCATTTTTGGATGGGGAGGTTGAGGAGGGTTGAGAGTTGAGAGTTGAGAGTTGAGAGTCCGCCCTCGCCCCGGCCCGGTGATGATTCTTTCTTCGCCGAGGCTTCGCCCGCAGCCCGGGGAGAGGGAGAAACGTTCGCCGCCGCGGGCGAGATCGGAGCGTTGATGTTTGGCGCTTTCGGCCATGGTTCGGTGCGGGTGGTGGGGGCGTCGAACTTATGGATCACTTCTTTGCACGGGCCACTTTTGACGAGCTTCGGCTTCGCGTGACGCAAATCCATCGCGGTGCCCAGCAGCTTCAAAGTTTCGCGGAAGCTCATGGGCGGTTTGGCCTTCATCAACGAGCCGAGTTGGGCGGCGACTTCGTCCACGGAATTTGCTCTCAAGCTCAGGGCCATGCGTTTGTGCGAACCCATCGTGTTGATCGCGAGCGGAAACGGAGACGCCTGGTTATTTACCGTTGGCTTCTCGATGAGCAACGCCTTGCCGCCGCCCGGCGATTTCATCTGGCGGTCAGCCAGTTCGGTGATTTCAAGTTCGGTGGCGACGGGTCGGGTGATGCGGATGAGTTCGCCGGCGCGGTCGAGTTGTTCGACAAATGCGCGGAAGGAATCAAAAGCCATAGCGGGGCAAGGCTAGCACTCCGGGCGAGGCTTTCAACGCTCAGAGTAGCCGGCGCCGATCAATCGACGCGCGACGGCCAGGCGGCGCCAAAACTGCCGGGGCAGAACCGCCGCAACCACGGGACAAACTCCCCGGCGACTCGATGGAATCCATCTCCAGACGGATGGATTTCGTCGCCCCATTCGTCATCGCGGACCTTGTTTCGGGTGTCCACGACGTGGAAATTGCTGCCCGGGCGGTCCTCCAGCGCGAACAAACGGTCGGCGAACCGATCGATCATGACACGGACGATTTCGCGCTGGAGTTTCGGCGCCGTGACTCCCCTGGTCTGCAGATGCGGCCAAAGCCAGGGGCCCTTGACGGGAAACACCAGGCGCACGGGGCGGTTCCGAGGGATGGCGTAATCGTAAACATGCGCGACAACCGGTCGCCCTTGCTGGTGCTCATCGCGCAATCGAAGCAGGACGTCATAAGCGTCCATCACTTCGCCCAACTTCCCGTCCAGTTTTTTCATGTCGAGATAGTCGGCGGCGTGGTTCGTTCCGGCCTTGCGCAAGATCGAACCGAAGAAATTACCGTCGGTCCCAATGACATCGTTGCCACCGGCGCTGATGAGCAGGAGGTGGAACGTGTATTTTTGCAGCATTCGCCGCAGGTGATCGACCTGGCTGATCCCTTTGCCCGCCTGGGGAAGGAACATCTGGGTGGCTTCTTCGCCCACCCGTTCAAGCCGGAGCCAACAGGCATTGTCGGGATAATGGCTCAGGAGCTGATCGATGATGTTGCGACCGGGAAACGGCAGATCGAACCATGAATCCCCTTCGGTCAGGATTCGCGGCAGTCGCGGGAAGGACCTGCTGCGCCGGGCGAAAATCTCCTCGCGCGTTTCGGGAATGGGCGGTCGGGGCATGCTGATGGCTCCCTCAGCCAGGTCGGTTCCACTTGCGCCTGAGGTTTCGAATCAATCTCAAGCTCCGGCGCTAGCCAAGGCGGTAGGTGATGCGCGCCTTGTTCAAATCGTAGGGGGACATCTCCATTTTGACGCGGTCGCCGACGGTGAGGCGGATGAAGCGTTTGCGCATCTTGCCGGAGATGGTGGCCAGGACCTGGTGTTTATTGTCCAGTTCGACGCGGAACATGGTGCCGGCAAGGACGGTGAGGATTTTGCCCTCTACTTCGATATGTTGTTCCATGCAGCGATCAAAGAATTGGACCTGCCGGAACAAGCGGACCTGAAGGGCAGGTAGCTTCTCAAACGAAAGAGTGCGGGACCCGGCGAATCCGAACCCCGCACTCCAGGTTGTGATTAACTAGTAACGCCCGCCACGATTGCCATATTCCCGACGCGGGCCGCGGCCACCGCCACCGCCACCGCCACCACCACCACCGTAGCCACCAGAACGGCCCCCCGATCGCTCTTCACGGGGTCGGGCTTCATTGACGGTCAACGCGCGGCCATCCAGTTCGGCGCCGTTGAGCGCCTTGGTGGCGGCCTCAGCGGCTTCCTTGGATTCCATCGTCACGAAGGCGAAACCGCGCGAGCGGCCGCTCATTTTGTCCATGATGAGATCGACGCTGACAACGGTGCCGTGGGCGGCAAAGGCGTCCTGCAGATCGTTTTCGGTAGTGTTGAAGGAAAGGTTTCCGACAAACAGTTTTGTACTCATATTTTATGATTGGGGGTTAGACTGACTGCTGCTCTTCGAGACTGTTCCCGGTGGTCGGGTTTCAAATCATCACTGAAATCCGGTTCCATTGAAGATTAACATGCCTTGAAAGGGGCGGGTATTTTGACTAACGCGCGGATAGTTGCGGTACCGAGAGTCGATGGCAAGGGTTAATTTGATTTATTTTCCGGCGCCCCACAAGTCCTTTTGCGTCAACGTGCAACACTGCTCTCAAGACGACGGAATCATGATCAATCGATCTTTGCGGAACGCCGCCGCCTGTCTGCCCCTCAAGGCACACGTCCAACGTTCCCGTTGCCGGCTCGCCGCGAACCCGCGCGACGAATACCGCCGGGCGAAAAACGGCTGACAACAGGGCATTGGCGACTGACAATTCCGCCATGCCCAAATGGGCGAAGACGACCATCGCTGTTCTCCTCCTGCCGCTTTGCGTCGGCTCCACCCAGGCACTTTTCATGGTATTGCGCGCGAGCGGAAGCGCGGACGTGGTCTGGGTGCCAATGCTGGCTGGAGCGGCGTGCTGGCTCGTCATCTACCTTCTTCTCCCCAGGCCCATGTGGGTGTACGTCTTCGGCCATGAATTGACGCACGCCATCTGGACCTGGGCCTTCGGCGGCCGCGTCAAAAAATTCAAGGCCACTTCGACAGGCGGCCACGTGGTCGTCACGAAGAACAATTTTATCATCACGCTCGCCCCATATTTTTTTCCATTGTACGTCGTGCTGGCGGTGCTGCTGTTTGTAGTCGGACACCTGGTCTGGGGCTGGACGCGGTATCAGGTCTGGTTCCATCTGCTGGCGGGCGCGGCCTACGCTTTCCACGTGACGTTGACCTGTCATGCGTTGCAAACGCGGCAGACGGACATCACGCAGCAGGGTTATTTGTTCTCCGCCGTGATCATCTGGCTGGGCAACGTGGCGGTGCTGTTGCTCGGCGTCCCGTTGTTGGCCGCGCAGGTCGATCTCACAACGGCGCTGGGTTGGACACTGGAGGCAACCGGCGAGGTGCTGCACCGCCTGGGACGGTTGTTCTGACGCGGCATCCTACAGTCGCAGGTTGTCCAGCGGGGGCGAGAACAATGGAATTCGCTCTTGAAAAGGCGGTTCACTTCAGGCGAAATGCCACGGCTACGACTTACTCTCTATGAATTTAGCCGACATTCTCAGCCCGGCACAAATCATCCCCGAAATGAAAGCTGCCAATCGCTGGGAAGCGATCGACGAACTGATCAACCACCTGGTCGCCACGGCGAAAATCAAACCGGACAATCGCGATCAAATAGCGGCGGTGGTCAAGAAACGCGAGACGTCGATGAGCACGGGCATCGGTTTCGGCATCGGGATTCCTCACGCATCCACCGACTTGATCTACGAGGTTGTCGGCGCGTTCGGGAGGTCGAAAAAGGGGATCAACTTCGATGCGCTCGACAACCAGCCCGTCAAGCTGGTCATGCTCTTTCTCGTGCCGCAGGGACAGTTTCAGAAGCACCTCCACACCCTCGCAAACATCGCCAAGCTGCTGCACAAAACGGAATTTCGCCAGTCGCTCGAAGAGGCGCCCGACGCCGAAACGATGTGCCGCATTATTAAAAACCAGTCGGGAGGCGTGGCGGGTGCGCCGAAATAAGTCCTCTTCCCCGGACCGCTGCGCCGGCATCGTGCCTCCGCGTCTTCATTTGAATCGTGATTCATCAACTCCTCCAACGGAATGTGCAGGACGCGGTCCGCGGAGTTTTGCCTGACGCGGACCTTTCCCTGCTGCGGGTCCGCCCCTGCCCCGACCCGAAATTCGGCGACTACCAGTGCAACGCACTGATATCGCTGGCCAAAGCGCGCCAGGTGAATCCGCGCCAGTTGGCCGCGGATGTCGTGGCCCGTCTCGACGTAAGCGAGTGGTGCGAGAAAGTGGAAGTCGCCGGCGCCGGTTTCCTCAATTTCCGAATCAAGACTTCGGCCATAGCCCACGCGCTGCAAACTGCGTCGACGGCGCAGTTCCCTTTTGTCGAAAGGGTCCCGACAGCGCGGACTATCGTCATTGACTTCAGTTCGCCGAACGTTGCCAAACCGATGCACGTTGGTCATATCCGCTCGACGATTCTCGGGGACAGTCTTGCACGCACGCTGCGGCTGCTCGGTCATCGCGTCATCACCGACAACCACATCGGCGACTGGGGGACCCAGTTCGGCATGTTGATAGTGGGATGGAAGACGCTGTTGAATCGGGCTTCTCTTGAAGCCGATCCAATCGCTGAACTGGAGCGCATTTACAAGGCCGCGAGCGCGGCCTGTCAGAACTCCGCGGAAGATCTGGAGCGCGCCCGCGCCGAACTCGTCAAGCTGCAAGCCGGCGACCCGGACAATCTCGCGATCTGGCGTGAGATGATCCGGCTTTCGCAGATCCAGTTCGATGCAATCTACGCGCGGCTGGGAGTGAAGTTCGATCACACTTTCGGTGAAAGCTTTTACAATCCGCGTCTCCCGGCGATTGTCCGCGAATTGCGCGACAAGGGAATCGCTCGTGAAAGCGAAGGTGCGATCTGCATATTTTCCGATGGGACGTTGCCGCCGAAGGAAGACCCGTATCTCATTCACAAGGACGGCGAATGGGCTCCGCATCCATTCATCATTCAAAAGGGCGACGGCGGATTCAATTACGCCACAACGGACGTGGCCACGTTCGCTCATCGACTTGAAACCTGGCGTCCGGACGAAATCGTTTACGTGACCGACGGGCGGCAGCAGCTTCACTTCCGGCAATTGTTTGCCGCGTGCAGTCGCTGGCATCCGGAGTCCAGCGTCCGGCTCACGCACGTCTGGTTTGGCTCGATCCTCGGCGAGGATGGAAAGCCGTTCAAAACGCGTTCGGGCGAAACGGTGAAACTGGCTGATCTGCTCGACGAAGCTGCGGAACGCGCGTTTCGGATCGTGACCGAAAAGAATCCCGACGTTCCCGAAGCGCAACGACTGGAGATTGCGCGAGTGGTCGGCTTGGGGGCGGTCAAATACGCGGACCTGCTGCCGAATCGCCAGAGCGATTACGTCTTCAGTTGGGACAAGATGCTTTCGTTGCAGGGTAATACAGCGCCTTATCTTCAGTATGCCTACACCCGCGTCCGCAGCATCTTCAGAAAGGGCGGCGAAGAAAACGCGGAACGCGGAACGCGCAGCGCGGAGTTACGATTGTCTGCGCCGGAGGAAATCGCGCTGGCCAAACACCTGTTGAATTTCGGCCTCGTTCTGGAAGCGGTCGCTGACGAGTATCGCCCGAATTATCTCTGCAATTATCTCTACGAACTCGCGGGCTGGTTTTCCGGATTCTACGAGAACTGTCCCGTCTTGAAAGCCGAGGAACCGGCGCGCACCACCCGCCTGGCACTGAGTGAGCTGACGGGGCGCGTGCTCAAGCAAGGGCTCGAGGTTCTGGGCATCGAGACGACCGAACAGATGTGACGCCGGCGCCAAGGGACGCCGTTTTTCGCTTTATCGCCGGCCTCCCGTCGGCTACAAAAAGCTTATGCAGCCCGGCAACGACGCTCCCACGTACAGCATTTGGGGAGCGGACAATGTCGTTTATGGTCCGGTCGATCTCCCCACGCTCGTCAGTTGGGTCCAGGAAGAGCGCGTCACGGCCGGGACCTGGATTCACCTGCACGACGGGGACGCGTGGCAGAAGGCACCTCAGGTCCCGGAGCTCAAGATGTTCTTCCAGCCGAAGTCCGGCCCCAGCGCCGCCGCCCCCAGGGTCTCCGCAGCGGACGGCACATCGGTGACTCTCAACCCGGGCGCGTTGCGGCGGGTCAAGATCCTCGCCGTGATGAACGACAGGCAACTCGAGCGATTCGTTCAATTCATGGAACTCCAATCGGTCCGCCAATGGGAGGAGATTGTCAAGCAAGGGAGTCCGGGCGACGCGATGTATCTCGTGCTCGAAGGAGAAGTGCGCGTGAGGATGATGATCGCCGGCAAGGAAAGCATCCTGGTGACGCTCTCGGCCGGTGAATTCTTTGGGGAGGTCTCGCTGTTCGATCACGGCCCCCGTTCCGCCGACGTCATCGCCAACAGAGACGGCCTGCTGTTGAAGATACCCGCGGGCACCTTCCAACGTCTCGTCAACGAAGCGCCGGAACTGGCAGCGCCGCTCCTGTTCGCCATCAGCAAGACCCTGATTGCACGAATTCGCGCGGACAACAAACGGTACCGCGACTCGGTCGCGGTCGCGCGGATGGCGAGTGAGTAATTCAAAGCCCCGACCCGTTCAGGCCTTGATGAACCGGTTGAGCGATACGTAAAGCGTCGCCGCGTCCGCCGAGTGGGCCACATGACCGCCTTCGGTCACGAAGCCAAACCCTCCGCCGTAGGCCGCGCCATTCACGACACAGGCATCGGTTCGATAGTTTGCCATCTGTTGTCGGGCCAGTTCGATGACGCGGGCGCGATCGCCGTCCAATTCATACTTCCAACCGACGATCCGCGCGTGGGGAAACCAACCGCGCAATTCGGCGATGGTTTTCGGCGTCGGTTGCAGTTCGGCCAGCAGGCTGCCCTTGCGCGTCGGCACCTTTCGCTCATCGCAGCCGATCAACTCGCCCCGTTCATTTCGTTCCCAGATTTTTCCGAAGGTAAAATCGCTGACCGCCGCCGCGTGAAACACAGCGCCCATTTCCTGCCCGGCGAGCGCCTGCAGGCGCGATCGCAAATCGGCAGTGGTCGTAAAGATATCGACTTGCCGGGCCTTTTGATCGCCTCGATAACTCGCGTAATGGCCGAGCAAGAGAATGACGTCATGTCCCTGCGCGGCCAGGAAGTTCGCCAGCCCGGAACCGAGTTTGCCGGTCGAAAAGTTCGTAAGCCTCCGCACTTCGTCGAGCGGTTCGTAAGTCGGCCCGGCGGTCACCACGCATTTCATGACCGAAACCTACCCGAATGGGCATTCCGCTGTCGATGTTCGGCCTCCTGCGCAAAGGAGCGTTGCTAGAAGCAAAAAGCGAGGCGGTAGCCTCGCTTTCGGGAAAGACTGGCTGAACTAAACCTGCTTCGCGGGTGCCGCCGACATCTCTTTCTCCTTCACCGCGACGGCGCCCTTGCCGATGCGTTTGCGGAGATAAGTGAGCTTGGCGCGGCGCACGGAACCTTTGCGTTCCACTTCGATCTTATCGACACGGGGCGAATGCACGGGAAAGACGCGTTCGACACCTTCGCCGTAACTGATGCGGCGCACCGTGAACGTCTCGTTCAATCCCCGTCCGCGCTTGCCAATCACGACTCCCGTGAAAATCTGAATGCGTTCCTTGTCGCCTTCCACCACCTTGGTATGCACCCGCACAGTGTCGCCCACGGAGAAATCCGTCGGGTTCTTGCGAAACTGTTCCGATTCGATCTTATCAAGTATTGCCTGATTCATAAATTCCTGTCTCGAGCGATGGCGCAATAAAGCGCCGGGGCAATGCCACCCATCACTCCATCACTCCGTCACTCCGCACGTTTTCCAACATGTCCGGCCGCCGGTCCTGAGTCCGTTTCCTGGCCTGCTCCGCGCGCCATCGGACGATCTCCGCGTGGTTGCCGGACAGCAGCACTTCCGGAACTTTCATGCCCCGGAACTCCGCCGGTCGTGTGTACTGCGGGTATTCCAACAGCCCATGGCTGAACGATTCGTCACGCGAACTCTCATCATCGCCCAGCACCCCGGGCAGCAACCGCGTCACCGCGTCAACGATCACCATCGCCGGCAACGCGCCGTTCGTCAGCACGTAATCGCCGATTGACAACTCGTCGTCTGCCAATCCCTCGCGCACGCGCTCGTCAAACCCTTCGTAACTGCCGCACACGAGCAACAGGTGTTTTTCCCGCGCCAGCTCACGGGCGATCGCCTGGTGGAACGTTCGCCCCGCCGGCCCCAGCAGAATCACCCGCGTATCGTCACGCCCCAGACTCTCCGCCGCTTCGAAGATCGGTTCCGGCTTCAACAACATTCCCGGCCCGCCGCCGAACGGTTTGTCATCCACGGTCCGGTGCCGGTCATGAGTGTAATCCCGTAAATTGTGGATCGTCAGGTCCAGCAGTCCTGCTTCGCGCGCCCGTTTGACGATGCTCTCGTCAAGCGGTCCCGCAAACATCGCGGGAAACAAAGTCAGGACATCGATTTTCATGTTCGGAGTCCGATTCATTTCATCCGCGCCTCGACACCCCGATCGCCGCGGAATTGAACTCCAGGCCCGCGATTCAGTCTTCGGGCCGTTCCTCGACGATCTCGAGGCTACAGCGCCGTCCCTTCTTCGCGCTGCCCACTTGCAACAAAGACCGGATGGCATGAATCGTCGCGCCCTGCTTGCCGATGATCTTGCCGATGTCGGTCGGATGAAGGCGCAACTCGTAGAGCGTCAAACCTTCGCGCTCCACGGGAGTGATGGAGACCGCGTCGGGCCTGTCCACCAGCCCCTTCACCACGTATTCGAGGAAGGCCTGCATAAGCCAACCGTGTACTAAACCGCCACGGGGGCCGCCTTGGCGGCTTTCCTGATAAAACTGGCAACGGTATCGCTCGGCTGCGCGCCCTTGCTGATCCAGTACCGGGCGCGTTCATGATCGAGGACGACATTGTCACCCTTTTTCAACGGCTGATAGGTGCCGATTTCCTCGATGAACTTGCCGTCGCGTGGACTGCGACCATCGGCCACTACAATGCGAAACACAGGATTGTTTTTCGCCCCGACCCGCTTCATGCGTATTCTCACTGCCATAATCAAAATTCAGAAATTCTTCAATCACAGCGGCCCGGAACGACAACTCTGGCCGCGGCCTTTCCGGCGCTTCTTTCAAAAGAGGGCAGAGCCTAGACACCGCATTTCGGGTTGGCAAGCCCTGTTTTCGGCTCTGTTTGGTCAAAAGCGGGTGGGTTCCTTGATTCTCGAAGAGGCATCCGCCACCTCACCGGAGTGCGCCCGTCCGGGCAAAGCAATGTGAACAGTCAGAAGGTATCGTCATGCCGGAAGCGCCCGGTTCTCGAACATTGCTGCGCCCGAGACGGGCGCACTCCGACCAAAACCTCCCCCACTTTTGATCACACCCCTTTTGAGCTCTGAATAAGCAGTGAATTACCTGCTAATAAGACCGCGCAACTCCCGCTTGCGAATTCACCCGATCAATGGTGTCCTCACTCGCATACGCAGCCGCGTGGCAACCATGGAAACTCTCGAACTGCCACTCGCCTACGCCGAAAGGGGCGGGCCGAAATCGAAATCATTCCCTTCGCTCGCAGATGAACTGAGCAGTTTTCGCGAATTTGGCCAGCCGACGCGAGTGCTCGTGACCGGTGCGGTCGGGCCGGACGGAACGCCGGTCTCGGTTCCCACCTTCGTCAATGAATTCTGGACCGCCCAACAGCGGCAGGCCAACCGCCTCCACGAAATCTCCTACCGCGCCTGTTTCAAACCGCAATTGCCGCGGTTCTTCATCGAACGGCTCACCCAACCCGGCGATGTCGTTTATGATCCGTTCATGGGACGGGGAACCACCCCGATCGAGGCCGCGCTGCTCGGACGCGTTCCTTTTGGCTGCGACGTCAATCCCCTCAGCGTTGTGCTGACTCGACCGCGATTGCGGCCGCCGGAAATGGACCCGATCGCCGGACGCCTCAAAGAGATCGATTTCACCGACCACGATGAGTTTCCCGGCGACCTGCTGGTCTTTTACCATCCGAAGACACTCGAAGAGATTTGCGCGTTGAAGAAATATCTTCTCGCGCGCCGCGCGGACGGAAAGCTTGATGCGATGGACGAATGGATCAGCACGGTCGCCTTGAACCGGTTGACCGGCCACTCCAATGGCTTCTTTTCCGTCTATACGCTGCCGCCAAATCAGGCGGTCTCCGTCAAATCGCAACAGAAGATCAACGAGAAACGCAATCAACTGCCGCCCCATCGGAACGTCGCCGCCATCATCCTGAAAAAGTCGCGCATCCTGTTGTCCGAGTGCGACCGTTTCGTGCGCGAGCGACTGGCTCAGATGGCTCCCCGTGCGCTGCTCCTGACGAAGGGGGCCGACAACACGCCGGAAATTCCTTCGAACTCGGCGCAATTGGTGGTGACGTCACCGCCGTTTTTGAACGTGGTGCAGTACGCGACCGACAACTGGTTGCGTTGCTGGTTCCTCGGCATCGATCCGAAGGCCGTGAAGCTGACCTTGCCGCGAAAACTCGAAGACTGGCAGGCGGCGATGACCGGCGTCTTCCGCGAATTGCACCGTGTGCTGAAACCGGGCGGGCATGTCGCCTTCGAGGTCGGCGAAGTCCACGGCGGGAAGACAAAGCTGGAGGAAACGGTGATTCCGTGTGGACTGACGGCCGGTCTCGAACCCGTGCTTGTGCTGATCAACGATCAGAAATTTACGAAGACCGCCAACTGCTGGGGCGTGGACAACAACTTCAAAGGGACGAATACGAATCGGATCGTCGTGCTGCGAAAGCAATAAATCTCCCCCGGACGACTCAGAAGCTGCGCGCCGGTCGGACCGCCGCAGCGGCATTGCATTTCGCGTTAATCCTTATCGTCCTTGCCCTCGGACTGCTTCATTAGAATCCCGGCCTGTGCGGCGCAGAAAAAGCCAGCGACGAGTCCGATGATAAATACTGCAAGGCTCGACAATCCTGGTTTGTAAGGAGAGTGCTTCGATTCAATTGCGAACCCCGTGTCCATCCACGCTACAAAACCCAAGCCGGCGATGATGAAACCAACAACGGCTCCGATCATGAACAAGAGCGCTAGAATTGCGAAATCGTGCTTACGCATCCCAAGTATCACTATTTGCGGCGCGGAATCGCCTCCAACGAACACCAGGATGAATTCAATAGGACCCTCCTTGAGCGGCTGCCTCTTTGAGCGGCCTTGCAGCAGGGTCTCGGCAGCCTCCTCTCCCACAACCTTCGCGAAAACCTTCTTTACTCTGCGTCGCTCTGAAAAATCGCGGAGCACAGCGTGACGCGGCCCGGTCAACGACGTGGCTTACCGCGGTGGAGGCCGTCGCCGGACAAGCAGCAAAGTCATGGTGCCAACTCCCATCAGAACCCAAGTCCCCGGCTCCGGGACGACTACAAGGCCGGATTCCCGGTTTGCCGGCAGCGGAGGTATTGGCGGGAACGACGCTCCACCCCTCCGGTGTGTTGCGTCCTGAATCGACACGCCGCCGGTGGCGGTACCGCCCCAGGGTTGAGCCTGAAAAGTAAGACCCGAAGAAGGTCGATCGAAAACTATGAACAATTGACCTGCAGGAGATCCGGCCTGGCTGAAATCGGTCGAGCCGCTGGAATCCCACGGCCTCACGGTCAAAAAGCTGTCTGATGGCCGGGAGGCGACAACGTCGGGAAGAATCAAGGTGACGAAAGGCATATTGCCAATAACCAGATCGCCAGGCAGTGGAAAACCCGGGGCGAGAAACAGGCCCGGACGGTCACTCGTTCCCCCAGACCAGCCGGGGTTGGGCGTTGGAGGCCTGACAGTCGCAATGCCTGCAAAAATACCAGAGGAGGATCGAGCGCCAAAAGCTGCCGCGGCTCCGTCGGGCAATGGCTGATCAACTGGAGACAGATTCAGACCGAACGACACGGCGCCCTGGCCAAGGATCACACTGGTTGACGCAAAAACGGAAACCGCACACGCGAGGAAATAGGAATATCGCGACCTTTTCATTCGGAGTCCTTTGTGAATTGATTTCGACGCTAGCAGTCCATGCTCCCGCAGACAAGACTTTTTGTGAGCCTGTGCCGATGGGAGGGCGCATCTCGAGACATTGACCACCCCCAAGCCCGTTCGTCGTCGGAGCGCATCCCGCGACTGCGGGACAACCTGCGTGTCTCTGAGGACCGACGAGCGGCTGGCGCAGATTGGACATCTCCCCAACCGGAACGATGCAGTTAGAGGACTGGACCGCCCTCACCCTTGCCCTCTCCCCCAGGAGAGGGACGGGGTGAGGGGGAAGCAAACGTCCAACCTTCCCCGAGGTTGCAAGAAATCGAGATGCGCCTGCCGCTGGGTTTCGGCCCGCTCCCATTGACAGGGAAGCCGCGGACACTAAATTCGCCCTCGATGTCGAAAACGTCCGCCAACTCTGTGATTCGCCTCCGCGGCGTCCGGCACAACAATCTCAAGAATTTCGACCTCGACCTGCCGCTCAACCAATTGATCGTGGTGACCGGTCTGAGCGGTTCCGGCAAAAGCTCCCTCGCCTTCGACACGCTCTTTGCCGAGGGCCAGCGCCGCTACGTCGAAACGTTTTCTCCCTACGCCCGGCAGTTCTTCGATCGCATGGACAAGCCGAAAGTGGACAGCATTGAAGGCATTCCGCCCGCCATCGCCATCGAGCAGCGCAACGCCGTCAAGAGCACCCGTTCCACCGTCGGCACGATGACCGAGATCTGCGATTACGTGAAATTGCTCTGGCCGCACATCGCCCAGCTCCACTGCCGCCAATGCGGCCAACCCGTGCGCAAAGATTCACCGCAACAGATCTGGCAAACGATGTTGAACGCGGAAAGAGGAACAGGGGACAGGGAACTCTTGATCACATTCGATCTCCCGCTTGCCGAGAAGATCTCGCTTGAGGAGTCGCTCGGGCTGATCACCAGGCAAGGGTATCAACGGCTGTTGCTCGCCTCATCGAAAACAGAACCGGCTGACACCCCTCGCCCGGCTCCGTTCGGCCGAGTGCGGCCGTCCCCGGCCGCAGGAACAATCGCAGGTTCACGCGTCGTGGAAGATTCTGATGTTTCACCTGACGTGTCTGCGCCCGAGGACGGGCGCACTCCGAACGCCGGATCGACCAGGCGGGGCCGAAGTTCGACTAAAGAGACGACGTACTACGGGACCGGGGGCGAGCAAAGCCTTGCGCTCAACGAAGCCACCGCTCCGTGGGGCAATCAGGAAACCGCCTCGAGCCGGTTTGAAATCGTGCGTATCGACGAAGCCATGGCCCGGTTGCATCTGTTGAAGCCGTCGTCACTGACGGTCGTTCAGGATCGCATCAAACTCACCGCGCCCAACCGCGCCCGCTTCGTTGAAGCCTGCGAACAAGCCTATCACTTCGGCAAAGGCAAACTCAGCCTCCACTTCTCCGGCGATCGCGACGTTTCAACGTCCCGTTTCAGCAACCGCCTTCACTGCGCGGATTGCGACATCGAATATCGCGAGCCGTCCCCTGCCCTCTTCAGCTTCAACCACCCGCTGGGCGCGTGTCCCGCGTGCCGCGGCTTCGGACGTATCATTGGCATTGATTACGACCTCGCCGTTCCCGATCGCACAAAAACGTTGGCCGAAGGAGTCGTCAAACCGTGGCTCACGGGCCACGGACTCGAATCGCAGCGCGACCTGATGAAGTTCTGCAAACTCCGCAAAGTGCCGACCGATGTGCCGTTCGAAAAACTTCCGCGAAAGCTACAGGATTGGGTCATCCACGGGGACCCGGATTACGGGAAGGACGAGGACCACGAATGGCCGCGCGCGTGGTATGGAGTCAAAGGCTATTTCCGTTGGCTGGAATCGAAGGCCTACAAAATGCACGTTCGCGTGCTCCTCTCGCGATATCGTTCCTATACGCGTTGCGCCGATTGCGCAGGCAAACGCTTCCAACCCGAGGCGCTGCTTTATCAATTGCCAATTGCCAACCACCCATTCTCAATTCTCAATTCTCCTGTCTTGTCGCTCGCCGATTTCTACCAGCTTCCCATTCGCGACGCGCTCCGGTTGATCGACCAGATCGCGTCGAAGCATCACCCCAAACCCTCCGCCCCCCTGGGATTGGTGCTCAATGAGGTTCGTTCGCGACTCGGTTATCTTGTCGAAGTGGGGCTGGGTTACCTCGCGTTAGACCGACCCACCCGCACGCTCTCCGGCGGGGAAACCGAGCGCGTGAACCTGACCACCTGCCTCGGCACACGGCTCGTCAATACGCTTTACGTCCTCGACGAACCGAGCGTCGGCCTCCATCCGCGCGACACCGAACGGCTCATCAGGATTCTCGAAGAACTACGCGACCTCGGAAACACCGTCGTCGTCGTCGAACACGAGGCCGGCGTCATCCGCGCCGCAGACCAGATTGTTGACCTTGGCCCGGGCCACGGTGAGTCAGGTGGCCAACTTGTTTTTCAAGGAAGCTATCGCGCGATTCTCAAGTCGAAGGAGTCACTGACCGGCCAATACCTGAGCGGGCGAAAGCAAGTTGAAGTGCTGGCTCCACGCCCTGTACATCCTGCTGACGACGAGCATGGCCGCCCGTCGGGCCCCCTCGCCCCCTTGGGGGAGAGGGGGATCCCGGCGGCTTTTCCCGGATGGCTACGGCTCGAACACGCCTCTCTGCACAACCTCAAGGACCTCACGCTCCGAATTCCACTCGCCCGATTCGTCTGCGTCACCGGCGTCAGCGGCTCCGGCAAGACAACGCTGATCCGCGAAGTCCTGTTGCCCGCGCTCCAGTCAAAGCTCAAATCCCGGCTCGCTGACCAAAAGGCTTCGGATCGCATGAAGAGCGAGGACGAGAACGAGAAGGACGACGAGGACGAATCGCCATCAACCATCAACCATCAACCATCAACCGCAATCAATGGTTGGGAACCCATCGGAAACGTTGTTCTGGTTGACCACTCGGCCCTGGGCAAGACGCCCCGGTCCAACCCCGCTGTTTACCTCGGTGCCTTCGATGAAATCCGCGAGTTCTTCGCCCAGACCGATGCCGCCAAACAACGCGGCCTCAACGCCAGCGCGTTCAGCTTTAACTCCGCTCAAGGTCAATGCGAGCGCTGCCGCGGCGCCGGTTTCGAAAAGATCGAGATGCAATTCCTCAGCGACGTGTTCATCCGTTGTCCGGATTGCGACGGACGCCGCTATCGACCTCATATTCTGGAGGTGAAAGTTGAGAGACGAAATGAGTTGAGAGTTGAGGGAACCCGCACACCCGCCCGCAAGCCAAAACTCTCAACCCTCAACGCAAAGGCGCGCTCAGGCTCGGCATGGTCCATCGCCGACCTCCTGGACGCCACCGTGGACGAAGCCATTGTCTTCCTTTCGTCGTTCTCCGATTCGCGTCCCGCTCAACGTGCGGCCGAAAAGTTGAAGCTGCTCCAGGAAGTCGGCCTCGGCTATCTCCGGCTCGGCCAGCCGATCAATACGCTTTCGGGTGGCGAAAGCCAGCGGTTGAAACTGGTGAGTCACCTTGTTGAATCGGTGGCAGGCAAGTCCGGTGCGGCAGAGGAGAAGGAGAGAAAAGGAGAAAGGGAGAAACCGTCGTCTCCCCTGCCCCCTTTCTCCCCTGCTCCTTTTCAGGGACAGGCTAATGCGACACATGATTCATCGGGGCAGCGCACTCTCTTCCTCTTCGACGAGCCGACGACCGGCCTGCACTTCGATGACGTGCGAGTGCTGCTGAAAGTTTTTCAGCGACTCGTTGACGCGGGTCACTCGGTCATCGTGATCGAGCACAACCTCGATGTTATTAAGTGCGCCGATTGGGTGATCGATCTCGGTCCCGAAGCTGGCGATGAAGGAGGGCGGCTTGTGGCGCAGGGAACGCCGGAGGATATTGCCGCATGTGGAGCGAGTTACACTGGCCAGGCGTTGAAGGACGCCAGATTCCTCGCTGCACATGGAAGAAATCCGTTTGCAATTCCAGCACAACCAAGGTAGTCAATCAGCGTCTTCAGAGTAAGATTCACACAGATTTATGGACACAACCGGTCGTCCTTTGCTCGGCTCAGGGATTTACACAGTCTCCGAGGCATCGCACCTTTCCGGCGTGTCCAGCGGACGCATTCGGCGTTGGCTTAAAGGCTATCGCTATAAGTCGCACAGAAGGCGCTACACCTCACCCGCTCTGTGGCATGGCGAGTTGGAGCCTATTGACGACAGTCTAGCCCTAAGCTTCCTCGATTTAGTTGAGGTGAGATTCGTTGAGGCCTTTCTGAAAGAGGGAGTGAGTTGGACGGTTCTCCGCCGCGCGCGTCAACGCGCGCAAAAGCTGTTTAATGATCCCCACCCCTTTTGCTCCAATAAGTTCGTCACCGATGGCCACGCCATTTTCGCGGAGCTTCACGAGAAAACGGGAGAAGCAAGCCTGGTGGACATAGCTCGCGACCAAAAGGTTTTTGGACAAATCGTAAAGCCCTTCTTCAAGGAGTTGGAGTTTTCGGAGGATAACGTTTTGTTGCGGTGGCGACCGCTGGGCGAAAGGCGTCAAGTAGTGTTGGATCCCAAGCGGAGCTTTGGGCAGCCGATTGTGGACATCGAGGGAGTGCCGACATGCATTCTGGCATCTGCGTTGAAGGCCAATGGTTCGATTGTTGAGGTCGTTCGGTGGTTTGAAGTCAAAGAAAGTGCTTTGCACGACGCGATTGAATTCGAGCAGAAGCTGGCCGCGTGAAGTTTTTCTTCGATAACTGCCTCGCTCCCAAACACGCAAAAGCATTCAATTCTCTATTCGAACCGGATCACGAAGCGGTAGCCCTGAGAGAAAAATTCCTGCCGAGCACACCCGACGACGTTTGGTTGTCCGAACTGGCGAAAGAAGGAAGCTGGATTGTTATATCCGGAGACGTGCGCATCGGCCGGAGTGTGCATGAACGAAAGGTTTGGCATGATAGTAAACTCACAGTGTTCTTCTTGAAGAAAGGATGGACGAACCTCCCTTTGTTGGTGCAGCACGCCAAACTTGCTCAATGCATGGAGGAAATCATCCAGCTCTCCGGGAAAGCCAAGCCGGGCACTGGATTCTCCGTGTCCGTGCACGGGAAGATTGAGCAGATATACACTCCTTGACTCAACCTGGCCCACCCGGAAGTTCATCCCCCAATCCCGAACAAATTCGTCAGTCCCCGGACATAGACCTTTCCATCCGCGATGGCGGGCGAGGCGGACACCGGTTCACCTACCGAGTTTTTCCGCGCAACTTCGTGTGTCTTGCCGGCCTTGATGACGAACGTGTCGCCCTTTTCGCTCGTGAGCCAGAGGTGGCCGTCCACGGCGACAGGCGAAGCGACAAACCTCGCCGCTTCGGGTAATCGCGCCCCTTCGTACTGCACCTCACCCGTCTTTGCGTCCAGACACGTCAGCAGACCGCTGTCGGTCATCAGGTAGAAATAATCGCCATAGAGGATCGGCGAGGGCACATAGCCGGAGCCTTTGGTGTAGCTCCACGCCACGCTGTTCGTTTTGCCAAGATCGCCGGAACCACCCAGTTGAATCGCGAGCGTCTTTTTCTGCGGATAGCCGGTGGTCAGGATGGCCAGACCGTGGCCGGACACCGGCGACGGCACGGCGTTCCCTTCGAGGCCATTGATGCGCCACCACTCTTCACCCGTCGCCGGATTGTAGGAAATGACCGCCTGATTTCCGCTTGTAATTAGTTCCGCCCGGTTTCCGTGCCTGACGATGATCGGAGTAGCCCAACTCACAGCCACGTTCCGGTCTTTTCGCCAGCGCTCCTTCCCAGACTCCTTGTCGAACGCCGCGATGAACGATCCTTCGCCATTGTCCTGGTCGCACTGAACGATCACCACGTCCCCATGCAACACCGGTGAAGCGCCTGGACCAAGGCCCAACGTCGCCAAACCGCCGATCGATTGCTTCCAGACCTGCCTGCCCTCGAAGTCGTACCCGTAAAGCCCTTCGCCGCCAAAGAAGGCGAACACATGTTTGCCATCGGTGACCGGGGTGAGCGATGCGAAACTACCAGCCCGATGCCGCGCGTCAAACACACGCCCCTCGTACGCCGTGCGTTCCCAGAGAACCTTCCCGGATTTCACTTCGAGGCAAATAACCAGCAGGCGATGGCTGCGGTCGGCGCCGACGCTTTCAGGATGCACGAAATCCTCGCCGTTGAACTTGTGCGGAACGGCCTTCGCATCGGCGATCACGTCGCCCTCGATGGCGCTCGTCAGGAAAATACGCCCGTCCCACGCTATGGGCGATGACAGGCCCCGTCCTGGTATTGGTGTTTTCCAAAGGATGTTATTCGTCGGTCTCCACGTAGTCGGCGCGACTTTATCTTCGGAGATCCCAAGTCCGCCCGGTCCGCGCCATTGGGGCCAGTTGGCCCGGGCGTGAGCAGAGCCGGCAATCAGAATAATAATAGCCAGACCGGGATGCATGAAGTTTCGAGGAGCGTTCATGGCGCTAATGACAACGGAAAACGCCCAACGACTCAAAGACTTTTTGCCAACCGCGAAAGAGGTGTTATCAATCCGTCTGTGCTAAACACAACGGGCAACCTCTCTGCAAGCGGCGCGCGGCCATTCTGGCCGCAGAAATGCATTGTCACCCGGAGCGCCCAAGAGTTTTCCAGCTGCGACCGATCCGCGCATTTCTGCGGCCTGCAAGGCCGCGCGCCGGACACCGCCCGCGGAAGGAGCGCAAATCGAATCTCTTATGCGCAGTGATACTCTCGAGAGCGCTGCTTCCGACGCCATTTGCATCCACGGCGCGCGCGAGCACAACCTGAAGAACCTTTCCGCCGTCATTCCCCGCGGGAAGTTCGTCGTCATCACCGGCGTCAGCGGATCGGGAAAAAGCACACTCGCGTTTGATCTCCTGTTCGCCGAGGGCCAGCGGCGGTTCCTCGATTCGATGAACGCCTATGCGCGGCAGTTCGTGGAACAGCTCTCGCGACCGGATGTGGATCTCATCACCGGCATCCCGCCCACGGTCAGCATCGAACAACGCAACTCGCGCGGCGGCGGCAAGAGCACGGTGGCGACCGTCACCGAGATCTATCACTTCCTTCGGCTCCTGTTCGCGAGGCTGGGGACGCAGTATTGCCCGGACTGCCATTTGCCCGTCGAAGCCCAGACACGCGACGAACTCGGACGGCGTCTGCGGGCAGAAATGAAAAGGCGCGGTGACCTGCTGTTGCTGGCTCCGGTTGTGAAGAATCGCAAAGGCTTTCACTCGGATGTTGCCGAATGGGCCGCGAAGCACGGCTACGCCGAGGTGCGCGCGGACAAAAAGATTTACTCGACCAGCGAGGCGTTCAAACTCGACCGTTTCCGCGAGCATGATGTCGAGATTGTCGTCGGCGTGCTCGCCGCAAGTCGGACCGCGGCCGTCCCCGGCCGCAGCCGCTCCGCGAAGTCGAAGGGCTTGTCCAAACCAACGTCCGGCGCAGCCGCTGCTGCGGGTCGAGAGACCCGCGCTCCCCAACAACTCATCGACGAGGCGCTGCGGCTCGGCCACGGCGCATTGTTCGCCCTCGACAATCACGGACAGCTCACGGTGCATTCGACGGAGCGGTCGTGTCCGAAGTGCGGCCGGTCCTTCGAGCCGCTCGATCCAAAGAACTTCAGTTACAACTCGTCGCAGGGCTGGTGCCCGAAGTGCCGCGGCTTCGGCGAATTATTTTACCTTCCCGAGGATGTGGATCGCGGCGCGCGCGCCGATGCGATCGAGGAAAGCTGGTGGAGCTGGCAGGAGGGCGAGCGCGAGACCTGCCCGGATTGCAATGGAGCCCGGCTGAATCGGACGGCGCGAGCGGTGAGGATGCTTTTGGAGGAAGGGATCGCGAAGATTCTGCGGAGGCTGCGGCTTCAGGCAGGCCCCACCATCGACGACTTTTCCTCACTCCCGGTCTCCGCCGCCTTTGAGTTTTTCCGTCGATTGAAGTTCACCGGGCACCAGGCCCAGATCGCGCGCGACATCCTGCCCGAGATTCGCGAGCGGCTGAAATTCCTCAACGAAGTCGGCCTCGGTTACCTCCAGCTCGGCCGGGGCGTGCCGACACTGTCCGGGGGCGAAGCGCAGCG
>JGI10216J12902_101446523_pt1 | contig 20141 bp, 15 predicted proteins | sample KanNatreferecore_FD_12902 | JGI IMG/M metagenome (IMG submission 12902)
ATTCGGACGCCGTATATGCGGTGGTCGCAAGCCTGGATGCTGCTCGCGCTTTCGGCATTTCTGGAACACGATGATCGAGTGCATCTTCACACTTGATTACGAAATCTACGGTGACGGCCGCGGCGCGCTCCTTGATCTCGTCTATGAGCCTGCAGAACGACTCCGGGCGATCTTTAGTCAACGCGGAATCCGCTTCGTCAACTTCGTGGAGGTTGCCGAGTTCCAGAGAATCGAAGAGAGTCGTTCCGACCCGGCCATCGATTTGGTCACGCGTCAGATTCGTGAACTCCATGCGGATGGATTCGAGATCGGCCTGCACTTGCACCCCCAGTGGTGCAACGCGCGGTACGACAACGGCCAATGGCTGCTCGACTCGGACGAGTACAACCTCTGCACTTTGCCCAGGCAGAGAATCGTCGATATCGTCGACCGCTCGCTCAGTTATTTGAGTTCGCTTGTCTGCGAGCCTCGGTTTGTACCATTGTCCTTTCGGGCCGGTAACTGGCTGTTCCAGCCGACGCAGCCGGCAGCGCGCGTGTTAGCCGAGCGGGGACTGCGTATCGACTCATCCGTATTTAGGGGTGGTCTATTACACAACCACGCCCTCGACTATCGACATTCCCCAGGCAACGTTCCCTACTGGAAGTTTGACTCCGACGTTTGTGATCCGGATCCGGCGGGCGCGATGATTGAAGTCCCCATTCACGTCCGCATGGTGCCATTCTGGCAAATGGCGACAACAAAGCGCAGGGCCTTTTCGAAACGCAAGGCCTTGAAGAGTCCTGCGGTGTCGTCCAGTCAGACGTTCAGACAAAGAGTGAACCGGGCACGAGACCTGCTACGTTTTTACTACCCGCTAAAGCTCGATTTCTGCCGAATGACTCTCGACGAACTGACGTTCGCGATGGGGCGACTCATTGAGGAAGACAAAGCCGACCCGGCGGCGTGTCGGCCAGTGGTCACCATCGGTCATACAAAGGATCTCTTCGATTTCGACACGGTCGAGCGTTTCCTCGCATACCTGGAGTCCAACGCCGTCCGGGTGTCGACGTTCGTCGACGTCTATCCAAGGCTTGCAGGCGCCGTGTCTGAACACAACGGGTGACTGTCATCCCCGTAGATTCCAGCCTCATGAAACTGCGAGGCATGTTCCAGCCGACAAGCACTGAGGTCGTGCCAGGCATGATCGGCACGTTCATGGCGCGTGATGCGCTGTTCCTGGCTGCGATCTTCCTGAAACTGACCCGCAATGACGTCTGCCTACTTCCGGCGTACCTCTGCAAAGAAGTTTGGCGGCCATTCGCGGGGCGCAGTCAGTTGGCGTTCTACGATGTGGACGACCAGCTAAATGTCGAACCGGCCGCGATTGAGAGACTGTTGAAGGCGAAGCCAATTAGGATGTTATTGATCATCAACTACTTTGGATTTCTACAGAAGTGGCGGGAAGAGATCGCGTCGCTGTGTCGGCAGTATGGCACGGTCCTGCTTGAAGACTGTGCGCATTCGCTCCTAACGCAAGGATCCGGTGAAACGGGAGAGCTCTGTGTAGTCAGTCTTCGGAAGATGCTTCCCGTTGTCGATGGAGGTGGACTGACGGTCAGGCGGAATGTTGAAGGCTTTGCCGGCGCTTTCCGTCCCCGCCTTTACTCGAACATGCTATCGCTGTTGGCGTTAGCGAAGACATTCGCACCGGTGCGGATGAACGCCTTAAGCCGGGCGGGAATGGCGGACCGTCGCCAAGCACTGCAAGGCGAAGCGGCAAATGAACAGGTCCGCGAAGTCTTGCCATTGTCTTGGTTCGCGCGCAATGGTGCAGGAAATGCTTCGGTCGCACATATCGTCGAGCGGAGGCGGAACGATTACCAGTTTTGGCAGACGCTGTTAAAAGAGCTCCCCACGATGACTCCGGTGATGGCCACGCTTGGAAACGGAGTGTGCCCCCTCGGCTTCCCGGTGCTCGCACAGCACCGGGATTCCACGAAGGCTGCACTGGAAAGACTCCGCGTCCCAGTCACGGTGGAATGGCGGCTGTCTCACGACCTAGGCAGCGACTGCGCCAACAGCCACCAACTGTCACACCACATGATGACGCTTCCAGTCTACCCGGCGCTTACTTCACGCATCCGCGAGCGCGTCGCCGACGCCGTTGAAAAAGGAATTCTTCGGTGAAGGTCGTTCGAATTCCGATCGAATGGGATCGGCACTTGCCGATCTTTGCCAGTGAACGTTATCTGCAGTTGTTGGGAAATGAGTACGGATGGATCGGCGGTATCGACAATTCTGGCAATCTCGCGTGTCTCTTGCCGTTCGTCGTACTCAGCAAAGCCCTCTTTCGGCTGGTTCGGTTTCCCGTTGAAACGATTCTCCTCAGCTCCAGTGTCGACGCGGAACAGGAAAAGATGTTCTTGAACGGCGCGATGGAACACATTCGCGCATTGAACGTCGATCTCATTGTCCCCGCAACTTTTAACAGCTTGTTCAGGACCTACCCGGACGGAGCTCTTGCTGCGCCGTACGGAAATCTTGTGGTCGATCTGGCGAAGAGCGAGGAACAGTTGTGGCAAGGGGTGCATCGCAAGCACAGGAGCGTAATTCGCAACGCCATCCGTGAAGGCGTGACGATCAGGTCAGGTATCGAGCACTTGGACACGGCTTACAACTTGACCTTGGCTTCGTTCCTACGGTCGGCGACCGGCTTCATCGGCCGGAGTCGCATAAGGGCGCGGCTGAGTCACCGTGAGTTCTGTCGTGTCGCCAACGGTCTCGGCGAATACGCGCATGTGCTGATTGCGGAGCATCAGGGCGTCGCGCAGTGCGCAGCAGTCATCCCGTTCAGCGACCACAGCGCGTACTACATGCACGGCGGAAGTGTGGCGAAGCCCGTCCTTGGTGCGTCGAACCTCCTCCAATGGGAGGCGATGCGCCGGTTCCGGGAGATGGGCGTACGTCGATACAACTTCTTCGGGGCAAGAATCGACCCTCCAAAGGGCTCCAAAGCGGAAGGGATTCGAAAGTTCAAAGAACGCTTCGGAGGGGAATTCGTGTCCGGCTTCATGTGGAAGTGTTCGTTTCGGCCCGCGAAGTATGCGCTTTACGAGCTCGCCGCTTGGGCGCGTAACGGAGGCGACGTGGTGGATCAGGAGAGGAAACGTCAGGCCACCCCTGAGGTAGAGTCCGTATTCGCCGTTGACTGCGATTAGATGATTCGAGTTCTCTTATTGCACGGCGGCCAGGTTCCTCACTACAGGGTGCCTGTCTACAATCATCTGAGTGCCTATCTTCGCGAGCGCTCGTTTGCTCTGGCGGTGGCCTCGGAGGGAATCCAGCCCGCTAACCCCACCCCGGTTCAGTTTGACTTCGTGCAGATGCGCTTATCGGCGAGGAGCGTAGGAAGGCTACTGTGGCGCGGCGGGTATGACGTCATGATCATGTTCGTCAACGTTCGGCACCGCTATTTGTTTCCCGTTTATCTAGTTGCCAAGGGCATCCTGCGCCGCAAGCTGGTCTGGTGGGGCCAAGGTAGGGATTTGGCTCAGCCCGATGCAGTATTGAAAAACGTCGCCTACGGAACCGAGCACGCGCTATGTGATGCCATCATCCTCTACGCCGAGCATCTAAAGAAGTATGTGGCGGCTCGTTATCGGCACAAAGTGTTCATTGCCAACAACACTCTGGCGGTGTCGTACGCAGACCTTCCGCTCGGCGGCAGAGAGCGTGTTCTGGAGTCGTATGGAATATGGACTCGGAAGAATATCATTTGCGTTGGGCGGTTTCAGAGGCGCAAGAGAATCGCTCACATCGTCGCTGCGATGCAACTGATGAAGCGGCCAGACATCGGACTCATTCTCGTCGGACCGGACACCGAGGGTGTCCTGGATGATATTGACGGGAACAATATCTACAAGCTTGGAGAGATATACGGCGAGGAGCGCTTTGACCTGTTGCTTGCGGCGGACGTCTACTGCCTGCCCGGCGCTGTTGGCCTCAGCATTGTCGACGCTTTCCATTGCGGACTCCCATTTGTGACCGAGGATGGCGATGAGTCCGCTGAGATCGCCTACCTCAAACACGGCATGAACGGCTTCGTCGTTCCTCGCGGAGACGCTCAGGAACTGGCGAAGATGCTGCTGATGTTGTTGGACGATGACGAACTGCGAGCACGCTTCTCGGAGGCGGCTCGACGGGAGGTCGTCGAGAACGCGAGCATCGACGGCCTATGTGAAGGCTTCGCGCGAGCGCTGCAATACGCAACGCGCCCAGTGAACCACGCAACGCCATGAACCGGAAACCGAAACACCTCGTGATGCAACCGAGGATAGGGGTCTCCGCTCTGTGCCGCCCCAAATGGCTCTTTTCTCGTGCGCGGAGGACGAGCGCATAGGTTGCGTTCCGTCCTATACGCCGATCAGCAAAGCTGGAGTAAGGCTATTTCGCTCCCGTGTCGAAACGATGCATTGTGACGAGGGGTCGCCGCGGCGGTGGGGGCGCGTTGGTCTGTCTATCAACGGTTGTACTGTGAGTCATCTTGGGCGGAACCGCGCCACCCGAATCCACTCCGAAGCGACCAGCAGACCATGCCTCCCGCGCTAGCTCTCGCCTTGTGCGCGCTGTTTGTCGTTGTACTCCTAAGAGTCGAGCGACAACGAAGTTCCGAAACGTCGCTGGCGCTATGGCTTCCAACTCTCTGGATGCTCGCCGCCGCAAGCAAACCCCTGGGCGTCTGGTTCGGAATGACGGGCGACGCTGAGTCAGGCAGCCCTGCAGACCGATTCTTTCTGATCGGGCTCGCGTTGTCGAACGCGGCAGTAGTATTTCATCGGCGCTTCGCGTTCCTCGCCTCTCTTCGCCAGAACGGGTGGCTTCTCGCTCTGCTCGCGTACATGCTCATCAGTACGGCATGGTCAGACATCAGCCTGATCGCACTTCGACGCCTGGCTCGTGACTCGATCGTCCTTGTGGTCGCCGCCGCCGTCATGTCAGAGAAGGATCCGAGAGCGGCGCTCGAATCGATTCTGCGGCGCACTGCCTACGTTCTCGTTCCGTCCTCGCTATTACTTATCAAATACTATCCGCGACTGGGCGTCGAGTATGGACGTTGGTCTGGGGCGTTGACCTGGATCGGTGTGACAGATCAAAAGAATACGCTTGGGCGCCTGTGCCTAGTGAGCGCGTTTTTCTTGATATGGTCCCTCTATCGCCACCGCCACTCACTGTTTCAAGCCCGACATCGCTGGAGTGTTTGGGGCGATACATCCGTTCTCTTCATAACGTTAATTCTCATCAAAGGGCCAGAGGGTGCTTATTCAGCGACGTCTTTAGCGACATTGGCCATCGGACTGTTTACATTGACCATGTTGGGATGGTTACGCAGAGGTAACGTTGCGATACCGACGAATGTCGCGTTCATTGGCGCCGCGGTTGTGATCGTCTACGGGCTGGCTGTGCCGTTCTACGGCGGCGCAAACTTAGGCGCGTTAAGCTCGTCGCTCGGTCGTAATGAGACTCTTACCGGTCGAACAAATACGTGGGCCGAGTTGGTGCCGGTTGTGAAAGCACACGTTGTGCTGGGCCATGGGTTCGGGAGCTTCTGGACGACGTCTCGTAGGACCTTCTACGACATGAGCCACGGCCACAACGGGTACCTGGATACGATGCTCGAGCTGGGGGCCGCCGGAATGGGCGTGTATACGCTGTGGTTGCTGTCTTGCGCCCGCAAATTTGCCGACGCTGTTAGCGTCGACCATCACTGGGCACACTTTGCCCTCAGCTTCCTGATGATGGCGCTCGTCTACAACTATACAGAGTCTGCCCTGAACGGCCTCGCTCATCCCCTGACGGCCCTCCTCGTACTGTTGTCGTTTTCGATCCCACCACGCCTGAATGAGACAGCCCGACGTGATGTTATCGGCCGAAAGCGGCAGCGCGGCCCCAGTTCATTCTATGAACCCAACATCGTCTATAGTCGACCACGTGTCGGTATGCGTATGCACCTTTCGCCGCAACGAAATGTTGGAGCGGCTGTTGTTGGCGCTGGCGCGGCAACGGACCGAAGGATTGTTCGAATATTCGGCCGTGGTTATCGACAACGACTCTGACGGACCTGCGCGACAGACAGTCGTAAGGCTCGAGGCGGAGACAGGTGTCAATATGACCTACGCCATCGAACGTGAACGGACGATTCCGGCCGCTCGCAATCTGGCAGTGCAGTTGGCGCGCGGAAACTACATTGGAATCATCGACGACGATGAATTTCCACCGCCAAACTGGCTCTTAAACATGTATGAGGCTATCCAGACCTTCGGGGTGGATGGTGCGCTGGGTCCGGTGTACCCATTCTTTACCTCAGTGCCGCCGGCGTGGCTCCTTAAGTCCGGGTTCTGCGACTCCCGCGTGTACCAGCGGACAGGGACCACGTTGACGTGGACGCAAACCCGCACCGGAAATGTTCTTCTAAAGCGCAGCGTGTTTACCAACCATGGTCTCTCGTTCGACCGTTCGTTCCGTACTGGCGGGTCGGATCAGGCGTTCTTCAGGCAAGCGATGGCACATGGCTGCCGGTTCGTGGCTGTCGACGAGGCACCGGTCTACGAAACGGTGCCGCCAACGCGGTGGACGCGCAAGTATTGGTTGAAGCGGGCTTTGGTGAACGGCTTCAACTCCGCACGCTACGCAAAAGCTGAAAGGAGTCTGCTCCGCCGCTGCTGGCTGACGTTAAGTGCAGTGGGACGCGCGATTGCGTACGCATCCGCTCTGCCGCTTTTCGCACTCATGGGACATCACAGAGCAATGTTCGCGGCTGAGAAGGGTTGTTACCATTTCAGCAGAGCCTGTGCCGGAATCGGCATTGAAGTGTGGAAAGTACGAGATTTCTAGTACGCGGTGCCGAACAAAACGATCAGGGAGTATTTGGTGCGCTGGGCTTCCTGCAGCATCCCTCTTGAGCTGTGGCATCAGCTAACGCGCGTCGAATTGATTGTGCCGCACTGGCACGCTGTCGCAGACAATACCCTTCCACACATAAGTGGCCTGTACCGGTTCAGAAATAGAAGACAGTTTGGCGACGATCTCGAGTTCCTTCTGAAGTACTACATCCCTGTAACCGAGGACGACGTAATTGCCCACCTTCGCGGACACGGGACGCTGCCCCCGCGTGCAGTGCTCTTTACTTTTGACGACGGATTTCGAGAAGTCCATGATGTCATCGCCCCCATTCTGCAGAAGATGGGGTTGCCGGCGATCTTTTTTCTGACGACGGCCGCAGTAGATAATCGCTACCTGTGCTATCCGCAGAAGAAGAGCCTACTTATTACCGCTCTCTCGCGTCATCACAGCGGCAACGTGCTCGCCGCGATAGACCGGCTGCTCACGGAAGCGACCGTAAGTCCCGCGGGCGATCTGCCGGCGCGACTGCGTTCCGTGACATATCACCAGCGTCAGGTGCTGGATGCGGTGGCGCCGCTATTGGACTGCGACTTCGACAGTTACCTAATAAGGGAAAGGCCGTATCTCACTTCGCCTGAAGTCGCGTCGCTACTTCGCCAAGGATACGCTGTTGGCGGCCACAGCGTTGATCACCCGCCGTATGCGGAGCTTACTTTGAGTGAACAGCTGAATCAGACACGTCAAAGTATGAACTGGTTGTCCGAGCGATTCCTCTTCGAGTGCAAATCCTTTGCGTTCCCGTACCGCGATGTCGGCGTCCCACGCGAATTTTTTCAGGCGATGTTCGCTGAAGGGCAGCTGGGCGTGTCCTTTGGGACCGGGGGGGTCGGTCCGCACTTCTGCCCATTCAACTTGCCTCGTTTCTCAACCGAACGAACAGACTTGACAGTAAGGCAAGTGCTTGGCGAAGAATTCGGGCGCGCCACATGGAGGCGCTTTCGACGAAACTTCGCAGCCCAGCTCTCACGAGTCTCGCCGAGCTAGCGACGTGGACAAACGGCGAGCCAAGTCCCAAGCGCGCCTGCCGCTTCATGGTGGCTCGATTCTGCACTATCGAGTGCCCGTGGATAACGAGCTTGATTCGCCTACCTCAAGCACGGCGAGGACGGCTCCATCGTACGTCGTGATGACGTGCCGGAACTACTCCTTGATGATACGAGCCTGAGGACTCGGTTCTCAGCTTCAGCGCGGAAGGAAGTGGCAGTCAACACAAGCATCGCTCGTATGTGTGACGGTTCGTCGACGCGTTGCGCTACGCCACAGCTCCCCGACGCTGATCTTTTGAGCGAACGACACGCAATGGACGCTACGACGTTACCGACTGACCGCACGAGCGGCCCGCACCTTACTGACTGCGATCTGCCGATCCTCGTGACTGGGTCGAGTGGCTTTATTGGTTCCCACCTCGTTAAAGAGCTCCAGTCTCGAGGGTTTCGTCGCATACGTTGTCTAACGCGTACTGCTGAAGGAGCGGCGAAGCTCGCGCGCCTAAGCGCCCATAACGCAACCACCGAGCTTGAAATTGTCCATGGCAATCTGCTCTCGCGCCAGGTATGTCAGCGAGCCGCTGACGGTGTCGCTGTTGTCTACCACCTAGCCGCCGGCGTTGAGAAGTCATTTGCCGGATGCTTCCTGAACTCGGTCGTCGCCACGCGGAACTTGCTTGAAGCTGTCGTTGCCGCCGGCACTGTGAGGCGCTTCGTCAACGTCAGCTCCCTGGCGGTGTATTCAAACGCCGATGTACGTCGGGGCGATCTGATCGATGAAGCGTGCGCAATCGATCATCGCCTGGTTGAAAGATACGATCCCTATGCCTTCGGGAAAGCGAAACAGGACGACATCGTACGAGAATATGGTCGTATTCGGGGTGTCCGCTACGTCATCGTGCGACCTGGTGTTACTTTTGGCCCTGGCAAAGCCAAAATCCCCGGCAGAGTCGGGATCGACACGTTCGGAGTCTTTCTCCATGTGGGAATGGGCAACCGACTTCCGCTAACCTATGTCGACAACTGCGCCGAGGCCATCGCACTTGCCGGCCTCAGGCCGTGCATCGACGGCGAGGAGATGAACATCGTCGATGATGACCTTCCCCGAAGCCGGCAGTTTCTGCGTGGCTACAAAACGCACGTCCGTTCGCTTCTGACGATCCCGGTGCCGTATCCAATGTTCTATGCGCTCAATTATGCATGGGAGAAATACTCGAAGTGGTCATCTGGCCAACTCCCGCCCGTGTTTAACCGGTTGAGCTGTGAGGCATATTACAAGAGTCATACGTTCTCGAATAAGCGTGCCAAAGAGATTCTTCAATGGCAGCCAAAGGTATCAATGGATGACGCGCTGAGCCGCTACTATGCTGCCGCACGTTCCCGCAAGGTAGCGGCAGGTGATTAGGGCGGCAATAGTTGGCTGTGGAAAGATGGCCGACCAACATGCCGCGCAAATTCGCCGGCTGCCGGACGCGAGGATTGTGGCGACATGTGATGCCGAGCCGCTTATGGCGCGCCAGTTGGCCGAGCGCCTGTCTGTGTCCGAGTGGTTTACTGATGTAGATGTGATGCTCACAACCGTGCGACCGGACGTTGTGCACGTGACGACACCGCCTCAGAGCCATCTGGAGATTGGGAAACAGTGCCTCGAGGCGAACGTGAACGTCTACATGGAAAAGCCGTTCACGCTAAACACGGCGGACGCCACCGAATTGATAGGACTCGCGGAGCGAAAGAACGTAAAGATCACTGCTGGGCATAATGGTCAGTTTACTCACGCAATGGTCAAGGCGCGCCAACTGGTCGCGGCCAACTACCTGGGAGGGCAGCCCGTCCACCTCGAGAGCATGTATTGTTACGAATTCGGTGATCCCGCCTATGCCAAAGCTCTGTTGGGAGACTCGGATCACTGGGTGCGTAGTCTGCCTGGCTCACTACTGCAAAACATAATCAGTCACGGTGTCAGCCGTATCGCCGAGTTTATGCCAGGTGACCAACCGACGGTTTTGGCAGCGCGGTTCACCAGTGCGTTCCTCAAGGGGATCGGCCACGGCGACATCATCGACGAACTGCGACTTGTCATTAAGGACGAGTGCGCAACGACGGCCTACTTTACGTTCTCATCGCAGATCTCACCGAGCCAACATCAGTTCCGCCTTTACGGGCCGAAGCGCTCACTGCTTGTTGACGACGATCATCAGATAGTGACGCGTTTGTCTGATGTCCAGTACAAGAGTTACCTACGGTACCTAGTGCCACCGATAGGCCTCGCCCGTCAGTGCGTCGCCAATGTGAGCCGCAACGTGGCCAACTTCGTCAGGGGCGACTTTCACTTGCCCTACGATGCCGGGCTATTCACCTTGATAGCTGCGTTTTACCGAAGCATTCGGAACAATGATCCTCCGCCGATCCCGTATCGAGAGATTCTCTTGACCTCTAGGATCATGGACGCGGCATTCGACCAATTGGCGCCTGACCGGTGAGCGCGCTGAATCTGAACGGCGTTACGCTGGCGTGGTGGCCGCAGCCATGAGGACCTCGCCATGACGGCAGTATTCGTTTGTGGATTCGCGAGCGGCGGCACGGACCTGACGAAAAACGTTCTCAACGCACATCCAGGCGTCCACCTGTTTTCAGAGCTACCACATCTCGCTAGCATCAGGCAGCGAGGGTATGGCCCGGCAACCAAGTTCACGTCGATGGCCGAAATAGTCGCATTCCGCGACGTTCTTCGCGATCTTCACCGGGGGGACAATTTCGAGAATATCGATGAGCGATTGGCCCAGGACCTTCTGGAAGAACAGCTGGCGCGTAAAGGTGCACTCGGCCTCGGGGACGCTTTGAAGGGATGCTTGTCCACGCACCAGGCCGACGTCTGGGGCGCAAAGATCTCTGTTGCGCAGATCGAGGCGATCGCGACGCTGTTGCCGGAAGCGGTGTTCGTCATCGTCTCGAGAGACGTCCGAGACGTATGCCTGTCTTGGCGCAACAAGTGGGGAAAGGATGTGGTGTGGTGCGCAGACAAGTGGGCGACGCGTATGGCGGCCGGGCTACGCGCAGCGCGACGGTTGGCTGGTGATCGATATCGCCTAGTCAAATTCGAAGAGCTGCTGGCTGAAACCGAGTCCACTTGCCGAGAACTCTGTCGATTTCTGAAGATCCCCTTCTCGGCTCGAATGCTCAGCTATCACGAGCACACGTCTCGATGGGATGGCAAGATCAACTATGGCCAGCCGATATCGCCTGGGAACCGAACCAAGTGGCGCGGAGGGCTCAACGCGCGCACGTTACGGCGTATCGAGGAAGTCGCTTTCACGACGATGGGAATCTTAAAATATGAGCCTGAGGTAGGGACGAAACATCGACCCATCCGTCGTTTCGAGAAGGCCCGAGGCCTGTGCGTCGATTCGCTTGCGATTCTGTTCGTCGGAAATCGCGCTCTGCGCAAGAACACGTTGCCCAGGAGGGTCGCAACCGCGCTGCAAGTCTTGCGCGGCTCGCTTCTGCGATGGCAAGGGCTCACTGGCGGCAGGTCGTGAAGCCTGCCGAAGGAACTGTACGACTCCGCGCTGATGCGATTGATGGTGGTCGTTCTTACGGATCTGTAATGTGCGTGGACTCTTGAAGTGATGCAAATCGGAAAGGTGAAAGTAGCCGTTCGCCAGAAAGTGGTGTGTTTGTAATGGGTTAACGACATCGCGGGTCGCTGGATGCGTTACGGCATGTGTGTTGAAGAGACTCTGCCGGAATCTATGTGTCTAGCGGAGGTGTTTCTGAATGTCTGGGAAGCTTCTGATCGTTGCGGCCGCCTTGTTGTCCATTCCGATCTCCGCAGACGCATCATACGAGTGCAGCGAAGCGAACAGCTGTCGCGTCACGTGTGACGGATCGAACGACAACATCGACATCAGTGCGGCGATCGCCACCGTCGCTCAGCAGGGTACGGTCCGTATCGCCTCCGGTGCATGTACGATTTCTGCATCGATAACAATCGCGAAGTCGCTAACGCTTGCTGGCAGCGCCAAGGGACTAACCACTTTCAAGGGCGCTGCGAGTCCGATGGTCATTGTCGCGCCAGGCGCCGAAGAATACGCCAGGGTGACTGCGATCGACTTCGAGAGTGACGTAAATATAGCTGTGAAGCTTGTCGGTCCGCTCACTCGCGTTCGAGTCGATAGTAATGGGTGTCGCGACGCCTATCACTGTGTCTATGCCTCGGGACGCGTTGAGGGCGTTATAGACAGTAATGACTTCGTAAATTGCGATCGATGCGTCTACGCCGGCGGCACGAACAACGAGGCATGGACCATCGGCTTCGACGTCACGAGTGGTAACTTCGTGGCCGGGTCAGGACAAATGCTCTTCGTTGAGAGCAATCGTTTTGAGCGCAACGCCTCGCATACGGGTAGCGATGAGCAGGTCTTCTATACGCAAGAAGGTGCCCGAACCGTCTTTCGTCACAACACGGTCGACCTCGGCCTGTGGAATGTCGACGGCGCGGTTGCTCACGATAGCCACGGGAATCAGAAATACTTCGATGAACCAACGCCCTTCCGCGGTCAGCCTCTTCACGAAATTTACGAGAACACATACATCATCAAGAAGACCCGTGCAAATGGTCAGGTGTTAGATCTGCGCTCCGGCTCGAATCTCATATTCAACAATACGATTCAGATTCTTGAGCCGAAGGCATTCTCGGGTGTCATTGAACTGTGGGAGGAGGAAGCCGAGAGCGGAACGGGTCGGCATTTCACGGATCCGGGCTTCGATCGCGTCTGGCCGACCGAGGACATGGTAACGAACACGTTCATCTGGAACAACACGATAAACGGCGCGCCGCTGACGAGTGACAATATCGAGGGAAATGGATTCGGATACGACTGTTGCGGTACCTATCCGGATCCTGCAGTTGTAATTAACTTCAACAGAGATGTCTGGATGCACGCGCCATCCGCGACGGGCGGCAGGACTTTTTACAACGGACGGCCTGGCGCGTCGGGGAGGGATGGCGACGGGACGCTCGTGTTCACGCCTTCCGGCCCAAATGCGTATTACCCGTATTCTCCGTATCAGTACCCGCACCCCATGGCCACCAAGGCTGAGCCGCCATCGAATCTTCACCTCAGCAACTAGCCAGCTGTGCCTCTGGGGAAACATTAGCTGCGGAGATCTCCTGCTGCCGACGCGCCCCCGGCGTCGGTGGCATTCGTCCGCGTACAATGACCTCGTGAGCAGCCAGACCGACAACTTGAGCCGAACTCGACGTTCAGCCATTTCGTGACAAGCACTCGAGCGCCGAGGCGAATCGGGCTATAGGCATAAAGAACTCAGGTTCGCACTGCCCTACCCGGTAGGGTCTTGTCCCAAATTCCGCAAGCTGCTGCCGTCCAAGCCGACAACGTGAACTTAAACGCAGCCCCGGCGCCCAGCCGTGTGTCTCGAGTCACCGGCGCCTGTCGAGATCTTCTCGTCACACACGGGCACAAAGCTCGAACGTCGCGTCTGACGCGAAACGTTCTGCTGGTCATGTCGGGCTCAGTCGTGGCGCAGGGCCTAGGCCTCGCAGCCTCTCCGATCATCAGCAGGCTCTTCACGCCCGCCGAATTCGGCGTTTTTGGTTCGTTCAGTGCTGTGACGACCGTGGTCGGCGCGGCCGTCACCCTTGACTACGACCAGGCCATCATGCTGCCGAAAGAAAGGTCCGATGCAAGAGTGTGCCTCTTGCTGTCATGCCTTGTCACTGCAGCAATGACGATGGTTTGCGCAGTGGTTTGTCTGTTGTGGCCCCGGTTGGTGCTCAGCGCCCTAAACGCTCAGAGCGTTTGGTTGCTCCTGATGCTGGGCTTGACGTCGTTGGTTGGCGGTCTGAACACATCGTTTCAGGCATGGTGCGTTCGAACCAAGGCCTTCGACGAAACGGCAAAATCCCAAGTGGTACGTGGGATAGCGACGAATGGATTGCAAGTGTCGCTGGGGATGGTGCAATGGGGCGCGTTCGGCCTGATTGTCAGTTGGCTTGCCGCGGAGCTGCTAGCGACGGTCAATCTCGTCCATGCGAGTTGGAAAGACTTGGTCGACGCCTTTCGTGAGGCGACATGGACCAAGCTGCGGAGGGCCGCGGCAGAGTACATGGACTTCCCCATATTTTCAGCATCGCAAAGTGTTTTGAACGCACTATCTGCCGGCCTACCAGTCCTACTGCTTACTCACTTCTTTGGCATCGAAACAGCGGGCGCTTACGCGTTCGCGATGCGTCTACTAAACGCGCCGATGAAATTGATCCTTGGCGCGCTGCGTCAAGTGTTGTTGCAAAGGGCGAGCGAGATGCAACATGATGGCGAGCGTCTAACGCCTCTGTTCCTAAAGAGCACGATCGGCCTATTCGGTCTCGGTGTCCTGCCAACGCTCGGGCTCAGCCTAGGGGCGCCGTATATGTTTACGCTGGCGTTTGGGGACAGCTGGCGAGTATCGGGGGAGTTCGCACGGTATTTGGTCTTCTGGCTTCTTTTCGCGTTCTGCAACGTGCCAGCGGTCCTACTTGCGCGCCTCATCAGAGTTCAGCAGGCGATGTTCATGTACAACGCGCTGCTTCTCACCGTCCGCGCGCTGGCGTTGGTTCTCGGCGGTCTATACATGTCTGCAATGAACAGCATTCTGCTGTATTCAGCGATCGGCGCGGTGATGAACGTTCTGCTGATCCTCTACGTAGGTCGACAGTTGGCTACCAGGGACACGCTGGCGCCAGCATAACGTTGAACGAACAATGGCGACGTTAAGGCGCGCATTAAGTCGATACTCACCGGCTAAGCGCGCTTACCATTCTCTTAGATCCGTGGCACGGTCGACAGCTTGTCACCTCTCGCCAGAGGCGTTTGTGCGAATTCGACATCGCCTCGCTTGGGGCCGCTGGCCCAATTTGCAGGAGCCACGAACGTTTGATGAAAAGCTGCTATGGCTGAATCTGTATTGGCGGACCCCGCTAAAGGCGCGCTGCGGAGACAAATTCGAATTGAGGGGATACGTCGAGGACAACGGGTTAGGCCACCTACTGCCGCGGCTCTACGGAGTGTACCTCTCAACGAGCGAGATCCAGGTTGATAAACTCCCGCAGGAGTTCGCATTGAAGTGTACGCACGGCTGCAAATGCAACCTCTTTTGTAGGAACAAGACGGCAATCGACTGGATAGCGGCGCGCCGTATGCTCGACGCGTCGTTGGCGCGTGACTACAGCATGAAGCTGGGAGAACTCCATTATCGCGACATGACGCCACGAATCATATGTGAGGAGCTGCTATCAGACGACCGCGGCGGCGAATTACCAGCTGACTTCAAGCTGTTTTGCTTCAATGGTGTTGCTCGCTGCGTCATGGTAGCGGAGTCCCGCGAAGAGAACGGAACAGCTCGGCTGGCCTTCTATGATCGGGAGTGGAGGCGAAGGCTTCCGTACTGTATCGCTCCCCTGGACGCGCAGCGCGACATAGGCCGCCCTGGTGGCTATGAGGAAATGATTGCCGCGGCGGAAACGTTGTCGGCTCCATTCCCATTTGTTCGTGTCGACTTTTACTCCATTAACGGACGTGCGCGCCTGGGTGAGATGACCCTGACCCCCGGGGCGTGTGTCAGCGCCAACTATATGACCGAGATGGCGCAACGGGAACTTGGTGATCTGATCGTCCTACCCTCATAGCAGCTGCCGCAAGGCGGCGTCTGCGCTATCAACTCACAGGTTTATGTAAACGCATGGTGCGAGGCACGCGACGCGTCGCAAAGGCTCTTCTTAGACGTTTGCCCTGGACGGAGACGCCGTGCGACATGGCTTCGTGGCGATACAGACGTCTTGAGAGACGAGTTCCGAATGTAGTGCTTCCAGACCCACTCCTTATGATCGATGGAACGCCCGTCCAGGATGAGATCGTATGGCGGACGAAGCGGCGCGTTGAGTTGCTCGATCTGTTCAGTCGCTTTGAGTACGGCCGGTCGCCTTCGGCCCCGAGCATGAGCAAGGGCACGTTATTGCGATTGGAGGAGGGGGCGCTAGGGGGAGTCGCAACGCGAAAGGAAGTACGGGTGTCGGTTGGCCATCAGCCAGACGCACCCGCCTTCACGCTGCTGATATATCTTCCTAATAAACGCCGCCATCAAAACCTTTCGTCGCCAATCTTCGTAGGCCTCAACTTCTTCGGTAACCACACCATTTGTAATGACGGTGGGATCACGCTCACACGGAGTTGGATTCCTGTCAACTCGATTACAAAAGGCCGTTCAGCGGAACAACTGCGCGGTGTCCAGTCGTCTAGTTGGCCCATCGATTTGATACTCGAGAGCGGTTACGGAGTAGCCACGGTACACTGTGGTGAGATCGTGCCAGACAGTCCCGCCATGCTTCGCAGCGGTATTTGTGATTGGTTTTGCGAACGAGGCTTCGGCGACGACGACGAGGCATGGGGGGCCATCGGGGGCTGGGCTTGGGGGCTGAGCAGGGCCGTGGACCATTTGTATAACGACCCCGACGTCGACCCAGCGCGAATAATAGCAGTCGGTCATTCACGCCTCGGGAAAGCGGCGCTTTGGGCGGGTGCGCAAGATGAGCGATTCGCGATGGTCGTCTCCAACAATTCGGGTCGCGGTGGGGCCGCGTTGGCCATGAGAAAATTCGGCGAGCGTGTCGCAGATATCAATGCTGCCTTTCCGCACTGGTTCTGCCGCCGCTTCAGAACATTCTCGCACCGCGAGGAACTGCTGCCGATGGATCAGCATGAGCTGCTGGCCCTGATAGCCCCGCGCCCGATATATGTCGCAAGTGCACAGCTCGACCTGGCGGCGGATCCGAGGGGCGAGTTTCTCGCGACCGAGTACGCGAAAAGGGTGTACGCGTGGATGCGGGGTGAGACCGGCACTGCTCATCGCTTGAAGGAGAACAACGAGTCCTGCGCGGTCGGTTACCACATGCGAGAAGGACGCCACGGCATTACGGCGTACGACTGGGCCCACTTCATATCTTTCGCCAACCTGCACTTTTCTGAAAACTAGCTCAGCCCAATGTCGGCCGCGCTCCTAACGGCTGGCGCGACCGAGACTTCCTGCAATGCGAGTCCCAGTGTGACGTTAGAAGGGATGTTGTGGAAGCCGGGAGTGTAACGCCGCGTCGCCTACGAGTCCGAAAGTGGTTGGGGCTTGTGTGCCTGCTGTTGTTCGCGACAGTCGGTATCGTCTGGAATCACGGTGCGCGCTTCTTGGGCGAGCATCTGATTTGCCCCGAGGACCGCAACAAGTCGGACGCAATTCTGGTAGAGAACTTCGACCCGAACTACCTGTCGTTCGAGCGTGCCAGACAACTGTATGCCGCGGGGGTGGCTCCGGAGGTTTACGTCCCTGTGCATTCCGACCGCAATTCCTTTCGACCGAATAACGTATCGGAAGGCATCGCAGAGCTGATGGCGAGGCTTGCACGACTGCCCACAATGGAACTGGTAACTATTCGGGAAGAAGAACCGATCACGCTTAACGCGGCGATTCAGCTGCGCGAGGTGTTCAGACGTGCTCACATTCGATCCATCACGGTGATTGCACCCGCCTTTCGCAGCCGTCGATCTTGGCTCGTGTACTCGACGATCTTTGCGGCAGAAGGAATACACGTTAGGTGTGTGCCCGTATTTGGTACCAGGACGTCAACAACCTGGACCAATACCTGGCACGGCGTTCAGGAAGTGTCATTGCAGTTCGCGAAACTCGAATACTACCAGTGGTGGGTTCTGTGGTGATGAAGCGAATCCGCTACCGGCGCACCTCCGAAGTGGCACCATATCCGAGACCTCGGTAGGTCGCATGGCCGCGCGGCACTCTGAGCGCTAGCTTGCAGGAAGATCCAAATCAGCGCGCCCAAAGTTCGAGGCCTCATGCGAAAGCGGCCTCTGCGAAAACCAGGTCTCGTCGTCATTAAGGCTTTTGGGTACTCCCAAGAACTCGCGAGCTCTTTTCACGCAGTTTGAGCGATGGCTGGGTGCACAACTCTTGGCGGAGCCCCAGCGGCAGCGCTTGATCTTTCTTGCCGCCTACACGCTTGTACTGGTTCTGGTGTTCGGCCAGACGCTCTCGTCGCTAATGTCATACGCCCTACGCGACGAACTGAACTCCCAGATACCTCTAATTCCTCCTATCGTCGCATATTTGCTGTATTCGCGACGTTATCGGGACGATCTGCCGTATCAGACCTCGGTCGGCGCCGCAATCGCCGTAGCAATTGTCGCTGGCATAGCCTTATCGCTCGGTGTAACCGCTCGCGGTCTCAATGCCGAGGATGCGTTGGCCCTCAAGACGGCTTCGTTTGTCTTCTTGGTGATTGCCGGCGGATTCCTGTTCCTAGGTTCAAGAACACTAAATGAGCTGGCTTTCCCGCTGTCGTTTCTTCTGTTCATGATACCGGTGCCTGAGCGATGGAGCAGCGCGGTGGAGAGCAGCCTGGTTGAGGCGTCGGCTGACGTGGCGGCGGCGCTGTTGCGAGCGACCGGGACGCCGTTGGTCCGAGAACAGACGATATTTTCGATTCCAGGAATCGTATTGGAGGTGGCGCGTGAGTGCAGCGGTATTCGATCCAGTTGGGCGCTCTTCATCACCAGTGTGCTCGCGTCGAACCTACTATTGAAGAGCCCTTGGCGGAGGGTCCTACTAGTCGCATTCGTGATCCCATTAGGTGTGGTTCGGAACGGATTCAGAATTCTCGTGATCGCGTTACTCTGCGTTTACTTCGGGCCCGAGATGATTGACAGCCCGGTACACCACCAAGGGGGCCCACTGTTCTTCGTGCTCTCACTCGGCCCGCTACTTCTCATGCTGTGGTGGCTGCGGCGCGGGGAGCAATGACTCCGTTCGCGATCATCCCGTTTGCGGCGGCGATCGCTAGCATTGGCTTGGCATGGACGGCTCTCCTTCGCAAGAAGCGGTCGCCGGTCGCCTGGTGCTTCTGCGCCGGCATGACGGCTCTCGGTGCGGACAGTCTGTTTACGGGTTTTGCGTTAAGCAGTACTCAAGCGGAAACGCTCGACACCTGGCTGACCGCTGGGTTCCTGGCAACATCGTTTGTGCCTGTGACGTGGTTGTGTTTCAGCCTGACCTATTCGCGCGGGGATCGTCGCGTGTTCCTGCGCCGTTGGACCATACCGATCGCGATCCTGCTTGCTCTACCTGGCGCAGTACTGCTTGCGGGCCAGGACCAGCTCCTTCAGATAACCGCGCCGGAAACGAATGAAGGCTTGTGGGACCTGCGATTTGGTACGGTCGCGAAGACGGTCAACGGCCTGCTGCTCGTGTCGCTTGTGCTGATCCTGATGAACCTCGAACAAACGTTTCGGGCGGCCGTGGGCACGATGCGCTGGCGGATTAAGTTCGTGATTGTCGGTCTCGTGGTGATCTTCGGTACACGGATTTACGTTCACAGTCAGGAGCTTCTTTACGCATTACCAGATCCAGCGTTGTCCGGGGTCTCGTCGGCCGCGCTCCTATTGGGGTGCGGATTTCTGGTGATCGCATATCTCCGGTCCGGATGGGCCGAGATTGACGTCTACCCCTCGCAAGCTGTCATGAGATCCTCGGTGACCGTCCTGATCGCTGGCGGATACTTGTTTGTCGTCGGCGTATTGGCCCAGGCGGTGAGACGTTTTGGAGGGGCCGAGTTCTTTCAACTCCAGGCAGCGGTCATCCTCGCGGGACTGTCAGGGTTGGCAGTGCTCCTGCTGTCAGACCGAGTTCGCCAGCGAATTCATGCGTTCACCATTCGGCACTTCCGAAAGGCGCAGCACGATTCGGTGGGCGTATGGACGCTGTTTTCGCAACGTTTGGCACTTGTTACTGACCAGGCGCATGCCTGTGCGGCCGCGGCAGCATCGATCGCCGAAACGTTCGACGTGTTGTCGGTGACGATCTGGATGGTGGATAGCGACAAAGGGCGGCTCGAGCTCGCGGCGTCTACTGCGCAACAGCGCGACCGGGCGTCTCCTGAGCTTCCGCTGATCGCGTCAAGCGCCGTCGCGGCGGGGCTCAAGGTCAAAACCCTCCCGTTCGATCTAGAGCACGAAAACGCGGGCTGGGCGGCGGAGTTTCGGCAGCTGAATCGCACGACATTCGAAGCCGGCGGCAACCGATGGTGTGTGCCGCTACACGCGGGGGATCCCGAAATAGGTGCGATCGTTCTAGCCGATCGCGTTGGTGGGGTGAGTT
>JGI10216J12902_100535204_pt1 | contig 20138 bp, 16 predicted proteins | sample KanNatreferecore_FD_12902 | JGI IMG/M metagenome (IMG submission 12902)
TACGGTGAAGCTCCATCCGGGTCCCTCCTCGAGGAGTGAGTCGTGGCAGAACCACAGCCTCGAAGCAGGCCGGATATCCTCTCAGCCGTTCACAACCTGTGGGCGCGTCACCTAGGCCGCCATTTTGTAGAGCAGCTCGCCTAGCAAACGCGAAACCCAGATGGGAGAAATGCGTATCGCAGCCGAGATGGGTCGAGGGAGTGTCGGCCCAATGTATCTCGGAGCGGAATCCGAGATGACGGAGTACTTCAATGGGGTTTCTTGCGTTCCCCAGTTGTTCTTGAAGTTACGCAACCCGCGGTTGTCGAGATCGCTGCGCCCGAAGTCGAAGATCCGGAATCCCTGCTCGCAACTCCAGCGGATCGCCTCCCAAAACAAGAGGTTGTTCGGGCGCAGCGACCAGAACCGGGGAGAAGACGCTCCGAACTTGTAGACGACGCTGTCTTTCCACGTAAGGAAGACGCCGCCCGCGATTGGTACGTCGTCGGCGGAGGCGAGCAGGAGAAAGCCGTTTCCGGGTTCCAGCATCTCGCGCCACAGATGCTCGAAGAAGCGGCGCGGCTGCGTCGGTACACCTTGTCGCCTCCGCGTCTCGAGATGCAGATCGAAGTAGACGCGCGTGAGGTCGTCGATGGACTCGCCGCGACGAAGCGCGACGGCGCCTTCACGCTCCGCCTTTCGGATATTCCGCTGTGTCTGCGAGCGATTGAAGGTTCGATACACGACCTCGGGATCAGGATCGAGTTCGAGCGTATGTCGGACTCCCACGACCGTTGCGAATGATCCGGGCACGTCCAAGTCCGCCCTGACGTCGAAGCGCGAGATGCTCTTCTCGCGGCGCGCAGCATCGAGGGCGTGGACGACGTCCGCAGCATCAGCGTTGCCCGACACCAGAGGTGGACAGTAATCCGTGAATGGCAGGGCGACCCACTTTCTGCGGCCGACCTTGACGCCGCTCGACCCGACGTCGATTGCGAGTGGACTCGTCACTTCCATCACCGGCAAGCCGGCGTGAACCCGCTCATGTTTGTCCGTGAGCGCGACGATGAATGCGCGGTATCCGTAACAGGCACTCAAGGTCCGCAGCCACGATGGATGGTGAAACGGCAAAGCATCATCGGATGCAGTCGCCAACTGCCGCCAGCGAGCATCCGTAGCGGGCAAAAGATGGACCTCCATGGCGTTGGACCCGGGGGAAAGAACGACGCTCCCTCCCGGCAGGTCGGGTGCTCCGGGTTCGTTGTCCGATTCCATTTTGCCCATGGGCGCGCTTGCACAGGAGCGCTGCTAGAAGCGGCGTCTATCGAACCGTCGGGAGCAGATAGGCACCACATTAGTCGTCGCCGGCATCAGCGTCTTTGATTGCTGCAACATCTGCGGTTTTGATATGCGCGGCGGAGCCGGTGAGCCGGACTGTCGCCTGACCGGCTGCAGGTCCAACAACCGTCCACCGCTCGTTGTCCCAGCGTATCCGCGACGCCGCCCGGCGGCGCCACCAGGAACTGACGTCTCGAGGCAGCGGTTTCCAGGCGGTCTCGTCGCCAGCGTAGAGCTCTAGAAGGCTCTCGTACGCCTCGAGGTTACGGTCGCCTATGTAGTCGGGATGCATGATTACGAGCGCCATTCCCTCGCGCTCTCTCAAAAAATCTGCCTTTTCGCGCCACGCCCTCTCGTCGTCGTGTCCAAGAATCGCAAAGAGCGTGTGGTCCTGAGGGAGAGTGATCGGAAGCTCGACCAGGTCGCGGTTGAAGTAAGGCAGCCATGTACAGCAGCCGCCGCCCTGAGGCTCAAACGGGTCTGTGTCGGGATACGACGTGTCGTAGTCGAAGCCGAGCAGCGGCATCCATTCCCAGACTCGATTCGTAGCCGGCGAACGAAAGCCCGCTGCGCCCCAGCGCTGGGCGTAGGATCGGATTGCAGGCAGCCGCTCCAGGAGGATTCGCAGCGACGCGAGATCGCGACCGTCATGATGGAGTCCGTGGACGCCGACCTCGAAACCTGCCTTCTTGAGCTCGGCAACGAAAGTGTCGTCGACCGTATACCTCGCGGGAACGAAGTTCCAGGATGACCGCATGCCCGCCGCGGTCTCGAGCGATGCAACACGCTGCACCTCTCGGTAGCCGATCGAGGTTTCTACGTCGTGCGTGAGGACGAAAGCCCATGCGTACTGTTCCGGCCACCAATGCAGCCAGGGAACAGGGCCTCCAGCTATCTCATGTAGCGCGTCAAAGAGGAAATCGTAGAAATCGTGGAGGGCGGTTTCGATAGGCCATCGCGGGAAAGATGACCGAGCCTGGAAGACGCTAAAAGCACGGCGAGCGCCAATCTGGAATGAACGTGGTAGCGCTGGTTTAACCCGGTAATACGTTCTCCGAGCGAGCCGCTTGGCAGTCCCGAGCGCCCGAGAACCGGCCAGTTGTTGATACGACTCGCTCCAGTAATTGTGGATTATTTCGTCTGGATCGAACGGAAAGAAATAACTGCCGTCGTCGCTTCGCCACACGGAGGCAATGCTCTTCCCCTGCGCATCGGTGACGGCCTGCACTGCCGTCCAGTGTCCTTGCAGAGAGCGGAGCACTGACGTTACGAGTGAATCGGCGACTATGTGGCCGTAGAGTCGGAGCGAGTCGAAGAAAAACAGTCCCGAGCGATGTCGTCCTCGACCTTTGTCGGTCAAACTGCTCTCCGAGAACCGCGGCCAGCATAAGGACGGGCCCCGGTTCGAACGGATCGTCGTATACCGGAGGGACCCAGGTGCGTGGACATCAGCACCTTCGTCGCCGGTTGAGTCCGCGAGTTCGTAAGGAATCTTGAAGTAGTCGAGGAAGCCGCAGCGATCTGAGGCCGCGAACATGCTCACTTGCTTGATGGCGCGCCCGCGACCGAGCTCGACTGGACCTTCTTTGCGAGTACGAGGTAGTTCGATCCCATTACCCGGAGAAACGGAACGCGGCAGTCTGCCAATCGTTGCAGACGGCGATGAAGGCTAATCGTGGCCGCTTCGGAGAGCACAGGCCGGCCCAGGAGCGTGAAAGGGCCAAACCCGACGGTCTGGCTGCTCATCTTGACTAGGCCGGCCCGAGCAACGAGTTTGTCGAGTTCGTACGTGTAGTGCGTGTGCGCATAGTTCTCGGGACGATCGGACCAGAACCCAAGCCACCGAATCACTTTCTTCAGCGCCCGCTTTATCGGGAGCGCAAAGGGGTGGAAGCGCGGGTCGAGAAGGTACGTCAGCCGAGCGCGGTTATCCGCGCTCACGATGACATGGCCGCCCGCCGCGGCAACACGTGCCATTTCGGATACAGCCTCGGAGGGCTCGGCGAGCCAGGGAATTACTCCTACAGCGACAACGAGGGTCGCGGAGCCGTCGGCCGCTGACAAGGCATGCGCGTCGCCAATGTCGACGGCGGCTGGCGCTCCTTCTTGTTGGAGCCGCCGCCGCGCGGTCTCCACCATGGACTGCACAGAGTCGATCGCGCGGACGCGGTATCGTCGCCGCGTTAGCGCAAGCGTCAGCCGTCCCGCACCGCAGCCGACTTCGAGCACCGTCGACCCAGGCCTCGATCCGAGCGAGTCGATCCACCCCAGAACCCGTTCCTCGCGCTCACGGTAGACCACCCCGTCGAGGTCCTGCCGTTCATAGACATCGCCCCAATACGGCGTCGCGTCGGTGAAATGCTGGTTCACGCGCCGTTGGTACGTGTCGACGCCGCTGCCGTCTTCCTGGCGCAGCGGGCGTTCCTGACGATTCAGATCCACTGTCCTCGCGGCCTCGGCGCCCCGTTTCTCCGCGAGTTCCGTCGTGTGCGCGACCGTGAACGCGCTTCGCGAAGAACATACGCGGCCGAAGCCACCCACATTGCCCCGAAGGGAACCGGGTCATCCACCGCGAGCCATGCGTATTCTTCGATGTCGCGTAGCGACGAGATCCATTCGCGTAAACTCAGCCCGCCGTCTCGATAGTACTTCAAGGACGCAGCGAGGTCGTAATTCTCGACGAACCACTTGCGATTCTGCGTTGCATCTGCTGCAGGGACCGGCTGACCCGTCATATCGAGATAGAGCGCTCGGGCGACGTCAAGGCCATTCTCAGCCACAAACAGACGGAATGCAGAGCCGATACGAGGGTTCACATCGAGCAGCTTGTAAATGCCGTCGCGTGAGTCGTACCGATAGCCGATATCGAGGATCCCTCTATACCCAATGGCATGCATGAATCTTTGCGTGGTCTCCGCGACGCTTTGGTTCCGTTCACAAACCCCGAGGCTAGTTTGCCCTACATATGGAGGGTATTGACGAAGCTTTTTTCCGGTGACGCCGAAGAGGCATTTCGATCTTTGGTCGAAATACCCATTGAACATCCAGACTGATTCCGCACCCCCGGGAATGTATTCTTGCAGCACGAGCTCGGGGTGTGCGCCGTTTCTGGAAAGTCGGTTATATACGTCAAGGACTTCTGAAGGGTTGGACGCTATCGACTTGCCGGCTCCTGGCAGATCTTGAAACTCTCCATTATCTACCGGTTTGATCATGAGCGGGAAAGTTGCCGTTTTGGCAAACTCGATTACTTCGGTTCGTGAGTCAGGAAATGACGCCTCCGGAGTCGCAATATCGAACTTCTTGCACAGCGTGTACATCTCTCGCTTACTCGAAAGGGAGCGGGCGAGGCCCCGGGGTTCCTCGGGAAAACGGTAGCTGCGCCGCAACGCGTCCGAGTTGTCGGCAACGAAGAGGCAGCTTACATCTTCTGTTGGAATGAGAAGCGGCTTCCCACCAACTCTCGCGGCAATCGTTAGCATCGACTCAACGGCTGCGTCGCCTGACGAGTCCGAGAGTGACAACTCGAATGTACCGCGGCAATACTTGGATCGGAGTGAAGGGGCTTTCCGGGTTTCGTGAACGGCATAGACCGGAATGCCAAGCCGCCCGAGACTCCGAATCAATGTCACTCCACAGTGCGTGAAGGCGTTGAGAACAACGACCGGAGCGGTTCTGTCAGCGACATTCATCGTCCGAACCCTCGAGCGCTTTAACTCGATGTCTCCGTGCCGTCGCTGACCCGAATCACTTCTTCTCCCGCGCGGTAAGCGATCCAGTCAAGATCATTGACGTGTTCGAGGATGAAGTGAAGGTCCTCGAGTTGGTCTGTCGCTCGAAGATACTCAGTGCTCTTACCGCCGACGAAGGCGTCGGCCGGCCGGTCAGCCCAGCGGTTGATGAGATCGAGCGTCTGCGCGTTTCTGGCCTCGTAACCTGAGTTCACGAGGCCTGCTGCGATCCACGCACAGCAAAGGGCGTCTTCCTCGCGGAATTCACCTCGCGTTCCCGCACCAGCGATCAGAATGTTTTCGTGATGGTCTGCGAGGTAGCGGGCCAGCGCGTCGTGGTTCCGTAGACATCCAAGGTAAACATCGCCGCTGGCAGCGCATACGAGTTTCGTGCCCGAAGTGGAGAGGAGTATCATCGGACGCACAATATCGTCGCGTTTCGCGATGGCCGCTGGGCTATTTGTGACGTCGAAGCCGTGGGGCATGTGACCGCCAAGCTCGCCGACAAGTAGCGGCCTCTCGAGTTTGGTCTCGACGCGGGCCGCCGCTTCCAGGGACGGGACTGGAAAGCATTTCCGGCCGAGCGCAACGGCAGTGACAGCCGTTGTTGTCGCGCGGATGACATCGACGGCAACAAGCGCGTCTCCTCCCTTTGCGTAAAATCCATTCATCTCCCCGTGGAAACAGGAGATCTCGACGAATCTCTTGCCGGCGGTCACACAGATTTGGCGGTCGTCGCGGGGCGGAGGTTCTCTTTGCCAAACGCATCCGAATGCAGGCCATGGCGATAGATCTCGACCCTCAGAAGTTCTTCGAGACGTACATTTGAAAGCTTGACTTTCGGCCCAAAGTGATCCAGAAGTGCAAATTGGCTCGGCTTGTTGGGCGCTTCGAAGGTCACCACGTCAAGGCTGAAGGCCTCGGCAAAGCGATCAGCAAATCCTTCATTCAGCGTGCCGTCCTCGGCGAAGAGGCCGACACCTGCAGCGCTCTCTCGAGCCTCAACAACTAGACAAAGCGCGCCCGCGTCCAACCAGGATTGCCCCTGAGCGATGAGTTCTTCGACAATGCTGCGGCGAAAAGCGCCAATGTGCTTCTTTCCGAGCTCGAACTGAACCTCGAGCCCGAGCTCTGTGGCCGCGTCGACGATCGTTTGCGGGCCCAACGGCAGGTCCGTGAATCCTTCGCCGCACTCGATCCTCGTGAATCCAAGAGCAGCGCAAAGCTCAAGGTATTCCGAGAAACGATTTTGAGCAACTGCGATTTCGAATGGGCCTCCGCCAGTCGTTGCCGGTACACCGCGTCTAGTTGCCGCCGCAATCTTGGCGCGTGTCGCTTGCTCGTCCGCGATGATCCAACACGCCATTGAGATCTTCAGCACGTCGATGAGATGCGCGCTTTGCTCGAGATGACTTTCAACCGTGCGGGGGTCGTACCCCGGGTCGAACGGGCTCGTTCTCGGGCCGATCTTCGGCACGCCCAACCCCTCGAGGAACGTCTGAGTCATCGTCTGGCCGTGCGCCGGCGCTTCAGTCTTGTCCGGTTCTCGCCCCGTGGTCATTGCCCGCACTTCACGAAGTAGCTTTTCGGGCCTTTTCACCCGTCGGCACCCGGTGATTCAGGCGAGACACGTGGGAGCAACGCCGGCCGAACCGGCACGCGGGGAGAACCCCCCTCTTCATGGCCGCAGGAGACACAATTTCAGAGTATTCCGAAAACGAGAATGACGTTCAAGTACCCGCGCGGTGTGCTTCGCGAGCGATCGGGGGATATGTGTCCAAGGCCTTGGGGGCCGAGCCGCCGGCGAGCTCAAGTCATTTTGACCGTCGCCGAAATTCTTTGCTCAAAACGTGCTCGTATGCCTCGAGAAGACACGCCTCCGAGTCGGACCAGGTGAAGCCGCGGCGAACTCGCCTTCGCCCGGCTTCGCCCATCGAGGCTCTGAGCGCAGGATCCTCGAGCAGCTGATGTATGCATCGCGCAAAGTCTTCTTCGTTATTCGGGAGGGCGTACAGCGCCGCATCCGCTGCCGTAACCCGAGATTCCGTCAAGTCATAGGAAACGATCGGACGGCCGACAGCCATATATTCGGCGATTTTGATCATTGTCGACGCGTCGTTCAAAGCAGTCTTCGGCTCCGGCGCGAGACACACATCTGCTGTCGACAGAATGCGCACGACGTCCTCGGTCGGCAGCAGGCCTGGAAACTCGGCTATGTCTTCGAGAGCTAGCTCGTGTGCGAGTGCGACCACTTCCTCGAAAACATCGCCCCCTCCCACGAAGATCGCCTGCCAGTCGTCTCTCAGGCGGCGAAGAGAGGCAAGTGATCTCAACGCGCCGTCAATCCCGTCTTGGGGGGCCATTACACCTACGTAGGCAACCAAGTGCGACTTACCCCGCTTCAACGAAGGATCCGGATCGACAGGATGGACTCGAGAAAGGTCCGGACCGTTTCGCACCACGAACACATCCTTCGGCCGCTTGCGCCCACGTTCGATCGCGATCCGCCGGTATGACTCATTTGTCGCGATCACCACGTCAGCGAGTCGGAACGAAACGAGCTCCATTAGCCGGCTCAGCCAGTAGAGCGCCCCTTTCGCTCCGAACCGGTCGACGTAGAGCTCAGGCACGAGATCGTGATGATCGAAGACGAACCGGGTTCCTTGCCGCCTCATCGGCGAGGCGGCAAGGAGAAGAATGTCTGGGGGATTGCCGGCGTGGACAACAGCAAACCTTCGCGTCCGACTCAGAGTGCGCACAAGCTTTCGGGTCTGCCAAAACGCCTGGAAATATTCCACCATAAATTCTCGTTTTTTACGGGAGCCATGCGACAACGGATATCGGAAAATCTCGATTCCGTCACGAATCTCGAAAGGCTCCCGATCTTTGCTATCACCTTGAGGACAAACGACCGTGACATCGTATCCAGCCCGCCTAAGCGACAGGCACTCTGGCCAAACGCGTCGATCACTAGGAACAGAAAGGTTTTCGACGAGGAGGAGGAGCCTCTCAGCCACTGGATCGTGCTTTGAGATTCGAGGCTAGCCAACTACTCGTACGAGTATTCCACGCACTCGGACTCGACAGTCGTAGTGGATTCATTCTGCGGCGCAGCGTAACATAGTGGAGGGAGACCCAGCGACAAAACGCACGAGCAAAGTTGTATATTGTGGAAGGGTGCGGCTGAGACACAAACTTCCGATGTTCCCCTTGTCCCGATGAGCGACAGTTCGCGCGCGAACACTGCGGCTATTCCCTCTTCGGTGACGAAAGCCACTTCGTCATGCGTACCCTTCGTTGACCTCGCGTCTGTTCATCAGCATGTTAAGAGGCAGATTCTCCAAGACATCGCCGAGGTCATCGAAGCCGGCTCCTTCATCGACGGTGCTCAGGTCGCTCAATTCGAGCGGCGGTACGCAGACTTTTGCGGCACGCGTTTCTGCGTAGGCGTGTCGAGCGGATTGGATGCGCTGCGACTCGCGTTCCTCGCGGGAGGCGTTGAATCGGGGGCGGAAATCATCTTGCCGGCGAACACGTTTATCGCGACCGTCGAGGCGATCCGACAGACCGGTGCCCAGCCGGTCCTCGTCGACGCGGATGAACAAGATTACAACGTGAATCCCAAGGCTGTGGAAGCGGCTGTGACGGCGAGAACACAATGGCTGGTACCTGTGCATTTGTACGGGCAAATGGCAGACATGCGATCGCTTGTCGAGATTGGGAAGGCGCGCAAGATCGGCATCATCGAGGACGCGTGCCAAGCGCATGGCGCCGAAAGGGACGGCCTTGTCGCAGGTGCTTCTGGTCTTGCGGGCGCGTTCAGTTTCTACCCGGCGAAGAACCTCGGCGCGCTCGGAGACGCTGGCGCGGTCGTTACGAGCGATCCAGGCCTGGCAGCCGCAGTGCGCGCACTCCGTTCCCACGGTCAAACCGCTAAGTACCATCACGAGCGAGAGGGATATACGGCGCGACTCGATACGATCCAGGCCGTCGCGTTACTCTCCAAGCTTCCGCTTCTCGAGACGTGGAACGAGCAACGAGCGCGTGCGGCTGCCTTCTACATCGATTCATTGGCTGATGTCGGAGATCTCGTTCTTCCCCCCGTGCCGGCGCAAAGCCATCCTGTATGGCACCTGTTCGTAATCACGACGAAGAAGCGTGGTCAGCTCGAGAAATTTCTCCATGAAAAGGGAATCGCAACGGGCCGCCATTACCCCGAGCCGCTCCACCTGATGCAAATCTACCGCGGCCTTGGCTACCGACGAGGTGCTTTTCCCGTTGCTGAGCGACTTGCAGACGAGGCGTTGTCGCTTCCAATCTTTCCCGGCATCACGGAGCCTCAGTTGACGGCGGTCGTAACCGCTATCCGGGACTTCTACCGGCGTGGCTAGTGGGCCGGCGAACGACGCGCCTTACCGCCTCATAAACGATGTCGCCTTCGGCGACGGCGTGGTCGTAAACGCGTTCACGAACCTCTACGGATGTCGAATCGGTGAAGAGACACGAATCGGTCCGTTCGTCGAGATTCAACGTGGGGCCGTAGTCGGCGCTCGGTGCAAGATTCAAAGCCATACGTTTATCTGCACCGGTGTCGAGATTGAAGACGAGGTCTTTGTCGGACATGGTGTCATTTTCATAAACGACAAGTATCCACATGCGACAACCGTTGATGGAGAGCTCCAGCGAGAGGCGGATTGGGATCTGCTTGGAACGACCGTCGGGCGATGCGTTGCGCTCGGATCTGGCTCAATTATCATGGGCGGGGTTCGAATTGGCGCAGGTGCGCTTGTTGGTGCGGGCGCGGTGGTGACGCGCAACGTCGCGCCGGGCGAGATTGTTTTCGGGCATCCGGCAAGGGCGCGCATCGCAAAAGCGTCCGAGAGATAAATGCTGAACCTCGCTGAAAGGTCACGCACAGTCGCGGCCCAACTGCCCCTTGTGCTCCGGCGGCCATTGGCACCGGGATCGCTGGTTTCAACCGCTGCGCTGGTCTTCGTCGGGAACGTCGTAGCAAGGGCACTCGCATTCCTCTTCCCGCTCGTGCTCACACGGGCTATGGGCCGTGACGATTTCGCAGCTGTCTATTTCTTCATCAGCACCGGGTTCTTCGCGAGCCAGCTCGTGATGACGGGATATCCGACGGCGATGACGCGATTTGTTGCATCCGGAGGCGCCGTGGATGAAAAGGGAGCCTGGGTGGTTTCGGGAATGCTCGCAGGCCTCCCGCTGCTTCTGGTGTCGATCGTCTTCGGCGAGGCGCTTGCGCGCGTCGCCGACGCACGATCGTTCCTCATGACCGTGATCATCCTAGGCGTGTCCATCGACGCGTATTACTTCTCTCTTCTTCGAGGGGTTCAGCGGTTTCGGCTCCTCGCGGTTTATCGGGTCGCAGCAAACCTGACCCAGATCATTCTCGTGCTTCTTGCCATGGCTACCGGCTCCGTCACAATCACCCTCGCGGTCACGATTTATGGACTCGTTTACCTCATCCCGATCGCAGCGATCGAGGCCACTATCGGGCCGCTGGCAAAACTCGTCCGGGTTGCGCGACCGCCATCGTTCAACCGGATAGTGGTCCTTACGCGCTTCGCAGCGCCGTCACTCGTTTCGGGGGCCGCCTGGGGCGCGATTTTCGGCCTCGACGTCTTCTTCGTCCGGGTGCTCGCGCCGCAGGCGTTGGCGGACTACAGCGCCGCCCGCGTCCTCGCCATACCGATGCTTCTGATCCCGTTTGCGATCGACGTCGTCCTACTGCCCCGCGTCGCGGCGGCCACAGAGTCGGAGCGGATGCGTTTGTTGCGCCAGGCGCTCGCGGTAGCGGGCGCGGCCGCGGTCATTGCCGTGGTCGCATATGCAGCGCTTGGGCCCGTCCTCGTCGAGTTCTTGCTGCCGACCGCGTACCGAGGAGCGGCGGATTCGGTCGTCGTTCTTGCGCCCGCCCTCGCTCTATTGGGCCTGTACTCCATACTCAACGACTGGTGGATGGGACTCGGCAAGCCGATGGCTCCCGCCTCGAGCTTGGTCGCGGGCGCACTCGTCGCTGCCGCGATGCACTTCCTGATTACGTCGCGCTATGGGGCCGTCGGCGCGGCTCTGGCAGTGGGGAGCGGAGCTCTCGCTGCGATGGTCGTCCTCGGAAGCCAAACAGCGCGACTGGCGAGGCAGCCCGGCCGCGAGCCGACGGTAGAGGCGACGTGAAAACCGCCCACCACCTTGCCACGAGCGCCCCCCCGCGCTCAAAGAGAGTCATCTTCGTCAGCTGGACGCCCCACCACCGCGCCAATGAGCTTGCCGAGGCGTTGGAAGGGCGTGTCTACGTTCCTCACCCTCATCGAAAGGCATGGCCAGCCCCGGTTCGATATGCCATCCAAGGCACGCGGACGCTCGCTTATCTGGCGCGGACACGGCCGACGGATGTCTTGTTTACGAATCCTCCGTTTGTGGCGGGAGCCGTGCTGTTGCTGGCCGCGACACCGCTCCGTTTCAGCGTCTGGGCCGACTCTCACTCTGGGGCGTTCAATGATCCGCGCTGGATGCGCTTCTCGCGGCTGAATGACTGGATCATGCGAAGGTGCGCCGGCGTAATCGTCACAAACGAACCGCTCGCGCGGCGCGTCCGTGCGAGCGGAAGCCGGCCGTTGATCGTGAACTATCCGTCGACGCACCCGAAGCAGCGCTCAGCGACCGGGTCATACCTGGTTGCGACACTCGGATTTCAATTCGACGAGCCGGTCGATGCGTTGCTGAAGGCGGCTGGGCTGAGCCCAGAGGTCCGCTTGATCATGACCGGCGCGGCTCCCGCCGATCTGGCGAAGCGAGCACCGCCGAACTGCGTCGTCACGGGTTGGCTTTCGCGCGCCGATTACGAGCGGACGCTCGCCGAGGCGCGCGGCGTCATATGTCTTACGACGCGCGAGGACACCATGCAGACGGGCGCCTACGAAGCCCTTCAGTACGGCCTGCCGATGGTGCTCTCTGGAACAGGTGCTCTTCGCGAATTCTTCAGCGACGGCGTCATCTTCGTCGACGATCATGAATCGGAGACGCTCGCACGTGCGGTGACGCAGCTTTGGCGAGACCACGAGCAGCTGAGCATTGATGCGCTTCGTGCGCGTAGCGATCTCCTTGCTCGCTGTGAGGATGAGATCTCGGCGCTTCGCGCCGCGCTCGGGATTTCTGCGCGCGCAACGCCCGATTAACGGGCGTTGCCGCGACGCGACGAAAACGCTTAGCCGATCGCGCCGGAAGGCCGAAGCGCCGGATGGCCGGACGGCGATGGCAGCCGCCGCTGTGCGCTGATCGAGCCAGCGTAGAGAAGACCCGCCATGGCCCAAAGGAGATGAGGAAGGCCGCTCGTCAGGAAATAGGCGCTGACGAGATGCATGAAGACGAGAAGGATGATCGCGACGAATACGACACGACCGAGAATTTGGCGATCATGATCGTTCTCGTATGCAACCCGCCGTGCTCGCGCCGCAAGCACGAACATCAGCAGGCAGTACATGAGCAGAAGCGGAATCCCGCCCTTCAACAGCATCGTCAGGTAGATGCTTTCGGTGTATTGCCACGTAATTCCGAAATCCGGCGGGAGCACCGGACCGTACCCCGTTGCCAGTGCTCTGCCGTGCAGCAATGGAAGATATTGGTCCTTCCAAACCTGAAGCCTGAACGAGAGCGTCTGCGGGGCAGCCAACTGCGATGTTCCTGCTCCCAAGCCTGCCAACTGTGTGTCGTAGCGGTGCTCTAATTTGGTACCAAACACTGCCACCGCGAGCACAGCACCCACACCGAGCAAGACCAATATTCGCCCAAACGTCCGCGTCCAGGCACCGAGAAGAACGACTCCAACGAGTGTTGCAACGATCGGCGTAACGGTCAGCGTCGCAAAAAGAGCGCCGATACAGACTACGAGAATGAGGGCGATTGTCTTTTTACTGGCAATGTCTCTCGAACCCTTCAGGAGGAGCCCGACTCCTAGAAGGATTGTGAGGAACAAATATCCTCCAAATGTGTGCCACTGAGGGAACGGTCCGGTTGCTCGTGAGCCAAGAACGAAGCCCGGATCGAGGGAAACATCGCCGACCTTGACACCGGTGATCCTCGTCAAGAAGGTTCTGATGGACCCAACATTGAGTTCCTGCAAAATGCCCAGCACGGCGAGTGGAACGCTCGTGAAAAGAACAAGCCTAAGAGCCCTCCTTCGGCCGACTATCGAGGTGCAAGAGGTCGCTACGGCTCGGTAAAGCAAGAAAAACTGCAAGGGACTCGCTATCTTTCCGACACTGTCGCTCGTGAACGGAAGGCGAAGTAACAAGAGGTCGTAGGCGCCAAAAACTCCGATCATCAGCGCGTAGCTCAGGGCAACCCAGTCGAACGCTCCCCAAGGTCGTCTCTGCTCCGGCTTCGCAGTTACCAGAATGATCGTCGCGAGATAAGCGATCAGGATCTCGGACAGCCGGAAGCCAGGCACCGGCAGTCCACGCCGGAGGCCGGATACGACCGGTACAACGCCGACGAGGATGAGACCGCCGACCGCGGGCCGGAGGAGAGTCACGACGCCCAGAACGACAGCGAGCAAGGCTGAAATCGCAACGACAAATCCTCGAGTACCGCCGATTGCTACCTGGATTCCGGCAAGCACGGTCGCGGCGCCGGCCGAACCCAGCAGGACGGCGCTCAGCGTCAAACTTGCGGGTCGACCGATCTTAAGCAGACGCTCGCGCGACTCTGCGTAAATCACCGCGCGCCGACTTGCGGCGAAGCAGTCGCTGGACGAGCGCGATCCGCAAGCGCCACGCGATCTCCGTTGCGCGCGAGCGACTGATCGACCGCCTCGATCACCTCAACAACCATGAGGCCGATTTCGGCCGACGACCTCGGCGTCGAGCCGTGACGGACGGCCGCACAGAAGTCGGCCATTTCGAGCAGGAGTGGTTCGCTGGGCGCGAGGTAAGGTGACACAATATCGCCGGTCCGATAACTGAGCTGATACTCGCCGAAGGATTCCGGATCGGGAACGATGACGCTGGAATCGAAGACGCGGATCGGTTCAGTGCTCGTGTCGTCATATACGGCCATTTTGCGAGATCCGACGACAGCGGTTCGACGAAGCTTGCTTGGGGCCAACCAGGACAGTTCAACGTGCGCAACGACGCCCGATGGGAACTCAAGATGAATGAAAGCAACGTCGGGCGTCTGTGGGACGATGTATCCCCGACTCAGCGCGGCAACATACTTTGGTACCTCACGTAGCCAGTAGTAGAGGATCGAGAAGTCGTGCGGGCCGAGGTCCCACGCGACGCTCACGTCTGGTTGGTGCAAGCCGAGGTTCACGCGGCTTGTCGAGATGAAATAGATCTCGCCGAGTTCGCCGGATCGAATGAGTTCGTACACCTTGTTCACGGCCGGGCTGTAGAGGAACGTGTGCCCGGGCATCAGCACCAAGCCTCTTACTTCGGCGAACTCGATGAGTTTGCGTGCCTTCTCAGACGAGCTAGCCAATGGCTTCTCGATAAAGACGTGCTTTCCGGCCTCGAGGCTCTTCATAGCCAACGGGTAGTGCGTCGATACCGGCGTAGCGATGACGATAGCCTCAAGGCTCGGGTCGTTCAGTAGATCGTCGAACGCAAGCGTGGCGCTGACGGCCGGGTACCGCTGCGCAACGACACTCAATCTTGGTTCATTGCTGTCGCAAACCCAGACGATCTCGGCGTCGCCGAGCTCGTACAGGTTTCGAACGAGATTGGGGCCCCAGTACCCGAGGCCGACAACTCCGACCCGGACTGGATCGTCACCATCTTCCCGCACCGGACGACCGTTCGGAGCGAGGTGATCGTAGAGACTCGTCACGCCGTCGCCGTCCTTTGGGAAAAGACGGCGCCCGGCGTCCGGAGAAGCAATTGAAGATCGAAGAGCAACGACCAGCCGCGAACGTAGGAGACATCCATTTCCAGCGCCTCCGCAAACGTCGTGTGTGCCCGCGCGGTCACTTGCCAGAAACCGGTCAGGCCGGGCGGAACTAGAAACCGCTCGAAATGGTGTGGCGCGAAGTGCTCGATCTCGTACGGGAGACAAGGACGCGGACCGACTATTGACATCTCGCCTTTGATCACGTTCAAAAGCTGGGGCAGCTCATCGAGGCTCGTCTTGCGGAGCCATCGCCCGACTCGAGTAACGTCGCCTTTACGTTCGAGCTTGTAGATGCCAGTCTCCTCGGGATGCACGGTCGAACTCATGGATCTTTTGATGTACTCACGATGAGCCTGGTCACCAGCTTCGATGCGCATGGTTCTAAATTTGTTCATCACAAACGGCCGCATGCTGGCGCCAAGTCTTTCTTGGCGAAAGAGGACGGGCCCCGGCGAATCTCGCTTGATCTTCCAGGCGATCACAGCGAAGAGCGGCATCGCGAACACAAGAGCGGCAACCGCAACAAAGAGATCAAGGATCCGCTTCGCGAGACGAGAAGCCCGCTGGAATCGCTTTGGAGGGAACGCGACAAGCGGTAACCCTTCGACGGTGTGCATCGTGGCGTTCGGACTGAATGTTTGAAAGAGCCGAGGGACAATGTCGACCTGAAGCGCGAATCGCTTCACCAGCTCTACAAGCTTGAGAGTCGCGACAGGCGTCTCTCTCGTGAAGGCGATAATGACGCGGTCGACGCTCAAGGCTTCGAGCAGCCCCGGGATCTGTTCGTCAGGGGAGTCGTAGACAGGTAGATCCTCAACCTCTGCGCGGAGCGCCCGCGGAGAAGCGTCGACAAATCCCACGGGATTGACCCCGTACTCGGGGTGCTGCCTTAGCTTTCGAGCTACGTCCTGACCCACGTGGCCAGCGCCGAGAATGAGTGCGTTTTGAATGTACGACGCTTGCCGCCTACAAAATGCTCTTGCACTCGCTCGCCCGACGGTAACAAGGGCGAGTCCAAAGATCCAGAAGGCGAAAGCCTGCCCGGCATTGAGCTTGGCCAGACTCAAGACGCCAGTGACGGCGAACAGCAACCACGCCGCAATGGTGACAACGTGAAACACGCCGGCGAGGTCGTCGACGGTCGTGTGCTCCGGCTGCTCCCTATCTCCGTCGTAGAGGCCGTAGAGACTGGCGAGGCCGAGCCATAGCGGCATCGTCGCAACGAAAAGCAGGCGCTCGCTCCAGACGCTCGACGCGTCGCCTCCTCCGAAGAGGTTTTCCGCGAAAACGAAAGCCGCGGTCAGCGCGACGCAGTCGGTGAGGAGGAGCGCTCGCCGGACAAGCGTCGTGCGCGAGCTCGCGGACGCCCAAGTCTGCTCGCGTTCAGAGGCCACGAACGAAGTCGTGCCCGACTCCACCGGTGCGACGTCGGACGAGCTAGCCATCGGCTCGCTCGGCTCCGAGACCGAGACCGAGACCGAGGTCGCGGTGAGCGGCGGCATCGGAAGCAACGACGAATCGTCGATCTGCGTCATCGGGTGGGCTCCAATCGAGAGCTGCGTTCGTCGCGAGCTCGATGAGTTGTCTGATATCGCTCGTATCGCGCGAGATCCGCGGCGCCGACTCCCGTCAAAACCACCCCGAGTGTTGGGGAAGGCAGTGAGTCGATCGTCGCTCGAAGCTCCTTCAATGCACGTCGGCGAATTACGTCCAGTCGAATGACGAGGACCAGACCGTCCACGTGCCTGCTCAACGTCAACGCATCGCCGAACGGGAGGAGCGGTGGTGTGTCGATGATGACGAGATCAGCCTCGTCTCGGAGCCGCTCGAGAATCTCAGCAACGACGTGCGTTCCTGCGAACTCACCGGGCTGAGGAGGCATAGGGCCGGCCGGGAGCACTTTGAGGACCCCATCGAGTTCGACTCGGCCGTTCCCTTTCGCGACAGACGCCTGCTCAGAAGCGGCTGAGATCGGTACACGCGCAATGACGTCTTCAAGCGCCACGTGTCCGAGCGCGACGTCGGTGAGGCCATGTTCTGTCTCAATACCCAGCAGCAGGTCGAGACTCGGGTTGCGCAAATCGAGGTCTACGAGGACCACTCGCTTTCCCGCGAGCGCGGCGGCGACGGCGAGGTTGGCAGAGGTCTCCGATTTCCCCTCGCCTGCGAAAGCGCTTGTGACCATTACGACGCGCGACGACTGCTCGAGCATCGTGAATTCAAGATTCGTGCGAAGCCGACGAAAGGCTTCGGCGTTACGACCGTTCGGATCCGCGAGCATCGCGATCCCCTTCCCGTGGCGCGGGCCCCGGGGCGGGGGAAGGCGACCAAGGAGCGGCCTGGCGAGCTGGTCGACGATTTCGTCGCTTGAGCGGACGCGCGTGTCGAGCGTCTCGCTCAGAAACGCAAGACCGACGCCGAGCGCGACGCCCAGTAGAAATCCGAACACGCCGTTCAACAACGGCCGCGGTCGAACTTTCGTTGCATTGTCGGCAGGACGGACGACGAACGCATCCGACGTCTCCAGGAGCCCTAGCGTCCCAAGTTGCCGCTCACGTCCTGCGAGCTCACGGTAAAGCGGCGACTTTGTCAGGTCTTGTGCCCTCAGCTCGCGGAGCCGAGACTCGACGTTTTCGCGTGCGCTGTTGATCGACGCGGAGTAGACCTCTTTTCGATAACGCGTGAAGGTGCGGGCATAGGCTGTCGCAAGGCGGCGAGCCAAGGGAGCGCTCTCGTCGCGGACGTTGAACTCGAGCAGGTCGGTGTTAGTCGCCGGAGCGACGGTCGAGGAATCGAGGAGGTCCTGTGCGGTGCGCCCATGCAACCCAACCGCGTCGAGCGTCCGCCGCGCAACGATCGGCACCTCTGCGAGCTTCGCCTGCGTGGCGGCGACGCGATCCGGGTTCAGGTATGCGGCTGGGTCGGTGCCGCCGTTCAGCGTCGCCGCCGGGTTCTCGTGGCTCAGCAAAACCTCGGCTGACGCCTCGTAGATCGGTCTCTCCCCGAGGGACAGAACGACGGCGCAGAGCGGACAAATGACGGCGGCGAAGAGCACGATGGTCTTCCGCCGTAGAAGCACGCCGATGTATTCGGTCAGTTGGGATGTCTCGCGCGTCCGCTCTTTCAGTTCCACCTCTAACCCGTACCTCCCGAAAGCCTTAGGTTCCGAAGGGCGAGAGGCGCAGCAGTCGCCGTGCGGACGTGTCTCGCTGAACTCGCGCTAACCACGCGAGCCGCATCAACGCCCCGGCGCGATCGAGTAAAAACGTGCCGCAGTTCATCTCTCCGCAGCAGTGGGCTCTCCCCTCTTTCCCCCCTGCAGTGTGCCTTAAAGTTATCGCGATACCGAGCGGGGTCAAGTCTTGAGGGTCAGCAGGGACGCGCCGGCGGGTGCCGGCCTTGCTTGTGTACCCGCGTGAGCGATCGACGTGACACGTTCCAGGTAGAAAGGGGACGCGCTGCGCAGCCCAGCGCGTCGCCATTCGCTGCCTCCGCTCGACCCCCCGCGCGCCACCGCCCTGACGCCGGCGAGCAGGCACGCGACGACGTGAACCGGTTGCCGCCACGTCGTCTCAAGAGGCAACTCGGGGCCGTCGTGCCGACGAAAGTTGAGTTGACTCCGGCGCTCGACCGCCGTACGTTTGATTAGCTGGTTACCGGGGTGGGGAGTTGCACGTGTTCGAGGTGATGCGCCTAAAGGGCGATGCATGGAGACAGCGACAACGAGTTGCGCTCTCGTTATGCCTGGTCCTCAGTACTCTTGCGGCCGCCGGCACTGCTGCTACTCAGCGTGTCTTCCGTAGCTCAACGCACGCAGCTGCCGAAGTCCCGCACGCTCCCTTCCGCAAGGGCATCGTACTGCTCGGCTTCGACCGGTGGGCGTCGCCGCACCAGCGGCGCGTAGCGATAGCGAAGGTCGCTGCGAAAGACACGCGTACCATCGGTCTCGGCGTGCACGTGCTGCGTTTGCGCCGCGGCCAGGTGCTATCGGCCATCCATCAGCTTCGCGCTCAACCGGGCGTCCGATATGCGGAACCGGACTACATCGAGCAGGAAGGTGCCGTGCCGAACGATCCGTCGTTCGGGCTCCAATGGGGCTATCGGAATACGGGCCAAGTCGTCAACGGCATCAGCGGTAGCCCAGGTGCGGATGAGCACGTGGTGCCGGCCTGGGATGTCGCCACCGGCAGCGCATCCATCGTCATTGGCGAGGTCGATTCCGGCGTCGACTACACGCACCCCGACCTTGCCCAGAACATCTGGTCCAACCCCGGTGGGATCGGAGGCTGCGGTGCAGGAACACACGGCTACAACGTCATTGCGTCGACATGCGATCCGATGGACGACGACACCGTTTTCGGCGGCCACGGCACTCACGTGGCCGGGATCATGGGCGCGGTGGGCAATAACGGCGTCGGTGTGACTGGAGTCAACTGGAACACGACCATCTTGCCGGTCAAGTGGGTCGGCGCAAGCGGATCCGGCTCGACGAGCAACCTGATCTCAGCTCTGGACTGGCTTCTCAGGGCCAAGCAGGCGGGGATGAACATCCGCGTCGTCAATGACTCGCAGACCTGGAAGGGAACCGCCTACTCACAGGCGCTTTCCGATGAGATCGACCTCCTTGGCCAAAACGGAATTCTCTTCGTCACTGCGGCGGGCAATTCCGGCGACAACAATGACAATCCGAGCCTCCGCCGCTACCCCTGCGGCTACGACCGACCGACCGAGATTTGCGTCACCGCCTCAAACCAGCAGGATCAGCTGCCGAGCTGGGCTAACACGGGACCGACAACAGTCGATCTGGCAGCGCCTGGAAACAACATCTATTCGACGCTTCGGAACGGAACCTATGGCTTCGTCAGCGGCGGCTCAATGGCTGCGCCCCAAGTCGCGGGCGCGGCTGCCTTGATCCTGTCGGCGCAGGATATGTCGCCGAAGGCGCTCAAGGCAGACATCCTCGAGAACGTAGATCAAGTCCCGGCATTGTCGGGCCTTGTCAGGACGGGAGGGCGTCTCGACATCTGCAGAGCGCTCCCCGGATGCGTCCAGTCACCGACCACCAGCACGTTCGGCCTTACGACCGTGGGGACGAGGAGCGACCAGATGCTTCCCAACCGCAAGCGCGTCAACCACTTCCAGCTGACGGTGGCCGGGAGCGTCTCGAAGCTAACGATGTAC
>JGI10216J12902_100343970_pt1 | contig 20112 bp, 54 predicted proteins | sample KanNatreferecore_FD_12902 | JGI IMG/M metagenome (IMG submission 12902)
TGCGGTGGAGCTTAGGGGATTCGAACCCCTGACCTCTTCCATGCCATGGATGCTAAAACCGCAGGTCAGATGCTCATGATCCTCGGCCTGAGCGTAAAACATGCCTCATGTTGCTCACTGATGCTCACTGAGGATCACTGCTCCTGCCGCTCTCCTGCCGCTCGCCAGACTACGGCCTCGCCTGAACCGTAGCCCTCGGATACCGAGACTTCGCCTGGGTTGATCCACATGACCGTCTTCATCGGCAGGTCGAACATGGTCAGCCTCAAGTCGGCTACTTCGGCCGCATACGTGAGCATTCGATCGGGTCCATAGTCGTTCGCTATCACCCGCAGCGCCGACCCGAAGTCGGGATTCTCCAAGTCCCAGCTGCCCGACGAAAGGCCCGCCTCGATGACCTCGGCCAGCGCCTTCTCGAATGCTGCCACCTCGGCCGCCGAGAAAGTCTGCCCGGCGACCCCAGCAGCGAATGCGGTCAGGATGTTCGACTCTGCATCCCCGGTCTCGTGCCTGCTTGGTCCTGCCAGTTTGCTGGCCCACCATGCTGCGGCGGCTTTAGCCTCGGGTCTCGCGATAGTCTCTGTCATGGCGACTCCAATCCAGTCGTCAGCCCGGTGCAGCCTTGCCGCTGTGCCGGGCACTCTTGTTCGAGGGTACGCCCAACGCGTCCCTCGCACGGTCAAATCGCGCCTCCGACGAATGGACGTACCGCTGCACCATCCGCCAGTCCGAGTGCCCCAGCAGCGCAGCGAGGTCCTGAGGCGACACACCCTGCTCACCCAGCCACGACGCGTACGTGTGGCGGCAATCATGAGGCGTCGGCTGCGGGTCCGTCAGGTTCGCCAGTTTCACCGCAGGCACCCACACCCGGGACCGCCAGTTGGAGTAGTCGAACCTCTCACCGTTCGGCTGCTGGAACACCGGCTTCGCCAGGTTCACCACATGCCGCGACAAGCCCTCCGTGAGCTCGTCCGTCAACGGGACATCCCGGTAACCCGCCGCGGTCTTCGGCGGCTTGATCCCCCGATCCCTGCCGAGTGCCTGCTCAACCGTGATCGTCCTGCGGAGGAAGTTGACGTGCCGGCCATCCAGCCCCGTGGCCTCCTCCCACCGCAACCCCGTCCCCAGTAGCACCTCCACGAACAGCCGGTGCACCCCGTCGAACTGCTCGAGCAGCCGCGCAGCCTCATCGCGGGACAGGAACCGGTCCTTGTGCTTCGGCACAGTCGGCGCACTCACCAGTGAGGCCGGGTTCGCGCCGATCAGCTGATGTTTCACCGCGGCATTCAGCATGTGAGTCAGAAGACTCAGCGCCGCCGCGACCGTGGGTGGCCCGACCCTCGCGGCCACCATGTCGCTGACCCACTTCTCCACGTCCCATGACTTGATCGTTGCGAGCGGCCACCTCCCGAACGCGGGTTCGACGTGCACCCGCCAGTGGGAGGTGTTCTTCGCTGCCGTGGCGGACTCGACCCTGCGGGTGGCGGACCACTTCATCCACCAGTCCGAGAGCGTCATCTTGCCGGCGGCCGGGTCGATGAAGTCGCCGCGCCGCATTGCGGCTTCGGTGTCGGCGGCCCACTGCTGCACGACCCGCTTCAACGGGTCGGTTCTGGACCACCGCTGGCCGGAGGGGTGGCGGACCGTGGCCTGCCACTTCCCCGACTTCAGCTTGCGGATATGCGCCATGGCCCTACTCCTGCTGGCGTGTGGAGGCGATGAAGCGCTCCGCGGCCTCCATCTCGCGGCCGGTCTCCACGCCCTGACGGAACCCGCTCTCGTAGGTCTCGTGAGACCACCGCTTGATGTACGCCTTGATGTTGTCCGCCAGCTCCCGGACCGCGGCTCGCAGGCACATACCGGCGGCCAGGATGCTGGCCAGGATCGACCAGCGTGCCAGCCAGTCGAGGTCTCCGATTGTGCTCGCCGCCATCAGCGCCACTGCGCATCCGGACATGACCTTGCACTTCAGTAACACTGTCGGTATCCGCACCGTAACTCGGTCCCCTCGTAATCCGTTGTCCCATACGGGTACCGGCTGCGTTCGCCGCTCTATAGGTCCTACCCCGTGGGGTGGTGGGCGCGGTCGGTATTCCTAGCATCGTTACGACGATGCAGAGCGCTACATCTGGCGACATCACGATTCGGTCTCGATGGGTACTGATTCGTAGCCACGCGCTCGCAGATCCGTGATCTGACGGTCGAAGGCTGCTACGAGATGCGCCGCGACCTCTGCATCGGGATGTGACCGCGCGGCCTCACGTAGCCGCTCCAGTTCCGCGAGACGCAATACCGCATCATCGTCCCGGCGAGTCCGGTAGATCTTCAGGAACAGCTCCCGGTCCGCCGGCAATAGATACGGCATCTCCTGGATCTGCACCTCCCCGACGTCCCCGGCCTCGTCCGCTTCCTGGGCGTCCACGCGCACGGCGTACTCGGACAGGTAGCCGCGGTCCCAGCCCAGCGCGTGCTCCAGATGCCCCAGTGTCGACTCCCGTGGCCACCTGAGTCCCGCCTCGAAGTCCTGGATGGCGCGACGGGATGCCCCGGAGTTCTCCGCGAGATCCTCCTGGGTCAGCTGAATGTCGTTCCGCCTCCGGCGAAGCTCCCGCCCAGCAGCTTGCATCCCCGCGGTCATCTTTCTGGCCACGGCGTCAGTATGCGCAACCTCGCCCCATTGCGCTAGTCGCCGTCCAAGAAATATTGCGCATTGTGGGGCGTAGCGGGTTGACATGTCGCGCATAGTTGCGCAAAGTGGAGCCATGAGCAGCGCATCGAAGATCCGCAGGTACGTGGCCAGGCCGCGCGAGATCGACGCCATCCAGTGGAACGGGAACTTCACCGACCTCCCGGCCGAGTGGCGCTCGACGGACCTACTGAAGATGCGCGGCAAGGACCTGATCTGCACCACGTTGCGGCACGTCACGAAGGTCCGCATCGGTGACTACATCGTCCGCGGCACCAACGCCGAGTTCTACCCGGTGGACGCCGCCACCTTCGAGTTCAAGTACGAGGAGATCCGATGAGCCCGAAGCCCCGCGCCGAGCAGCTCGCCGAGCAGCTCAGTGACCTGCTGAAGAGCGCCAGTGATCCCCGCCTGCTCCTCACGATCCCCGAGGCGGGCGAGAAGTTGGGCGTCTCGCCCAACACGGTCTACAAGCTGATTGCTGGCGGTGATCTGCGCGCCGTGGACATGTCCTCCTCCAACGCCAAGCGGTCGCGGACGAGGGTCCGGGCGGACGACCTCGAAGCCTTCATCGAAGCGCGCACCCGAGAGCCGCGCGCATCCTGACCCTGGTCGGTGCTGGTCAACAGCGCTCCACCCCCCCGTAGCGCCGAGCGGACTCCGCTCCTAGCACCGACCAGGCTCCATCTGAACAGCCAGCAGAACAAGAAGGAACCCGGTCCTCATCACCGGCAAAGGCAGAAGAGGAACCGGGTCCACAACGAAACGAGGGTACCGCAAATGTCCATCGCAATCGCAGTGCTCGTGGTGGCGGTCGGGGCGCTCATCGCCTTCATCCGCCACGACATGCAGCGCAACCCGGGCCGGGACTGGCACACCGAGGAGTTCGACCCGAGCACCCTGCGGAACGCCGTCTACCGCTACCCGGACGGCCGATCCGCTGACGTGAGGGACTGGGCGTCTGACCCGAAGTGGCAGGCGTTCGTCGAGCGCGTAGAGCGCAAGCACGCCGCTGAGGAACTGCTGCGCAGGGCGGGGATCGAGTCATGAAGGCGATCGCCGGGTCCGACATCGAGGTCGGTATGACCATCTCGTTGGCGCCGGGGGGCGAGCCGTTCGAGGTCAAGCGGATCGACGACCGCGACGCCAGCGGGGACCGTGGCTTCCGGTACATGTACGGCCCGGCCAGGGTCGTCGTGGTCTCGGTCAGCAACTACTGGTACGCGCAGGTGGAATCGTGAACAGCCTGCCGGAGAACACGCACTGGATCGACCAGCTGCTCGCGGCCAACCCGGCACTCGCCGAGACCGCCTGGCGATTGACGGTTATCGCGGGTCTCGTCTCTGTTGAGGTGACGGGCGGCTATCACGAGGCGAATCTGTGGCACTCCGCTGTCGGTGGCCGCATCTTCCCTTCTTTCACCAACGCCTCGGGTGTGCGACGCCAGACCATCGCCAGCAGGACTGTGACCGTCGAGTGCGTGGTTCAGACAGGCGCGTCCCGCACGGGGCTGCCGCTGGTAGGTGAGTTGTGATGGACGCCCCAACTCGGATCCGCCGCCGTCGTGAGAAGGACTGGCGCATGCCGGAAGGCGTGGTGTATGTCGGACGCGGATCGAAGTGGGGCAACCCATTCAAGCTCGGCGACGATCTCACCGGTCTCTGCCGCTTCCCGGCCGCACTCGAAGATGGCGCGGCCTGGGAGTACGAGGGGCGCATCTCCGCTGATGGCAACTCCCACGCCTACTTCCACCCCGGCGGCAAGGTCACTCACTGCCAGGTGCGGTACATGACCCGCGAGGAGATCGTCGAGCTGTACCGACGCTGCCTGGCTGGTGACGTCCCGCCAGCCGTCCAGGCTGCGTACGGCCGCCGCAACCCGGTGGAGGTGTCTGTCGACGATGTTCGCAGCGAACTGGCGGGCAAGACGCTTGCCTGCTGGTGTCACGTTGACGACGCCTGCCATGCGGACCTGCTGCTGAAGATCGCGAACGGGGCGGACCTCTGATGGCCAGTGATCCGCGCATCACCGAGGATGCCGTGGAAGCAGCCACGCGGTCCCTCGCTAAGACATTCGTCACCAACAAGCCGTCTGCTGGCTCGAAGGACTTTCGGGTGGATGCTCGCGCCGCTCTGGAGGCTGCCCTGCCGTACCTCGCGCCCCAGCCGGTGGACCGAGCGGCACTGGAGGCCATCCTGTGGCAACACCAAGTGGGCCGTCATCTGCCCTCCGCAGAGTCCCTCGTCGGCTACCGGGCAGTGATCGCCGACGCCGTGCTGGCTCTCATCAAGGGGAGCGCGTCATGAGCGAGAGCCTCGTCGGCAGGACCGTGATGGTCGGCCGGCGGGTGGGCATGGTGACCGACCGCGACCCGAACTACTACACGGTCTGGTATCCCGACAGCGAAAGTGAAGGCCACCTGTACCGGGACGAGTTCTACGTGCTGCCGACCCGCGAAGAGATCGCGGAGGCCGTCCATGGCCAGACCGCGAATCACGCATGGAGGGGCGCTCACTGCGATAAGCGGGCCCAGCGCACGAGGCTCCGCGAGGCTGACGCTGTGCTGACTCTGATGATGCTCGGGAGCCTGTGATGCGCGAGATGAGCGGCCAGACGGATGAGGAGCGCGAGTTCATCGACATGGCACTGGCCGCCGCCGACGCAGGCAACGCAGGGCACTGGCCCACTGTCGCTGGCTACCTCGCCGACGAGGTCCGCCGACTTCGCGCTCTGGATGCTGCCCTGCCGCACCTCGCGACTTCCCCGCCCGCCCGGCCGTCGACGTTTGGCTACATCGTTCGCTATCACGACCCGGATGGAGAGGGCCAGAACGTCTCCTGGGACAACCGGGTCTACACGGAGTACCGCGAGGCAGCCATGGCTGCGATTGGGGCCAGGGACAAGTTTCGTGCTCCCGGTCACTCCTGGACGGTCTGCCGCACCGAGCGGATGGCGACGTTCCGATGACCGTCATGACAGGCCGCCTCCGCCGCCACGTCGACATCTCCCAAGTCTCCGGCACCGGTGACGTAGCTGAGTTTTGCGAGTTCTCCGATGGCTCCGTTGCTGTCCGCTGGCTCGGCGAGCATCCATCGACTGCCGTATGGAACGACATCCGCGACGTCGAGCTCATTCACGGCCACAACGGGGCCACCGAGCTGATCTTCGACGCGCTGGATGAGACCGAACCCAAAAACCCCGAGGGGGAACGATGAGCAGCAAACTCACACCCACGGCGACCGACTTCAAGGCGCTCGGTGTACGCGTGATCTATATCCAGGTCGCTGACCAGATGATCTTCCGGTGCCATCTCCGCCCGTCTGGCGAGGTGAGGATCGGCGGCCTCGGGAAAGGTGAACTGATGACAGCCGCAGCTGTCATGCAGGGCTCCCGTGCGATGTGGGGTGATCAGAACCGGCGCGGGTTCCATATCCAAGGTGACATCGCGGCCCACTGGTTCCCCCGCGACCCGAGTGAATTGACCACGGAGTGGGGCGTCAAGTTCGCTGCGCCCGGACAGGGCTACCTCGGCAAGGAGAACATCCAGGTCTTCGAGTCCGAGGATGACGCGGTCGAGTGTGTCGAGGGCCAGAACATGACCCGCGCCGTCATCGTCTCTCGCCAGGTGACCGAGTGGGTCGAGGCGGACTGATGACCTCCCCCGCGCAACTCCCCCCACTGTCGGTTGCTGACTTGATCCGCGCCGGCGACTTCACCGCCGCAGTCGAGCGCATGCAGTCCCTGGTTCGTCTGGGTGACCCGAACGAACCAGTGGACGTGGACGCGATCCGCGCCCGGTACGAGGCGAGCAGGGCGCATCTGCGCGCGGTCACCCCAACGCCGCCGTTCCGTGTCGTGGTGGAGGTGGTGAAGTCATGACCCGCGCTACGGCCGCCTTGGCTCTGGTCGCCGGCCTATTGGTCGGCTGCTCCGGCGAGCCGTACTACCGCACCTGCAAGGACGCGCAGGATGCCGGGGTCGCTCTGCCCCTGACGCCCGAAAGCCCCGGCTGGAACCCAAAGCTCGACCGTGACGGAAACGGAGAGGCGTGCTGATGAGCACCCGGAAGATCAGCAAGGCGGCAGCGGAGAAGCTGTGGGCCGACATCCGCACCGACCTGGCGAACGCCGAGAAGAACATCATCAAGGCGATCAAGACCCGAGCGTGGGAGCCATTGGGCTACGACTCGTTCGTTGCCTGCTGGAACGACCGCCTGCAAGGGATCAGGTTGGCAACGACCGCACTCAAGGTCCACGTCGTTTACGCGATGTTCGAGACAACCGACGACCCCATGGCTGTGGCGAACTCGATCGGCATCCGCAGCGGCGTCACGCCATCGACGGTCCAGCGAATCAAGGGCCACCGAGACAACGGCATGACGATCGAGGAGGCCATTGCCGCTGGCATTCGCAAGCCGTGGGGTGTCTCCTCGAATGACCCACAGTCCAAGCCTGTCGTGATTCGCGGCCTGGACCCCGAGGTTTACGAGGCATACAAGACGCTCGCCGCTGAGTTCGACTCGACCGTTGAGAAGGAAGCGGCCGAGGCTCTCCACGCTCACTTCCGCAAGCTCGCCCAGCGTGTGGCGAGGAAGCAGGCGGCGGCATGAAACCGAGCGTCTACCAGTGCGAGGTTTGCGGTGCAGACGTCCCGCAAAATCCTGGGACAGGGCGGCTCAAGCGGTTCTGTGGCAAGGCGTGCAGGAATGGGCGCTACTACACCGCCAAGCGGACGCATTGCACGGCCTGCGGTGGCGAACTGACGCGCTACGGCGCACTCCGCTGCGTCGACTGTCGGCCCGTATCGCAGGAGAGAAAGCGAAATCCGTTCGACCATGCAGTCTACTGCCGCTGCTCGCCTGAGTGTCGCCAGCACAGCGCAGGGTTGGTCCGCGAGTGGCGCAAGCGGAATCCGGAGACGAAGCGTGCGCAAGACGCCAGGTACCGAGACCGCCACCGTATCGAGCTCAACGAAAAGTCGCGCGCTCGGTACGGGACGCCAGAGCGGCGGGAGTACCAGCGCCAGTGGGCGCTGGAGAACCTGGAGAAGGTGCAGGCGGTCGCCAGGGTTGGCTATCGCAGGAACCGCGACCAGAGGCTGGCGGCAACGAAAGCGTGGAGGGCAGAGAACGCCGAGTATGTTCGCCAACTGCAGCGGGCGTGGCGGGATGACATGGCAAGGGTTGTCACCCCCCGCGCCATCAACGGCAGGACCCCATGGACTGACGCTGAACTTCAGATCGCCCTCGACCAGAACCTCTCACTGGCCGAGGCTGCACTGAGGCTTGGACGCACCGTGACCGCGGTTGGCGGGCAGCGCCACAAGGCTCGGAGGGTCGCGTCATGATCGCCAACCTGGCCTGGCTCATCCCCTCGTGGCTCTTCCTCGCTGTCGTGGCGTGGACGGTCCGCAAGGCGCGGGCACGCGGCAAGCGGCTGTTCGTGGACGAACCGCTAAAGCGACTGAACGGCCTGCACCCCGACACCCGCATAGATCACAGGTGGGATGCATGAGCGAGCTGGAACAAGCGCAGCGCAGAGAAGCCGACGCTTACAACCTGTTCCGGAAGAGCCTGGAGGAGTCTCAGAAGGCATACGACGAAGCTGAGCAGGACTTTCGTTTGTTCATCATCAATCGGGCATATCGCGAGACCTGGAAGCCCTGGGAGATATGCGGAGCAACCGACCTGCCGAACGAGGATGGGACCTGGGATCTGCAATGCCAACTGCCGAAGGGTCACGAAGAGCGCTGGCATCAGGAGTGGGCCAAGAACGGCAGGCTCTTGGGGGAGTGGGGCACGTGAGCCTCGACGAACTGCGCCCCATCCTCCACGGGTATCGCCAGCAGGTGCAGCAGGCATGGTCCCCCGCCACCGCCCACCCCGGCTACGAGGGCAAGCCCGGTGACCCGGCCGGCCAGTGTGGTGTCACGTCAGCGTGGCTACAGCGCAGGCTGCTGGAGGACCACGGCATCGAAACCTGGTACTGCGTCGGGGATGTGTTCCATCGCGGCAGGGCGCTGCGGGATCACTGCTGGCTGGAGATCGGCGAAGGCAGGAACCGCGCCATCGCGGACCTCACCGTCGACCAGATCCACGGCGCGCAGGACCGCCTGATCATCTGCGCCACCTTCCGCGACTTGTGCTCGGAGAGCGTGGGCTACTTCTACAGGTACCGCCTCACTCGTAAGCAGTTGGGGAATGACCCGGTATCGGCGCGCCTCGCCATCCTCGAGGAGGCGCTGTCATGAGAGACCGACTGAGTTGCCTTAAGGCCGCCATCCGGGAGTTCCTCCACCCCGTGGACGACGACGCTCCCGACTCCGACCACGACCCGGCCGTGGTCCTCGACCGCTGGGTCGGCTGGCAGTACCCGGACGGTTGGGGGTGATGTCGTGCGCAGCTGGGGACTGGTGAGAGCGAGTCCCCTATCCATCGCCCGCCCTGCTGGGGGGTAGGGCCCATCAACAGGAGAACCGATGAGCACTGGTGCACAGACCACCTATTCGGAGTTGGCTCAGGTGCTGGCTGCTCTGCCGATGCTCCTTCGGGAGGCTCGCCGTACGAGGAGGCTCAGCATCCGCACCGCCGCCGCAGAGATGGACATGTCATTCTCCACTGTCAACCGCATCGAGAGCGGCGAGGACTGCATCCTAAGCAACGCCGTGACCGTTCTCCGCTGGCTGGATGGTGAGGTGCCCTCATGATCCGCGCCACTCTCTACCTCGCCAGCGAGCTCCTGTGGGGTCTCGTGTTCCGCGTCACCGGCGACACCCCCACTGACGACACACCGCAGCCCCAGTCCGAGCAGGCCCGTGTGCGTACCGAGTGGGTGCGCGATCACCGCTGGCCAACCGATGGAGGTACAGCATGACCGCGCAGAGGATCCAGCTCCGACGCGCCAAAGGTTGGCGCAAGCCCGCTGAGGCGGTCGTAGTCGCGCGTCCCACCAAGTGGGGCAACCCGTACCGCGCAATCCGGGGCACCATGTACGGACCTCCGCGATCGATCGAGGGTGGCGATCTCGTTGCCTACTCGACACATGGACCAGCCGCTGGCGCAGTCCTCGCTGCCGTCGAGGCGTACGAGCGCGACATCGACTGCTCGATCCGCTCCAAGTTGACGACGGAGGCGATTCGGCAGGAATTGCGCGGCAAGGACCTCGCGTGCTGGTGCCCGCTGGATCAGCCGTGCCATGCGGATGTGCTGCTGGAGATCGCCAACGGGAGCGCGTCATGAGCGACTGGAAGATCGGACTCTCCGACGAGCCGGGGAAGCATCTGCTCATCGCTGACTTCCTCACTGCCCGCTGGGCGTGGAAGCGCCTCTCCAAGCCCGCACGTGAGGCTGTGGAGGCCGCGTATCCGGACGGTGCAGTGGAGGGTCACTGGCGCACCCATGCCTCGCTGGAGCGCCACGGGTTCGTTGCATGGGACAACGCCGCGCAGGCGTGCACCCTCACTGAGGCAGGCAAGGCAGTGGCGAAGTGGTGCGTGAAGCCATGACTGAACGCGAACCCTGGCTCGGGCATTGGGACGGCTGCTCGATCCAGTGGTCGGACATTTGCGACTGCGACCCGAACAGCCCGGTCAACCTCGCGGAGCAGCGACCCGAGGACGACCCGCCCGACCCCGTGATCTGCGACGGACGCGACTGCGGAGGGGTGCCTCATGGCTGAACCGGCAACCCCCCACTATGAGATCACGCGCCAAGAAGTGCGCCAGTTCACCCGCGCACTCGGTCTTGACCCCAACGAGGTGGAGTCCATCCGCATCGTCAAGGCCCGCGCCGTAGCGACCCTCGTCGGCGGGTCCACGATCCACATCCGCATCATCGAGAGCCGAGGGGGAAAGCCATGACCACACGCAACTGGACCGTGGATGCGGTCTGCGCCCGCACAGACCCAGAGTCGTTCTTCCCAGACGTCGGTGGCTCGAATCGTCAAGCCAAGGCGATGTGCGGCATCTGCCCGGTCAAGGATCCCTGTCTTCAGTGGGCGCTGGACCACAACGAGCAGTACGGGATCTTCGGAGGAACGTCTCACGCGGACCGCCAGCGGATGAAGCGCGAAGCCGAGGTGGCGGCATGAGTTTCCAACTGGGCCTGGACTACATCGCGGCGAAGGTCGCAAGCCTTCCTGATCGCAACTCGTCCAGGCTCGCGCACCGAGGGGTCGTCCGCTCACCGCATCGTGTGGGAACTGCTCTTCGGCGCTCTCCCCACCGCAGTGCAGGTCGGACATGCTTCCGGGCTCACTGGCGGCGCTACTACGCAGAGAGGAAGCAGGCATGAGTGGGTTCGCAGACGACTACGTCGATGTCGCAGCGCGCATCGCGATCTTCAGGGACAAATACCCGGAGGGATCGCTGCAACCGTTCAACCCCGCGGACCCGGTGAAGCTCGTATCGGTGGGGGACAAGACGTTCATCCAGTACGTGGCATGCGCCTACCGGACCGCTGACGACGCACGGCCAGGGGTGGGGGTGGCGTGGGAGCCGTTCCCTGGAAGGACTCCGTTCACCCGCGACTCGGAGGCGATGGTCGCTGAGACGAGCGCCTGGGGCCGCGCGATCGTCGCTGCTCTCGCCGCTGACACGAAGCGCGGGATCGCTTCCGCCGAAGAGGTCCGGAACCGTCGCGCTGACCAGGAGGCACCCGCAGCAGATCCAGTGGTTGAGGCGCGAGTCTCGGTGAAGGCGGCGTGGGAATCGACCCGGGGCGCGTTCGTCGCTGCCGCGGTGGAGAAGGACTTCACCGACTGGTCGAGCGGTGAGGTGTTGATGGACGCCAACGCGGACCGGCTCTACCAGTACGCCGATCACCTGAAGCAGGAGACGGGAGCATGATCACCGAACGGAACCTACCCGCCGACTATCACTCGACATGGGAGCTGACGGCGGAAGAGCGCAAGGCGCTTCCTGCTGAGTACCACCAGCCGGTCTGGATGGATCTGACACAGCCAGGAGTGTGGATCTGTGCTCAGTGCTGGGACGAGGGTGTGCTTGAGGGCTGGCCTTGCGAGGTGGCCGATAAGGATGGCAGGGCCGTCGCTGTTGCTGGCGGGTTGCAGGTGGCCGGATGAGTGCCGAGTTGGTGGATCCGTTCGCGCCGGCCAAGCCGATGTCTCAGGACACCTACGACTCCATCCGGGACTCCATCAAGGACGCCTACCTGAGGGACCACTCCCGGGTGGCCGAGTTCCTCGATGCCGCCCTGTCGCATATCGGGGTGTGCGCCCAAACCGGGGTGGGGTCGGACAGCGTCGCGGCTGCACGGTTCCTGCAAGACCTGGAAGTGGCGGCGAGGTCGGGGGTTCCGATGAACGAGCGAGGTGAGCGGGTGTGACTGAGCCCGATTACGTGCTATTGAACCGCGCCAAGAAGGGCGCCCGCTACCACTTCCCGGTCTACCGCTCCTACTCCTTCAAGGCAGTTCCTGCTTGCGGCGCTGACCGCCGCGACATGGCAGAGGTGGACGAGCAGTTGGTTGCGGTCCAGAGACACAAGAGCAAGCCCTGTGGCAAATGCTGGCCAGGGCGGGTCTCATGACCATCCGTTGTGGTTGTGACGCCGAGGGGGACGAGATTGTCTTCGGTCCGGTCCACCAGTGCACACTGCCCGAGCGGACCGCGATGCCCGGTGACCGGCTGCCGCCCCTGCCGTCGTGCGCCTATCCGCCCAATGCGGTGGAACTCCCCTGCGAGCTGGTGCTCGACGACGACGAGCGAGGTGGCCACTGATGACCCACCGCGAAGACCCCAACCGGGGCATCTGGACCGCTGAGTGCCACTTCTGCGGCAACCGCACACGGTGCCGTCTCGTCATGTACGGCGACCGCTACGTGTGGAAGTGCCTCGGCTTCCTGGACTGCGGGGCGAGCCGATGACCACAGTCCTCGACCAGTTGCAGAACATCTCCCGCGACCTCGACGCCGCGATCAGGGACCTGTCCCGCCTAGAGCAGGAAGCGGCGACCGCCGAGTCCGACTACCGCGTCACGAAAGCGAAGGCATTCATGCGCGCCTCAGGTTCGGTGCAGGCCCGCGAATACCAGGCCGTCATCGACAGTGAGATCCAGCTGATCAACCGCGACAAGTCCGCCGCGCTGGTGCGCATCCAGCGGGAGCACATCCGGGCCTTGCATGCCCGCATCGACGTGGGCCGCACCATCGTTGCTACCGAACGAACGCTGGCGGGGGTGTCGATATGAGCGGCGAACCGTGGATCGGTGACAAGAGCACCCAGAGTTCCGACTCCTGTCACTACAGCGACGGACCAGGTTCCCCTCACTGCGGGTTAGCGGCCACCGTGCACATCCTGTCCGAGAGCGCGATTACGGGGCTGCTCGGATTGGTCGCCTGCGACAGACATGCTTCGACTGCGCGGGCCGCTGGCCCGTACCTCGGCGAGCATGCGTTCGGCGCCAACTGTGCGGCCTCACCCAGCCTCTGGTTCGACGAAGGCTGCGAGGTGCCCTCGTGACCTGCTACGCGATGGCCTGCAGGCGAGAGCGCCCATGTCCCACGCAACTCACGTGCGAGAAGACGTGGCATGCCTGCACCCCACCCGCAGACACCCACCTGCATTGGACCTGCTGGTGTCACGCCACCTGGACCTACCACCTGGACACGGGTGGCGGCAGATGGTTCCGCGATCCGATCCGAACACTGACTGGAGTCTGACCTATGAGCAACATCGAGGTCCGCAAGAGGACTTGGACCACCCTTGAGTTCTCAGTGCCGAGTCCATGTGTGCAGGGGGACGTGCGCGTTGCACTCCACGCAGCCACCCGCGCCTACGTCGAAGCCACTGGCCACGACCCCGCCGCTATGCCCCCGGATGACGCCTTCAAGTGCGAGGCCCGCGATGACTCGATCGTCTTCATCATCACAACCGAGCAGGCGGTCTGACCATGGCTGGCGGACATCGTCCTCTCGTCTTCGTCGACGACCCGGGGACCACATGGGGGATCTGGTGCCTCGACTGCGATCTCTACCGCTTCGGGTTCTCCTCAGACATCCGCCCCAAGAGGCTCGCTGCCCGCCACGAGCAGGAGACCAGCCCGGTACTACAGGAGGCGAACTGATGGCTGAGATGAAGACCGAGGACCTGATCCTTGCGCTCCAGAAGTACGGCTTCACCGGAATCAGGGTCAAGGGTCTTGACCCCGAGGGGCGCATGTACACGATCGGCCAGGTGCGCACCGAGTACGCGGGTGGCGACTCCACTGTCTGGCTCGAAGTGGAGGAGGAGTGAGTCCCAAGGCCACGAGAGCGGTCCAGGAGGCCGCCAGACGCCTCGTGAGGCACCGGGATGACTTCCACTGTCAGATGTGCGGCAAGTCGCTGTGGTCAGCCCAGGGAAGCGTTCACCATCGCTTGAACCGGGGTCGGGGCGGCAGCGCCCTGCTCGAGCGCGCCTCGGTTCTCATCACGGCGTGTGGGGACGGCGTCTACGGCTGCCACGGTGCTGTGACGGAGCACCCCGAGTGGGCGCGTTCCATCGGCTGGCTGCTGCCACGGAACAACCCCGACATCGACCCCACCCAGGAGCCGCTGCTCACGTACCGCGGCTGGGAGTTGCTTGACGACCTCGGTGGCCGCGTCCCCTACATCGGGGAGGCGAGCGGGTGACCACTGACCCCATGGCCAACCCCGGCCGCCGGCTGTACGAGCAAGCCCGGGCCCTACAGCGAGCGAAGCGCCGCTTCCTGCTGCGCAAGGCAACCGTCGTACCCCGTGAACCCGGGGTGGTCCTGCAGTTCCCCAACCCCAAGGAGGTGCCACGTGGCGAGGATTAGAACCATCAAGCCGGACGCCTTCAAGAGCTACAGCCTGGCGCAGGTGCCGCGCGGGTTGCGCTGGACCTTCGCTGGCCTGTGGACATACGCCGATGACTCCGGCCGCGGCAGGGATGACGTACGCCTCATCAAGGCCGAGATCTACCCCATCGATGATGAGGTCAGCCTGTCGGTCCTGAGTGACGACATGGACCAACTGGAGAAGGTCGGATGCATCTGCCGCTACGAGGTGGAAGGGCGGGCGTACTTCCATATTCCGGGGTGGGGTCACCAGAAGATCAGCCACCCCACCGAGAGCAAGCTTCCGATCTGTTCAGGCCACGATCCTGAGGATTCCGGAGGCGCTCCGGAATCACTCGTGAAGCCTCCGGAATCATTCCCCCCTGAAAGGAAGGGAAAGGAAGGGAAAGGAAGGGAAAGTACGCGCGCGACGACGCGCGCCAAACTCCCGACTCCCGACGACTGGACCGGACCGACCGACAAGCACAAAGCGCAAGCAACGGAACTGGAGCTCAACGTCGCCTACGAGGCGGAGCGGTTCCTCGATAGCTGGCGTGCCCGCGGCGCGAAGTACAAGGACCCGGATGCCGCCTTCCGCAACTGGCTGCGCCAGTCGGCCAAGTGGGGTAGCTCGACCAACTCACCCAACACCGCGACCGCCTCTGCGTCGCGGAGGCACGTGCCGCTTGAGGTCCCGGCGCACATCGATCCTGACGACGGTCCGGCGTACGCGGCTTGGCTACGGGAGGCGGCGAAGTGAGCGAACGCGACGAGGACGGTCACGAGTGGGGCGAGACGTTCATGCGAGACCGGTTCCCGCTGGTCTGCATCCGCTGCATGTTGCGTAGCGATTCTCCGCAGGCAGAGCGGCCGTGTGATGCCGCCGCTGAGCGAGTAAGGGAACGCCCGTGAACCAGATCGATATCGCAGACCAGCGCAAAGCGGCTCGCGCAGCCGAATTGGTGGCCAATGCAGACATGCGGATCCAGGTGGTGCAGCGGGAGATCAACCACGTGCTCGGCCTCGGCCGTGACCACGTGGAGATCGCTGAGTACGGAGCCGCCCTGGTCATCGCCGCGCTCGACTCATTCGATGAGGCGACCGCATGAGCGACGACTACGAGAAGGCTCTCCTCGGTGCCGTCCTGTCGGGGTACCGAGGATTCCCGGACCTGATGCGCGTCGTCCAGGGCAGGGACTTTCTCCAGCCGAGCCACGAGGACATCTGGGAGGCAGCTGGACGCGTCTACAGCTCCGGGGGAACTGTGGACCCGCTCACGGTCCGGACGTCGCTCGGAGAGGCCGCACAGCGTCTCCCGGGCGGCATCGTATACCTGCACGACCTGATGCAGTCCTGCCCGAACCTCGCATCGGCCGGCCACTACGCGTCCCAGGTCGCCGACGCTGCGGGGCGTCGGCGCATCACCGAGGCCGCGGTGTACATCCAGCAGCTCGCGAAGGAGCCGCGGGAGATCGACGAGATCGCCGAGGATGCACGGCAGAGGCTGGATCTCGCGGTGCTGGACCAGAGCCGGGCGCAGTCGCAGCGGGTCGGCGACATGATGCCCGAGATCCTCGACATCGCCGAGAATGGCGCGACGAGAGGTCTCCCGTCACCATGGCCGGACCTGGACGAGCTGACGCGCGGAATGAAACCCGGCCGCCTCGTCGTGATCGGCGCCCGCCCGGGTGTGGGGAAGTCGCTGATGGGCGCGAACCTCGCCGCGTGGGTCGCCTCACGGCACAACCACACCGCCTACGTGGCGTCGATGGAGATGGATCACGTCGAGTACGGCCAGCGGCTCCTGTCGGCGGAGGCGAAGGTCGACCTGACCAAGCTCGACAACGGTCAACTCAGCGACTCCGACTGGACCAGTATCGCCAGGGCCACCGCATCCATCCAGCAGTGGCCGCTGGTGATCGACGACGAGCCACGCCAGACCGTGTCCCGCATCCGCTCCCGGGTCAGAGACCTCACCCGCACTCAGACCGTCGCTCTCGTGGTCGTGGACTACCTGCAGATGCTCACCCCGCGGGATTCGCGCCTGTCGAAGCGGGAGCAGATCGACGAGTCCACCCGCGGCCTGAAGCTGCTGGCGCGCGAGCTGAAGGTGTGTGTCGTGGCGATCGCGGCACTCAACCGCGCATCCGTGGGTCGCGCGGACGGGAAGCCGACCATGGGTGACCTGAAAGAGTCCTCCGGGATCGAGTCCGACGCCGACCAGGTGATCCTGCTCCACCCCGACCCTGAGGCGCCGGCCGAGCTCCACGTGATCGTCGACAAGCACCGCAACGGTCCCACCGGTGAGCGTCGCCTGCTGAAGCAGGGCCACTACTCGCGACTGGTCCCACTCAACTACATGAACCAAAGGAGCGCGTCATGAGCATCCCGGAAAACGAGTGTCCGCATCTGGATACCCAGACGATTCTCACCTACGGCTGGAGGACCACCTGCTGCGTTGACTGTGGCGCCGAGTGGCGCATTCCAACGACAGCGGAGACGCCCGCTGACTACGCAGGCCCCTACACCGAGGAGACGCAGTGAGCGCCTACACCGAGCGCGTCCGTACCGCTAGGAAGACACACCGCTGCAGCTGGGGCCGCTGTCGTGTCATCACCCCCGGCGAGCGCTACATCGAGGCGACGGAGTTCCCGGGAGGCGAAGCAGGCTACGCGGATACAGCTGCCCATCCAGTGCGCATGGCTGTCTGCTCGGACTGCGCCGGCGATCGCGTCGCCGCCCCCCTACACCGAACAGGAGACGTCCAAGTGAGCAACCCGCCACGCGACCTGACCGAAGACCAGAAGCGGGATGCACGTCTCATCGCGTCCCTGATGCCAGAGATCGACCGATACATCGAAGGCCGAGGCATCTTTCACTTCTGCGGCGGTGATCACTACCCGAACCTGCTGCGCGATCGGGCGGACGAGTTCGAGGCAGCGATTCCCGCTCTCCGCAGAATGGCCGATTTCCTGGAGCCCGAACAGGAGACAACCAATGGCTGACGAGATCAACGGCGAGACGAGCGACGGATATCACACCTTCAACGAGCTGTACCGGTTCCGCCTGCTGTACAACGCCGCACTCTTCAACGCCTGGGTCTTCGCGCCGGACGTCCTGAGGTTCGACGTCCACAAGTCCTGGCGTCACTACGACGGCGAGGAGTGCTTCGGTGGCGGCTGGTTCATCGTCATGGCCACCCTCCCGACCGGGCAGATCAGCAATCACTACGAGGCCAAGGACTGGGACCTGTTCCAGATCCCCGAGCGTGAGCGTGCCGACGAGTGGGACGGCCACACCGCATCTGATGTTGAGCGGCGTCTGACTTCGTTCCTTGCGCCCCCCTACACCGAACAGGAGACAACCAAATGAGCGACCGCGAGTTTCGACGCTTTACCCCGCCATTGGGATGGCCGCTCAGCTTTCGCGTCGTGACGGTCACCCCGGCTGATCGGCACCCTCTCGTCAAACTCAACCGATACCCACGGCAGGTGATCGGCCTGGCTATTCGGCTGCCTGACGATGTGACCGAGAATCGGCGTAACCCCAACACGGGTGAACGCCACGGCCAGCACCGCGCCTTGTCGATCATGTGGTCAAGGCCCGCACGGTGGTGGAAGCGGTGAGTGACCGCTCCGAAATGGAAGCCGCCCGTACCGCCGGTCTACGTGCACGTCACGAGACCCGAGAGGCACGAGCCATCCGCAAGGCTGGCTACGAGGAAGGCCAGACGGCTGGTCGGGAAGCGCTTGCGCGCCTTGAGAACGAATTCCGCATCCTGTCCGATCCGAGCTACGCCCACGAAACGGGCGCAGTGGCCTGGCGTCAGGCATACGAGCACGCCCATGAGTGCGTCCTTCAGGAGCAGCAATTGATGGAGGGTAGGGACCTCATGGGTCACCCGCTGCCCGCCCGTGAGATCGGCACCAAGGAGACCGGGACGTGACTGACAACCAGTGCACCTGCGGACAGCCCGCCAATGATGCCTACATCTGCTCCTCCTGCTGCACGGCCATGGAGATCGCCCTAGGCAACATCTCCGCCTACTGGGCCGACCTAGACACCGTGAAGGGCCGCCAGACTCGCTACGGGGGCTCTGGAGGCGGCAGGGGTGGCGAGAAGCCACTCCCGGTCGACCTGAGGTTCCTCGGCGTCTGGGAGGACGGCAGCATGCTTCAGGAAGCCACCAAGAACACCATCGGCACCTGGGCGCGCGTGGTGCTGGAGGAGCGGTCCGTCCTGGCCGGCCCGGCTCATGTTGCCTGCCTGCATGTGTCGTGCTCCATCGCCCGCCGTTCCCGCCCACCCAGAGATGATGTGGCGTCCTGCTGCCGCTACCTGCTCGGGCATGCTGACTGGATCCGCACCAAGGACTGGGCCCCCGAGATTCTCGACGAGTTGGACGCCCTGGAGGCACAGCTCCGGCGCATAGTAGACCGTCCCGCCGACAAGTGGTTCGCAGGACCGTGCGACGGTTGTGATCGGGACCTGTATGCCAAGGTCGGAGCCAAGTCGGTGGACTGCAAGGAGTGCGATCGGGTCTACGACATCGCGATCAGGAGGGCGGCGCTGCTGGCGGAAGCGGAGGACTACTTAGCGAACGCCACCGAACTGGCCCGCGCGGTCTCTTGGCTCGGCTCGGAACCCCTCACGGCGGCGAGGGTGTGGAAGTGGGCCGAGCGGGGACGCATCACTGTCAAGGGTCACCAAGAGATCCGAGGCAAGCAGATCCCGCAGTACCGGATCGGGGACGCCCTCGATCTGCTGGCCATCGACACAACCAAGAAGGCGGGCTGAGCGTGTCTAGCTTGTCTACAGGTACTCACGCTAGGTACTGTCAGGCTTCACCTGAGGCAGAGCCATCTCTAGACGCCAGGACCCCCCAGCCGTCTGACCTTGCGGCTGGGGGTCCTGTGTACTCAGCCGACAGTGACGCCCTGCACCTCAGCTGCCTTGGTGCTGGCGAACCAAGTCACGGTGCAGACGAAGTCGCTGCGCACCTTCGCGCCGAACCCGTTCTGTGCATCCACTGACCCGACCACACGCCAGATGTCAGGCTTCACCTCGGTAGCCCCGGACTGGAAGTCCGCACCCTTCGGTGCCTTCAACCTGTCACGCACCGCATCCTCGCAGGCAGAGACGGCCGAACCCTCGGGGTTCCCATCTCCACCGCCCGAGGCTGCGATACCCACGAACAGGCCGGCTATCAGCACCACAGGTACACCCACTGCGAGTGCCACCTGCCTGCCCGTCAAGCGCTTGCTAACTTCATTCCCCTGTTGGCTCATGCCACTGAGTGTGCGCCCACGCTGCACCACGAGGGAAGACCATGGCCATGCGGGTTTGCACTACCCCTGGTTGCCCCACCCTCACCACCACGCGCAGGTGCACCACGCACCAGGGTGAGTACGAGCAGGGCAGAGGCACACGCCAAGCCAGAGGCTACGACGCACAGCACATGGCTACACGCGCAGATCTACTGCCCAAGGCGTACGGCACGCGGTGCCCTATCGGTGGACCCACCTGTGTGGGCTACATGTATCCGCATCACGAACTACACCTCGACCACACGATCCCCCTCGCAGTCGACTCCTCCAGCAGGGGAGACCGCATCGTGTGTGCGCCATGCA
>JGI10216J12902_101916387_pt1 | contig 20068 bp, 23 predicted proteins | sample KanNatreferecore_FD_12902 | JGI IMG/M metagenome (IMG submission 12902)
TGTTTCTGCATCAGGTGACTTTTAGATTACATTACTATTAAAAGATATTCTAGCTTCAAACTCTAGAAGATAGATGTGGAAAAAACCTTTTACAGATATTACAATATTAATCGTAAAAAACCTTATATTTTATGTCAACTGTAGCGGAAAATATACTATAACGGGTTTTTCCAAGGCCAGAGCCTAGAAGGCAGACAGAAACAGCGTGCAGAGGTCCATATCCTTATAGATCCAAGGTCAGGCAGGCGGCATTTCCCCGGGAATTCGGTCTGGTCGAGGTGCAAATAACTAGTTAATATGATAAAATGGAGACTACATCATGTCAGAAAAAGACAGGCAATATGAGGAAGGCGCCCAAGGAACTGAGACGGGGAGAAAGGACGACCCGCTCAAAGAATACAGGTCAAAGGAGCCAATGACGCCGGCAAAGATAAAGGAGCACGAGCCGACGGCAGTAAAGAGGGACGCTTCTGACCAAGAAATAGTTGAAAAAGGCCAAGAGGGAAGTGATCGGGAGCGCGCAAAAGAGATTGCCAGGAGCAAGGGTATGGCAAAGGGAACCGCGGGCGCTGCCCCTACAGGAGACGACTACGAGCAGGGCGCGGCAGGCACAAACAAATAGCAGAGCCCTCGCCTCATTTCTTGATCCCTCATCTAGAGGGTAGGGATATATGCGCGTTTTTCAGATTGTAAATTCCCTTGCTCTCCACCTCAAGGCGATTCCAGCTTGCAGACATTTTTCAGCCTAGCGGAGACCAGCCAGAGGCTATAGAAAAGCTGGCGACTGGGGTGCAAAAGGGCGGCAGGCAGACGCTCCTTGGCGTCACGGGCAGCGGCAAGACATTCACCGTTGCAAACGTGGTTGCGCGCGCAAACAAGAACACCCTTGTCATATCGCATAACAAGACCCTCGCCGCGCAGCTGTACGCAGAGTTTAAGGAATTTTTCCCGCAAAACAACGTCGGCTATTTCGTCAGCTTTTACGACTATTACCAGCCTGAAAGTTACATCCCTCAGACGGACACATACATCGAGAAAGACACCGACGTGAATGAAAAGATTGAAAGGATGCGCCTCGAGGCGACAGCGATGCTTATGTCTGGGGAGCCGACCATAATTGTGGCGACGGTGTCGTGCATCTACTCCCTCGGCTCGCCAAAAGAATGGGAGGACAGCGCGATCGCACTTACAAAAGGCGACATCATCGACCGCAAGGTGATGATCCACAACCTGATAGAGGCGCGCTATGACCGAAACGACGTCGCGCTTGTGCCCGGTACTTTTCGCGCAAAGGGCGACACAATCGACATCATACCCGGCTACACCGACGATGTGGTAAGGGTGACGATGTTTGGCGACGAGATAGAGCGAATAAGCATCCACGACCATGTCAGCATGAAAAAGCTGCGCGACGTGAATTCAATAAGGATATTCCCGGCCAAGCACTATATCACGGCCGACGAGTCGCGCCTTTCCGCGGTTGAGGCGATAAGGCGCGAGCTTGGAGAATGGCTGCCACAGCTGCCGTCAGAGCTTGAAAGGCAAAGGCTGGCGTCAAGGACGAATTATGACCTTGAAATGATAGAGGAGCTCGGCTATTGCTCCGGCATCGAAAATTATTCCCGCCACCTTGACGGGAGGGCGCCGGGCCAGCCGCCGTTCTGCCTGCTGGACTTTTTTGGCGACGACTTTTTGCTCGTGATAGACGAGTCGCACGTCACGCTCCCGCAGCTGCACGGCATGAACAAAGGTGACTATACGCGGAAAAAGTCGCTCATCGACTTTGGATTCCGCCTGCCGAGCGCGTTTGACAACAGGCCGCTAAAGTTTAACGAGTTTGAAAGATACCTCGGAAACACCGTATTTGTCTCTGCGACGCCGTCAAAATACGAGTTGGATTCGAGCATGCAGGTCGCCGAGCAGTTGGTAAGGCCGACAGGCCTTGTGGACCCGACGGTAGAGGTCAGGCCGACCAAAGACCAGATGGAAGACCTGATAAAAGAGATCAACACACGCACGAAACGTGAGCAGCGGACCCTCGTCACCACTCTTACAAAGAGGATGGCAGAGGACTTGGCAGAATTCCTCGCAAAAAACGACATACGGGTGCGCTACCTCCATTCAGAGATAGAAGGGCTGGAACGCACCGAATTGATACGCCAGCTGCGGCTGGGCGAATTCGACGTCCTTGTAGGCATCAACCTTCTGAGGGAGGGCCTCGACATCCCGGAGGTGTCGCTTGTCGCGATACTGGACGCGGACAAGGAGGGCTTTTTGCGCAACGCCACCAGCCTCATCCAGACATTTGGCAGGGCTGCGCGCAACGTCGACGGCAGCGTGATTATGTATTCAGACAGGGTTACCGATTCCATGAAAGCGGCAATAGAAGAGACGGAGCGCAGGCGCAGCCGCCAGCTGGAATACAACAAGGTCCACATGATAACCCCAAAGACGATTGTCAAGCCGGTGCAGGAAAGCACTGTCACCGGCGAAGTCGCACTTGCGGCAGAGACCAAATCGATGACGCGGCGCGATCTTGTACGTCTTGCAATAGAGACAGAGGCGACGATGAAAAAATATGCAGAGCAGCTGGACTTTGAAAACGCGATACGGTTCCGCGAGAAACTGGCAAAGGTAAAGAAGGCGATGGGTGACCCGAGCCCGGCGTCAGAGGTGTCCTAGTGATGCACGACAAGATAATAATTCGCGGCGCGCGCCAACACAACCTGAAAAACATCAGCGTCAAGATCCCAAAGAACAGGCTCGTCGTGATTACCGGCCTGTCCGGGTCTGGCAAGTCGACGCTTGCCTTTGACACCATTTATGCCGAAGGACAGCGCAGGTACGTCGAGTCGCTGTCTGCGTACGCGCGCCAGTTTTTAGAGCTGATGGACAAGCCTGACGTTGACTCGATTGACGGCCTCTCGCCTGCCATCTCTATCCAGCAAAAGACGACGAGCAAGAACCCCCGCTCTACGGTCGGGACCGTGACAGAGATTTACGATTATTTGCGATTGCTGTATGCAAGGATAGGCGTGCCCCACTGCCCAAAATGCGGCCGCAAGATTGCGAGCCAGTCGGTCGACTCGATAACAGAGTCAGTGCTTCGAGCGGCAGAAGGCAAGAACGTGATGGTAATGGGGCCGGTGGTGCAGGCAAAGAAGGGGACTTATGAAAAACTTTTTGATGAGCTAAAGCAGGACGGCTATTCCCGCATACGGCTCGACGGAGAGGTGACTAACCTCGAAGATGAGGAAAAGCCGCAGCTGCCCAGGCTCGACAAGCAGAAAAAGCACACTATAGAAGTCATTGTGGACAGACTGAAGGCGACGCCGGAGGAAAAGAGTAGGCTGTTCGAGTCCATCCAGTCTGCGCTAAAGGCAGGTAGCGGCACCGTCGTGGTGTCGGTGGACGGCAAGGACGCGATGTATTCGCAAAAGAACGCCTGCCCCCACTGCGAGATAAGTATAGGCGACATCGAGCCCAGGACGTTTTCGTTCAACTCGCCTTTTGGCGCCTGCCAGGTCTGCAACGGCCTCGGGATAAAGATCGAGTTTGACCCCGATCTGATAATCCCGGACAGGCAAAAGAGCATCCTCGAGGGCGCGATAAAGCCATGGTCGGGCCACTTTGCGACGTTCCGGTCCTCGATGTTAAAAGACGTCGGCCGCAAGTTCGGCTTTGACCTGTCGACTCCGGTGGCAAAGATGTCGCCCCGGCAGCTGCAGGTCATCATGTATGGCACAGACGAGAGCATCCGGTTCAAGTACGAGTCTCGCCACACCGACAGCAGGTGGGAGTACAGCGGGACGTTTGAGGGCGTGATACCCAACCTTGACCGCATGTACAAGACGACCGAGTCGGAGAGCAAGCGCGAGGACCTAATGAAGTTCATGCGCGAGCGCCCCTGCGAGCGGTGCAACGGGCGCCGGCTGCGCGACGAGGCGCTGGCAGTCAAGGTGGGAGAAAAATCGATAATGGAGGCGTGCGACCTGTCGATAGACGGCGCGCACAGGTTCTTCCACGCGCTCGAGCTGTCAGAGACGGAAAGATACATCGCCCGCACCATCCTAAAGGAGATATTGTCGCGGCTCGAGTTTTTGCGCAACGTCGGGCTCAATTACCTGACGCTCAATAGGATGAGCGCCACGCTTTCGGGCGGCGAGTCGCAGAGGATAAGGCTTGCAACGCAAATCGGGTCGAACCTGACAGGCGTGCTTTACGTCCTCGATGAGCCAACGATAGGCCTGCACCAGCGCGACAACACGCGGCTGATTGATACTTTGAAAAAGCTGCGCGACCTTGACAACACGCTTGTGGTAGTAGAGCACGACGAAGAAGTGATGCGCAGCTCTGACTGGATAATCGACATCGGGCCGGGAGCAGGCATCCACGGCGGACAGGTCGTTGCGTCTGGCACACTTGCAGACATTATGAAAAGCCCCGGCTCTGTCACGGGCGCGTTTCTCCGCGGCGACCAGCTGGTAGCGCACACGCATGAGCGGAAAAAAACCGCAAAATGGCTGACCGTACATCGTGCCTCTGAAAACAACCTAAAGTACATAGAGGCCAAGTTCCCGCTCGGCAGCATGACAGTCGTCACCGGCGTCTCCGGCTCCGGCAAGTCGACGCTTGTAAACGACATACTCTTCAAGGCCCTTGCAGAGCACTTCTACGGCGCGAAGGACCGGCCCGGCAAGCACGACAGGCTGTCAGGAATAGAACACCTTGACAAGGTGATAGGCATCGACCAGTCGCCGATAGGCAGGACACCCCGGTCCAATGCCGCGACGTACGTCAACGCGTTCACTGCTATTCGCGAGCTATTTGCCAAGACGCCGCATGCCCGCGAGAAGGGCTATTCCGCCGGCAGGTTTTCGTTCAACGTCGCGGAGGGCAGGTGCGAGGCCTGCGAGGGCGGCGGCGTGAAAAAGATAGAGATGCAGTTTTTGCCCGACGTATATGTGACGTGCGACGAATGCAAGGGCAGGCGCTACAACTCGGAGACGCTTTCGATAAAGTTCAAAGGCAAGACGGTTTCGGACGTGCTGGACATGACAATCGAAGAAGCTCTAGAGTTCTTTTCGAGCATCCCGGCCGTCACCAGAAAGTTGCAGACGCTCAGCGACGTCGGGCTTGGGTACCTCCGCCTTGGCCAGCCGGCGACGACAATGTCAGGGGGCGAGGCGCAGCGCATCAAGCTTGCGGCCGAGCTGTCAAAGCGCGACACGGGCAAGACAGTGTATATCCTGGACGAGCCCACGACCGGCCTCCACTTTGCAGACGTGAGCAAACTCTTGCACGTATTGAAGAGGCTGGTGGACCTCGGCAATACCATCATAATCATCGAGCACAACTTGGACGTCATCGCGTCCGCCGACTGGCTGGTCGACTTGGGACCTGAAGGCGGCGAGGGCGGAGGCACGGTGGTGGCGACCGGCACGCCGGAGCAGATCTGCGAAAACCCTGCCAGCTATACCGGCCAGTACCTGAAGCAAAAGCTGGCGACAGAAAAGCTGGTGAGAAGATAATGACCCTTTCGACGGCAGCGGTGCGCGAAAAGAGGCTGCCCCGAGAGCCGGGCATCTACCTGATGAAAGACGAAGTTGGCAGGATAATCTACATCGGCAAGGCCAAGGACCTGTCTAAGAGGGTGGCTTCATATTTTGTAAAGCACGATTATAGCACCAAGACGGCGCGCCTCGTTGCAAGGATAGCTGATCTTGAATTCGTGGTTACCGACAACGAGACGGAGGCATTTCTGCTTGAGGCGAGCCTGATAAGGCGCTACCGGCCAGAGTTCAACATTGCGCTCAAGGACAACAACCGCTATTCATATCTAAAGATAACCGACGAGCCGTTTCCCCGGCTGCTGGTCGCGCGCAGAAACAGGTCCGGCGAGTTCCAGGGCCCCAAGGGTCCTGTGTACGGACCGTTTGTGCACGGCAGCACGAAATACTTGACCATAGGGCTTTTGCGCAAGCTCTTCAAGGTGAGGATATGCAACAGGCTTCCAAAGACGCCGTGCCTGCAATACTTTATCAAGAATTGCGACGCGCCCTGCATAGCCAAGGTAACGCAACAGAGGTACATGGAAGGGATAGAGTCGCTGCGCGGGGTACTGGAGGGCAAGAGCAGCGTCGAGCGGTTTGCACAAGAGATGGAGGCAGAGATGAGGCATGCGTCGGAAATTGGCAATTACGAGCGGGCAAAAGAGATCCGCGACACGTTGCTTCGGCTCGACGACTTGAAAGTGCGCCAAAAGATGGACAAGGCGCCGGGTAAGAATCCTGACGAAGAATACGTCGGTATCATGCGCGATGACAAAAAAGGAATTGCCCACGTCATGACGTTCAAGCGCACACACGGAGTCATCTCTGACCGCAAAAAGTTCGAGTTCGACCTGGTGGCCGACAACTCGCTTTCCACCTTTATGCTCCAGTACTATTCTTCGTCGCCGACCGTCCCCTATGTGATATACACAAGCGAGGAGCCCGAGTCAAAGCAGGCACTGCAAACCTCGCTTGAAAAATTGTCTGGTCACGACGTCAGGATATCAAGGACGGTTGAGCCGGAGAAAAAACAGCTTGTGGACCTGATAATGCGCAACCTGGCAATGTACGTCGAGCGCGGCTACGCGCCTGCAGTAGTAGAGCTGAAAAATGCGCTCTTGCTGCAGGTGATGCCCGATACGATTGACTGCTTTGACGTGTCAAACCTCGGCACGGACATTGCCGTCGGCTCGTGCGTCCGCTTTGCAGCCGGCAGGCCGGACAAGTCAGGATACCGCAAGTTCAAAATACAGACGATAACTGGGCAGAACGACTTTGCCATGATAGGCGAGCTGGTCAGGCGCAGGTACGCGTCCGGCGACATACCGGACCTGGTAGCGGTCGACGGCGGCAGGGGCCAGCTGGGCGCGGCGCTTGCAACCCTGAGGGCCATCGGTCTTGCAGACGTCGCGTGTGTTAGTCTCGCTAAAGAAAACGAGGAGATCTATATGCCGGACGCAAAAGAACCGGTGTCGCTGCCAAGGAGCAACCTGGGGCTGCGTATGCTGCAGCACGCACGGGATGAGGCACACAGGTTCGGCCTTGCATACAACAGAAAGCTGAGAAAGATCACTCGACCTTGACGCTTTCGCGCTTGCCCGCCTTCCTGATCTCTTGCTCTGTCAGCTCGATGTACCTGCCAAACGCACTGTCCGCAGACTGGGCGGCGATCTGCGCAATGCGCGCCCAGGCGACCGTTGCCGACATGGCCATGTCCATCGCCACCCTGCCGGCGATAAACGGCCAAACTAGCGCATCCTGACTGTTGACCATATATACACCTCTCAACGACAGGCAGCTGTTAAAAACTTTAAGAAAGCTAAAATCCTTCCTCTGCGGAATATAGGCAACGGGTGAAACATGTCGGCATTTGATGAGAATCCCTATTCGATGCACTTTGCCCAGTTTGCAGGCAAGCTCGAGCAACACCTGAGAAAAAACGGGATATCGTGCGAGGACGCGGACAGGATTATAGAGGCGAGCTCTCAGATCTATTTTGAAAAGATTGGCTCGTCTGCAAGCAAGCTGGCCAAGATGCTCAAAAGGCAGGACCCGGCCAACGTGTTTATCGACTCGGCTCACAGGGCAATAGAGCGGCACATCCCCGAGGCAAAGGATACCTTTGGCTCCCAGACCGAGATATCAAGGGCGATACGATAAGATGACAGAGCAGGATTCGCACGCGCTATGCCCGGCTTGCAGGCACGAGCACGGCTACCACAACAAAGAAGGAGCCTGCCAGAAGGAATGCTGCATGTGCGGTAATAGCCGCTGCGACACCTGACCTGCAATACGTATTTTCATATACTTGCAACCTGCTTTTATCTGGTAGTTCTCATAATACCTTGGCAGACACCACGGCTTCCACGCCGTGTGTAAGTCGGCGGATCATAATCACGCATCATCATCCCCGCTTACACTGCCTTTACATTTCGCGCCGGTCGCGCTTTTTGATAAAGCTCACCTGACCGTTTAGTTCAAGATACGACTCTTCTATTTCAGACATTTCGCGGATGCCGTGAATGCGCATGTAGGACCGATATTCGTCCACGTTCATTCTCGCGTCGCTCAGGCCTCTGTCGACCAGCTCCCCGTCCTTTACAATGAGTATCGGCTTTGGCAGGATCAGTTTTCCAAATCTCTTGCTCTTTGTTGTAAAAAAGTCAAGCGTCTTGAACAGTATCACCACGACAAGTATCGACGTGAACGCGTGAGGCAGCGACAGCTCTTCGTAGATCATGGGGTCTCCGATGGCGGTGCCCAGCCCTATCACTATCAAAAGCTCATACATGTTCAATTGGCCGAGCCCCTTGTGGCCCATCCAGCGGATCACGACTACGACGAAAACAGTCACCAGGATTGTCCTCACGATTATTGACAGCAAAAAATCGCCATCTGCCGCAAAAGCGTTCTGGACCAAGCTAAGGGGAAATGGTTGGTCGCTTTCTGCCATGGAAAATAATGCGCCGGATTAAATTAAAGGGGAAGCAAAGTCGGTTACAGTAGAATCTTCTGCAATACGTAACAAAAAATACGCAGCGAGCCTTTTGTTCCCGGTTCGCTAATTACAGATATCAGTCTGTAACAGATGACTGCCAAAACCAAAAGAACCGCCAAGTTCATTCCGGCATATTGCTCATCGTGATGCGGTAAAATAGTAACTTAAAAGGCTCTTCCTGCCAACCAGTGTTTTATTAGTCACGTGTCACCGTCTCAATCGAACGCAGATTCTTCCAATTTTGACGGAAAATGCCGGTCCCACTGTAGGATCTCCTTCGTACTGCAAATTGAAGCCATGTGGATTCACTATAAAAAAGGAGTGGGGCCGAAGGGATTTATCCTGACGCGGAATTGACCGCAATCATTTGAACCCTTGGTCCACGGGTTTCTTGCTCTAACTAGCCCTTTTGTTAGATCTGGAGCCCGTTGCGATGCCAGGCTTCGCTACGACCCCACTACAGTGGCACCGTGTTTTTGATAGCAGGAATATGTCTGTATAAGTCTTATTGTTTCCGGGAGTCTTTGTAGCGAAACTTGTCGAGTTTCACCAGCTGCTGGTACGAGCCAAACTGCGAGCTGTCCGCCAGGTCGAGGGCAGACTCTTCGTCGTCCTTTTCGGCGTACGTCTTTAACAACTTGTACGAAGTGGAGCGCTGCGCCGGCACCCTGCCTGCCGAGCGTATCAGCTGCCGTATTTCCCGTGGCCGCATCAGCTGGCCGTGCTGCGCGCCGGCGGCAGTCGATATCGATTCGTTAATAAGCGTCCCCCCAAAGTCGTTCACGCCGGCGTTGAGCAACAGCTGCGACATCCTTGCACCTTCCTTGACCCACGACACCTGGATGTTTGGGATGTGGCCGTTGAGCATGACCCTTGCCACCGCATGCATCTTTACTACCTCCAGGCCGTCGGCGCCGGAGCGGATGTTTGCCACGGTGTGGTGGCTGTACATCGGCGCCTCAGTATGCACAAACGACAGCGGGACAAACTCGGTAAAGCCGTGCGTCTCCTTCTGTATCTCGCGCAAGAGCGCGATGTGCTCGGCCTTGTGGCGCGAGTTTTCAATATGGCCGTACATTATTGTCGATGTCGTCGGAATGCCGATAGAGTGCGCCTGCTTTATGATAGAGACCCACTCGCTGACCTTTATCCTGCCCGGCGATATCGTGTCGCGCAGCGGCTGGTCGAGGATTTCGGCGGCCGTCCCCGGCAGGCTGCCGACTCCGGCCTCCTTTAGCATCTTTAAGTAATCGCCAGTCTTGGACTCGGACCTGACGGCGCCATAGAGCACCTCTTCAGGCGAAAAGGCATGGATGTGCATGTCTGGAAGCTCTTTCTTGACCGCGTTGCAGATGTCGACGTATAGGTGGCCGTCCATCTTGGGCGGAAGCCCAGCCTGGATGCAGACCTCCGTGGCGCCGAGGCTCGCGGCCTCCTTGGCGCGCCTCACAATCTCTTCGTTTGGAAGAAAATAGCCTTCCTCTTCGCGAAAGTCGCGTGAAAACGCGCAAAAGCCGCACTGCTTTATGCAGACATTTGTAAAGTTGATGTTGCGGTTCACGACGTACGTTACGGTGTCGCCGACTGCTCTTCTGCGCAGCTCGTCTGCGACTGCGACAAGCAGGTCCATTTCAAGGCCCGTGCTGTCAAAGAGCGCAATGGCCTCGTCGACTGAAACGTCTCTATCAGAAAGCGCCCTGTCAAGCGCGCCTGCGACTATCGGGTCCGTGTTTTTCAAGAGCGAGTCAAGCGCCATTTAGGTACTCCTCCTTTACAAGACCGGACCTGTCGGCAAGCAACCTGATGTTATCAACCAGCCGTTCCGATATAAATCCACCTTCTAAATATTCAGGATACACCGGCAGCCTTGCGCGCAGCTGCTTGCCTCTGCCTTCCGTAACCTGCCTCACGGCGTCAATAGTGGGCCAAGGAAATTCTGGGTTGACGTGATCGATTGTGACTGGAGAGATGCCACCCCAGTCGTTTATGCCGGCGTCAAAGTACCGGCCGTATATGACGGGGTTGAGGTTTGGCGGCACCTGTATGTTCATCTCCGGCATAACCATCCTGGCGGTGGCGACTGCGCGTAAGAAATATTCTTTTGGCGTCGACGGGAAACCAGACATGCCGGTCTCAGGCTTGGGCTCGAAATTCTGCAGAATCACTTCTTGTATATGGCCGTGTATTTCGTGCAGCTCCTTTATCACAAACAGAGAATCTACCAGTTCTTCAGGCGTCTCGCCGATGCCGGCCAGAATGCCGGTCGTCATCGGGATCTTTAGCTCGCCGGCGCTTTCAAGCGTCTTTATCCTTACTTTCGGGTTCTTGCTCGGCGCGCCCTCGTGCGCCATCCCCTCTCGCATTAGCCGCTCGCTTGAAGTCTCCAGCATCACACCCATGCTCGGGTTTGTGCCGCGCAACTTTTCCATCTCTTTTTTTGCCAGGCTGCCGGCGTTTGTGTGGGGCAAAAGCCCAGTCTTTTCAAGGACAAGCTCGCCCATCTCTGCGATATAATCAACTGTTGACGAATAGCCAAGTGACTGGAGCCAGTCGCGCGCCTGCGGGTACCGCTGCTCCGGCCGCTCGCCTGTCACAAAGAGCGCCTCGGTGCACCGCGTCTTTCTGCCGGCCTCTGCGATGGTGAGCACCTGCTCAGGGCCCAGCATCGATAGCATCGGGTCGCCCGGCTCTTTTTTGTAAGTGCAGTAAGAGCACGTGTCGCGGCACAGGTTGACGAGGTTGATGAACACCTTGCGCGAGTACGTTACGACGGCAGGCTTGCCGGCGTCGCGCACCCTGCCTGCTGATTCCACCAGCATGTCAGTAGGGCAATGAACCAATAACTGGGCTGCGTCCTGCCTTGTCAGCAGGCCAGGCTTCTCCAGCGCCCGGGTGAGCGTCTCAGCCAGCATTGGCGATCTATTGCCCTCTCTACTAATAAACACTAAGGCGAGGCCTGCTGCTGTTGCTGCTGCGCCGGCCTTGCCTCAAGCAGGATCTCTACGTTTTTCAGCTGACCATCGCGCAATATCGTCACGTCCAGTGTGTCGCCCACGGTCTTTTCGCGCTGCAGGTAGACGAGTATGTCGTCGAGTTTCCTGACAGGGTTGCCGTCTATCTCGAGCATGATGTCGCCACCCAAGTTGATCTCCCTTCCGTCCACCCTCGTATCCCTGTTGCCTTCGCGGATGCCTGCCTTGTCGGCAGGGCTTCCCTGCACGACCTCTACAACCAGCACGCCCCTTGGCTCATCTTCTATGCCAAGCGCCTTGGCAAGTGCCGGCGTCATGTCGGTGCCAGAGATGCCGACCCACGGGTGCTGGAAGGCGCCCTTCTCGATGAGCGTCGGCACTATCTTGGCAATTGTGTTTGACGGGACGGCAAAGCCAATCCCTTCAAAGGCACCGGTGCTTGAGCGGATGGCCGTGTTGATGCCCACCACCTGCCCTCTGGTGTTAAGGAGTGGGCCGCCAGAGTTGCCGGGGTTGATGGGCGCGTCTGTCTGGATGATGTCCGGGATAAAGAACTGTAAAGCGCCGCCCTCCTGCGAGGGTATGAGGCGCCCGGCTCCGCTTATGATGCCGGAAGTCATTGAACTTGAAAGCCCAAATGGGTTGCCGATGGCCGCGACGGACTCGCCCACCCTGGCTTTTGTCGAGTCAGCGAGCGGCAGCGGCGCAAGCTTTTCCCTGGGCACGTCCTTTACATACAGCACTGAAAGGTCGGTGTATGGGTCATCGCCTATGACAGTGGCCGAATAGATTGTGCCGTCAACAAACGTGACGTTGAGGTCGTCTGAGCCTTCTGCCACGTGGTGGTTGGTGACGATGTGGCCATTGTCGTCATAGACAAAGCCGGTGCCGAGCCGGCTGCCCTCGCCGGGATTGCTCGACGAGACTTGCACCACGGATCTCTCGGTCCTTTCATAAAGGTCCGGCAGCGACAATTCCGGGTCCGCCGCCTCCACCGTGCTTACCTTGCCAATCTTGAACGCATCGTCGGCGAGGCTGTCGCGGTTGTCGGTTTCCACCGGGGTTGTTATGCCTGTCAGGTCTGGGAGCTGTGGGGCTGAAAAATCCAGCGCGTTAAACTGCGAGTATGCGAAAAATATTGCAAGTGCAGCTACTGCCGCTGCGCCTGCAAAAAGTGCCTTGTTCAAGCAAGGGAATTTTTGCGTCTTGCGCTAATAACCCTTTTCCCTACCGGCTTATGTAGGGCGCCTTGGCGCTGCTTGGCACCTGCCCCTCTTCAAGCAGGCTGACAAGCCGGCTATAGTAGTGGAGGAACTCTCTGCCGCGTTCTGTCGTCCTGTAGACCAGGCCTTCGTCAGTCGAGGCCTGCACCAGCAGGCCCTTTTCAATAAGTTCCGCCAGGTACATGTGGACCTGCTCGTAGCTTAGGTTGGCACGGTACATGATGTGAGTCTTTTTTATTCCGGCCGTAGCGAGACCGAGAACATCGCCCATTATCTGAATCCTTCCCCTGTTGTTCTTGCGTTCTGGAATCGACATGCCATCTAATGCTCCCGGCGGATAGATTAGGACAATGGCGGAATTTGCGATGGAACGGCCGTTCCAAGGCCAGTTTCAGCGCATAAAGCTCTGCTTTTCGCTGACCGTGTACTGCCGGCCGCGCCAGTTCACCGCCCCTTTTTTGCGGGCATCGATTATTGCAGAAGCAAAGCCGAGGTAGATTATGGCCCCGCTCAGCGGCGAGCCGAGAGCGTATACAGGGCTCTGAAAAACGCCCAGCCTGCTTTGGACGGCGGTGGTGGCCACCAGCAGTGCGATTGTGGAAAGGTTGACGCCGAGCAGCACCTGGCCAGCAAGCCCAGCAAGGCCGTCGCCGGCAAGCGCAAACACCCCCACAGAATACGGCAGCAAGAGAAACGGGGCGAACATTATGAAAAAGACCGCCGTCGCTATCAAGTGCGCGCCCGTCCTGTCCTGGTGGTAGAGGGGTATGACTAGCCGGCGCAGGCCGTGCCAGAGCGTGCCGAGATCGCGTGCCCATACCGCGTCGATGTGCCCCTCTCCTCGCACCATCTTCATCCTGTGGCCGCCGTCCTTGACCTTGGCTCCAAGCGCGCCGTCTTCCACCAGTTCCTGCCTAACGCCCTCGTGTGTGCCAACGGCTTCGTACGTCTTTCTCGTTATCACAAAAAAGGCGCCAAAAAAATACCCCGTCTTTTGCTTTGGGTCATTCACGCGCAGCGGAGAGAAGCGGGTATGCAAAAATGTCGATAGCCCAGGCAGAGTTATCCGGGTCCAAAAGTCGTTGCAGATCAGCTTTGGCACGGCTGTGAGGGCATCGAGCCCCTCCGCCACCATATGGCCCACCGCAAGCGGGAGGGCGTCAGATGCATGAGCCGTGTCGGCGTCGGTAAAGAACAGGTATTCTCCTGCAGCCCGCTGGTAGGCCTGGTGGCACGCCCAGTTCTTGCCCGCCCAGCCCTCCGGCTTGGGCAGGTTGTCGACATAGACGACGCGGCTGTCCTTTGCCGCGTATTCCATCATTATTTCGCCCGTCCGGTCTGTCGAGCAGTCGTTTATCGCTATCACCTCAAAGTCAGGATATTGCTGCGCCAGCAGGGTGTCGAGGCAGCGTGCAATGTATTTCTCCTCGTTTCTTGCCGGCAGTATTACGCTCACTTTGGGTCGCCTCCCGGCTTTAGACCTGTCAAACGACTCTAGCCTTGGCGCCTGCCGGAACGACTTGCTCATGTAGGCGAGAAAGTATGCCCACACTCCGAATATGCCTGCCATGATGGCCGCAAGGGCAAAGCTTGCCAGCGCAATGGCAAGATCGAGGACGGGCTCCATTGCTTTTTTGTGGAAAAGACGCTATTTATTCGGCTGCCTTTGCAATCCGTTCCAGCGCCTGCTCGGTCCCTTCGGCAATGTGCTTTTTTACCATGCCGGAAAAGACGTTCAGCAGGCCGGCGAGTTTAAAGTCCCATGCGACGTCAACTCGGGTCTTGCCGGCCGCCTCTCCAAGGGTGATGACGCGCGAGCCGGTTATTGGGCCTTCGGTAATCCGAGTATCGATGGACGTCTTAGGATGCAAAGTTACTGTCTGAATTGTTTTGGCGTCTTTGAACGCTATCACTACCTCCCTCTTTATGACGTTGCCATCCCTGCTCAAATTGCGGACCGACTTTGTTCCATGCCAGTACTGCGCCTCGTTGTCAAGGTCTGAGATGATGTCCCACACTCTGTCAAGGGGCGCCGCTATCTCGCGGCTGACGTTAAAGCTGCCCATATGCCACGCGGTGTGCCCCGCAGGTATATTACGCTGTCTTTATCTGTGTGGTTTCGTGCGGCTTTGTCCGGTCCCAGAATGCACCAAGGATGGCGCCAAGCAACATCCAGAACATTGTCATCGTGGCCCCGCTTGCTATGCGGAAGCTGTTCACAAGGTCCATCGGCGCGGATATAGCGTCAGGATTGGCGGGCAGTGCAACAAATGCGGCTGCGATTATCCCGGCATATGCGACCGGCGCGACAAGACGGTTCATTTTGACCTTCCTCGACAGGATTGCAAGGCCGAGGGCGCTAAAGCCGGATATGGCCAGGATTGCTACATAGAGCGCCTGACGCAAATAGATTGTTTCAGGGTCGCCCACCGCCGGCGGGTTTGCAGGATACTTTATTGCGGGCGCAACATAGAGCACGACCCACATTATGGCTGCAAGCACGAGCGCCTTTTTCAGGTTGGTAGAGCCGGGAAGGATTTTCCTGCCATAAGCAAACACCAGCCCAAAGAGCGCGCCAAGCGAAAGGCCGAGCACCGCGCCAGCAGCTATGCTTCCGCCCTTTTGCCATAGTCGGAACGCCGCAAGCTCGGTAGGATTGACAATCTCGCCATTCGCAGCTGCCTGCTGGTTTTCAAGCTCTATGGCCTGCTCGATGAACGGCTCGACTACGCCTTGGTTTACGAGTGCAAGAATTGTGCCGGCGATGACGCCGGACAAAAGGGTAATGGCAATAAAAGTAAGAGCCTTCATGAAAGTACCAGCCCTAGTGGCATGCGAATCCGGCTGCGTGCCTCATGTCGTGGTAAAACTCGTGGGCCCACATGTCTTCGTACGCCTGCTCTCCCTGCGCCACGCTGAACAGCTGGCCCTGGTCAAAGCCCATCAAAAATACGCCCAGCACAAGCACGCCCAGCAAGACGCCGGCTGCGATCTTGGGAACTCCCTGCGCTGCCTTTACAATCTGGTCGGTAAATGACATCCTTTTCGGATGCAAGTCGGTGTTATATAAATAATGAGATAGTTTGTCCAACCTGGACGGTTTATCCAACTTTAAATCCCGGGATGCGTTTGCAAAACACGTGCACACATACGCAAGAGTCCTCGAAAAAGTGGCAAGCAGGTACGCGCCAAGCAGGCTCTTATCGTTTGACGAAGTGCACGTGTTCATGGCGTTGCAGTTGATTCACGCGCGCGGGCACGCAAGCAGGACCTCGCTGCAGAAAGAGCTAGCGCTAGGCGGAGGGGCAGTCAAGACGATTGTAAAGCATATGAAGATGAACGGGCTCGTCCAGACCTCTAACGGCGGGACAAAGATGACTCCCAGGGGAAGGAGCATATTGGAAGGGCTGGAAGACGCGATGCCGGCAGAGATGCCGCTGCCCCGGTCGTCAATATCTCTTGGGAGGTACAATTACGCGGTGCTTTTGCGCGAGCTCGGGTTTGCGATAAAATCAGGGATAGAGCAGCGCGACGCGGCCATCAGGATCGGTGGCACTGGCGCGACAACGCTACTATGCAGGGATGGGGGCCTTTTCATGCAGGATAGCAGGGAAGATCCTCTGAAAAAAGAGGGCGGGCTGAAAAAAGAATTGTTTGAAAAGCTGCGGCCGGCAGACGGCGATGCGGTGATAATCGGCGGTGCCGACAGCGGCATGGCCGCCGAACTGGCGGCAAAAAGCGCAGCCCTTGCGACAATAATGGCACACGAAAAGCACGCCTAGGCTTCTTTTCTTGTCCCGTCCTTGTTGTAGATGTAGACCTTGCCTTCCATCTCGTCTGCTGTCTTTTTGTGCGATCCGTCGCAGAACGGCTGGTTCGCCGAAAGTCCGCACATGCAGATCCACTTTGTTTCGGTGCCAACCTTGACGGCCATCGGCCCCTTGTCTTCCTTCCTCACCATTCTCGCCATGCGAAAGGTGTAGGTGGCGCGCAAGATAAAGCCGGCAGTCGTTGCGGCCTTACCAAGTTGGCATGGCCTGACCTTTCTGCATGCCGCGCGGCGCAAATCCGCGCATGCCGGAGCAATCTTTTTACCCGCGAAAAGGCATCTCTGCAGTGATTATCTTGCTTGCGCCAGCGCTTGATATCTCTCAGATTCAGGCAAGGGTCGCGCAGACACTGGACAGGGGCGTGCAGATCGACCTTTCCACCGCCATGTGCAAGCGGTACCTGCGCCGGCACGCCAACCAAAAGACCAGCGTCGCAGTGCTGTATGTAGACATCGACGGCTCCACCAACATGACGCTTTCGCTTCCATCGTCCACCCTTGCATCCATACTCCAGCTTTTCTCCCAGGAGATGAGCCTCGCGGTGGCAAACCACGGAGGGTATGTCCTGAAATATGTGGGCGACGCAGTCATCGCGCTTTTCCCGGCAGAGCACGACAGGAACCAGGCGTGCCAGAGCGCTCTTGCCTGCGGCAGGACGATGCTCGATGTGGTCGGAAAGTGCATCAATCCTGTATTCCAGTCCCGAGGCTATGCAGACCTGAAGGTCAAGATATCGATGGATCTTGGCGATGTGCTGGTGCTGCTGTACGGCAAGAGCCTGGAGAACTCTCACATCGACATCATCGGGGCAAGCATCAGCATGGCCGCCAAGATGCTCGCATTCGCTCCCTCTGGCAGGATAGTTATCGGTCAATCAGTCAGAGACAGCCTTGCAGGAGACGCGGGGTTTGTCCAGCTCGACCTTGACGAGTCAAGGTGGTCATACGTCGACGGAGACAAAAAGCGCTACAGGCTATACCTTACTTTGCCGGACCGCCAAGGTTAGATTCTTCAAGCATCTTGAGCGAACTCTTGATGGATTTTTTGACCTCGCTGAGGAGCTCAAGGGCATCCTTTTCGTCGACGGCCCTTCCCTTTTGGTCCAGCTCGTTGTTGTAATATTTCATCCACGAATACGTGTGCTGGAGGTTCTCAAAGAGCGGGAACGGCAGCAGAGTCTGCTTGCCGCCAAGGATTACGGAATCCCACATGTCGGTAAAGAACGGCTTGAAGTCGCGGTACTGTATCGACTCGGCAATGAAGCGCAGCCGCGAATTCAAGTCGTCGGTTACAAACCTGATTACCTGCCGGCGGCTCTTGTCGTCTTGCATGCGGACCTTGCGGTTTTCCATCCAGCGCTCCAGGTATACGGCGCCGTATATCAGGACGGCAAAGAGCACTATTTCAGCCACCAGCGCGTCCCACTCTATTGCCAACTGATGCATCTATTGCGCAGTTTCATTATAAAGCAGCGCTAGCAGACAATCCTATTAGGGCCAACTGCATCCATACAGTGTGAGCGCAGTAAGCGAGATAATGTCAAAAGGCGTCGTGACTGTTGAAAGCACGGGGACGGCGGCCGACGCGGTCGCGGCCATGGTCAAGAACAGGGTAGGGGCGGTCATCGTCCTGCAACGGGGCAAGCCCGCCGGCATAATCACCGAAAGGGACGTGCTGAAAAAAGTCTCGGCGCGCAACGTGACGCCGGCGCAAGTTTCTGCAAAGGAAATCATGTCTTCGCCTCTCGTAACCATCAAGGCCATCGACTCTGTCGACACTGCCGCGGCGGCAATGGCAAAGAGCAAGGTAAAGAGGCTGCCGGTCGTCGAAGAAGACGGGTCGATTGCAGGCATCCTGTCGGTAACTGATATTGCAATAAAGCTGGCCAAGATACTGGCTGACGACAACAGCCGCTACAGGTCTCTCCGCCCCACGCTTGACCTCTAGCGGCCGGCGAATTCATTATAAGGTCGGGTGTGCACCATATTGCCGTGAGCTCGGAAGCGCCGACGCCAGGCCCAGGCCAGCCCGAAGTCGTTCTGGCAAAGTGGAGCGACAGATTCTTTGCGTGGCTGATAGACTTTATCATAGTAAGCATCGCGGTAAACGGCGTGCTTGCGGCAGCGGCGTTCCCGTTCTGGTACGGCGACTTTGACAGGTTGTGGTGGTCAGCAGGCTCGGCGCATTACGGCATCACGAGCGCGGTCTTTTTCCTGTACTGGACGTTCTTTGAAGTGACCAAGGGCCAGTCGGTCGGCAAGATGGTACTAAAGATAAAGACAACAGATCTTGCAGGCAGGCCCGCAGACGCAAAGAGCGTCGCCATACAGAGCTTTGGTAAGGCATTCCTGCTGCCGCTCGACGTCCTGCTGGGTTGGATATTTACAAACGACAGGCGCCAGCGCATATTCAACAGGGCAAGCGACACGCTGGTCGTCAAGGCCATCGACAGTGTTCAACCGGGCGTCACGTACCGGAAGGATTAGCGACCCGGCGAGCCTCTTTTTAATCACCTGCACGAATAGATTGCATGCCTGTAAAGGCCATTACCTCCCAGGACTGGGACAAAGTCACAAGCTCGGAAAAGTTCTTGCTCGTGAATTTTTCTGCAAAGCGCTGCGGCTTTTGCATGGCCCTTGACCCGCTCTACAGCCGGCTGGCCGACAGCTATGAAGGCAGGCTGACTTTTGCAAAGGCGATGGTAGACGAGAACCAGGACCTGGCGCGCAGGGCAGGGATAGAGGGCACGCCCACGCTAAAGTTCTACTGCAAGGGAAGGGAGGCCGGCGAGCATGTCGGCTATGCGATAGAGCCGGCGCTGCGGAAAAAGATTGACGAGATGCTAGCCGAAATGGAGGCGTGCTATTCAAACAGCACGCCGCTCAAGCCCACGCAGGCGGCATAGCGCGCTAGATCTTTTTCGCAAGGGCGTCTGCTTCCATCTCGCCCTTTTTGCTCAGGGCAAAGACTTCCTCGCCTTTGTCGTTCTCGCCATCCTTTTTGACAAGACCTGACTTGATCAGCCTGCCGGAAAAGTTGCCGCCCTCAAACCAGGTGCCAAACGCCTTGCCCCAGTCTGCCAGCACGGCCCTTATCTCTGCCTTGGTCTGCTTTGGCTTTTGCAGTAGCGCGAGGAGGATGAGGTCCTGCGTGCCGATTTCGTCTATCTTTTCCACCAGAGCCTGCTCAAAACCGCTCGCGGCATTCTCTTTTCTGCCATAAAACGCCTGCTCTAAACGCGATACCCGCTTTTCAAGGTCCTGGACTGTCTTTTCAAAATCTGACAACGCCGCTATTGCATTTTGCCCTTACTTATTCCTATTTTCTTGGCAGTTCCTTTTGCAGCTTTACAAAGATCTCTTTAGCATTTTTCCTCGCGTCGTCGGAGAGCTCTTCGTTGAAAATGGTGTTGCTGAGCGAGTCGAGTATGACTTGCCACTCGCCTTCTGAAAGAGAAAGGCTTTTCTTGTCAGCGCTCATTTCCTGACAAAAA
>JGI10216J12902_101517405_pt1 | contig 20045 bp, 13 predicted proteins | sample KanNatreferecore_FD_12902 | JGI IMG/M metagenome (IMG submission 12902)
CTACTGGATCCGGATGGGCAGCCGGTCGACCTAGGGTTTATACAAGGAACCGATCAGCCGCAAAATATATATCGTACTTCAATGATCGGCAGCGAAGCAGTTGATCATACCATGGATCTTAGTCACATTGAGCCGGGAAAATATTCCATGGAGATAAATGAAATGGGTGCTTTAACCGTTGACTCTTTTTATTTAATGGACCCGATGAGTATGCCGAGCCTGTTTGCTGTATCAGATTTCTTTGTGACTGGCGCGGCTTTGCCATTCCAATTCATTACAGAGAATGCTGCTTTGAACAGATGGGTGCTGGACGATCCGAATAAAAAATTCATAGTTCGTTTCCGAAACCGGTTGACACGATGGAAATACCTCAATCAGGATCAAACTTTATTTCATCAGGTACCAGCACCACGTCCGTTGACCCAAACATATTCAGCCTATCAGATTGCCATTCCCGGTGGTATGCTCAATTTACCCGATCCAGGCATAGATCCTATCCACCCCGATCCGGAGCCTGTTACAAATCTTATCAGAAACATCTATTCACAAATCTTTCTTTCAAAATAAATATCAATTTCTATGGCAAGTACATACAAAACCCCTGGCGCTTATATTGAGGAAATAACCAAATTTCCTCCTTCCGTCGCAGCAGTAGAAACTGCAATCCCTGCATTTATCGGATATACTGAAAAAGCAGAAAAAAATGGAGAAAGTCTCTTTAAGGTGCCGTTAAAGATCGATTCCTTTCTGGAGTTCGAGCAGTATTTTGGCGGGCCGCCCTCAAGGGAAATAATCATCAGACTGAACACTGCTAACCAGTTTGTAAAAACCGAAAGAAAGGCCGGTAAAAATCAATACTTGCTTTATGATTCGCTTAGATTATTTTATGATAATGGAGGCGGTATCTGCTATATCGTATCGGTAGGCGATTATACTACCGCTCCTTCAATTGGCAGCGTTAATTTGGGCACAGGCATTCTAGGAGGATTAAAAGCATTAGAAAAATATGATGAACCCACTTTGATCGCCTCTCCTGATGCAGTAAATGTAGATTCAGGACTGTATGCATTCCAACAACAAGCTCTATTGCAGTGCAATAAATTGCAGGATCGCTTCCTCATTTGTGATTTGCTGAAAAGCGATGAACAAAAAACCAATGAAACATTTGATGACAGAGTAAGTCAGTTCCGCGATAATATCGGTATCAATTATCTGAAGTATGGTGCTGCATATGTGCCATGGCTTAAAACCTCATTACCACTTGATCTGCTGTATAGAGATGTGAGTTTTGGTTACGAAGGCGGTGCGGTTCCAACACCTGGCAGTTCACTTAATCTGTTATTATCTATAACCAACAATACGGCAATACAACAATTGCTTTATGATCTTGACAACGCAACAAAGGTTGTTGATGATCTCAAAAATAAACTGGTACCGGGTGGACCGCTAGTGGATGCCGGGTTAAAAGATTTGCGGGACCAGATAAAGAAATTGCAGGGGGGATTTATGAGTGATTTCAATATTACCCCGCCACTTGCCACATTAGCACTTTTGAGTCCAAAGCTGAAGCTGATATATGATAAGATCCGTGATGTGATCTTAACTGCTAAAACAATTTCGGATGCACTACCTGCTGTAGTAAGTACGCTGCCTGTTCCTTCAAATACCCAGACCGTCGAATTCAAACTCGCTAAAGATATTACAACTTTAAAAGAGCTAGGTCGTACATTTTTCAATTCATTAGCGACACATCATAATGAAATTGTGCAAAAGGATGCAACAGTCCTGCTGGTCAACCCGGTCGCCTCAGTTACAGATATGATCAACTTTTTGGCCTATCCTCCTACTGTACTTACATTGGCTAATGTTCCTATTGATCCAGCAACACGCCAGCAATATCGCCAGATCACTGCAAAGAAGGCGGCATTTGATCAACTGCTTACAAATGCGAATACTGGCACTACTAATGCAACAAACACCAATGCGGCGGTACTTGCTTCAGTACCTCTTGCCACTACTGGTGCTGTTTTCAAAACAGCTATTGATGCTGAAATTACAGGCGCTGCAGCTCTTGCTCCTGGTGCAGCATCCACAGCCTTAGGAGTTAAAATTGCAGCTGCCGCGACCTTGAATGATGCAAAGATCGCTGCAGCTATTGCAAAATCAATAATAGATGAAGAATTTGCTCTTACCCCAGGAGCCGCAACGGTCGGCGCTCTTATTCCTGACCCTGTAGGTTTCACTGGTTCAATTGTCAATTCTATATTTCCTGAATTAGTAAGATTGAGGGAAGCGGCTGCAAAGGCTGCTGCTGTAACAGCACCGCCTGCAACAAAAGCTGATGTAATACTAGCTGTTACCGTTACAGTATCAGTGCCAAGAGAATTTGCATTGCTCGCGGCAAACGGGGCCGTAAGTTTAGCAGCCAACGTTATCGCATTTTATGAATCGATATTGAGTACTGCGCAAACATATGAGACTACATTCAATCAAAGCCTGCTTCAAAGTTTTGGTATTTACAAAACTCTCGTTACAAAAGCAGGACAGGATATGATGATACTGCCGCCAAGCGGGGGTGTCGCTGGCGTATATGCAAGTGTCGATAGCAATCGCGGAGTATGGAAAGCGCCAGCTAATACAAGTCTCACATCAGTGCTCGGGCCGTATGTTGTACTCAATGTGCAGGACCAGGAAGGATTGAATGTTGATCCTAACGCTGGTAAATCAATAAATGCTATCCGATATTTTACAGGCAAGGGCACATTGGTATGGGGCACGAGAACTCTGGCAGGAAATGACAATGAATGGCGTTATGTACCAGTGAGACGTTTTTTCAATTACGCAGAAGAATCGATTAAAAAGGCTACCGAGCCCTTTGTATTTGAACCTAATGATCTTAATACATGGGTCAGGGTGAAAGCAATGATTGAAAACTTTCTAACACTGGAATGGAGAAGAGGCGCACTTGCCGGATCAAAACCTGATAATGCATTCTATGTAAAAGTAGGTCTTGGTGAAACAATGACGGCTGTTGACATACTGGAAGGCAAAATGATCATTGAAGTGGGAATGGCCGTTGTTCGCCCGGCTGAATTTATCATCCTGCGCTTTGCGCATAAGATGCAGGAAGTGTAATCCAATCTTTTAAATTTTAAAATAAAATTATGGCAGATTATCCAATTTCTAAATTCCACTTCAGTGTGGAATGGGCACCCGGTACCAGAATCGGTTTTACCGAGGTCACAGGATTGACAATGGAGTCAGACGTTATCGAATACAGGGAAGGAAGTAACCCCCTATTCCATAAAATAAAAATGCCCGGACTTCAGAAACTGGCCAATATCACCTGTAAGCGTGGAACCTTTGCCGGCGATATTGAATTCAATGAATGGATGGACACCATTGAAATGAACAAAGTCAAGCGACGGGATGTAACTATCAAGCTTCTCAACGAAAAACACGAACCCGTCATAACCTGGCAGGTATTGAATGCGTGGCCTACAAAGGTCCAGTCATCTGATCTTAAAGCTGATGGTAATGAGGTGGCCATTGAAACAATGGAACTGGCACATGAAGGCATAAAGATCTCAAAACAATAATTAAAGTATGGATCCGCTTTATCCGCCTGTTTCTTTTCATTTCAAAGTGGAATTTAATTTCAAACAAGAATTCCATGGAGTGGCTGCACAAAAAAATGATATTATGTTTCAATCTGTAGGTGGACTTTCTTCGGAACTGCAGACAGAAACAATTAAAGAAGGGGGTGAGAATCGTTTTGAACATGAACTTCCTATAAGAACCAAATTTCCTAACCTGGTTTTGAAAAGGGGTCTTATTAAGGATTCTTCATTGATCAAGTGGTGTCTCAATACTTTTCAACAGTTAGATATCAGGCCGGTTGATCTTGAGGTCAAGTTACTGAATGAAAAGCATGAGCCGTTAATGACATGGGCAGTTAAACAAGCCTGGCCTAAAAAATGGGCGATTGAAGATCTGAATGCTATGGAAAGTAAAGTACTAATTGAATCGCTGGACCTGAGATACCAGTATTTTACCATCCTGTAAAATCTATACTATGCCAATAGAGATCCGGGAGATGCACATCAAAGCGGTAGTGGACGCTGGTGGTCAAAGCAAAACAGAAAGCGGTGCAATTGAAAATGCATCAAAAACAAAAGACCAAAATGATGGGAATAGTGAGCAACTCGTCGAACTCTGCATAGAAAAAATTCTGGCGATACTCAAAGAAAAAAAAGAACGTTAACATGTCCTCCGAACTTGCTAAAATCAAAATCACTGCTTACAAGTCTGCCGGCTTCGAACAAAACAAAAAGATATCCGAAGGCGAATTTATCGCATTGGTCAACCCTGAAGGATATACACGTTCTTACAAAGTGAAATATAAAGACCAGCAGGCATCAGGAACAAAGTCGCAGCAGATGAAATTCGATAAGATAGAGCCGGAGGATATTGACTTCGAATTTATGTTTGATAAAACCGGCGCTTTGCCGGGTACTTTTCAGTCTTCTGATGATGCAGGGATACAAAATGAAAGCAAGGAAGGCGTATGGCCGGATATTGAAAAATTCAAAAAGGTAGTTTACAACTATAAAGGAGAAATTCATCAGCCACCTTACCTCATCATTCAGTGGGGTGAATTGCTTTTTAAATGTGTACTCCGCGAAATGTCGATCAATTTTAAATTGTTTCGCCCAGACGGCACACCACTACGAGCTCTTGCAAAAGCAAAATTTACTGCCACCACAGAAAATGAACTGCGTGTTCGCGAAGAGGGAAAATCATCACCGGATATCACACATGTCCGCGTAGTGAAACAAGGTGATACTCTTCCGATGCTGGCATATGATATTTATGAAGATCCTTCTTTTTATATCCAGGTAGCGAAGGCAAACAACCTGTACAATTTTCGCTATCTCGAACCCGGAACAAAAATTTTTTTTCCTCCTATAGTCAAATAGAATGGCAAACGATCAGACAATACCTGAAAAAGTAAAAGGGGCAACGACAACCTTCTCCGTGAAAGTTGATGGGCAAACCATACCACAAACAATGCAGGTGTATTCTGTAGTTGTCGTAAAAGAAATAAACCGTATTCCAACAGCGAAGTTGACTGTGATAGATGGTGAACCTTCCAAAACTGAATTTGCTGCAAGTAACGCTGCTGTTTTTGTACCCGGTAAGGAAATAGAAATTTTTGCGGGTCAGCAATCGAATGAAGACCCAATATTCAAAGGTGTAATCGTCAAACACGGAATCGTTGTAAGAAAAAATGGTGCTACGCAATTAGTGCTCGAATGTAAAGACAAATCATTCCGAATGACGCTTGCACGAAACAGTGCTTACTATGTTGATCAGAAAGACAGTGACATTGCAAACACACTGTTAGGGAAATACAAGCTGAAGATCAATACCATTGAAGACACAAAAAAGAAATTTTCCGAAACAGTGCAATTCGATATCACTGATTGGGATTTCCTTGTTTCGCGAATGGATGTAAATGGAAAACTGGTGAATGTGAGTGATAACAATGTCTCGATCAAATCGCCGGATTTCTCTGCCACGCCTGTTCTCACACTTCAATATGGAGCAACGATACATGAATTCGATGCGGAAATCGATGCCCGCAATCAATATAAAACAGTCAAAGCACTATCCTGGGATCAAAGCAACCAGGATATCATCATGGTCGATGGACAAGATCCATCTTCAGTTAAGGAGAATGGAAATTTAACTGCGTCGCAGTTAGCAGATGTGACCGGGGTTCAAGAAATCATTTTACGTCATGGTGGTGATGTATCGCAGGAAGAATTGCAATCGTGGGCGAATGCATATTGGCAGCGTTCGAAACTTGCAAAGATCCGTGGCCGTGTCAGCTTTGATGGCTTTGCAGGTGTAAAGCCCGGTGACCTGGTTGAACTGAAAGGAATCAGTGATCGCTTCAATGGAAAAGTTTTCGTCTCAGCGGTGCGTCACGATCTTTCCAACGGCGGATGGGTCACTGCTATCCAATTTGGTTTATCACCTGAATGGTTCTCTGAGGAATTCATTACAGTTCCTGCGGCTTCTAAAAATTTGATTTCATCCATCGAAGGTTTACACAGCGGTGTTGTTGTGAAATTGGAAAAAGATCCTGCCGGAGAAGACCGGGTATTAGTGAAACTTCCGATGGTGGATAAAGGTGGCAATGGCACGTGGGCAAGAGTGGCAACGCTTGATGCAGGAAAAAAAAGAGGTTCATTTTTCCGACCTGATGTTGGTGATGAAGTGTTGCTCGGCTTTATCAACAACGATCCAAGAAGTGCTGTGATCCTTGGCATGATGAACAGTTCAAAACTTCCTGCAGCTATGCAGCCAAAAGATTCTAACAAAGTCAAAGGATTTTTTTTCGCCAGCGAGATGAAAATTCTGTTCAATGACGAAGATCCCAGCATGACGTTCGAAACCAAAGGAGGAAACAAGTTGATCATTTCTGAAAAGAAAAATGATGAAGGCATCACGCTGCAGGATCAGCATGGAAACAAGATCGTGATGAACAAAGACGGCATCAACATAGAAAGCTCGAAGAAAATGGTATTGAAAGCATCGAGCGGTGATATAGAAATTGAAGGAATGAATGTGAAACAAAAAGCACAGGCAGAGTTCAAGGCGGAAGGAACGGGTGGAGTGGAAGTGAGCAGCTCTGCCATCGCGAAACTAAAAGGTTCACTTGTACAGATAAACTAGAAATTATGCCTCCTGCAGCAAGAATGAATGATATGCATGTTTGCCCAATGGTGATCACCAGCGCACCTCCAGTGCCACATGTCGGTGGTCCTTGTGTCGGACCTGGTGTGCCGACAGTTTTGATTGGAGGTATGCCTGCAATTGTTGTCGGGGATATGGCTGTTTGCGCCGGTCCACCTGATACGATCATCGCAGGTTCGTCGACAGTGCTTATCGGGGGAATGCCTGCAGCAAGAATGGGTGACTCGACTGCGCATGGAGGAAGTATCATACTCGGTGATTTTACCGTGATGATCGGTTAGTCGTGCAATTGAAATCAATATTGATTAGGATCGAGATTTTAAGCAACAGTTTCTATGAACACGGAAAAAAGTTTTTTGGGAATTGGCTGGAGTTTTCCACCCTCGTTTAACAGTCAGCTGAAAACCGTCAAAATGGTTTCGGAAGAAGAAGATGTCATGCAAAGTTTGCAGATACTTCTCGGCACAAGACCTGGTGAACGTGTGATGCAGCCAAGATTCGGATGTAACCTGGATGTGATGTTATTCGAGCCGATCACTACCACATTGATCGCATTTGTAAAAGAACTGATACAAAATGCCATTCTCTATTTCGAACCAAGGATAGAACTGGACAGCATCAACATTAATACGGTGGAAGTACACGATGGATTAATATTGATTGAGCTGAACTATACGATCCGCTCTACGAATTCGCGGTTCAACCTCGTATATCCATTTTATTTGAATGAGGGAGCTGATGTGAATGAGACTATACCAAACAACATGCAATTGGCAAAATAATGAGCATACCCGACAATATTTTGAGAGATGGTACGAGTCAGAAGACAAGATATGTTTCTGAGCTAAACACTAATAATGTGCAGGTGGATGGACGGGATATGGAATATTTTCTTCGCTATGTTGCGAAGATCGCTTCAAAGCTTCAGTATTATCATTCATCCAACATGCCCTTAGGCTTTTGGGATATGTTTTTCCCAAAGGACGATGACATAACCAAATTTATACAGGACCTTCCTTCAAGAAATGATCTTGCTCCACAGGTTGCACTTCTTCTTGCTTTTATCCGGTTGATGGGGATCTTGAAAGGCGACATCAATCAACTTTCGAAAGAACATTTGCAATTCTATTTCGAAGAAGTACTTCGCTTCGAAAGACTTAAAGCAATTCCCGAAAAAGCAAATGTTGTTTTTGAACCTGCTAACAATATTGCTGATGCGGTGATATTAGCTGCGGGGAACGAACTTCTTGCAGGCAAGACAGAATCCGGCTTTCCAATTATTTTAACAACGGACAAAGAGCTTACTGTTTCGAAAGTTGAGATCTCCAGGTTAAGCGCTGTATTGGTGGACCAATTGAATGAGTCCCGCATTTACGCAGCTCCAAAAGCAGATTCATTGGATGGTGTATCTGTTGCACTTCCCAAAGATGAGCCATATTGGAATCCCTTCGGTGAATCACAGGTTGGAAAATCCCCGGCTGAAAGAACGATGATAGAAGCGAAAGCAGGATTTGCGATCGCATCATCGATACTACTGTTGAAAGAAGGGGAAAGAAACATCACAGTAACGGTAAACTGCCAAGCATATCGATTGATCGAGGCGCAGTTCCAAGCATTGCTTGCTGCCGGTGTTCCGCCAGCTGTGATCGAACAAATGCAGTCGATCAAAAATGTACTTTATCACTCAAAGGAAGAAATGGAAGCGGCGTTGATTGCTGCGATCGGAGCCGCGAATTTTGCGGCGAACCAGGCACTGATCTTTGATCAACTCAACAATCCTTTTAAACTGATCAAGGAAATCGATTTGCAAAAAGCATTTGTGCTGGAAGCAAGCGGAGAAAAAGGTTGGTTTCCTGTAAGCAATGTCATCGTTAGCAAACTTTCCGATAGCCAGGTAAGGTTCGATATTAAATTGACCCCGGTAGATCCGGCGGTTGTAGATCTCAGTCCGATCATTCATCAACAACCAATCGATAACACGCTGCCTATTATCCAGTTTAATTTAAATCATCAGAACACTATTTATTTATACGATCAGTTGAGAGGTATTAAGATCAGTGGATTAACCATTGCGGTTGATGTAATTGGTGTCAGGAATATTGTCATGCAGGGAGACGCTGGTTTATTAAATCCTGCGCAACCATTTCTACCGTTCGGACCCATTCCTGCTGCAGGTTCTAGTTTGAATTTCGGGAGCCGCGAAATTTTTTCAAAAAAACTGAGCAAACTCGAACTAGAATTAGCCTGGGCCAATCTACCAAAAACCGATCTTCCTGCAAATGATCAGGGCTTTTCATCATACTACGCCGAGTATCCTTTTGTACCCAACAACAATTCCTTTACCGCAAAGTTTTCGGTACTGGACAAAAAAAAATGGGTCAGTGTCGCGCCAAACGTCCTCTTGTTTAAGACGGCTACGATTGGTGTTCCTCCCGGAACTCATCCATTGTTTCGCGATGTATTCACAATAAACCTGCCGCTGCCTCCCTATGATCCCGTTAATTTGCCAGAGGTAAAAACATTTGATCTTTCAATCACTCAGGGGTTCGGGCAACTGGTATTAAACGATCCGGATTTTCAACACGGCGTTTTTGCTAGAGCATACGCGGAGAAAGCGATCCTCAAAGCGACGACAACACCTGGGCAAGCATTACCCAATCCACCATACACACCGAAGATCAGCCATTTTGCACTCAACTATTCGGCTTCTGTTTCTTTCGCTCCTTCAGAGGTGGCCACAGCGGCAGGTGATCGTGTGTTTCATGTTGAACCGTTTGGATTGACTCCGATGAATGATGAGAATGCAGGCGATCTCCTGCCTCAATTTGCGTGGGGAACATTTTTCATCGGTCTCTCCAATCTTCATCCTCCTCAAAATGTGAGTATACTTTTTCAAATGGTGGATGGCAGTGCCAATCCTGATATAGATGTGACAAGGCATGATGTGAAGTGGAGTTATTTCGATCGCACAAAATGGAAAGCATTCAGCGATGTATCGATCCAGATCGATACCACATTCGGATTGCAAACTTCGGGCATTACCGAATTTCCAATGCCAAACGATATGGATGATGATGGAGCGTTTTGGATAAATGGTTTGTACTGGCTGCGTGCAGAGTTTTCGAAAGATCCTTCCGGCGCAAGCAAGGTAGCAAGCGTGTTACCAAATGCAATGGTCGCAACGTTGCGGAAGGACCAGGCCATAGCCGGAGTGTTGAAAGAACCGCTGCAACCTGAAGCGATCACTGCACTGCTGAAAGTTGCTCAGGGAATAAAATCGGTGAAACAACCATTTAGTTCATTCGGTGGAAAATCAATCGAACCGGAAATTGATTTTGATCGGCGGGTGAGTGAGCGACTACGTCATAAAAAACGTGGAGTAAACATCTGGGATTATGAACATCTTGTACTCGAAGCATTTCCTTCTATCTATAAAGTCAAATGTCTTCCGCATACCGGTCGAAGCATCGAAGCAGAACCAGGCGCTGTAACGCTGCTGGTGATACCCGATCTGAGAAAACGCAATAAAATAAATCCGTTTCAACCTAAGGTGAGCCCGGTGATCAGGGGACAAATAGCAGAATACATCACTGACCTCAGATCAGGATTTTCATCAGTGTACGTCGATAATCCAAAGTATGAACAAGTGCTGGTGGAAATGAGTGTGGGATTGATGCCGGGATACGATGGAAATTTTTATGGCCGCTTACTCAATGAAGAATTAAAAAGATTCTTGTCACCCTGGGCCTTTGAAGAAGGAAGGGACATTGTCTTTGGCGGAAAAATTTTTAAGTCGAGCATCCTTTCGTTTGTAGAGCAACGCGAGTATGTAGATTATGTCACCAACTTCAAACTCTATCATGTTGATCGCGGACTTGGGGTTGGTGACATGCGCATCAGGGACAATTTATTTGAAACGAACCAGGACTTTATTGTGCGACCTGACACCATCGGTGAAGAAGTTGCATCGGAGATCGTAGCCTCTTCACCCCGTTCGATTTTAGTTACAGCATCTGATCACAACATCACCATTTTAAATCCCGGTGAATTTTTCTGTCCTGAAGGAGGAGCTGCAACAGGGATAGGTGCAATGATAATTGAAGTTGATTTTTTTGTTTACTAATTTTTAAAATACTACATCATGGCTGTACAACTTAGAAGCAATTTGAGAAATTCCTTTACAGCAGGAAAACGTCCAAAGCAACAGGAATTTTGGGATTGGCTCGATTCGTTTTATCATAAAACTGAAGATGCCATCAAGACAACCGGTTGGCAGTTTCGTTCCTTCTTTAAAGATCTTCGTGCCGATGGAGTTACGTTTCCTGCGGCTGGTATTACATCGGGCACTACGATCATTGATATCCCATTCGGTGCAACCACTTTGAAAAAGATCAGGGTGTTTGGAAGAGCGACGGCAACCGTGCCTCCGTTCACCATCTCAGTAGTCCTGACCTATTTTTCCGATCTTAAGATCATAAGCTTGTCTGGAGTGAATTCGACCGGCAATCCTTTTCCCACAGCAGGTTTTTTTGCTCATTTCTTAACGGGTCCTGCTTCGATTCCTCTATTAACATTTAATATCACCACTGCCGGTCCGGAGTTTAGCCAGGTTTTCGATTTCGTTGCTGTTGGAAAAATTATTCCACTTGATTTTACACAAGTGAGATTTCTTGCTTTGACAATCAGTATTGCGAATGGAAAATTTTCGCCGCCCGATCCAAATTATGTGTACTACGGTTTTGAATATGAATAGCAGCTAATAAAATGCCAGAGCCTGACATAACCATATTGCCCGTCGTCTCAAGGGAAAGCCTGTTGTTTCGCTCGCTTCGTCAAAAAGGAATTGAAGAGCTGCAGCAAATTGCCAGCGACACTTGGAGTGATCACAACGTTCATGATCCTGGGATCTCACTGCATGAAGCATTCTGTTATATTATCACAGAAGCGGCAAATCAATTGAATTTTTCTTTTAAAGATCTCATTGCGACAGCAAAAGGAATCGCGGATGCCAACATTAATTATCCTTCTGCCGCTACCAACCTGCCCTGCAAAGCAGTAACGCTTATCGATTTTCGAAAGATCATTCTCGATTTGCCAGAAATACGCAATGCTTATTTTGATGTTACGACCGACTCCAAGATCGCTGTGTTTTATGATTCGGTTCTCAAACAACTCACATACACTGCGGGGCCAAATACAACGGCGATTCTTTGGGGAGGATTGTATTCGATTCAACTGGAAATGGAAACTGATGATCTCAATTCGAATACGTTCAACCTGACTGTCGTTGTCGGCGTCAACAACATCCCGGTCATCCTGACATTTAAATACTGGGACGAGGTGAGCGCTGAATGGTTTGCCGCGAACACTATTACAGCAATAACTCTTGAGGATACCGTTGTTCAACTTGCGGCCACTGACTTCCAGGATTTTTATTCGGAATGGACGATCAATTTTTCTGATGGCAGTACAGTGATTGATTTTCCAGTGTGGGTGAAGCTGGTAGACCCTTTACCCGCTGCCGTAACAATTGCTGCTTTCGTTGCAGCACTTCAACCGGCGATCAGCGCTACGGTGCCGGGCAGTCCCTACTTATTGTACAAACAAAGATTGCTCGATGTCCAGGTTGTTGTCAACAAAGCTCACGATGCTTTTCTCACTAACCGCAATGTGGGTGAAGACATTTCGCTTTTCACGGCTATGCGACTGCAAGAGATAGCAATGGATGCATCTGTAGAGATCACTTCAGTGGCGGACCCGGTAGAAGTTTTTGCACTGATCATCTTTGCGATCGAAACATTTTTTTCCCCGCGTCCCGGTTTTCAATCACTGGAACAATTGCTGGTGAATGAAGATTTCAAAGTTGAAGATGTTTTTCTTGGCCCTCTTCTCAATTCAGGATTCCTGTCTGAAGATGCACTTAACACTCTTTCGAAAGGAAACACTATATATGTTTCCGATCTCATTCACCTAGTACTAGACGTAAAAGGAACTGCAACGGTGAGAGATCTTTCTTTAACAACCTACTTCAACAATTTCGAAGCGATCGTTGATGAACGAAACTGTCTCAAAATCAAGAAAGGATTTAAACCTGCATTGAGCGCTACGAAGACGGATCTCGTGTTAACAAGAAATGGAATAGCTATTTCCATCGACAAAACTTTAGTCAATGCAAGACTTACTGAACTACGTACAACCGCTGCCGCAGGGCCGGGTCCCGGAGCAAAAGATCTGGCAATTCCTTTTGGAAATTTTCCAAATATTGGCACCTATAGATCGGTGCAGTATGAACTGCCCGCGATATATGGAACAGGATCGGCAGGCATATCGCTTTCTTCGCCACCAGAAAGAATCGCACAGTTGAGACAACTGCAAGGTTATCTTTTTCTTTTTGACCAAATACTTGCCAATACATTTTCGCAACTTGCTAATGTTGGCGACCTGTTTGCGATTCGTCAGCAACGATCAAAAACATATTATTACCAGCCTTTGTACAATGTACCTGGTGCGGAGGATCTGATCGGTTATCTCAGCGGATTGCAAACCTGGGAGGATTTTATCGTTACATCAAACAATGATTACATAAAGCTTCTCGATGACGCTGGTGAGCCCGATGATACTTTTTTTCAACGCAGAAATCTTTTGCTCGATTATTTGTTAGCAAGGACTGCAGAAAATCGCCAGGATTATGCGGCAATATTGACTTCACTGCCGGGAGATTTTGTAAAGCAAATCATACTTCACGAAAAAGAAAAATTCCTGGAGAGATATCCGGCGCTGAGCATGGCGAGAGCGCAGGCATACAATTATGCACTTAACAAAGCGGTCGGTATCGGCACTGCCCCGGATGTGTGGGACACAGATAACGTAGGCGGATATGTAAAAATGGTTTGCGCAAAACTTGGATTCGTCTCTGATAAAGAACGAAATCTTTACCATCTGCTCTCGGAAAACTTTGATCTTATCGGTCCTGTGGGAGCAAGAATATACCGAATGAGAGATAATGGAGGACTTGAATTGATCCGCAGTCAAATTAGTTTTAGCAATGATGGTTTCGCAACTGATAATATAAAACTTTTCCTTCGCCTCGGCCGCTATCGCGAGAATTATGAGATCTTTCAAATAGCGCCTGGCCAATTTTCCTTCAAAATAGTTTTTCCGCTCCCTCCCGATGTTCCCATTTTTAATATTTCTTATACAGGCGCCGCCATTCTCGCAAATGAAGCAGCTTCAGAAAATGTCATTCAAACGATCATCAATATCATTGGAGAAAAATACACACTGGAGGGAATACATGTAGTCGAACATATTTTGTTACGACCGAGAAATGTTGGGGCCGTCCTTTCGGATAAATTGTTCAAACCCCTGACTGCTGAAGACACTTTCCTTACAGATCCGTATTCACATGTTGTGACAGCGGCCCTGCCTTCGGGCAAGCAACACGATTTTTCCATTTTGAATGATCCTTCTACGCCTTTGGTTACAGGCGAAAGGCTACTTGATGAAGAGTACAAGTTATTTCTGCAACAAACGATCCTGAGAGAAGCACCTGCCCATTTGCTTGTGAATATTTTCTTTCTCGACATTGATGCGGACCCGAACGAAGCACTATTCGATGACCGGCCATCACTTCAGAATTTCGAACGCAAGCTCAAGGCCTGGCGTGAAGCAGTAGCTGACAAAACGGCTACGATCGCTACTAAAATAGATGCCCAGCGAAAGCTGGTAACCGTGATCGAAATAATTTATGGTGCATAATTCTTTTCCTCATATGATCCATCGCCAGGTACTGGAAGTAATATTGCCTCCCAATATTTTTCCCAATGAGGCAGAAGAGAAATTTAAAAATATTTTTTACGATGCGCTGTCGGAAATTGAAAACGTCTTTGGCGACTATGATATTCCCGGGCGAACGATCCGCATCGATAAGGTAGTGATCGATATTGGTCACCTGGATTATGAAAAACTGGATCAGTTATTTTCTGTGAAACTTACAAACGCCCTTTCTAAAGTATTTGAGCAGGCGGGGCTCGTTTATAAAAGATCTTCCAGCCAGCCGCGATCCATACAGTATTCTGGCGATCGATCTGAACAGCGACCAGTTTATTTTGATGGCGAATTTTTCCGTGGAGAAAATAATTATGAGATGGGCGACAGACTCGATCAAACATTTGAAGGATCGATCGCTGAAGCCTTTTTTTATTTCCTTCAGAATGGCGTCCTGCCATGGTGGATGAGTAAAAACAATGATGGGATCGAAGCGGTTTTTACAGCAGTGATTGACGATTCAGTTCACCTGTCCGTTGAAAATCTCGCATCATTTTTAAAACGAAACAAAAATGCATTGACGAGATTACTGTTTCAATTCTCGCCGCAGTTCCAGGAAAAAATAATTTACTTGCTGCGAGATCGGTTAACAAAAGACCTTGTTGAATTAGTTTCTCTGGTACCCAGAGTTTTTATCGCCATGCAAGGAAAATTGAATGAGCTTATTAAATCCGATCCTGTTTACACTAATAACCGGTTGCGATTTGAAATTCTTCTGGCGGAGAATTTCACCACGGCATTTGCGATCATCATTGAGTATATAAAAAAAACCATTGCAGACAATCATCTGATACCGATAGAATATGAAACGTTATTTGCGAGAAAACCAAATGATGATCTAATGCAGCGCATTCTTGCTGAACTCAAATATTCCGGCAATAGCGTTGCGGCAGACAGTAATGCGGATCCTGTTCGTCCGTCAGAGGATCTGTTGAAGAAAGCTATTGCAACAGCCAGACCTGTTGATAAAGAAAGGAACAAAGTAGATGAAAGCATCGATGAGTATGTTTATGTGGACCACGCGGGACTGGTTTTACTTCATCCGTTTCTTTCAACATTTTTTTCCAACCTGAAATTGCTGAATGCTGAAGAGCAGTTCGCCGATGAATCATCACAGATCAGAGCTGTGCATTTGTTATCATTTCTCGCAACAGGAAAGATGAACCCTGATGAAACGGAGCTTCCATTCTGTAAGTTCCTAACAGGCTGGCCATTGTCCGCACCGATCCAAAAAACGTTGCTACTCACTGAAAATGAAGTGCAGGAATGCGATCAGCTGCTCAATGCTGTGATCTCCTATTGGAAAGAATTAAAAAATACTTCGCCGGACGGATTGCGTGAAGGGTTCCTGGTGCGGAAAGGAAAGATCGATCTGCGTGAAGAGATACCTGTGCTGTTTGTAGAAAGAAGAGCTCAGGACATACTGTTGGAAAAATTACCCTGGGGCATTGGCTTTGTTCAATTGCCCTGGCTTGATAAAGTATTTACCACGATCTGGAATTAACTTTTAAAACTCTAAATCATGAAACAGATAACTGACTACAAACAGCGCCGGAACATACAAAGAAATTTCTTCCTGGTGTTGTTTTTCCTCGCAGTACAGATAATGGTGTCACAGGGACAGACTTCAGTAGCACTGCCGCTGGACAGCTACTTCAACGATGGAAATGGAACTCTTACACCGACGATTAAAGTACCAAAATTCCAGGCCAACCCCACTGGTGTTACATCGGTCAAACTGGGTGGAGCCGCTTTGCCTCCATGGTTAGAGGCTAAAGTAACAGATGGCGGCGCGACATATAATGTCGATCTTTTGGTCAAGCTAAACATGTGTGTATCGATTCCAATGGTACCAACCGCCGGTTGTGATGCCGAATGTGATGCCGCTGTTCAACCAATGGGAACATTTCTTACGGCTCCTATACATAAATGTTATTCTCTGGAAATAATTGCTGACGGGCAAACATCGAATCACAGTCTATGTGTTTATGGTGAAGATCCGACATTGTTAATAACCACAATGGGTCAGAACTTCAATACAACAAGCGTCGGCGGGATTGATACAAAAGCATGGTCAGCTAACAGGGCAACCAATTTGAAATGGAGCATAACAGCCGGAGCTGGTGCCAACGCGGACTATCTAAAAATCGACCCCATTACCGACGAGACAAAAAACCCGGTGCATCTTACCTATCACCCAATGGCAACAGAGATGGGATCCTGGACTTTGAAATTATCAGCCATCAATCCACATGTTACGAATGTTGACGCTTGCTATCCGCCGGTATCTGTGGTTATCCCAGTAAAGGCCACCGATGTTACTGTTCCAGGGAAAGTCGATATGGTTATTGTTGTTGATGTATCCGGAAGCATGGGTGACAAAGGAGCTTGCGAGCCAAACCCCATTGCGATTTATCGACCGGAAGCATTTCCATCCAAGCTTGAATTTGTGAAGACGAATTTTAAAGCACTCTATGTAAAGATCAGAAAACTTGCACCTGCCGGGAGCAGAATTGGTCTCGTCACATTCGCCGACAATGCCGAAGAGAAAAAAATTGGTGGGAATTTTTTCAATGATGTCTCTACAGACGCCACCGAGAACGGGATCAATGCGATCGTCAGCGGGCTGGCTCCCACATCAAGCACCAATATGGGAGGAGGCTTGAATGCGGCGATACAACAATTGAAAACTTCACCCGCAGTAAAAAAACAAATCATTCTCCTCACGAATGGAATGCAAAACGGAAACCAATTGGTTCGTACAAGAGACAATACCATCTACATCGATCTCAATAATAATAGCAGCATTGACGCGAACGAAACCATTCCCGATGATATTCAAATTTTCTGCATCGCAATATTTCAGCCATCCAGTGAATATCTTAATCTTCTTAAGGCATTGTCAAAGACGAATAGCCGTTTCAATGATGTTTGTCAATTAGATCATGCATTAGATGAAGCATACGGTATTTCTTATTCAGCAAATAGCCCGAAACTCCTGGCCTTTCGTCGTGGCAACTTTTCAGGAAATACAACAACCATCAATTACTCGATAACAGAATCGGATTTTGATGGATTTATTGCTTCTGTTTCATCCATTCAAAATACCAACATCACTTACAAAGTGGAAAAAAATGTCGGAGGAAGCTGGAAAGACATCACCAGTGGAGGAACGATGAAACAAACTTCACCGAACTACACGATATTTTCCATCAACAACCTGCCGAAAACGATCAACGGTGAAAATATCACTCCACTGGGTGATTTCCGTCTCGTTGTGAACTCAACTATTGCGAATGCAGATTTCTATTCTTCTATGATACTTGATGACCACGGATTGAAGCATGCAACGTTCGTGCAAAATGCAACCTTCCGTTCAGGCGATACGATTGACCTTGGTGTACGTCTCCGCAATAATGTAACGCCGGTTCATCAACCACAAGCAACTGTGAGAGCAGTGATCCATCGGCCCGTGCTTTGTTTCGAAAAAGCAATGGCCAACACAAAGGTTCCTGCTGACAGAGTTGTGAAAACTCCATACAATCGTGAGAAGAAAGGCAGCATCTTTAAGAAATACAGTTTGCAACCGCCGAGGAACGGAAGTTTTGAAGTTGGGCTGCCATTGATCGAGCAAAAATTCAAATTGCTTGTAGAGGAAAGAGGTTTTTTGGGAACTCTGCGATACCAAACCGATACGCTGATACTTCCGGAGATCATTAATGGAATTTACAGTGCCAACTATTCACACACAGATGTCACGGGCATGTACCGGGTCGAATACCTGATCAATGGAAACATTCCTGCTGTCGGAAATTATTTCCGTACACAATCTCATTCGACTCCTGTATTGTTTGGAAAACCGGATCGTGCCAAATCAAGTTTTTATTTGTTCGATGAATCTGGTTCTTATTTCCTCTCTCTGCAACCTGTAGATATTTATGGCAATTATCTTGGTATGGGAAAAGCTGACCAGATTAAAATTCAAATGACTTTGGGCAGTAATAGTCAGCTTCTTGATTATCTCGATGGCCGCTATGTGATACCATTGAATGTTCCTCCGCATCAGAATCCATATGTCATCATCACTATTGCCGGAATGGAGTTTTACAGAGGATTTTTATTTAATATACCGGAAAAGAAATTTTTTGTTGGCATTCAAGGTGGAATAACAACTCCCCTTAGCACCTTTAGCAATACTGCTGATCCGAAGTTTATGGCTGGATTAAAAATCGGTTATCGGTTCAACAGAAAACTCGGTGTATTGGCAGAAGGCGGCTATTTTGCTTTTAAAGATGCAACACACACAAGCAGCGATCCAAATATTTTCGGAGGCGCCGCAGGTTTGTTTTTCATTCCAACAGCGTTGCCTGCCAATATCAATGTCCAGCTTGAAGGCACCTTTGGATATTACAAACCGAAAAACATCAGTGGAACATGGGGAGTGAGGGGCGGACTTGATTTGGGCAGATATTTCCAAACATGGTTTTCGATGTCCCTAAACACTAGTTATTATCGAATTAACACCAGCCCGGATAAAATTGATTTCATGGTTATTTCATTAATTGCAAAATTCCATTTTTAGTGAAATCAAAAGAATCAAAGACCTCTAAATCTGCTTCACACCAGCAAACCAGGAGCAGTAACGCATTCTTCGGAAAGAAGATCGGGGAGAGCTTTGCTCCGGAACAAACATCAACACATTCCCAGATACAAACAAAAGCTTCATCAACTCCATTCTTTGGAAATAGTGTGATTCAAACCAAACTTGAGGTACATCCTTCAGATGATGTATACGAAAAAGAAGCTGATGCGATGGCTGACAGAATAATGCAACACGAACATGCAGCGCCACCCACCAATCCTGATGATGGGAGCAACAATGGAATAAAGACAACGCCATTACATAATTCAATCAGTCGACTCCAACGGCAGCGGGCTTTCGAAAGTCCCACAATTTTGGAAACAAATAGCGTCAATCAAACAGGCGCTGATGAGTTGTCCCTGCAAAAAAAATCAAACGACAAAACAGCAAGCGAAGCATCTTCGGACATGGTAACGATGCTAAATTCATCAAGCGGGCAAGGTGCATCGTTGCCTAAAGATACCCGGGAAAAAATGGAATCGGGTTTTGGCTCTGATTTTAGCAATGTAAATGTTCATACCGGCGAAAATGCCAACCAAATGAATGACGAGATCGGCGCAAAGGCTTTCACGCATGGCAATGATATTTATTTTAATAAAGGCGAATACCAACCTGGCACCAAGTCGGGTGATCACCTGCTCGCACATGAATTGACACATACAGTACAACAAACTGGTGGGGTTCAAAAAAAATCGATTCAAAAAGGCAAGGGAAATCCAAATTTAAAAAATATAAAAAAGGCCACGCCAGCGGAACTGAGCAAGGTCAAAGCACCAACAAACGGGTATATTGAAAAACAAGGAGGAACGCT